>Ga0136641_1001243_pt1 | contig 10760 bp, 8 predicted proteins | sample EliLak1302023Y_FD_115312 | JGI IMG/M metagenome (GOLD analysis project Ga0136641, IMG submission 115312) | Freshwater microbial communities from Elizabeth Lake, Yosemite National Park, California, USA - 13020-23Y | ecosystem: Environmental > Aquatic > Freshwater > Lake ... | reverse complement strand
GACGAGCTGCTGACTCAGATAAAAAACGCTTCACGCTAAACGTTTTTCGATTCAGCAGGGGTGCCGGTCCAATAAAACGTTCTCAGCTTTGGACTTATTAACAAAAAAGCCTTGTGGATTCACCTGTGTATAACTGTTGATAACCCACCAATATCAGTGAATTACTGGCGATTAGGTTCTAATAACTAAATTTCCATACACAGGCTCTTGAGTTATCCACAGATCTATACACAGATGTGTAAACAACTTTCACAGATGTAGTTACTAGAGATTTACTGGCAAGAGGCGAGTTCTACACAATTTCCACAGAGGTTAATAATGAAATTATATTTAAAAAGAAAATTTGAACCAGCCCATAACGATTTACCCACCGCCAACAACTCCCAAACTTCAAGCCTGTTTTATGGCAGACTTGTCGTCTAACGCCTCCGTTCTAGCGACAGGTTCCCAAGTGAAGTTTCAAGTAAACAAAGATGCCCTCAGCGAAGCAGTCTCTTTCGTCAGCCGACTCTTGCCTCAGCGACCGCCGATGCTCATTCTCACCGGCATCCTGATCGAAGCCGATGCCAACGCTTTGCGACTATCTGTTTTCGACTACGAGGTTTCAGCCCAGGTCGAAATCGTTGCCAAGGTAGAAACCCCCGGTCGAGTTCTTGTTTCTGGTCGCCTGCTAACCGAAATTGCTAACAAGCTGCCTAATGCGCCAGTGGAAGTCACTCTTGAAGCAAACAAGGTCGAGGTTCGCTGCGGATCAGCAAAGTTCAACCTATCGACCATGCCAATCGAAACCTACCCACCGCTGCCAGAAATGCCAGAAGCAGCCGGCACCGTCTCGGGAGAGGACTTTCAGCAGGCCGTCGCGCAGGTTCTTCCTGCCGTTTCCAAAGAAGACGTCACACCGCAGCTCAACGGCGTTCTCATGGAGGGTGGCGAAAAGTCGCTAACCCTGCTGGCAACCGACCGATATCGAGTAGCCATGCGCCACATCTCTTGGAAGCCTCAACCTTCAGCCGTAGGCACCTCATCACTCGTGCCCTCTCGAATTCTTAGCGAGGTAGCAAAGAACTTTAGCCACCAGGGCGACATTCACATCGGCATTGGCGGGGGCGACAAAGAGATCATCGGCTTCTCGGCCAACAACCGTTCGGTCACCTGCCTTCTGGTCAAGGGTTCTTTTCCGCCGGTCAAGTCGCTGTTTCCAGAAGAAGTTGCCGACTTTGCCATCGTCGACACTCACAACCTGGTTGACTCGGCCAAGCGCGTTGGTCTGGTGCTCGAACGTGAAGCCCCAATCAAGTTTGATTTCAAGGAAGGATCGGTCACCCTCGATGCCAGCGGAAACGAAACCGCCCAGGCATCCGAGTCGGTTGATATCGAACTAACCGGAAAAGACATCGTCGTCTCGTTGAAACCACAGTTCCTCATCGAGGGGCTGTCGGGCGTGCAGACCGAGTTCGTAAAACTCAGTTTCACACCAAGCAATGACCCAAACAAGCCTGGTCCGGTCTTGATCTCTAGCCACGGTGCTAAAGAGAAAACCGACAGCGATAGCTACCGCTACCTGCTGCAGCCGAACCTGCTAAACAGATAAAGCTTTTAAGCTCTCGAAAGGTATACAAATGCACATTGGTCTAATTGGACTCGGCAAAATGGGCGGCAACATGCGCAGCCGCCTGCGCAAGAACGGCATCGAGGTGACCGGTTATGCCCGCAGCCGCGATGTCTCAGACGTCGACACCATCGAAGAAATGGTCAAGGCCCTTCCTGCACCGCGAATCGTGTGGGTAATGGTTCCTCACGGCGAACCAACCGACAGCGTGATCAACGAGCTAACCAAGCACCTCGAAAAAGGCGACCTCATCATCGAGGGTGGCAACTCACGCTTTAGCGACGACATCCGTCACGCCGCCGAACTTGCCCCTTTGGGCATTGGCTACCTTGACTGTGGTGTTTCTGGCGGTGTTTGGGGCCTAGAAAACGGTTATGGCCTTATGGTCGGCGGACCAGACGAACTAGTTGCTCGAGCAATGCCGATTTTCGACGCACTTCGCCCAGAAGGTGAGCGCGCCGAGGGATTCGTGCATGTTGGCGACACCGGTGCTGGTCACTACGCCAAGATGGTGCACAACGGAATCGAATACGGCATGATGCAGTCATTTGCCGAGGGTTATGAGCTTCTGCAAAAGAAGAGCATCATCAAGGATGTTCACGGAACCTTTGCGGCCTGGCAGCGGGGCACCGTGGTTCGTTCATGGTTGCTCGACCTTTTGGTGCTGGCTCTCAAAGAAGACCCAAACCTTGACAACATCAAGGGTTTCGTAAACGACTCGGGCGAAGGCCGTTGGACCATCGAAGAGGCAATCGCCGAGGCAGTGCCAATGCCTGCCATCACGGCATCTTTGTATGCTCGCTTTGCCAGCCGTCAAGACGACTCGCCAGCCATGAAGGCAGTTGCAGCTCTGCGCAACCAGTTCGGTGGCCACGCAGTCGTGAAGAAGGACTAAGCAGTCGGAGACTCGCTCTAGAGTGAGACATTCGGGTTTTAAATAGCGCTAAGGGGCGTGGGTCGTGTTCGTAAAACACTTAACCCTCGCCTCTTTTCGCAATTACGAGAGCGCCGAGGTGGCTCTCGGTCCGGGGGTCACGTTGATCATGGGCCCAAACGGGCAAGGCAAGACCAACCTGGTCGAGGCGATTCGCTATTTGAGCACACTCAGCTCGCACCGGGTGTCTGGCTATCTGCCGATGATCAAGGCCGGTGCCAGTCAGGCGGTGGTGCGCTGCCTGGTTTCACATGGTGACCGCGATGTGATGGTCGAGCTCGAACTCAACCGCGACACCAAGAACTCAGCTCGCCTCGGGCGTTCGCCGGTAAGTCGCGTCAGGGACATCTTGGGGGTAATCCAATCGGTGACCTTCGCACCCGAAGACATCGACATCATTCGGCGCGACCCATCGAACCGCCGCGCCCTTTTAGATGAGCTGGTGGTGCAATACCGCCCACGCATGGCCGGGGTTTATAGCGACTACGATCGCGTTCTCAAGCAACGCAACACACTGCTCAAGACTGCTCGCGCAACCAAGACTTCGGGTTCGGCACTGTCGACCCTCGACGCCTGGGATGCCTCGCTGGTGCAGTACGGCAGCGAAATCGTCGCGAGCCGCATCGAAGTGGCGGGTTTGCTTGAGCCACACCTGTATGACGCCTATCAAAAGATCGCGACGGCCAACAATGAGCCGCGAATGCTCTATCGTTCGAGCTTGCTTGGTTCGCTGATTCCTGATGGCGAAGAAGTCGACGATCTGGAGTTCTTGACCGACAGCGACCGCGCCAACATCGCGACACTCTTCGCCGGCAAACTCGAGCGCGTGCGATCAAAGGAACTCGAGCGCGGCATCACACTGGTTGGGCCACACCGCGACGAACTCGTTTTGATGCTGGGCGACTTGCCCGCCAAGGGATATGCCAGCCACGGCGAGACCTGGTCTTATGCACTGGCTTTGCGCTTGGCATCGGTGGAGTTGCTTAAAAAAGAAACCCGCACCGGGGACCCGGTGTTGATTCTCGACGATGTCTTTGCCGAACTAGACAGTGGTCGGCGCTTGCGCCTGGCCCAACTGGTGGCCAACAATGAACAAGTGCTAATCACAGCGGCCGTATCAGAAGATGTTCCCGAGCTGCTCGGCGCTGCAATTTTCAACGTTAAAGCAGGGGTGGTCACCGGTGGCTGATCGCAAAGTGATTGATTTCGCCCAGGAATTTTATTTTCAAATGCTCAGGGCTGCCTCGGGAAAGCGCAAGACGAAAGATCAGAAGCGCATCGAAGAGCGCACGAAGAAGGGCAAGACCAAGCCGTTCGAAAAGGGTCGCGACCCAATAACCGCGCTTTCTAGCGTTGACACACTGGTCAGCGACTTTAGCTGGTCAGTCGATTTGGCCGAGGGCGACCTGCACAACCAGTGGGCTGCCGTGGTTGGCGAGGACACCGCAAAAAACTCTGCACCAGAAGACTTGGTCGACGCTGTCTTGACCGTTCGTTGCGTTTCAACAGCGTGGGCGACACAGCTCAGACTCATCTCGGGCGACATTCTGGAGCGCTTAAACACCGACTACCCGGCGCTCAAAATCGAGACGCTAAAGATTCTTGGCCCGGATGCACCATCGTGGAAAAAGGGGCCAAGATCGGTTCCTGGCCGAGGCCCTCGCGACACCTATGGATAGGAATTTTGGTCGCTTCGGTGACCTCGTTTTTGCTCGCAAAAAACCGCGCCAAATTACCCGCGCATCCTGCAGCGACTCTCGCCTAAATAAAGGGCAAAACACCCCAACGCCGTGAGCGTAACATCCCAGCAAACCAGGCCAAAAAAGGGTAAAATTTGAGGGTTAGCAACCCCGAATAGAAGTCGGTTTTTAAACCGCAGTTCAGTGGGCCTAATCCGGCTAAAAAGGAGCACAAACTAAATATGTCTGAACAAGAAAGCAACTACGAGGCTGGAAATATCCAGGTCCTCGAAGGATTAGAAGCAGTTCGCAAACGTCCGGGCATGTACATTGGCTCCACCGGTCCTCGTGGTCTTCACCACCTCGTCTACGAAATTGTCGACAACTCCGTCGACGAAGCACTCGCCGGTTATTGCGACGCCATCCAAGTGACCATCACCAAGGCCGGTTGGATTCGCGTTCAAGACAACGGCCGCGGCATTCCAGTGGCAACCCACCCAACCGAGGGCATCTCGACCGTTCAGGTTGTGCTCACAATTCTTCACGCCGGCGGAAAGTTCGGCGGTGGCGGCTATGCGGTTTCGGGTGGTCTGCACGGCGTGGGCGCATCGGTGGTTAATGCACTTTCAACCAAGCTTCGAGTCGCGGTGGCCCGCGAAGGTCACTTCTGGACCCAGAGCTATCAAAATGGTGTGCCAGACGCCCCGTTGGCACAGGGTGGCCCAACCGACACCACCGGAACCATGACCGAGTTCGAACCAAACGCCGAGATCTTTGAGACCGTAGAGTTCGACTACGAAACCCTACGTGCCCGTTTTCAGCAGATGTGCTTCTTGAACAAAGGGCTCGAGATCAACCTCAAAGATGAGCGCACCGGCAAAGAAGACACCTACCTCTATGAGCGCGGGCTAATGGATTACGTCGAGTTCTTGAACGCCTCGAAAAAGAACGAGCTCGTTCACGAAGAGATCATCTCGTTTGAGTCTGAGACCAAAGAGAAGAACATGTCGATCGAGTTGGCCATGCAGTGGACAAACGCCTACAACGAGAGCGTTCACACCTATGCCAACACCATCAACACCCACGAGGGCGGAACCCACGAAGAGGGCTTCCGTGCGTCTCTGACATCGCTGCTAAACAAATACGCCCACTCGACCAACCTGCTCAAAGAGAAGGACGAAAACCTAAGCGGCGATGACTGCCGAGAGGGGCTGACCGCGGTCATCTCGATCAAACTCAGCGAGCCGCAGTTCGAAGGGCAGACCAAAACCAAGCTCGGCAACACCGAGGCCAAGGCCTTTGTGCAAAAAGTCGTCAACGAGCAACTTGGCGACTGGCTAGAGCGCAACCCTGCACAGGCGAAAGACATCGTTCGCAAGGCGATTCAGGCAGCCACGGCAAGACAGGCTGCCCGCAAGGCCCGCGAGGCAACCCGACGCAAGGGACTTCTAGAGTCGAGTGGCATGCCGGGCAAGTTGCGCGACTGCTCAAGCCGCGACCCGCGACTCAGCGAAATCTACATCGTTGAGGGTGACTCGGCCGGTGGTTCAGCGGTTCGCGGTCGCAACCCTGAGACCCAGGCGATTCTGCCGCTGCGCGGAAAGATTCTCAACGTTGAACGTGCGCGCCTAGACCGCGCGCTCGCCAACACCGAAGTGCAGGCTCTCATCACCGCGTTCGGAACCGGCATCGGAGAAGAGTTCGACATCGAGAAGATCCGCTATCACAAGTGCGTTCTAATGGCCGACGCCGATGTTGACGGTCAGCACATTCGCACCCTGATTCTGACTCTGCTCTTTCGCTACATGCGCCCACTGATCGAGCACGGCTATGTCTATCTAGCCCAGCCGCCGCTCTATCGCATCAAGTGGTCGAATGCCGATCACGAATATGTTTACTCCGATGCCGAGCGCGACGAAAAGCTTGCCTCGGGACAGGCATCTGGCAAGAAGATTCCAAAAGAGAACTCGATTCAGCGCTACAAGGGTCTTGGCGAGATGGACTACGACGAACTTTGGTCGACCACCATGGATCCAAACCGCCGCACCCTGCTCCAGGTGACCCTCGACGACGCCGCACTCGCTGACGAAATCTTCAGCACCCTCATGGGCGACGACGTCGAAGGACGCCGCACCTTTATTCAGCGCAACGCCAAGGATGTTCGCTTCCTAGACATCTAGGCCGCGAAGGAACGAGACAAGAAAAATGGCTGACGAAAACACTCCAGAAGTGCCCGAGACCGAAGTCCTAATCGACAACGTCGAACAGGTCGACCTGCAAACAGAAATGCAGCGCTCATACCTCGACTACGCGATGAGCGTTATCGTGGGTCGCGCCCTGCCAGACGTTCGCGATGGCATGAAGCCGGTTCACCGCCGCGTGATCTATGCGATGTTCGACGGTGGCTATCGCCCCGACAAGCAGTTCAGCAAGTGCTCGCGTGTGGTTGGCGACGTGATGGGTCAGTACCACCCGCACGGTGACGGCGCGATTTATGACACCCTCGTTCGCTTGGTTCAAGACTGGAACCTGCGCTATCCGCTAGTCGCCGGTCAAGGAAACTTCGGTTCACCGGGCAACGACCCAGCTGCTGCTCCGCGTTATACCGAGTGCCGCATGGCGCAGCTTGCCATGGAGATGGTTCGCGACATCGACGAAGAAACCGTCGACTTTCAAGACAACTACGATGGCCGCACCCAAGAGCCAACCGTTTTGCCAAGCCGCTTTCCAAACCTTTTGGTCAACGGTTCGATCGGCATCGCGGTGGGCATGGCAACCAACATTCCGCCACACAACCTGCGCGAAGTTGCCGCCGGTGCTCAGTGGTACCTAGCCAACCCAGATGCCTCGCAAGAAGAGCTGCTCGAAAACCTGCTGCAGCACATCAAGGGACCAGACTTTCCGACCGGGGCCACCATCCTGGGTCGAAAGGGAATCGAAGAGGCCTATCGCACCGGACGTGGCTCGATCACCATGCGTGCGATCGTCAACGTCGAAGAACTTCACGGCCGCACCTGCCTAGTTGTAACCGAGCTGCCTTATCAGGTCAACCCAGACAACCTCGCACTCAAGATTGTTGAGCTAGTTAAGGAGGGGCGCCTGCAGGGTGTCGCCGACATCCGTGACGAGACATCGGGTCGAACCGGTCAGCGTTTGGTCATCGTGCTCAAGAAGGACGCCGTCGCACGTGTCGTTTTGAACAACCTTTACAAGCTCACCCCGCTGCAAGAAAACTTCAGCGCGAACATGCTGGCCCTGGTCGATGGCGTGCCACGCACATTGTCGATCGACGGCTTCATCAAGCACTGGACCGACCACCAGGTTGAGGTCATTGTTCGCCGCACGCAGTTCCGTCTGCGCAAGGCCGAGGAGCGCGCCCACATTTTGCGCGCCTACCTCAAGGCACTCGACGCACTCGACGCCGTGATTGCACTGATTCGCAAGAGCCAGTCGGTCGACGACGCCCGCGAAGGTCTGATGAAGCTTCTCGACATCGACGAGCTTCAGGCACGCGCCATCTTGGCAATGCAGTTGCGCCAACTCGCAGCACTTGAGCGTCAGAAGATAATCGACGAAGCAACCGAAATCGAAGCCGCCATCGTTGAGTTCAAGGCCATCATCGCCGACCCGATTCGTCAGCGCAGCATCATCAGCGAAGAACTCGACGACATCGTCAGGCGCCACGGCGATGACCGCCGCAGCGAGATCTTGGTTGGTTTCGACGGCGATGTAAACATGGAAGACCTCATTCCTGAAGAAGAAATGGTCATCTCGTTGACTCGCGGTGGCTACATTAAGCGAACCAAGAGCGACAACTACCGCCAGCAACACCGCGGCGGCAAGGGCGTTAAAGGTGCGAACCTGCGCGCCGATGACGTCGTCGAGCACTTCTTCGTGACCACCACTCATCACTGGCTGCTGTTCTTCTCGAACAAGGGTCGCGTCTATCGCGCCAAGGCCTATGAGGTTCAAGAAGCCGGCCGCGATGCAAAGGGCCAGCACGTGGCAAACCTGCTGTCGCTGCAACCCGACGAAAAGATCGCACAGGTGATCGACCTCAAGGATTACAAGGCAGCGCCATATCTGGTGTTGGCAACTCGCTCGGGTCTGGTCAAGAAGACCGCTCTCGACGCTTATGACACTCCGCGAACCGGAGGCATCATCGCAATCAAACTCAAAGATGCCGACGAACTTGTCTCGGCAATGCTGGTTTCCGAGACCGACGATCTGCTGCTCGTATCGCGCAAGGGAATGTCGATTCGGTTCTCGGCGAGCGACGAAAGCCTGCGCCCAATGGGTCGCGACACCTCGGGCAACATCGGCATGCACTTCAGAAAAGACGATCACCTGCTGTCTGCATCGGTGATCAACGACTCCGAAGACTCATTCGTGTTCGTGGCAACCGAGGGCGGCTATGCCAAGCGCACCGCCGTCAGCCAATACCGCGAACAAAACCGTGGCGGCATCGGAATCAAGGTGGCCAAGCTCGAAGAAAAGCGCGGCGACCTGGTCGGGGCCATCATTGTGAGCGAAGATGACGAAGTCCTGGTCGTACTCGAAAGCGGTAAAGTGGTACGGTCAGCGGTTTCTGAGGTTCCGGCCAAGGGTCGCGACACAATGGGAGTCGTATTTGCCCGATTCCAAGACGAAGACATCGTGCTTGGTTTGGCAAAGAACTCCGAGCGCAACCTCGAAGCCAACGAAGATCTAATCGAGGATGCCACCGAGGCAGCACCTGAGGCTGCAGAAGGAGACGCATAATGGCAAAGTTCGGTCGTCGCGGCGGAGCAAACGTTCCACCGGTAAAGCAGGTCAAGCTAAAGCTTGTTCACATTGACTTCTTCTCGGCGGTGAAAATGGCCTTCATGGTCACTTTGTCACTGGGCATCGCAACCATCATCGGGTTCTTAGCTCTCTGGGCTCTCGTCTCGTTCACCGGTTTGGGCGCAAGCTTGAACAACGTGCTGTCGGGTTTGGGTTTGGTCGACGCCACCTCGGGAGTCTCACAGATCGCAACCCTTGCTAAAGTTCTGGGTTTCGCTGTTGGTCTCTCGATCTTCAACATGGTGTTGGGCACTTTGCTAGCCGGAATCTGGGCCCTGGTCTATAACGTGATCGCGCGTTTCACCGGTGGCCTATCGGTTGGCTTCACCAACAACTAAAACTCAGTTTGAGCAAACGCTCTAAATCGTCTAAACTCGAAAAGGCTCTCACACGGGCCTATAGCTCAGGTGGTTAGAGCGCTTCACTGATAATGAAGAGGTCGGAGGTTCAAGTCCTCCTAGGCCCACGGATGTCTGCGAAAGCAAACGTTCAACGGGGACTTAGCTCAGTTGGTAGAGCACCTGCTTTGCAAGCAGGGGGTCAGGGGTTCGACCCCCCTAGTCTCCACAAACGAAATGGTCCGGCAGAAATGCCGGGCCATTTCCATTTGCTTGACCTAGGGGCGTCGCGCAGCCCCGCATTTAGTCTTGGAACATGACAAAAGCGCTCCTGATCATCGACATTCAAAACGACTACTTCGCTGGCGGAGCCATGCAACTGGTCGGCAGCGAAGAGGCTGGGGCTGTCGCCGCCGGCATCCTGGCTGAATTCAGATCGCGCGAGCTGCCAGTCATAAACGTGCAACACATTGCGACCGGTGAGGGTGCGACTTTCTTTCGTCCTGGCACCATCGGCGCAGAGATTCACGCGAGCGTTGCCCCGGCACCTGGTGAGCCAGTAATCGTGAAACATTTTCCAAACGCATTCCGCGAAACCGAATTGCTCGAGACTTTGCAGGGCATCGACTGCACCGAGCTTGTGGTCGTCGGCATGATGACGCACATGTGCATTGACACCACGGTGCGCGCCGCGAACGACTTGGGTTTCAAAGTCACACTCGTCGAGGCTGCCTGTGCGACAAAAGATCTCACCCACAACGGTCGCACCACAGTTGCCGCCGAAGTTCAGACCGCTTACATGGCCGCCATCGATGGCAGTTTTGCGAACGTTGTCAACTCTCGCGATTTGTTGCGGAGTTGGAACTAGTTTCGGACCAACTGGTGCTCGACTAGTCGTTACGCTCTAACTATGAAAACCGACAACTACGCTAGGTTCGCACGCGCTCACTCGATCACCAAGACCAACGGCGGCCTGACTGCTCAACTTGATGCCGAGCAGTTGCGCATCGATGTTCTCGCACCAGACGTAGTTCGCATCAAGATTTCGCGTGGTGGCGTTTTCGACGAGAAGCCAAGCTTCGCACTGGCCTATGAGCCAGAAGCAGTAACCAGCGGCTTCAAGATTAAAACCAAGGGCGACAAGACCGAGCTGACAACCAAAGACCTTCGAGTGGTTCTAAGCCACGAGCCTTTCGCGATCGATGTCTATCGCACAGACGGCAGCGTTGTTTTCGAGTCGGTGCGCGACCAGCATGGCGCCTGGACCTATGGTCACGAAAACGACTCGTTCGTGATTCGTCGTCGCATTGCCAAGCACGACCCGATTTATGGTCTCGGCGAAAAGACCGGTGGCTTCAACCGTCGTGGCCGCGATT
>Ga0136641_1001242_pt1 | contig 10762 bp, 9 predicted proteins | sample EliLak1302023Y_FD_115312 | JGI IMG/M metagenome (GOLD analysis project Ga0136641, IMG submission 115312) | Freshwater microbial communities from Elizabeth Lake, Yosemite National Park, California, USA - 13020-23Y | ecosystem: Environmental > Aquatic > Freshwater > Lake ... | reverse complement strand
CCTGATGCTAGGCAAAGTACAACGATTACCCATACGGATGGATACAGGACAGTTTGCGATCCGGGAATTTGAATTCCCTGCATCAACATAAACCCTGCAAGTACGCCACTCAGGCCCACGGTTGATCCGACTGAAAGATCAATTCCTGCAGTCAAAATGACCAAAAGCATTCCGATTGCAAGCAGTGCGTTTAATCCAACATGGCGGGTCATAACAACCACATTGCTAATGCTTAAATAGTTGGGAGACAAAGAAGAAAAAACAATCACGATCACGGCAAGTGCAACGAAGGCTCTACCCTCTGTTAGTAATTTTCCCAATGTGAAACCTTGGAAGAGATTTCTCCTTGACTTTACTGCTTGATTACTCATGCACGCACTCCAATTTGTTTTTTACTTGACTTGTCATCTGCCGCCGACATGACATCAGATTGAGTTACCTTCTTTGGGTCCATTTCGGCAGTGATCTGCCCTTTCGAAAGAACAACTATTCGATTTGCAGATGCCATTGCTTCACTGATTTCAGAGGTCGCGAAGAGAACCGCTAGCCCTGACCTAGCTTGCTCTGAAAGTAATTGGAAAATTTCAGCTTTTGCTCCCACATCAATACCACGAGTTGGCTCATCCAAGATTATTGCCTTGGGTGATGTCAGAAGAACTTTCCCGATAACTACCTTCTGCTGATTTCCGCCGCTAAGAGAAGTAATTAACGATTTATGACTTGAAGTTTTGACACGTACATCCTTAATTTTCCGTTCGATACTTTCGACTTCAGGGCCACTGCGCATTAGGAATTTCTTTACAAAATCTCCAACACTTGAAAGCGCAATGTTATGTCCAACGCTCATCAGTTGGACGAGGCCATCTCGCTGGCGATCTTCTGGAACCAGCGCAATGCCTTCACGGATACGACTGCCAATAGAAAGACTTGAAATATCAACCCCGTTCAGTAAAATTTCTCCGGAAACTTGGTGAATTCGTCCGGCAATTGTTTCTAAGAGCTCTGTTCGCCCCGCCCCCATTTGCCCATAAAGACAGACAACTTCACCCGCATGAACTTTTAGACTGAAATCATCCACAGCTAAACGTGCTGGATTTGATGGATCCGCAATTGACAAATTCTTCAATTCCAAGACTACTTCATCAGTTTTTTGCTCTACTGCGGTTGACGCAACACTATCGCGTCCGATCATTAAGCGAACAATTGCTCGAATATCTACATTCTTTGCTTCATCCGCTGCAATCATATTTGAATCTCGGAGGACATAAATATAGTCAGCAACATGAAGCGCTTCTTCAAGGTGATGGGAAATATAGACAATTGATACTCCATGGGACTTTAAATCTTCAATCACTGTAAATAAAATTTCAATTTCGACATTGCTAAGAGCAGAGGTTGGCTCATCCATGATAAGTATGCGGGCATTTGAGGCAAGCGCACGGGCAATTTCAACAATTTGCTGTTGACCTAGTCTGAGATCGCCAACAATCTCATCTGGCTGGATATCATGTTGCAGGCGTTTCATAATCTCGCGAACTTTTTCATTCTCCGCAGCAAAATTGACTTTGCCTCCGTAAGACCGAATCTCACTCCCGAGGAACATGTTGTCACGCACTGTGAGATTGGGTGCAAGACTCAGTTCTTGGTGAATAATAGAAATTCCATGCGAACGGGCGCTTGTCGAACTATCAAAAGCTATATCAGAGCCATCAAGTTCAAGTGAGCCTGCTGTTGGCTTTTCGATTCCTGCTAGAATCTTCATTAGCGTGGATTTTCCAGCACCATTTTCCCCGAACAATGTGGTGACTTTGCCTCGTACAAGTTCAAAATCAACATCGTTTAACGCAATAGTAAACCCGTATTCCTTACGGATTTTCTTAGCCCTTAAAACTATGGCGTTTTTTGTCATTATTTACCTACAACTATTTCGGTGGGGATGATGACGTAGTTTGTTAGATTTGTGATCGACATTGCCCCAAAAATAGAGATTGTCTTGCCAACAAGATCTCCATGTTTATATGGCTTTAGAACTAGTTCGCGAACTTTGTCGTTGAGTTTGGTTGCTGCATCTTGATATGCAAGTTGGTTAACGAAATCCTCAAACTAAACAGTGCCAGTCACGTCACGTAGGGAGGTTCCATTTAATGCAGGGCCCATTTGGATATAAATTGTTGCGGCAGCCGAAAGCCCCGAAACTTTAACTGGCAAGAAATCATTAACCATGGTTTGGCCGACTCCACTGAACTTAATAGGGGCCGCATAAGCATTGCCAGGACCATCGGTGTGGCCATATTTAGGACCAGCTTGTTTCATGTCAGTCTGAATTGCCTTATCTAGTTCAACAATGTCAACCGCGTGAGCTTTAATGTACGCAAGATCTTCTGGCCACTTTTTGTCTGCGAAGCTTGTGGAAATCTTCGGATTAGCTTGAAGTGAAGTAGTCCCTGTGCGAAAAGTTGTATTTGCATCTTTAAGACTTACGACTTTTGTGGATAGGGCCATACCAATTACCAAAATAACTAGAATTGCCGTGAGCGCAATGCGTAACTTAGTTACTCTTACTTTTAATGACATCAAAATAGGCTCCTTAAAGGGTCTTATTTAAAGTGAAAGTAGGGTTCCTGATTTTTCAGCGCTTGGACGGATTTGTAACTTACGCCCACTTCCCTTGCGAAACATATCCATGGCATCCGCATAGTCATCAAGAGAGTAGAAGTGAGAAATCATTGGTTCTGGATTAATCGCCCCCGCCTCAAATAGATCCACAGCGCGTCCGAAGCAGGAGACAGTTGCCATTGTTCCAACAACACTTACTTCATCACGGTAGATGCGAAATGGGGAATACCTAGCACGGGCTTCTACTGGTGCAACTCCGAAGTGCTGAAAAGTTCCACCTGGCTTGGTACGTGGAAGGCCATCCTCAATTGCGGCAACTACACCCGTACAGTCAATAACTACTTCCCAAAGCTTTCGGTCAGCTTCATTTGCATTCGTAAACCTATGCTCAACACCTACTTCCTTGGCAGCTTGCAAACGCTTCTCATTAGTATCAACAATCGAGATACTCACTGCGCCAGCACGTCGCGCAAGTTGTGCCATCAACAGACCCATGGTGCCAGCTCCATAAATTAAATAATGCGATCCCATTTCGCGTGGAAGCACATCAAAGCCACGGACAGCACATGCAAGCGGCTCGATAAGAGCAGCATGATTCAAATTTGTGCCCTGTTGAAGCTTATGACAATTGCGAGCTGGTGCACGCAGAAATTCCGCTGATGCTCCATCATTTGCAACAACACCCATCCCTTGCCAATTACGACAAAGATTGCTTCGACCCGTTAAGCAATATTCGCATTCTTCACAAGTAAGCGTTGGATTTACTGCAACAAGATCTCCGACTCTAAGATTCTTTACTGCCGAACCGACAGCAACAATCTCGCCGGAGATCTCATGCCCAGGCACAATTGGAAATATGCCCCCTTCGAATTCACCGTCGTAAACATGGATATCGGTACCGCACATACCGACCGCAGCGACCTTGAGCACTACATCTTTTTCTCCTGGCGTTGGGTCGGGCAGGTTTGTGACGGCTAGCTTCCCTTTACCTTCGAATACAACAGCTCTCACGCTTCATCTCCCTTGGCTTACAATAAATGTTAAAGCTTTTGTGAAAATCACATTTTTTTTGTGTAAAAATCACATTATGCAAGTTAATTGGCTAGACTTACCCCTGTCAATAGGGAGTGCGCGTAAAAGGGTATTATTTATATAACATTTGTATAACGTCTTTGGGGAAAATTAACAAAATATCAGTCTGGCACGACTTCAAACTTGACGCCTGCTCGGGTGAGTTCTTCCAAGGAGTCCTCCGAAGCTCCTTCGCTAATGAATACCAGATCAAATTGATTGAGGGGAGCCAGTTTGTGAAAGGCGACCTTATCCAACTTAGTGTGATCAAGGAGGAGATATTTTGCATTGGCCGCCTTCATCATTGCCTGTTTGAAGGCCACAATACGGCTTTGACGCTGATAGGCCGAGGTGCCAGAAACGGCTGATGCAGAAAAGAATCCTGCATCAACCCGAATTGATTCAATTGCTTGCTCTGTTAGAACACCGGTGAAAGTATCGCTAGTGGGATCAAAATCCCCACCAAAAGTTACGAGGCGAATATCTGGAATGACAGATAATTGATTAATTGCCTTCAGAAAGTTAGTGGCAACATAGATTGGCGTAACTTCTCGGAGTAGGGGAACCATCTGAAGTACCGTCGTTGAATTGTCTAAAACAATCGTCATTCCAGGCTCAACGAACTTAATAGCGGCTTCAGCAAGTGAGCGTTTCTGAGTTGGATTAGTTTCCAGCCGAAAATCAACATTTGATTCAAAGACTACAGACGGTTGGGCCGAAACACCGCCTCGAAATTTACGTACTACACCTTGTCTTTCTAAATCTTCAATATCTCTATGTACAGTCATGATGCTTACACTAAGTTCGTTAGCTAATTCCTGAGCTGAAAGCGAACCTTGTTTAGTAACTAGTTCGGCAAGTGCGCGCTGCCTAACCGCACGTTTATTAGTAGCTGCTGATAGTGACTCAGGGGACATAGCCCTTACCTCTCATTCCCGTTTCGAGGATCGTATAGAGAACAAATGTACGGTACTCCAACCGAGGAGAGAACTCTATGGGCTGAGAAAGATTTAGCCAGTGGTTGATGTAACTTTGCAGTTAGGTAGGTGAGGTAGATTTGAATCTCTCAGCTATTGTTTAAATTCCTTCTCGAGATAACGTGTCTACCCCCTAAGAAGTGGCTGAAATAAGCTCCAGTGCCGTTGCGCTAATTCCCTCCGAGGTCATCCCGAAGTGCTTAAATAGAAAATCAACTGTTCCGGTTGGGGCGAATACTCCGGGAATTCCAACCATGCGCATCGGAGTTGGTGCCGATCGCGCTAGAAGTTCTGCAACAGCGCCGCCCAAGCCCCCAATCGTTGATGCTTCCTCTACGGTAATTACACGTCGGGTCTCTCTCGCTGACTTGATAATTAGTTCCTCGTCGAGAGGTTTTAGCGAAGTGACATGAATGACGCGTGCACGAATTCCTTTAGTATTTAGTTGCTCAGCTGCGCCAAGTGACGCGCTTACCATTGTTCCCAGCGCAATGATCGTAACGTCCTCACCCTCAATCAGTGTATGAGCTTTGCCAGGGACAAAAGTTCTTTCCGAACCGGGAAGTAGCGGTACTTTATGCCTTGAGACTCTGATAAAAGTTGGTTTGTTCGCCTCGGCTGCCCACCGAACTACATTTTCAGTTTCAATTGCATCAGCTGGAACCGTCACAGTTAGATTAGGAATGACTCGTAACCACGCTAAGTCTTCAACCGAGTGGTGAGTTGGCCCAAGTTCGCCATAGGAAACCCCTGGACTCATACCACAAAGAATTACCGGAGCGTTGCTATAGGCAATGTCCACTTTGATTTGTTCCATCGCTCGAGCGGTCAAAAAGCATGATGCTGCACAAATAAATGGCGTCAATCCTGAGTTTGCTAGCCCTGCCCCCACTCCAACTAAATTCTGTTCGGCGATTCCAACATTTATTAAACGGTCTGGAAACGTTGCTTTAAACGAATTTAAGCTTGATGAGCCGACAGAATCACTAACAACAACTACAATTTTCGGATTAGAGGCCGCAAGATTTACTAATGTTTCTGCAAATGCAATTCTATTATCAAGACCTCCCTCGTGGCTTTGAACTGTAATCACAACGATAACTCTGCTCGCGCTGCTGAGTTTTGTTCTACGGAAGGAACCTTGTGATGCCATTCTGCTCTATTTTCCATAAAAGAAACCCCTTTCCCCTTGACGGTATTAGCGATGATGCAACGGGGTTTGTTCCCGGGAGATTTTCGGATTGCACGAAGCAGTTCTAGTGGTTTGTGCCCATCTATGATAAAAACTTCCCACCCAAAACTCTCAAATTTTTTGTCTAAAGGGTCTAAGCCGTTTGTTTCTTCGGTTCCTGCTCCTTGTTGCAATCGATTGCGATCAATAATCGCCGTAAGATTTGAAAGTTTATACTGGCTAGCAGTCATCGCTGCTTCCCAGTTTGTGCCCTCTTGGAGCTCACCATCACCTAAAACTACAAAAGTCCGAAGTTTTAACTTTTGGATTCTTGCTCCTGTTGCAACTCCTACTGCTATTGGCAACCCGTGGCCCAACGGGCCTGTACTTGTTTCGATTCCACTAATTTTGCCCTTACTTGGATGACCATTTAACAGAGATAAAGGCTGCATAAAGGTTGAAAGTTCTTGAGGATTGAAGTATCCGCAATATGCAAGAGTGACGTAAAGCGCCGCCGCACAATGGCCTTTTGATAAAATGAATCGGTCCCTTTCAGGTTTAAGAGGATTAGCAGGATCGAGCGAAAGCTCTGCAAAATACAGCGTGGTTAAAATGTCAATAACAGAAAAATCTCCGCCAACGTGACCCATTCCAGCGCTTTGAATCATGGACAATATCTCCAGACGCGCGACTCGGGATTGATTCAAAATTAATCTCTCAAGCTCTGATGGAGAAGCTGCCCGCGCAGCCTCTCTAAAGCCAAACCATTCAGAAACTTGCGATGGGCTATAAGGAAGCATGAATACCTATTCACTCGTAATTTTTCTTGCGAAGTAATCATGTCACAAGTGGGTCCAAAGTCAACAGTGAATATCAATTCAACCAGGTCTACACTCGCCAGCATGGCAGAAGTGAATCCAGAGGCGACTAGCGAAGATTTACGACTTATTACCAAAACTGCACGCCTTTATTATGAACACAAGCTTAGTCAGCCTGAGATTTCCAAAAAATTGCATATCTCCCAGTCCCGAGTCTCACGCATACTTAAAAAAGCAACTGATATTGGAATCGTTCAAACAACTGTCATTAGTTCAAGCGCAATCTTCGCTCCGCTTGAAGATTTTTTGGAAAGCAAATTTGGTCTCTCTGAGGTGATTATCGTAGATGCTTCTGATCTCGAAACTGAATCTAACCTTCACTCGGCACTTGGTTTAGCAGCAGCAAATTACTTAGACGTAACTTTAACAGGTGGAGATACCATTGGAATTTCTTCCTGGAGTTCTAGCTTGCTCGCAACAGTTAATGCAATGCGTCCCAAATCAAATCAAGTTGCCAATCAAGTAGTTCAGGTCATTGGAGGAATTGGTGAATCAACTGCTCAGTCTCATGCAATTCGCCTGACAAATAGGCTTGCAGAAGTAACTGGTGCAAAAGCGCTTTACCTAGCCGCACCTGGAATAGTTGAAACACAAGAAATGCAAAAATCTTTAGTGTCCAATTCGAATATAAACGAAATACTTCGACTGACCGGAAAACTTTCCCTTTTGTTAGTTGGTATTGGAAGTATCGAACCTTCTAAACTTTTAAAAGAGAGTGGATTTAGTTTAAAAGCTTTGGAGAAATCAGAGCTCATAAAGGCTGGTGCGGTTGGAGATATCTGCTTGCGCTATTTCGATTCAAAAGGAAAATCTGTGAATTGCTCTATCGATAAAAAAATAATTGGCATCTCTCAAGAGGCCATATTTAAGACACCTCGCCGACTTGCAGTCGCGGGAGGAAATCGCAAATTTAAAGCAATTCAGGCAGCTCTCTTGGGAGGCTGGATAAATGTTCTTGTGACTGATTCCAAGACAGCGCAAAAGTTAGCTGATCAATAATCAAATCATCTATTGACTGATTCGTATCTACGACATAGGCTGAATAAACTAAAGAATATTGAATAGAAATTCAGGGTGCTCCGTGTCAGATCAAGCAAGGTATGTCCTCGCGATTGATCAGGGCACAAGTGCAACCAAAGCGTTAATGCTTGATTCAAGTGGAGAGATTGTTAGTCGAGGTGAAGCTCCTCTTACTGAGTTGCATTCTGCAAACGGCTTTGTAGAACAAGACCCATATTTAGTTGAAGAAAGCATTCGGCAAGCAGTCAAAAGAGCAACAGAGAATTTTTCACTATCAAAAATCCGCGCAATAGGCATAAGCAACCAACGTGAATCAGTTGTGCTCTGGGATAAAAATACTCAAGCAGCTGTCTCTTCCATCGTGAGTTGGCAAGATTCTCGAGCCGCCCAAATATGTGAAAATCTAAGAAGCGCGGGATTGGATATGCGTATTCAAGAGCTAAGTGGCCTACCGCTAGACCCTATGTTTTCTGCCGCAAAAATTTCCTGGTTACTTGATTATTACGATGCCGACCGAAGCAAGTCGCGAAGTGGAAAACTTGCAGTCGGCACGATTGACTCATGGCTGACTCGATCAACAGGAAACCATTCAATAGAAATTGGTAATGCCTCCCGAACCCAACTATTAGATATTCACAACGGTGAATGGTCCCAGGAACTACTAGAGGCGTTTAACATCCCGATTGAATTGATGCCAGAGGTTAGAAGTTCAACGTTTAAATCGAGTCTGCATGGCGAAGATGATTTAGGAAAAATACCAATACTTTCAATTCTTGGAGATTCTCACTCAGCACTTTTTGGCCATGGAATTCACATGCCAGGAATAGCAAAAGTGACATATGGTACTGGTTCATCAATTATGACCCTCACAGAAAGTATCCCTGTGAAGCAAGTTGGAATTGCTCGGACTATTGCTTGGAAGACTTCGCAGGGAATTTCGTATGCACTAGAAGGAAACATCCGCTCTGCTGGTTCTACTTTAAAGTGGGTCTCACAGATCACGGGGAAAAGCGTGGAGGAGTTATCAAGTTTGGCAGTGACTGCAGCGGATGATTCACTTCAGATAATTCCTGCATTTAACGGGCTTGCAGCTCCATGGTGGGACTCCAGCGTGAGAGGTGTGGTCACCGGTCTGGCTTTTAATTCAGGCCCAGCTGAATTTGCAAGAGCAGCGATAAACGCTGTAGCACTTCAAGTTCGCGACGTCATTAGGGCTATGAATGATTGTGGAGCGGGTATAATGATTATTGAGGCAGATGGTGGGGCAAGTCTGAACAACTACTTGATGCAATTACAAAGTGACCTACTAAATTTGCCAGTTCATCGAGCTCAATCATCAGATTTTTCAGCCTTAGGAACGGCATACCTAGCGGGTATTGAAGCGGGACTCTGGAACACCTCCGACTGGGAAAATCATGCCACTAAAGTTTTTGCTCCACAAAATCAAGACACAACCTCGCTATTACATGCTTGGGAGAATTCACTCTTACTTGCTAGAAGTTATTCACCTCGATAAAAAATAAGGAGCACACTATGAGCGCAAATCGCAAGTACACCGGTGGAATGTGGGTCTACGGTCAAATTATTGATCGGTATGCCACTGATGGATACAACAAGCCAAAGGCTACTTTAGACATCGTAAAGGATGCCAAAGAAAGTGGCCTCTCCGGGATTGATATCAATTATCCGTGGCCTGAAAAGGATCTCTCGCCAAAAGAATTAAAGTTTGCACTAGATAGTGCTGGTGTGGAAGCCGTATGCATCACACCATCGATCTATAGTCGCAAATATCGCTCTGGATCATTCTCTAGTAGCGATGAAAAAATTCGCTCGGATGCTAGAGATTTGGCAGATGAATCAGTTGATGTTGCAAATCAGATGGGAGCAAAGTATGTAAAATTTTGGCCAGGGCAGGACGGGTACGACTATCCATTTCAAGTGGATTATTCAGAACTAAGAAAATATGGTCTTGGTGGAATACGTGACATCGCAAAGAATCATCCAAAAACTCAGTTCGCAATCGAATATAAGTTAAAGGAACCCCGCACGCGCTTACTTTGGAGTACTGCTAATGCATCCTTGATCAATATTGCAGAAGTTGGAGTAGATAATCTTGGGTTAGTGATTGATTTTGGGCACTCGCTCTTTGCCAAGGAGAACCCTGCAGAAGTATTAAGTTTGATTCATAGTCAAGGGCGGCTAGTGGATATTGAACTTTGCGATAATTATCGTGAGTGGGATGACGATCTATCGGCTGGCGCTATTCACCTTGTTGAGACTCTTGAATTCCTCTACATAGTTAAGAAGATTGGTTGGGATGCACCACTGAAACTAGATCTCTTCCCTTATCGAGAGAGCCCAATCTCGGCGGTTGTTGAGAGCATTGCAACCCTTCGCAAACTTGAAGATTGTGTCGAGCGTCTTGATTTTGAAAAACTTAATGCTGCTCAGAAGCAACATGATGCTATGGCTGTTCAAAGTATCATTAGAGATGCGCTAATAAAATAAGTTCAACGTATGCTGGATGATCTAGGATTTTTGGCGCGGCTTGTCCTGTCAGTTTTTTGGACATTTGCCTAGGGTTCTAGTAAACACAGAGGTGCCTCTCAACTCTCTCACAGGAAAGCAGTGTTAACTACACCTATGTCGATCGGAAAACGCCACAACGCAGACTGGGCCTCAATCCTCATGGGAGTCGGCTTAGGTCTGACCATCGCCTTAGAGCTTGAATCGATCACACGCTCTGATTGGAGAGGCGTATATCCAACGATTACTTCTATCTCGAGAGTTGGCGCTCTTGTTGGAACATACTTTGCTTTAGTTGGTTTGGTTTTTGTTGCGCGCATCCCGTGGATTGAAAGATCTGTTGGCCACGACCGCCTTGTGAAGTGGCACCGCAAACTCGGACCTTGGTCCTTATATTTAATTTTCTTCCATGTCCTTCTAGTTGGGCTCGGTTATGCAGGTGGAGATCGCATCTCAACGGCAGTAGAGCTATGGCGAATGACAATTAGCTATCCATGGATGAT
>Ga0136641_1001241_pt1 | contig 10768 bp, 10 predicted proteins | sample EliLak1302023Y_FD_115312 | JGI IMG/M metagenome (GOLD analysis project Ga0136641, IMG submission 115312) | Freshwater microbial communities from Elizabeth Lake, Yosemite National Park, California, USA - 13020-23Y | ecosystem: Environmental > Aquatic > Freshwater > Lake ... | reverse complement strand
GCTGCACCGGCAAAGAAGGCTGCTGCCCCTGCCAAGAAGGCGGCTGCTGCGCCTGCGAAGCCCCCGGCGGCCGCGCCGAAGAAGCCCACTGCAAAGAAGGCCTCCGCCGCACCTGCTGCCCCTTCGGCAACCGCTCCAGCGAAGACAGCACTGAACCCAGCGGCTGCGTGGCCATTTCCGACAGGCAATAAGCCCTGAACGTAAGTTGGTCAGATTTGGCTTCGGCCGAAGTTTGATCTATGTCGACCTGAGGCCCAGCGATGCTGGGCCTTTTTTAATCCATAGGCTGTGATCGTCGGTAAGCTTTAAAATCAAGTCTGAACCAGCTGCCGGGACATGTTTCGCATCCTATGCGTCTTCACGAGGCGCGCCGTATGAGTCAGCAATTAAATCGACTTGAGGGGCTGCTGAAGTCAACGAGTGACTTGGCGATGACTGTCGAATTGACAGCGAGAGTCGTAATTATTCTAGCCAGATTGGGAAGATTTGAAGAGGCTAGATTTAAGGTTAGAGCGCTGAGGGAAAATTACGGTGACTGGCGAAGTGGACGGATTCACGTGTGGATCATGCTCTCAGAGGCAATCGCTGACTGGTACGCTGATCTCAGTTCGCAAGCGCTTGATCGCGTAACAAGGGTCCAAGTCTTGAGTAGTGCTATGCAATATGCTGAAATGCACGCGATCTCATCGGCTTGGAAGGCTCATATACAGTTCGAAATCTCTGACTTTGATGGGATGCTTCATTCTATTGATCTGGCGTTTAGAAGCAGTGCTGGGGAAAACGCAGAGGCCAACGCAAGGCTGGCGATCGTGCTTTGTAATGCTTCGGCGCTGTGTGGAGACTGGGCAAGCGCGCAGTCTTGGTTCGCAAAGGGGCGAGACTTCTCGCTCGCCGAAGGTGATCAAGCCAGCGTTGAGGCTCTTCAGCACAACCGGGCGGTCCTGACTTTGACGTGCGCAAGAGCAGAGGCGTGTATTTCGCCAATTGAAGCAGAGCGCATTAAGACTGTTCGCAGGGAGATGGATTCGAGCCGAAATCTCCAGTTGTTAACTAGAATCTCAGCTTTGGCCAATCACCGGCATTTAGCCGAAGCTAGGCTATTGATCTTGGAGGGAAGGTTTGAAGACGCTGTCGTAGCCCTTGCTTCAGTTCGCAATGAAGCTCCTTTCGCCTCTTACCATTTCAGCCAATTTGAAATAGATCTGGAAATAGCTTACTGTAAATTTCGACTCAATCTTGTGGAGGACGCCCTTTCGCTATTTTTGAAAATCGATATCCGATCAATTGCTGACTTGGATGTTGATGATCAGCTTTCGGCATCGAACATGTGCTTGGAGATGGCGAGATTGGACCCGCGGTTTGGAGATCCGACTGAAATATCGCTGCGCAAGGAGGAGCTCGCGCTCGCTTACGCAAAGGCTAAGATCGACCTGGCTGCCGGCCTTCGGCGATTACGTGATGACCATGAGCTGGTATGAAAGAAGCGAGATGACGATCTACTTGCGGCAGCTAATGCAATGACCACCCCCATCCTATCGATCGTCATGGGCTCCTCCAGCGACTGGACTACGCTCCAGCCCGCTGCCCTCCTGCTCGACGAATTTGGCGTCGACTTTGAAAAGCGGGTGATCTCTGCCCATCGCATGCCCGACGACCTGTTCGCTTTTGCCGAGGCCGCTGCGGGTCGTGGCCTGAGGGCCATCATTGCGGGGGCTGGCGGGGCTGCCCATTTGCCGGGCATGCTGGCTGCCAAGACGACGGTGCCGGTGTTGGGTGTGCCAGTGGCCAGCAAGCACCTGCAAGGGCTGGATTCGCTGTACGCCATCGTGCAGATGCCGCGGGGCATACCGGTGGCCACTTTCGCCATCGGCGCGGCCGGCGCGGCCAACGCGGCACTGTTTGCCATTGCCATGCTGGCCAGCAGCGATGCCAGCCTGCGCGACAAGCTGCTGGCCTTCCGGCAGCGCCAGACCGACGCGGCGCGGGCGATGACGCAGGACCTGACATGACGACAGCCGCAGAAGCTGCCCGCCCAGCAGACCGCCAGCGCTGGCTCGGCGTGTTGGGCGGCGGCCAGCTCGGCCGCATGTTCGTCCATGCCGCCCAGGTCCAGGGCTATTCGGTGGCCGTGCTGGAACCCGATGCCGCCAGCCCGGCCGGCGCCGCCGGCGACGCCCACCTGCAGGCCGCCTACCTGGACCCGGCCGCGCTGGCGGCACTGGCGGCACGCTGCGCGGCAGTCACCACCGAATTCGAGAACGTGCCGGCCAGCGCCTTGCGCGCCTTGGCAGCCACGGTGCGGGTTGCACCGCCGGCAGCGGCTGTCGAGGTCTGCCAGCACCGCGCCCGTGAAAAGCAGTGCTTTGCCGCAGCCGGGGTGCCCTGCGCGCCGCATGCCGTGGTGGCCACGGCAGCCGATCTGGATGGGCCGCGGGTGGCCACCCTGCTGCCCGGCCTGCTGAAGACCGCCAGCCTGGGCTACGACGGCAAGGGCCAGGCCACCGTGGCCTCTGCCGCCGAACTGGCGCTGGCCTGGGCGGCGCTCGGCGGCGTGCCTTGCGTGCTGGAAAGGCGCCTGCCGCTGCAGCGCGAGATCAGTGTCATCGTGGCCCGCGGCGCCGACGGACTGACCGTGCACCTGCCGGTGCAACAGAACCTGCACCGCGACGGCGTGCTCGCGGTCACCCAGGTGCCGGCGCCCGATGTCGAGCCGGCCGTCGCCGCACAGGCTGTCGCCTTGGCCGAACGCCTGGCGCATGCGCTGGACTATGTCGGCGTGCTGTGTGTTGAATTCTTCATCCTGGACGACGGCACGCTGGTGGCCAACGAGATGGCGCCGCGACCGCACAACTCGGGCCACTACAGCATCGACGCCTGCGACGTTTCGCAGTTCGACCTGCAGGTGCGCACGCTGGCCGGGCTGCCTTTGGTGGCGCCGCGCCTGCACTCGGCGGCCGTGATGCTGAACCTGCTGGGCGACCTGTGGTGGCCGGCAGCGGCGGCGCAGCCGCAGCCCCAAGCCCGCGAGCCCGACTGGGCGCAGGTGCTGGCGCTGCCCGGTGTGCGCCTGCACCTGTATGGCAAGAGCGAAGCGCGGCGGGGCCGCAAGATGGGCCATCTGACCGTCACGGCGGCGCAGCCCGACATGGCCCGCGCCGTCGCGCTGCAGGCGGCCGAGCGTCTCGGCCTGCCGCCCTTCTGAGCCCGCGCGACCGTGACGGTCCTGTCGGGTGCCGACCCGCATGCGCTGGCCGCCGCCGCGGCTGAATTGGCCGCCGGCCAACTGGTCGCCTTCGCCACCGAAACCGTCTACGGCCTGGGCGCCCGCGCCGATGACGATGCGGCCGTGGCGCGCATCTATGCCGCCAAGGGCCGGCCTGCCGGCCACCCGCTGATCGTCCACCTGGCCGATGCCGAGGCCGCTGCCGCCTACAGCGCTGCGCCAGGCGCCGCCGCCCAGCTGCTGATGACCGCTTTCTGGCCCGGGCCGCTGACCCTCATCGTGCCGCGCCGCCCCGATCGCGGCCGTGCCGCCGCCGGCGGGCAGGACAGCATCGGCTTGCGCGTACCGGCACACCCGGTGGCCCTGGCCTTGCTGCAGGCCGCGGCGCGCCTGGGTGTGACCGGTGTGGCGGCGCCCAGCGCCAACCGGTTCGGCCGCGTCAGCCCGACGTCGGCTCTTCACGTGGCGCAGGAATTCGGCCCGGCGCTGATCGTGCTGGACGGCGGGCGCTGCGCCATCGGCATCGAATCGACCATCGTCGACTGCACCCGCGCCCGGCCTGCCCTGCTGCGCCCGGGGCAACTCGGCCGCGCGGCCATCGAAGCCGTGCTGGGCCTGGCCCTGGCCGAGCCCGGCGCCGATGCGCCGCGCGCATCGGGCACGCTGGCCTCGCACTACGCACCGCGGGCGCGTGTCGAACTGCTGGACGGCGTCGCTTTGCGTCATCGTTTGCAGGCCGCGCCGGACCCGGCGGCCGGGAGCGTCGGGGTATATTCCCGCCTCGCACCACCGGTCGGGTCGGGTTGGATCCACCAGGCCATGGCCGCAGACGCTGCTTCGGTGGCACATGATTTGTTCGCGGTGCTGCGCGAGTTCGATGAAGCTGGCGTAGCGGCCATCTGGGTCGAGCGGCCGCCGCCGGGCCCTGAATGGGACGGCGTGCGCGACCGCCTGCAACGCGCCGCGGCTTGACGCCACCGCACGAAGCCGCCCGACCGGGCTGCCCGCGCGACGGTGCCGGCAATGGGCCGGTGGCCGCACCAGGGATTTCGGAGCAAAGATGATCTTCAGCAGCAAGGCCACGACGCAAGCGAACAGCGCGGCGCGGGGCGCACTGGCCACTTTCCTGGCTGCCCTGTGCCTGGGCCTCGTCGCCGCCTGTGGCGGCAGCACCTCGCAGGTCGAACCCTTCGTGCCCAAGCGTCTGCTGGTTTTCGGTGACGACAGCAGCGCGCTGACGCAGACCGGGCGCAAATACGGTGTCAACGGTCTCAACGACAACGGCAACCTCGATTGCGCGAGCCAGCCGCTGTGGGTGCAGTCCATGGCGGCGCTCTACGGCTTCGAGTTCGCCGAATGCAATCCGAGTTCGGCCGAACCCAAGGCTTACATGCGCGCTTTCGCCGGCGCGCGGGTGGCCGATGTGGCGGCCCAGGTCGAAGCCCAGGTGGCGGCCGGTGGTTTCCGCGAGAAGGACCTGGCCACCGTGCTGGCCGGCAGCAACGACATCCTGGACCTCTACGCCCAGTATCCCGGCCGTTCGGTGGACAGCCTGACCGCCGAAGCGCGCGTGCGCGGCGAACAGCTGGCCGGCGTCGTCAACCGCCTCGTCGGCCTTGGCGTCAAGGTCATCGTCTCCGACTTGCCCGACATGGGCCTGTCGCCCTATGCGCGGGCACAAAAAGCGCTCGACCCCACGGGTCTGGACCGCGCCGCACTCATCACCAGTCTGGGTCAGGCATTCAGTTCACAGCTGGGTGTCAAGGTCATCCTGGATGGCCGTTACATCGGGCTGGTGCAGGCCCAGTTGCGTTTCAACTCGATCGGCATTTCCCCCGGCAGCTTCGGCCTGACCAACATCAGCGACGGCATCTGCACCGTCGCCTTGCCGAATTGCACGACGGCGACCCTGCTGACCGACGCCAAACCAGCCACCTACCTGTGGGCCGACGACACCCGGTTGTCGCCGGGCGGCCACACGCAACTGGCCACGCTGGCCATCGACCGCGCCCGGCGCAACCCCTTCTAGCCGGCCGGCGCCCCTGCGGTCGACTGCCGTTGCCGGCTGGCGTCGGCAGCGGGTTTCCCCGTCGACCGCGGCCGCAAGGCCCCCCGTATAGTGCTTGTCCGCCCTGCAGCGCAGCACCCTGCTGCGGCAGGCCGTGGACCGACCAGCAGCCATACCCAGCGGGGCCTACATGCACAAGACGATACGAAACTGGGCGCTGACAGCCACGGCTGCCGCAATGTTGGCCGCCTGCGGCGGCAGCGACCCCGATGTGGCCGGCAGCGGCAACCCCGACGGTGCGCCCAGCACCAAGGGCAGCTTCACGGCCATCGTCAGCTTTGGCGACAGCCTGAGCGACGTCGGCACCTACGCCCCCGCCACCTCGCTGGCCGGCAACGGCACGGCGCCTTACTTCGGCGGCAAGTTCACCGCCAATTCGGCCACCGCCACGGTCTGGGTCGAGAACCTCGCCACCACCATGGGCCTGCTGACCACGCCGGCCGAGGCCGGCTTTGCCGGCAGCTCGGTCAAATGCCCGGTGGCGCTGAGCGTGCCCACGCTGGCCAGCACCTGCACGGCCTATGGCCAGGGCGGCTCACGGGTCACCGACCCCAACGGCATCGGCAAGTCGGGTGGCGCGCTGACGGTGCCCATGAAGACGCAGATCGCCAACCACCTGGCGCGTTTCAGCAGCTTCAAGGCCAGTGACCTGATCATGGTCTGGGGCGGCAACAACGATGTCTTCATCCAGTTCGGCACCTTCTCGGCTGTGGCCACCCAGATCCAGACCGACGCGGCGGCCGGCAAGCTGACCGCCGACCAGGCCAATCTGGCGCTGTTCCAGGCGCAGAGCAACGCGCAGGCCGCGCTGAAGCAGGCCGCGCAGGAACTGACCGGCTACATCAGGACCGACATCCTGGCCAAGGGCGGCAAGTACGTGGTCGTGATGAACCTGCCCGATTCCAGCCTGACCCCCTTCGGCGGCACGCTGCCGGCCAGCGCCAAGCCGGTGCTGACGGCCCTGGTCGACACCTTCAACCTGTGGCTGAAGGACGGCCTGACGGGCCTGCCCGTGAAGCTGATGGACCAGAACCTGGCGGGCAAGGATGTCTATGCCAACCCCGCCAAGTACGGTCTGACCAACAACACGGTGCCCGCCTGCGACGCGGCCAAGATCCAGATCATCACCGGCGGTGCCATCACCGACGGCTCGTCGCTGTTCTGCAACTCGACACCCGGCGTGCCCTACAACGGCACCCGCACTGGCGCGGATGTGAACACCTGGCAGTTCGCCGACGGCGTGCACCCGACACCCGGCGGGCACAAGGTCATCAGCACCACCGTCGTCCAGCAGCTCAAAGCCTACGGCTGGCTCTGAACCCACCGCACCTGAAAGACTCGCATGAACTCCAACATCCGAATCGCCGGGCTCGTGGTGGCCACCGCACTGGCCGCAGCTCAAGCGCCCGCCTGGGCGCAGTCGCAGACGGTCAAGGCGGGCGTCATCCGCTATGACGCGCATTCCAAGACCAACGGCGTGACCGGCGTGGGCATACCGCCCGGCGCCGATGCCCAGGTCGGCGATGCCACCACCGTCTTCCTGAGCTACGAATACGAGCTCAAGCCCCAGGTCGGCATCGAGCTGGTGCTGGGCATACCGCCCAAGATCACCGCCAAGGCCACCGGCAGCGTGGCTTTCCTGGGCGAAGTGCTGACCGCGCGCAACGTGGCGCCCACGCTGCTGGTCAACTACCACTTCGGCGACCCGGCTGCGGCGCTGCGGCCCTACGTTGGACTGGGCATCAACTACACCCGCTTCACGGACGTCAAGACCCCTTATGCCTGGGACGTGAAGTTGCGCGACTCGGTCGGCCTGGCCGCGCAGCTGGGGGCCGATTACCGGCTGGGTCAGCACTGGGGCCTGTTCGGCAGCGTCGCCCGGGTGGATGTGAAGAGCAAGCTGGTGGCGACGGGCGCCACCGTGCTGCAGTCGAGCATCGACTTCGCGCCCTGGACCTACGCCTTCGGCGCTTACTGCCGCTTCTGAGGCGGGCCTGAGCCGCTGCCCGTCGGCTCAGCGTGCCGGCGCGTCGCGCATCGTCCACTGCACCAGCGCGTCCAGCGCGGGCCGCGCTGCCGCAGCCTGCGGGTGGTTGACCACCGCCACCAGCGCATAGCGCTTGCCGCTGTTCGACAGAACATAGCCGGCCACCGCCGTCACGTCGCGCAGCGAGCCGGTCTTCAGGTGACCGCGCCCCGGCACCGCGCGCGAGCGGCGCAGCGTGCCATCCAGGCCGGTGATGGGCAGCGACGACATCAGCTCGCTCATCACCGGGCTGTCCCAGGCCAGCAGCAGCACCTGGGCCAGCCGCTGCGCGCTGATGCGCGTCTCGCGCGACAGGCCCGAGCCGTTGTCGATGACGACCTCGTCGTTCAGCGGTCCCAGCCTTTCCGTCAGCCAGCGCAGCAGCGCCGCGCGCGCGGCCTCGGGGGTGGCCACGCTGCCCGGGGTGGCCTGCAGCGCCAGTGTCAGGAAGAGCTGCTGTGCCATCAGGTTGTTGCTGTACTTGTTGATGTCGCGCACCAGTTCGGCCAGCGCCGGCGAGCGCTGCTCGAAGCTGGGCTTGACGTCGACCGGCGCCAGGCCGCCACGGGCGCTGCCCTGCAACTGCCCGCCCATCTCGCGCCACAGCGCCGTGATCAGGCGCGCTTCGTAGCTGGCGGGTTGCGGGTCGGCCAGCGCCCAGGTCTGTTCGCCACAGCTTGCCGCGTAGCTGCCGGCAAAACGCGCGCGGCCGGCGTCGAGGTCGGCTTTCAGCGCGCCGCGCCAGTCGCCGCAGGCGCCGGCCGTCAGCGGCACGCTGCGGTCGACCGCCGTGCCGGCCAGGGCGGGGTCGGCGCTGATGCGGGCAATACCCGCCGCGGGATCGGGCGTGAAGGTGTAGCTTGTCGAGCGGAAGTTGAACAGCAGCGCCGCCGGGCGCACGTTGTAAGGGCGCAGCGCTTCGCCATCGAATTCGCCGGGAGGCGTGTCGGGCACGGCGAAGGCGCTGCTGTCGAGCACGATGTCACCGCGGATCTCGCGCACCCCCAACTGCTGGATGCGCCGCAGCAGCAGCCAGACGCGCTCGATGACCAGCTTGGGGTCGCCGCTGCCCTTGATGAAGACGCTGCCCTCGAGCACGCCGTTCGCGATGGGGCCGCTCAGCCACACCGGCGTGGCGTAGGTGTAGGCCGGGCCCAGGCGGTCCAGCGCGGCGGCGGTGGTCAGCAGCTTGGTCAGCGAAGCCGGGTTGACGGGTTTGCTGTCCTGCCACTGCAGCACGCGGCGCTGGCTGCCGGCGTCGGCGATGACCACGCTCAGCGCCTCGGGCGGCACGCCGGCCCGCTGCAGCGCGGCCAGGGCCTCGGGCGGCAGGGCGGGCGCGGCGCGAGCGGCTGCCGCCACGCCGAGCACCAGCCCGACGGCCCATCCCGCCCCGACACGCCGACGCTGTCCAGCCACCGTTGCACCACCCATCCACCACCTGCCCACCGGCATCGCCCTGTATGCCGGCCGGCGATGATGTCACGGCATAAACTGCCCCTTATGCAACCGTCCACCGGGCCTCTCCGCGCCTTGAACATCCTGGCCCTGGACACCTCCACCGAACGCCTGGCGCTGGCCTTGCAGGCCCCGGGCGGCCCCTACACGGTGCTGGCCGAAGGGGGTGCGCTGGCCTCGGCCACGCTGCTGCCCCGGGTGCACGCCTTGCTGGCCCTGGCCGGCCTGCAACGGGCCGATCTGGACGCCGTTGCCTTCGGCCGCGGGCCGGGCGCCTTCACCGGCCTGCGCACGGCCTGCGCGGTGGCCCAGGGCCTGGCCTTCGGCCTGGACAAGCCGGTGCTGGCCATCGACAGCCTGTTGATCGTGGCCGAAGACGCCCGGCTGCAGCAGGCGGGCGACGCCGCAACCTTCGAGCTGGTGGTGGCGATGGACGCGCGCATGGACGAGGCCTATGCCGGCCGCTACCGCTGGGCACAGGGCCGATGGCAGACCCTGCAGGCCGCAGGCCTCTACCCGGTGCCGGCCTTGGCGGCCCTCTGGGATGATGCGGCCGGCGTGCAGGCGGTCGCCGGCTCGGCCCTGACCGCATTCAGCGGCCGCGTGGCGTGGCCGGCGGGTGCGCGGCATATCGCCCAGGAACACGACCGTGCCGCGGCGTTGTTGAACCTGGCCGTGCAGGCTGCCCGCGCCGGCGAGGGCATGGATGCCGCGCTGGCGTTGCCCCTCTACCTGCGCGACAAGGTGGCGCAGACGACGCAGGAGCGGGATGCGGCGCGGGCCGCTGCGGCGGCCCGCCCGCCCGTTGTGACGCCGGCCGTGACGCCGTGAACGCGCTGCTGCAACCCCGCCTGACCCGGCGGCCCATGACCGTGGGCGACATCGACGCGGTGATGGTCGCCGAGACCGGCGCCTACAGCCACCCCTGGAGCCGGGGCAACTTCGTCGACTCGCTGTCCGCGGGCTATCTGGCCGAGGTGGTGACCGGCGACGGCGTGGGCCTGGTGGCCTATTTCGTGGCCATGTCGGGCGTCGACGAACTGCACCTGCTGAACATCACCGTGGCCGTGCCCTGGCAAGGGCAGGGGCATGGCAGTGCGCTGCTGCGCGCCGTGCAGGGCCATGCCGCAGCGCTGGGCCTGGGCACGCTGTGGCTGGAGGTGCGGCAGAGCAATCTGCGCGCCCGGGCGCTGTACCGCCGCAGGGGCTATGCCGAAGTCGGCTTGCGCAAGGGCTACTACCCGGCCGCGACGCAGCGCGAAGACGCCGTCGTGATGCGTCTGTCGCTGGCGCCTGGAGGCTCGCATGGCGTGGACTGAGCGCCAGCAGGCCCTGCTGGACGCGATGGGGCTGCGCCTGTGGGCGCCGCCGCCAGCCGTGGCGCTGGTCGAACCCGCACCCGCACTCGCACCCGCACCCGAGCCTGCCCCTGCGCTGGTTCTTGCCCCTGAACGCGCACCGGCAGCCCGCACCGCCACGCCGACCCTCGCCGCCCAAGCGTTGCGAGGCCGGAGCGACATCGCCGCGCTGGACTGGCCCGCACTGCGCGCCTCGGTGGCCGCCTGCAGCGCCTGTGCGCTGTGCGACAGCCGGACCCAGACGGTGTTCGGCGCCGGCCATCCGCAGGCGCAGTGGCTGGTGGTGGGCGAGGCCCCGGGCGAAGAGGAAGACCGCCAGGGCGAGCCCTTCGTCGGCGCGTCGGGGCAACTGCTCGACCGCATGCTGGCTGCACTGCGCCTGACGCGCAGCAGCGAAGGCGAGGCCGCGCCGTCGCAGCGCGTCTACATCGCCAACACCCTGAAGTGCCGCCCGCCGCGCAACCGCAACCCCAGCGCTGAAGAGATGGCGCAGTGCGAGCCTTACCTGGCACGGCAGATCGCACTGCTGCAGCCGCGCATCATCCTGGCCATGGGCAAGTTCGCGGTGCAGGCCCTGTTGCGCAGCGAAGAACCCCTGGGCCGCCTGCGTGGCCGCGTTCACCGCTACCAGGGCG
>Ga0136641_1001240_pt1 | contig 10768 bp, 17 predicted proteins | sample EliLak1302023Y_FD_115312 | JGI IMG/M metagenome (GOLD analysis project Ga0136641, IMG submission 115312) | Freshwater microbial communities from Elizabeth Lake, Yosemite National Park, California, USA - 13020-23Y | ecosystem: Environmental > Aquatic > Freshwater > Lake ... | reverse complement strand
GAGCCTTTTGGGGTTGATGAAGAAAGACAGTTAATAGCATTTGAGGTTAATGACTTAGCTGCTGTTCTTCGTGATGTAATACAAACTTGCGCAGATTGTTGCGTAAGTTCAGTAGACCGTGAAGCTATACTTGAGTTGTTAAATTAAGATGCAAATAAGGGGAAATAAATGTCAGAACATTGGTACGATGCCATTACAGGCGCACCACGCTATACAACCATTGGTAAAAACGGCAAAGAAAGAAACACAACACTTAGGGATGCCAAAGCAAACCCAGGTTCACTTGTCCCAAGCGTATCAACTATTAATGGACAACTATTAAAAGCAGGCCTTGATACATGGAAACAAACACAAGTATTGTATGCCGCAGTTGAGTATCCACGCTTAGACGGTGAAGATGAAAAAACTTGGATTGCCAGAATATTAGATTTAGCTAAAAACAAATCTAGGGAGGCGGCTGACCGAGGCACTCTTATACATGACTTCATAGAATCGTTTTATAACCAAGAATATTTGCCAGGTATGCCTGAGTATGTCCATAAAGTAGATGAGGCTATAACGGCTCATTTTGGCACTCAGCTATGGATTCCTGAGCAGAGTTTAGTCAATCAAGAAGGCTATGGTGGTAAGTGCGATTTATACGCCAAGCCACGCCATGACTTTACAGGGGTCGTAATTGACTTTAAGACGACAGAAAAATCCCCTGGTGAACTAACACCCTACCTAGAGCATACACTACAGCTTGCAGCCTATAGAGAGGTTTTAGCGCCCTCTGCTAGGTGTGCCAATGTGTATATCAATGGCGAAACTAATGAAGTCGCCATATACGAACATAGCGAACAAGATTTAAGAGATGGTTATGAAATGTTTTTGGCCTTGTTGAAAATCTACAAACTCAAAACTGGGTTAAACTAATCAAGAGGAGGCAGACGGGCTATCCCCTTGCCTGACCACACACATCACGGAGTGTTCTGCCCCTCACCTTATTCTGGGCGTTAAGCCGCCAATGTAGGATGCAGTAATTGGGTAATTTTGCGGCTTTCTGACCCATTGTTAGCAACTGCCAAATACAGCCCTATAGTTTACAAATAATGGTTTTTGTAAAGTTAATGACTTATTAAAGAGTCCATAAATACCTTAAAGCTTTATTAAAGAGTCATTTACTAAATTTTACAAAATTGCCCGTTCGGGAATATTTTGCTATTTTTGCCTACTTTTTCATCAATTCTTCCCGTTCGGGAAATATCTTGACAAGTTATAAATTGCACATAGGCTATAACTATGCCGACCAATGTCACATTTTTGCATGATTTTTTTTTTAAATTTCATGCACTTATAGCGTTATTTTTTTAGGTGGTTTTGCATATTTGATACCTATAAGTAACATTTATGTTACTAATTCAATACCTATAGGTTGCAAAAATACCACATTAGGGTTTGTACCTATATTTCTACAGAAATAAATCTATTAAATTTTTTCTATAGCAGGTCAAACATACTTCAGCTCAATAAGCCGCAGGTGTACGACTAAGCAGTTTGACTTGCTTTCTTTTAAAGGGGATTATGAGTTACGACAAAGACTGGACTCGCAAAGTGTTTGAAGGTGAAGCGCCATGTGATAAATGCGACCAGACGCAGACTTGCAAAGAAAATGAATGGGCTTGTAGGGCGTTCTCTTATTATGTTCTTCATGGCAGTTTTGAGGCTTATACGGTGCGCCATCCTACTAGGGGTATGTTTAATAAGATTTTTAAAGAAGATGATAAAGCCCTTAAAAACTATCTCAAAATAAAAGGCGACCAAAATGAAATTAATAATTGAAGTGGTTAAAGAAAATGAAGATGGTAGCGCAGACGCTATGGTGCATTTTGACAAAGAAGCACTTGAAATGCTTGTAGAGGAAGGGGTTATTTCTATATTGCGTCAATATATTGCACAGCAAAAAAAAGAAAAGAAAGCAAAAAAATGACAATGTTTTTATCACTTATGGCAGTTACAGGCATGATAGTATGGGTAGGTATTTTGGGGATAATTTTGTTAATTTGGATGGATAATAGAGAATGAATGATTACATCTACACGCCCTCTGGTACAGACATTACAGTTCGTTGGAAATTATATGGCTATGTGCCACCGTCAGAGTTGCCAGAATACCAAAAGAAATGGAAATATTACCAAGAGTTACCACTTCGTAAATTAGATGACCAAGCTAAAAGAGAATACGAAATGGTCTTAAAGAAAGCTAAAGTCGTTAGAATTCGTTAGCCGTTCTTTGCCATGTTAAGGGCTTGCGTTTCTTCATGGTCTACACGATTTAACCAACCCTTGCCAAATACAGGAAAAGTCTTTAATGAACGGTAGTATTCCCTGCGTGATTCAGAGAATTTATTGATAAGAGTTGCACTATTACTTGCGGAAATAAGTTCTCTTGTTTTTGGGCCAATAACTCCGTCAGGTACGCATCCAATAGATGACTGAAGCAATTTAACGCTTCTGCCTGGGCCTGCGTTAACTCCCATTGAAAAGACAACAAAGTCGAGTCCCCGAGGTAAAACTTCCCCATAGCAAGGTCTCCAATATTTTTGTTCATACAAAGGGGCTACAAGGTCTTTGGTGAGGTTTTTAAGGGTTTCTACAGGATGACCTACATACTCTTCCCAAACACGCTTGGTGACTCCTAAATTCGTCTCACCGCCTGGGTCGCTAGGATGGTTTACCCAACCACCTTCAGCTTTTAAAACAAGGTCTAAACACTCATTAAAATTACCCTGCATCATTTTGTCCTATTTTAATACCAGCTACTAAGCCTACAAATGCTCCTACAATCATTTGAAATGCTGGAGTAATAGCTTTGAATATTTCTGTATTGTCTATTCTTTCGTTAAAAAGCCCCAAAAGCAATACAACTACCATAGATAAAAGAATAACAGTAAGCGTAATAGTAGCCATGAGAGTTACATAAGCGGTTAGCCTATCTTTGTTCATTTAATGCCTACTTGCTCATTAATCCATTCTTGCAAACTAACTAATTGCTGGGTTGTTTGAGCGCATTGTCCAATAAGACTTGTGTAGGCGGCACTAACATCAGCGATGCTGGGGGTAGCGGAAAAGTTGGGCAAGGCGCTGGTACTAGGTTTGTGCATCCCATTAGCATAATAGGTACGCAACAAAGCAAGTTTCGCATCATATTCATTTTGTATTCCTTTAGTTACGAGTTCCTGCTGTGACCGAATGGATTTAACTTTTTCTTCTTGTGCTTTGGCGGCAATTTCGACTGCTTTCTTATAGTCAAGATACTTTGAATAACCAGTCCACCAACCACCGCCAAACACAACAACGCATAATAAAGTAATAATTGTAATTTTGACATATAGAATAGGGAATGGAAACATTACTTGTCCTCTAAAGGTTGAGTAGTGACAAAGCGCAAAATAGCAACAATGACACCAATAACAACCAAAATAACGCCATAATATTTTTCATTAATGACAGATTGTAAATACGAAAAGTTATCAAATAAAGCGCCAAACACTACCAGCGCAAATGAAAACCACATTGTTTTACTGCGGTGCATTTATTTACCAGAAATGTAATGGGTAATATAACCAACTAAAGTGCTAATGGCTGAAACTATAACCATGCCAGCCCAAAATCCACCACGACCCTTATTAGCTAAAGCAAGCAATTCTTCCATGCCTTCTTCTAGTTTATCTACTTTGTTGGTTAAGGTATCAACTTTTTCCCAAAGCTGTCCATATCTAACAGGGTCAATTTCAAAAGACATAACTCACTCACTTTTTAATTGTTTTGCGAGTAGTCGCTTTTGGTATTTTAACCGATTTTTTAGTTACTTTTTTGGCAGCAGGTTTTATAGTTTCTTTTTTAATAGGAAAATCAAAAGCAGCTTTTGGTTGAAAACCAAATTTATCTAATATCCAAGTAAATGTGAAATTCATTATGCGCTCCAAGTAGGTGTAGGTTCAATAGGCCATACAGGGTCTGCAACAGGGTTTACAGCCAATTTTCGTACATTGCTGCGATAAGTAACAAAGTCAGATTGATTAGTTAAATAAGGATTAGATTTAGTTGGGTCAGCAACATCAGCAATAGTTGTCCAGTCAGTTAAATACAATTTGCGACTAGCTTCTTGTTTACAGGCGTTTAAAGGCGCTTGTTGGTCAAGAGTTGTTCTTTCAGCATCTAATGTTTCTTGTGTAGGTTTAGCAATAGTTTCAGAACCCCAAACGAGGGTGTCATAAATGCTACTGTCGGTCATTGACCATATTTCGGTTGGGTAAAGTGCTGTTAAAGCATCAGCGTAATTAGCGTTCATTGTGAAACCTCCAATAAAGTAATAACGGCAGCACCTGTTTGGCTACCATTTCCTTGTCCTACATTGTATGTAAGAGTTGAAGGAGAACCTGGATTTAACATATAAACCGTATAAGTTGTAGAGCTTGCGGTAGCTGGGCTATCTAAATATTGTATTGATGCTGGAAATTCAGTTTCTCCACCTGTATATGTGCCACCATGAGCAAAGTTGGTGTTTGTGCCAGCGATATTGGTAGACCCACGATAAACGGTAAAACCACTATCGTAGCCAGCAGAATTTTTAAAAGTAAAAGTAACAGTTACTAAAATCTTGCTTGTAGAAGATGTTGGTGTAATTGTTGCTGAATGACCTGTAGTCACATAAGAACCGCTTGCAGATGTAGAAGCAGTAGATGTGCTAACTGATTGAACTAATTGAACTAATCTTCCTGCTAATCCTGATAATTGACCATAAGTAGCAGCATCAGTAGAAGTTGTGCCATTGGATAAATTAACAATTTTGTTATTGCCCATCTGAAGATTGCCAGTAGCCGTAGTTTGACCATCGGCAGCCAAAGAACCTGTTAATGCAGTAGCAATATCATTAAGGGTTGTATTAGCCCATGTTGAGCTAATTGTTGTGTTAGTTACTACTGGATTACCAGCAGGAAGCGAATAAGTACCTGAACCGTTGCGTGACATAATATTTCCTTATTGTGCTGCTTTACCAGCAGATTGCATTAATAATATTTTAGCTAATTGTTTTGTTTCTTCAGAACTAGGCATATATTGCTTTGCAACAGAAGGAGAAATGTTTGCTTGTTTTTGTATTAATCTATTTTGCATAGGAGCAGACAAAACCAATCTTCTAGCAGCAGGTCTAGCTAATAAAGCTGCCAAAGTAGCTGCTCCAGTAGTTTCTTTATTACTTCCACCAAGCATAGAAGCGCCACCAGTAATACTGGCTGCTGCATAATCTAATGGGCTAATACCAATTGTTCCGCCAATAATTTCAGGTCTTTGTGATGCTTTAGGAAATGCTTGACCAAATTCAGCAATTTGTTTTAATTCATCGCTCATTGGCTTGCCTTTTTGCAACCTTTTAGCAAGTTCTCTAGCATCTACTGTGCCAGTAGTTTTATTCATTGCATTTTCAACTGTATAAGTTTTAGCAATTAATTGACGAGCATCACGCAATTTTGGCAATAAATCTTCTTTACCCATATCAGAAGCATATTTTTCTAAATCATCTTCTAATTTAGTTGCCAATGATTTTGCAGATTTAGCTTTAGTTAAATGTTCAGGGTCAGCAGAACGAGCATAAGCGTTGTAATAACTGTCTGCTTCTTTTCTCGCTACTCGCAAATCATAAACCATTTTTTTAGGGTCAATTTCAAAAGTTGCGACACGATTCATTAATGGTTCAGCGCTTACAGCAGCTTTTTTAGGCAATGTAGCAATAGCATCATAAGCTTTACCTGCATCTTCACGGATAGCTCCTAAAACTTCAGGAGTTAAAATAGTATCTTCTGGCAAACCTAAAGACTTAGTAGCTAATTTATTGGTTATATTTTGATTTCTAACACTTGCTTCTTGCAATGTAGATGCTTTACCAGCCATACCCTCTAAAGCCCTATTTACAATACCACCACCAGCTTGTGTAGGAGGTACTGTATAACCAGTTTCTCTAGCTTTTTCAACTGCTTGAACCATTTGTGGAGATAATGGTGTGCCACGCAATGCGCCCACTAATTTAGAGGCTGCTGCGCCAACTACAGGCAATGAACCACCAAAACCACTTTGAATTGCTAAATTTTGACCTTTAGCTTTAATAAAATCTTCAACATTTAAACCTGTTTCTTCAGGTGTTGCTAAACCTGAAATTAAACCTGTTTTAATTCCTGTTTGCACTTTTTGAGCAAAACTAGGTATTTGACCAATAGAACCACCAGCTAAAAATGGAGCAGTTTGACCTGCTATGCTGCCAATTTGAGATGCAACTTTTCCAACATCACCCATTTGTGTTTGAGTGCCTTGTTCTATTTGATTAATAACATCAACAGGAACATCGCCAGCATTAGAACCAAGCAATTTAGAAAGCGCTTGATAAACACCAGCAACAGGTTTGGCAGCGCCAGTTGCTACATTCAATGGCAATCCAACTGTGCTAGTTAATGCTTCTTGTGCAGATTTTGTAGCGCCTGTAGGCGCAGAACCATAAGAAGATGTATTAAGTGGTATACCTTCTGGAGAATATTGAATATCCTGTGCAGATTGCGTATACATATTGCCTTGTTCTGGCTGCGCTTGTGCTTGCGCCATTTTCATTTTGGCTTGGGCAATAGCTATAGCTTGTTGCTGTTCTAGTGTTAAATCTGCCATATTAGCCGCCAAATAGTTTGCGTTGTTCTGGTGTCATGTATTGCAATAAAGCAGGGTCAATTTTTGGTGATTCTACTTTTGTCTGATTAGCTTGAGGGTTTGGTCTATTGTGTGTTTTATACACATTTTCAATAATGCTTGAAGCGTTTTTAGACAAATCTTCTGCTTGTTTGTTTAAAACATTTTTAGAAACTAACAAAGCGCTTGGACTTGTTGGGTCTTTAACAATAGAAGTCAAAATCGCATAATCAGGACCATTTAATACGCCTAAGTTATAAGCTTCTTTAGCTTGCAACATCATATTGTTATATGCGTTGCCCATTTCAGCCCTAGCGTTAGGATTAGCAAAATCAAAAGTTGAAAAACCTTTTAATTTGTCCTGATAATTTTTGATTGCAGACTGTAAGTTAGTAGCGCCAGTTACTTGTTTTGTGGCTGATTCTGGCAAAGGTTTTCCAAACATCAACTCTTGTTGGGCTTTTTGCTTTTCAAGGCTTAATCTTTCGCCTTCTAAACCAAGACGCTGACGGTCAATAGCCAATCTAGCTTCTTGTTCAGGAGTAATTTCTCTTGACCAATCGCTAAATGACTTTTTGCCACCTTCTTTTTTGTATGTATCGTATTCAATTAACTTGTCAGTTTTCTTGGGTAACAAGTTTTGCAATAAAGACGGTGCTAATGCTTGTGCTTGTGGGCTTACGCCTGTCAATGCTTTAGCTAACGCAGCTTGCGTATCGCCAGCAACAGCAGGGTATTGAATAGATGGAGCAACGCCTTGATAAGAAGGCCCAGCCAATTCCTGACTTGGCAACTCTGGTCTACCTTGTGCCAAAGTCAATATGTCACCAACTTCTGTAGCACCTTGCTGACGCAATTTTTCTGCTAATGCCAATTGTTGAGCATCAACTGATTCTAAGCCTTTTTGACCAACATATTGATTAAATAAATTACCAAGATATTGCAAAGGGCTTGCGCCAACAAAACGACCAGAAACCATTTGGCTTTCTGGGGTTTGCATACCACGCTTTAAAAGCGCTTGAGCCATTGCCCTTTGGTTTTCTAAACCAATCATTTCTGGGTTTGTAATATCAGCCATAATTATTCCTATGCTTTAAACATATTGGTAAATGTTCCTTTTGGCGCACCAATAGCACCGCCAGCCAAACTAAACAAACCACCAATCATTGCATTGTTTTGAGCGTTAATAGCATTAGCATTAGCTTGTTGAGATTGATTTGTAAGCCCCATTGCGCCAGTTATATCAGCGCCAGCAGTTGCCGCTTGGTTGTAAGGATTTACATAACCAGGCTGTGAACCAGATTGAAATGCGTTAAGCAAAGCAAGGGGTTGTGCATATTTTTGCATTGCAAGGTTAGCTTGACCAAGCTGTTGGTTATAAGCCTGTTGATTAGCAGCTAAACCTGTATTCATACCGCCAACGATTGCGCTTGTGCGAGCATCATTTTGACCTTGAGCAAAGTCACGGTAGGCACGATTATACGCTTCAGAACCTATGGGAATACCTTGATTAGCCATTTTTACATCAAAAGATTCTTGTTGGTTTTTCAGTTGTGGTGCAAGACGCTGCATAATTGCATCGCTGTAAGTTTGACCTGGGTTAATGCCATAAGACGGTAATTGACTCATGTCAATATTAGCGTTTACAGGGTTTGCGTAAGTATTTTGAATATTGTTAGCTAATGAACCAAAAGCACCTTGTAATTCAGGGGCTAAAGATTGTGTTGCTGACCATACAGGATTGCCGTTAGCGTCTGTGCTTTTTGTATAGTTCAATGAACCATAAGGTGTAGATTGATTAACACGGTTAGCAGTCGTAGCTAACTGAGCATTTTGTAAGTTTCCAGCAGCAGTTTGTTGCGCTGCGGAAGAATAATCTGGAGTGGCCACTTGTTGTGGACTGCCAAATAATGTGTTTGTAATAGGACTTAAAATTCCGCCACCGCCACCCATGTCAATCTCCTTTTAGAGAGCATTTGATGTCGAGCCAACGACAATCTTCACGCCTCATTGCTAATATCACTAAATCCCCATCAATATGGGCATCTTTAATATACGCTTTATCTTTGAAACCAAGGTGTCGGTCTAATTTCAGCGCTTCCTCATTCGTGGAAGCGACTGACGCTAGTATAACCTTTACTTTCAATATGTTAAAGGGGTAATCAAAACACGCCCACAACAAATCTTTATTAATCCAATTTGGCACTATGGCGGCTGTGTGCATCATGCAAGAATTTTCAAGCATATTGTCAAACGCCACTACTGCCTTTACTTTTCCGTCTATTTCTTGCCCTATAAATGTTGCAAAAGGGCTAAATTGCATACCTAAAACACCAGTAATCCAGCCTCTAAGATGGTCTTGATTATCAGTAACAACCTTTCTCAGAGGACTCCCCCTCTCTCCATTACATAATCCGTAGATACCCAATGCACATCAATTCCTTGGGAAGCTATGCTCATATTAATACCTGCGGAAAACCCTAATCCTGTAACGCCTTGCCAAATGCGATTGACACTAAGGTTTCCACCCCAAGTATTACCATCCCAAACAGCATTATCCCAAGTGCCTAAATCGGTGCTGGCAGGATTAAATGCAATCTGTCCTAACTGGTTTTGATAGTCAAAATCCACATTAATACCGCATAAAACCGATGGAAAACCATTGTCAGTTTGAATAATTGGGCGAACCAATGTATAGCGTTTTAGCTGTCCTGGCGCATCAAAATAGCTATAAGCCTGTTGAACAGACCCATTAATGTTTGAGCCATTGTCGCTATAACTATTCCAATATTGGCCTACAAAGCCATTTCCACCAAAATAAAGCAATTCATTGTGCATTTCAAAACAAGTAGCATTAATGCCTGTAAATTGCGCCCAAGCCTTAGAAATGGTGTGCATTACATATTGCTGTGTCCCTACATCTGTTGGCACATTAATTAGTAACATATTAATGCTTGCAAAATACATAATTTGCCAACCAAAACTGGTTGAATAAAGACTTGCAGCTTGGCTAATTGCGTAAAATATTTTGTCTGTAAGGTTTACACGAGGGTCTAGGCGGCTAGATTGCAATGCAGAAGCCAAGGGAACTAAACCATCTTGGGTAAGCAAAAGAAGGTCGCCAGCCCATTTTAAAAAGCATCTACGGTTAAATGTTTGACCTAATTGCCAAACGCCTTTTAATGCCCATTTTGTAGAATCTGAAGGGTCTGTGCCATTGTAAACAATAATTTCACCGTTATTGGTTACTATTACTAAATAGTCATCTACACCTTGACCCGCATCAATAGTCCAAGTACCCATTGCTTGTATGTAGCCGCCCATACGAGCAATTCCACCTAAATCAAATGAAGTTGCAGCGCCACCAATAGCATTTGTTGGTAAATACCAAAATTGCATACTGTTTTTTTCAACATAATACAAACGATTTTTAAATAAATTTACATTTATAAAATTCTTGGAATCTACGCCAGTTATGTATAGCGCAATGCTATATGACCCAACAACAGTAGCGTTGCTGGCTGGGGTTGTAGCCATTATGTAAGTAAATGTTGTAGTGCCAGTAACTGTGACTACAAAAGTACCGTTGTAATCAGAAGGAGTGCATCCAGTAATAGTGATTTGATTGCCTGTTACTAGACCATGTGCAGAAGCGGTAGTAACATTGGCTGTAGTGCCAGTATGAGTAATGGTACTCATAGTAACTACTGAAGTGCTAGATGCTGTTTTAATCCAATCTGTGCCGTTGTAGACCAAATTAGGGTCTGTGCCATTTACAGCAGTCAAATAATGACCGCCAATATTGGACATATTGACATATTGAAATTTATCGCTAGTTAAACCAGTTAATACGCTTGTAGCAGTAGATGTATCAGCGTTATAAATTTTTGTTCCTGCTGCAGCAAATAACTTTTGGCTAGTAGTGCCAGAATAATTCATTAAAGTATTAACTTGCCCTGTAATACCTTTTGAATACTGGGTATAACCTAATCTTAATTGAACATCAGTAGGCGTAGGATAAAAGTTATTAAGCGTTACTGCATCGGTAGGGGACATTT
>Ga0136641_1001239_pt1 | contig 10770 bp, 15 predicted proteins | sample EliLak1302023Y_FD_115312 | JGI IMG/M metagenome (GOLD analysis project Ga0136641, IMG submission 115312) | Freshwater microbial communities from Elizabeth Lake, Yosemite National Park, California, USA - 13020-23Y | ecosystem: Environmental > Aquatic > Freshwater > Lake ... | reverse complement strand
GGTTCTGTTCCCGAGTACCGTGTGAAAAAGACTAAAAAGTAAATCAAAAAATGGAGACTACTTCGCGTTACATCCGAGAACTTTCCAAATCGAGAACAAGTCTTTTGGAGCGAACTGGAAATTTGTACCCTGAACCATCATGGGTTCGGATAACCACCATTACAATGACTTCTAAGATCGACAATGACATCGATATTCCGTCTTTCAAGGCCAATCTTAAGAAACGCGGGGGGGTGATTCGAATTCGCAACAAGAACTCGAGCTTTTCTGGGTTTGAGTGGAAAATGAAGGATACGTCATTTTACAACCAGGTGACGATCAACTACAAGGATCACTACTCGACCAAGAGTGTCAAGCTCTTTCCGAATGGCAGCGTGCAGGTGGCGGGGTGTTCAAATTTGGCCGACTGTGAGCGCGTCGCGAATCAGATTAGCTACCTCATAAAGACGGTCCTCGAGCTCGAAAACCTGCCAGTTCTCGCACAGCCCACCATTCAGATGATCAACACCAACTTTTCTATGAATTGCTCGGTCAACCTGAAGCGAGTCATCACAAAGTTTGAGAGCGACCCCCGGTTTAACGTGACCTTCGACCCGGACAAGTACAGTGCGGTCAAGATTAAGTTTGAGCCGCAGCCGGGCATGAAGCGAGTCACTGCGAGCATTTTCAGTACCGGCAAGGTGATTGTGACGGGGGCGCGCGCACTCGACGAGATTGTGGGGGCGTACGACATAATCAATCGAATGATTACGGTGGATGAACGGGTGGCGGTGTCGCAGAAGAAGGAGAGCTTTGACGTCTTTATGGGGGTGAAGTTTGAAGATTGGGTCAAAGCCGGGTCGGGGTTGGAATAAAATCTATCTTAATATAAATGTCTCAGCGCATTGGCATGGCCGACGGTCGCTGCATCACCGACTCTGTCGGCAGCCGCATCCAGTTTGACTACCTCAAGGCGAAGCAGGGTATCGCCATGGAGGACAACAACAAGTTCCGCATGGTTCTCCAGGAGAAGGGTGAGGAGGTGGTTGGCCTGCCCATTTGCAACGCTGCATGCCGCGGCTCGTGCGAGGGCAAGGTGCTGTATTCCCCACTGGCAGCGGATCAGTGAGTCCAGTCCGAAGGACTGTCCACTTAAACAATACCGTCTTTTAATAAACAGAAAATGATAGTAATCGATGGGAATATCGGTTCAGGCAAAACAACTCAACTTGATTTGCTTGAAAAGAAGGGTTTTAAAGTGAGGCGAGAGCCTATTGGTTCATGGCCTCTCAAGGAGTTTTACGAGGATCCCACCCGGTGGGCCTTTTTTTTTCACATGACACTGCTCAAGACGCAGCGGCGTCCAGGTAAAGGTGAGATTTACGAGCGATCACTGTACAGCTCACGGTACGTCTTCTGGCCCGTCTTACTGAAAAAGGGGGTGGTTACCCAGAAGGAGGATGAACTGTACGAGTACTTTTGGGACAAGTTCAAGTGGACGCCCAGTCTCTTCATCTACTTGTCAAAGGACCCAGACGTAGCGTTCAGGCACATCCAGGCGAGAGGTCAGGCGGGTGACACGGGGGTGACCCTCGAATACCTCAAGGAGCTTGACAAGGAGTACAAAAATCTCGTGATGAAGATTCCGTGTCGTGTACGGGTAGTGAACGCGAACAGGGAGCCCGAAAAAATCCACGCCGAAATTTGTCAGATCCTATCAGAGGATGAACAATTGCTCTTCAGTAACCCTAGCGGGCAAGAAATGCAAAAGACCGGCGATCCAGGACGGGAAGTGCAGCGCACACCTTTCCAACACATGTGCCGTTTGTCTTGAAGAGACGAAACGTAACGACAAAAAACTCAAGTGTAAGCACGTCTTTCATTCCAAGTGCATCATCAAGTGGTTCGAGGAATCTATAGAGTGTCCAACATGTCGCATGGAACAGGACGACGACCCAATTGTGGTCTTTCGTAAACATGTCGAAGAGAATATGCGTCTCAAATATCGTGACGCCATCAGGTCCCTCGAGGCAGAAGTTGTCCGTGCGCGTAGGCGTTAACGAATACTTATGTATCGTATATACTAATGAGTCGTTGTGGGGCCCAAACGGCAACAGGCGCCGAATGTAAGCACAAGGTCCATGGGACGGAAGAACGCTGCTGGCTACACAAAGGCCCTCAATGTGCAGTCTGTTACACCCCCCTCACATCAAGAAACACTCGTTCACTCCCGTGTAATCACGAATTTCACACAAAATGTGTTGATCGGTGGAAAAGAACATGCCCGGGAGACCCTACATGTCCCATGTGTAGAACCCCGTTTGATCTTCCTACGTACAGATGTAGGTTAACAATCGAACGTGTTTCCGATTCGAATGTTTCAACAACTCATTTCGAAACATCAAACATAACATCTATTGTTGAGGGGTTTGGGCTTGATTTCAGAGCACTCGTCTCAGACGGACCGTCGAGACTCTTTACAGACATACACTTCGATATAGATGATGATGAAAACATTCATGAAGTTTTAAGGGAATTGGGTATTTTTAATATAGAATTATAGTAATGACCAAGGTGAAAACGGGGCTACGCCGTCTCGGTGTCAAGACAAAAAAAGCACCAGCACCAAATACGCGTCATCACATCAACAACGTCGCTGCGTCAAAACGTGTCGTCAACACGCGGAAAATCAAGCCACTCCCCATGTCAGGCTCTGAGCCAAAGTTTTCATGGGAGCCTTGGGGTTCAGCCGGACGTGTTCACGACAACTGCTACGATTACGCCTTTGGGAGCTTTTCGAGCAAGCGTACACGGAAGAGCGTCCCAGGAAACACGTCAGGTGTGGGATCGAACGGGCTGACATTCACAACGTGCAAAGGGATCACTGAACGTATTCTGAGTGACAATCCCAGGGGCGCTGCCAAGCTGATCAATCCCAACGCACGGTGTCCACCTGGTTATTACAAGGTGATGTGCTTCGTAGCTCCTCACAATGACTTTTTCGATTCGACGGGTGATTTCCATTTCCTGAAACAAGTGGGATCTGTCCGATACCGTATTCGTCCAGACGATACGGTCAAAGGTATTGCCGCTTTTTTCCGTGTAAAGCCGGCTGTCATTCTGAGTGCCGCACGTGTTTCAAAGGCTCCTCTGTCATCAAATGACGGAGATGTCGTCAATTCAAATGACGAGCTTTTCAGACTTGACAAACTAAACGTGACACACCGGAACACGACCCGTCTTCGTCCCGGAAGAATCATTGAGTTTCCAGTGAATCTGTGGGGTCACAAGCAGGGTTGGGCCGGCGGTCCTCTTCTGATTGACGCATCAGGTAAAACGATTGTCGATCCTCGCAAGGCGAACCTGAATTATCAGCCAGGATTTCACTACAGTAAGTTTTGCTCCGCATGGGCAGTCCGGAAGGGGGTTGCCCGTACAGGCGCGAACGCCAATAGATGATTTTTTTTCCCAGGCTACAGTACAATATGCAGGGCATTCTGTATTCCCGTAACCGCCAGGACTTCCTGTACAATCTGCTTGTGTTTTTCGTGTGGGTCATCCTCATGACTTTCATCATGCGCTTCCTGTGGAACGGCGTTCTGACCAAGCACATCACCATCCTGCGTCCAGTGGACACCCTGACGCACACCTTCCTGCTCTCCATTGGTATTGCTCTGTTCAAACTGTAAACTTTAAACCTCAGTATACCCACTCTTCACTTGACCATTCACAGTTAGGGTAGGAAATCCATCAACGAACCCTGGGCACGTTTCAGTTAGACAATCAACAAATATGTATGGAATTCCTTTGTCTTTCAAGTAGTCCTCCTGCTTGACACACCAAGGGCACTCTTTTGAACCGTAAACGGTAACATTGCCCTTATCAACGGGGGTTTGCATAAAGGTGGATACGCCCTGCTGAAGAATCCATGCCGAGATGCATGCCAAAAGTGCAAAGAAAATGAGATCTTGGACGATTGGCTTCATTTACTTACAGCTTAGAAAATATAGCCTGTGCAATATTCTTCTTCGTCGTAAGACCATTCGTCTTCACCTTGAGCCGAGATGCAATGTTCAACAGATTCTGAACCTTCAGGCTATCGGCGTAGACGAGGCGTCCCGATGAGCCCTTCACCTTGATTCGCCCACCGGGAGTCTTGGCTGCATTTTTAACGACAGGCTTCTTCTTTCCAAAGAGCTTCAAACCAAGACCCTGTTTGGGGACGTACGCCGGTTGAGATGTATATTTCGGTGGTGTCCCACCTGCGCTGTAAGCCGGTTTGCCCGCCTTGAGACGTTTACGAATCACGTCAATCGCACGAGCCTTGGTATTGCTCCACCTGTTATAGAAGGATCCATTGTTCCCATTTTTCAACAACTCCTCTCTGAGCTTGTTGAACTTTGCAGATTGCAATACACTCATGGGAACATGAATCTTGTTCGTCCCTGGGCTGGCGGGACTCACGCTTCGCTTCCGTTTCAGTGTCTTCTTTGCGGGGCTTGGACTGTTCTTCTTTGCGGGGCTTGGACTGTTCTTCTTGCGTCCAAGTGAATTGGGGGAAATACCCATGTGCTTGAGATTGGCACTCGTGTTCATCTTGAGTTTCATCGGTGATGGTGTCATCACGGCGGCTCCACCAAAGTAGTTCGACTTGAGAATCTGTTTCAGGTTCAGAAGACCGGGGTAGGTGGTGTTGTAGCGAAGACGCATGCGGGTGGTATGTTTGTTTGTGTTTTCACGGTACCCCGCAGGGATCATCTCGTTTAAGAATGCAAGTGTCTTTGCGAAACCGTCAGTCGCTGCTGATTTGTACCGGATACACTCTTTGCGCATTTCGTTCAGGAACAAGTGAACATCATACTCGGGAGACGTTTTGGGGCCAATACCCCAATTTTCGGCGTACAACCCATTTGTGACAAGTGGATTTGATATTTTGTCATTCATGGTTGAGTAGCCAAAGTCGTTCAAGACCATGGTTGGATAAGGTTTTCCTGGTTTGACAAGTACATTCTCGAGGTGCAGGTCGTTGTGGCGAAACCCGGGATACTTGGTTCGAATCTTGTAAAGTGCATTAAGAACCTGAAAGATGGCAGACTTCATAAACCGATCGTTCAGACGTTTTCGGGGGGATGATGCAATCTTTTTCATGTACGCAGGAAATGGGCCGTTCGAGATGTACTCGGAAAACATGACAGATTGCTTCGAGTAATCCTTGTCTTTGTTGAAATTCGACTTGGCCAGAAGATCACTTTCGGGTACAAAGTTTTTACAGAAGAGTAGGGGTGCGAGTGGCTTGGGGATGTGCACAGGGACCACCTTGTACAGTTCATTCTGTATCATGTCCTCGATGATGGCAACTTGCTTTTTGCCCTTGAGCGTCTTGTCGTAAGGGCACACCTTGATCACAAATTCAGAACCATGTGGCGCGCGACGCCGAAACGAGGCGAGAAAGACGGTTCCTTGCTTCCCCGTGTCAAGCTTCGCCATGCCCTTCCGAACCATCGTGTTCTTCATCTGAACCAGGGACAGACTGTTCGATTTGTTGTTTGCGCCAGTCTGGTTAAAGCCAATTGAGTAGTTCTGAGCAACCCTATGGAAAAGTCTCTGACCGATGCTACAGTTGTACTTGGGGGCATTCTCGTTGATACTTCCGTACGGGGTTGTGATTCGGAACACCTTCGGGCTTGGGCTTGGAACTGGAAGTTTCGGTTTACTCAGGTTGAGGAGTGGGATACGAACCTTTTTGCGACCAGTCGGGACAACTGGTGATTTGTAATGTTTTTTGAGCCAGTTCTGTGCCTGTGCTTTTGTCGTGACTGAGGAGGGAACGTTAATTTCGAGTTTGACACCATTTGTTTTTCGGCGAAAGACGTATTTTCTACCACTGGGACTATTTGACAATGAGAATTTGCCTTCTTCGATCCAGCTCATTACAATTACACGAGAAATTTAATCGGACCCCTCCTCGTACTCCTCCTCCTCGTCAACACCATCCTCAGACATGGGTGCAGGCTCGTCGGCGGGCGCCAGGAAAGCGCAGGGGGCCAGCTTGGTGGTGGGCGAGAACATCACCTGGTGGAGGCGGATCGACAGGCCGTAACCCATCGTCGACTTCCAGATTGAGGCAATCTCGATGATACAGCTGACGCGCTGACCCTTGTCGAGAGTCTCCAGAGGAACCATCTCACGGCTCGAGTTGTACGCCTCGGTGATGAACTTCTTGGTGTTGCGGTCAACCTGAGGGGCCATCCGCAGAAGAGGCGCGTACCCCTCCTTCTTGGAAGTCTTGATGAAGGGCTTCCAGGAATCGCCCGACAGGATCAGCTCACGAGTCAGCTTCTTGCCAGCCAGCTCAGTCGAATTGGCCACGATCGAGTCGATGGTGAAATTCTCTAGATCCTGGAACACCTTGAAGACCGCCTCGTTATCCAGGCTGAGAGGCATGTTCCACGTGCCAGGTGCGATATCACTCTCCTTCAGACCGACAATAGCCTTAAGGGGAGGGAGCTGAAACATCAGGCGAGAACGCCCAGGACCGTTGAGGTAGATTGCCTTGCCACCATACTTGTTGGAGGTCACAGCGGAAGAGACGATGTCGGAAACCTTGAAGTCGGTGATCATGCGGAGAGCCATTGCTGCTTATACTCTATACGGTACCCTGATCCTTAAGGCTGTTCAGGCCGCAATCAAATTTTTTCCTGCGTGAAATGTAAAGATGGTCAATCGCCTTTGGCCCCTGAAATGGGTCGGATTTTCCAACAACCAGGAGTACAAAAATGTACGGAACGCCGCCAAGGCGTACGCAAATGCCTTAAACATGGCAAACAATAATCAAGCGAAACCAACGACTCTTAAGGCGACAAAGAACAATTTGAATCTCAGAGTCAATGCTTATCTGAAAGGTGCACCTGGAGCGGCACCTGGAGCGGCACCTGGAGCGGCACCTGGAGCGGCACCGGCGGGGAGAATGCAGTTTCCCAGAAATGGAAAAATCAATGGTGCCCTTGTCTCTAATTCATCAGGGAAAAATTTCACCCCTGGAAACGTATATAAAGTAGGGTCAAGTTTTTACGCGGCAAGTAAAAACCGCAGCAAGGCGAATATTTGGGTTCCGGCGAAACGTACAGATTTAAATCCACTTTCCAAACGATTTATCAAAATGAATACGACGACGCCATTTAATAAGATGGTGAACGCAAACGGAAGAGTCAGTTTTGTTCCAACTACTAACAAGTCTGTATTGATTGCTAATGCTAGAATCACCGGTGCAAACAAAGTTTACAAATACAAAAACCTGTTTTATGCTCGGGCAACTGCAGGTCAAAATGGAAGCTCTATTAACGGTCGTCGTCCAAATGTATTTTATAGAGTAAACCAGAATGTTAACGGCTCATTCGAATTTTCTAAAAATGCAGCAGTCAAAAACCTGACGTATGTGATGTCTAATAATGAAATCATGCCGAGCCCAGGTGTTAGTAACTTTACAAGACAGAAGTTTAACACATTCGTCAAACAACAACTCGCACGTACGAATTTAACAGGGAATAACAAGGCCAAAGGACAGGCCATTATGGCCGCATGGAATGCAGCAAATGAAAATATAATATCTCTGTCGAGATCGAACAATAATAAAGGTCGTGCAGCTAACTGGCCGAACAGAGCACTCCACAATTACATGTGGAAGATCAAGCAGGCTAGTCGCAATAACATAGAAGCGAGTGGAAACCGAACGAAACAAAAAATTCCTGGAGTTTGGCCAGTATTCCCCACCAGTACGGGCGCGGCACCAGGCACGGGGCCACATAACACTTCGGCGAATCGTGAACCCCTTACCAAGGATTTGAATAAATTCAAGGTGTGGTACGCCACAGTACAAGGCATGAAGATTAGTAATCGCGCCGATCCATACGTGACTATCATGACAGGAAAAAACCGTAACCGTAAAATCGAGCTTGGAGGTGGAATTATGAGAGTTAACAACAACAACAACTCCCGTAAACTCGTAGGTGGGTTCTGGAATGCAGTGAATGCTGAGATGGCGGCACGTGCCGCCGGGGCAGCATAAAATTTCTCAGTAAGTAGTACAAAATGCACGGCGGGAAGATTATTCCATTTGCGGCTTTTTACATTGTCGCCAATCCCGCCACCTTCAAGCTGGTCCGTAAGGGTCTTGGCAGCTGGGTCGCGTCAGCAGACGGTCTGCCCACCACACTCGGCCTGCTCCTGCACTCCCTCGTGTTTGTGATTCTGTGTCGTCTGATTCTGAATCTGCTCACGGTGCGCAAGTCTGGCTTTGGAGGACAGACGTCACTGGGTGCCGAGTGCAAGCAGAACGGCGACTGCATGTTCGGCGGGTGCAAATCTGGAAAGTGCGCACTTCTGTAAATAAAATCTAGCCAAATATAAATGTCCACCTCAGCATATCTGCTACCTCTGATTCTCTTCATGATCTTTGCCTCCCCATCAACCTTCAAGGCGGTTCGTGGGGTTGCAGGTGGCTGGATCGCCAGCGCAGAGGGTGAGGCCAAGTTTGCTGGTCTCCTTCTGCACGGCATCCTGTTCGTGGCAGTTGTCGGTTTCCTGATGCGCCGCGTGTCATTCTACGACATGTCCGTCAATAATGATCACCGTAGCTCCAAGGGTGATGAGATCGTCGGTGCCAACCTCGAGCGAATCGATTAAGGTCAAAAGTCTTCGTCAATCCCAAAAGCCTCATCACCAGGCATAAACTTTGAATAATCACCGACCCGCTTCTCAAAGAAGTTGGTCTTCCCTTCCAATGAGATGTTCTCCATCCAATCGAAAGGGTTCTTTGCACCGTAAATAGGCTTCTCCCCAAACTGTGCCATGAGGCGATCCGCTACAAACTGAATGTACTGCGTCATTTCTTGAGCATCCATGCCGATGAGTTTGCACGGCAATGCCTCTGTGATAAACTCACTCTCTACCTCGCAAGCCCACTGAACAATCTTGTGAATGTCTTTGGAAGGGCACTTTTCCCTCAGGTGAGAGTAAAGCGTCACGGCAAACTCCTGATGCGAGCCTTCATCTCTGCTTATAAGTTCATTCGAAAACGAAAGGCCAGGCATAAGTCCACGCTTCTTCAACCAAAAAATGGCACAGAAGGAACCACTGAAGAAGATACCCTCGACACATGCAAAGGCGACAAGGCGCTGAGCGAACGGTGCATCGGAAGTCATCCAAGTCTGCGCCCATTCAGCTTTCCGTTTGACCGCCGGGACAGTATCGATCGCCTGAAAAAGTTTCACTTTTTCCGCGGGGTCTTTGACGAGCTTGTCAATCATAAGTGAGTACGTCTCCGAGTGAATCGACTCGTTGAACGACTGGTACGCATAGAAAGACCGCGCCTCTGCAATTTGAACATCCTTTGAAAAATTCATGTCGATATTCTCCATGACGATGCCATCCGATGCGGCAAAGAAAGCCAGTACCATTTTGATAAAGTGGCGCTCATCGTCATTGAGTTTGCCCCAATCCTTCAGGTCCCCCGCCAAGTCAATCTCCTCAACCGTCCAGAAACTCCCAATCGCCTTTTTGTACAAAGACCACAAGTCAGGGTAATTGATTGGAAATGTAATAAATCGAGAGTTGCTAGGGGTGAGTATGGGGTCCATTCCTAATTTAGGGTTTTGTTTTTTTAAGCCCGCCGCAGGTTCTGATTCGGGTCCGATCCTTTTGCTTTCGCTTTGTGCTTGGTGACCAAGACGTACTTGTACACTCGCGCAGTCGCCCACTGCTGGGGGTTTGCACCTGGGCGCGACCCACCCGTTCTCCACGCCTTGAGTCCACGATTGTACACGGTGTTGATATCGGATCGAGGTATACCCGTCTTTTTTGAGATTAAATTCTTATCAAACTTGAGGTTCGGGTACGTCTTGTGGAAGAGTTGGGTCCACTTGGATTTCTTCGTCTTGACCATTGTATTTGTCTTTTTCAATTTTGGATGTAAATTAGTTCTTCTTTTCAAAAGCTCTTTCTCGCGCATAAATCGAAAAACACCTGAAAGACCAGTAAAGTACCGTTCCGGCCATCGTCGTGTCACAGTCATACTATAGACTTACAAATTTGCGTAGTGCTCCCCCAGTGGAGTCAGTGTACCATCACAATCGATCAGTGCCCCGTTCCCCATATTGACATCAGTCGGTGGGCGCGTCTTCCACGAATAACGCTCGACGTAATTGCGTTGGTTCATACCAGCAACAACCTGGTCCATAAACACCTGGATCTGTGGAGTGGTGAATCTCTCCGGAACACCTGGGGTTGCTTTCCAGTCCGCCACACACATCTCAGTGACCCAGATGGGTTTTCGGTATTTTTCCCAAATGTCGTCGAGCCACGTAAGGAAATGATCCGCGTTTGGTGGAGCATACCAGTGCAGGCAAATGAAATCGGGACGATCGATGGGGTTGAGTGCATTCCAGAGCTCGTCAAAGTACGAGTTGGGTGTGAGTGGATTCTGTGCCGTCGCCACGCTTCCGAGACGTGCACCCATGAACACCGCCTTCTCCTTGAGCCGAGGCCACAGTGCAATTGCCTGCTGCACAGACACATGAGCACCGTCAGGCTCGTTGAACGCCAGAATCTCGGTGGACCCTGCTGGAATCTGGTCCAGCTTGCTCACACTTGGTACACCCCACACCATCGGAGTGAATTTAAGATCAACATTGGGAACGCCAGTCAGTCCCCATGTGTAGTACCATCCTAGGTTGAGGCTCTTCAACTGAGTGTCATTCTTGTACACAAAACCCTTCTTGGAAGTCATTTACATTT
>Ga0136641_1001238_pt1 | contig 10775 bp, 21 predicted proteins | sample EliLak1302023Y_FD_115312 | JGI IMG/M metagenome (GOLD analysis project Ga0136641, IMG submission 115312) | Freshwater microbial communities from Elizabeth Lake, Yosemite National Park, California, USA - 13020-23Y | ecosystem: Environmental > Aquatic > Freshwater > Lake ... | reverse complement strand
TCTTCCCGTTCGTGTCATTTAAGCAGTTTTTTTGGTAGGAACCAATTCCTCTGCTTTACGGCGATAGCTAGCAGCTTCTTTGGCTAGTTTATCAGCTTGACTACGATACCATTTTGCTTCAGCGTCTGGACTATCAAAACTCACTGGATCGCTAGTTTGAATAGTGGGCTCCACTTTGCCAACTTGTTTGGTTGAGATTGCGGTTTCATTCAATTTAGGCGCTGTGGCTTTGTCAGTTTCTTTGGCTTGACTTTCTTGTAGCGCCAATTGGTCAACTGGGACACCACGCTGTTCAGCAATGACCTGATTAAGCTCTGATAACAGGATTGAAGTTTGCACAGTTGGCGTTACTTCGATAGCATTGGTAGGTGCTTTGATCAAACGATTGTTAGTGTGTAGCCAAGGCAACATACGTGAACCGTCTGGAAATTGTGTGCGGTCCAATGCTTCAGCCAGTTCATATGAGCTCTGTCCAGAGCCACTTTCTACTAGATTGATAAGTGCATCATGATAGATGTCAGGCATATTCTCTGTAGGAATAATTAGACAGCTATAAGCATCACCCGGCAATGTTCGATATGCCACTAGACATTTTTTGTTAGTAGCTTTAACACGACCTACGTGTTTGATTTCTTGAGCCATATTAAGCTCCTGTAGCAGGTGCTGTATCTGTAGCAGGTGCTGGTTGTGCAGCTTGTTGTTTAGAAATAGTTTCTAAAAACGAAGTTAACTTTGTATATGTTTGTCCCACGGCAACCATTTCGTTTGGTTTGAATGCGCCACGTGAACTTGCAATATCAATGATAACTTTCATTGCGTTTAAGTCGTTAACGGTAAGCTCGTTTGAGCCTTCTGCTTGAGTTTGATCTTGTACTGAATCAGTCATTTGTATCTCCTTTTATTAAGTACATAGTAATTATCTTTGTTGTAAATACGGACAGGCGATTGTGAAAAAACTCAGTTCTTTTTCGATTTCAAAACCAATACGTGTGATATACACAATTGTATTGGTATTGTCTAAAGCAATGCTTTGTCCCACATAGTACCTATTATTTAAATTCTTGCGTATCCAACCATCGATGGATTTGGCTTGACTTGGATTGAACTTGTCTAGACTGGTGTATTTAAAATGCGGGCAGGCAAACTCAACCCTACGTAGATTGAAATAATCTAAAGGATTGGGCTTGCCATTCTTTAATGCCATTATGCTGGTTCCGTGGCAAATTGATAGTATGCAAACTCGCCAAATGGTGGCACAATTTTATCATTACCGTGAATGATAAACACTGTATCACAGTAGTTTTCATCACCCCAACTGCCCCAAGGATATCCGTCTGTGAACATGATAAACTTTTTGGGTTGGATATCATTTTCTTTCATATAATCCCAGTTGGCATCAAATTCAGTTCCACCACCGCCCATGGGCTCGTAGCCGTCAAACTCGTCAATGTTGTAACCGTCGAAGTCTGCTTCGTTGTACACTTTGGTATCAAAGCACCAAACTTTGATTTTAAAGTCCTTGTACTCTTGCATAATGCCTTTGATCTCTGTCAAAAAGTCTTTGGCTTGTTCATCACCAATTGAACCTGACATGTCAATTGCCACACAGATATCAATTGTTTCTTGGAATTGTGTGCCTGGCAAAATTGCATTCATGTGCCAACCCTTGCGGTTAGGACGCATAAACGAATAGTCGTTCTTGATAGTGCTTTGGATTTGTTGGCGTAATATTTCACGCCAATTCATCTTAGGTTCTGTGAGTTCCTTGATCATACGTTGTACGCTGGCTGGAGTATTTCCCGCACCCGCCGCCTGCGCCGCCTGCATTGTGGCTTCGCGGATCTCATCACGAATTTGTTTGAGCTCGTCTTTGGAATACTTGGGCTGACCATCTTTACCGTTCTCGCCCCAGTCAATATGATCGTCCAGCAATTGACCCAATGCGTTCAATTCTTCTTCGTCCATTTCGTCAAAGATTTTGTCATACACTTCTTCAGCACCCATGCCATAGTACTTTTGATCATGGAAGATTTTGATACCTTCAATATTGTGTTCACCAATGCGATCACGCACCAACTGTCCGTTTACACAATAGTCAGCTGCAATGTTAAAAATACGTGGATTACGAGCTTCACGACGACTCATGTGATCAAACACATTATGTAAGATTTCGTGAGCAATAACGAACTCCACTTGTTTCACCGACAAGGGTTCAAAAAACTCACGATTAAAGTAAATGGTACGCCCGTCAGTTGCGGCTGTACCCATCCATTCCGAGCCTTCTTCAATTTTAAGGCGTGTGGCCATGTTGCCAAAGAAAGGATGGCGGAGTAGTAGACCCACACGGGCTACGATAATTTTATCGATAATTGGATCTGTATGCGACATGTATGCTCCTTTACTGTATGTATATATTATAACAGGACCCTAAGGTCCTGTCAAATACGACTACTTCAAATTACTTCTCAGTGGCTGCACTGATGTACTTACCATACTTGGCATGGAAGTCATCAAAACATTTGATCTCATCTGGATCCAAAGGCAATTTGTAAGTGCTCAAAGCCAATTTTGTACCCATGATAACCAATTCAGTTTCAAAGTTATTCATCATGAATTCAAAGAAACAGTTCACTTGATCATTCCAGTTTTTCATTTTCTTTTCGCAAGAATCTTTCAATTCATAGCACAAAGACACTGTCAAACTGTACATAGCTGAAATTTCTTTTGAATCCATTTTCTTAACTTTGCCACTCAAAATATCACTGGGATTTGGCATCTTGCTGGCATGTTTGCGATGAGCCATAAAGCTGATAGCAAGACCTTCACCAACTGAACCCGAAACCAAATCAGTCAATGTGTCGATGTCAACATCGTCGTCTGTAAGCAATTCGCTTACAAAGCTCCAAGAGCGTGGAGTTGCAAAAGCGCGACTGCTGGACTTTGGATCAAAGTCGTACAAGCTCTTTTTACTGAAGCTCAAGAAGCCTACAACATCTTGATGCACTTTGTTTTCAACAGCCCACTCAAAGTAGTCATCCCAGTTCACAGCCATCTCCAAGTGAACAAAACGATTGGCCAACGGAGCAGGCATACGGAATGTAACACCCTTGTCAGTCTCACGATTACCAGCCGCAACCAACATAACGTTGTCGGGCAAGTGATAAGTGCCTACACGGCGATTCAAAATAAGCTGGTAAGCAGCGGCTTGTACGCTGGGAGCGGCACTGTTCATTTCATCCAAGAACAAAATAATGCTCTTGTGCTGTTTTGCCATTTCTGCACTTGGCAATTCTGATGGAGGAGCCCAACGCATGGTGTTGTCATTGGAATCAAAATACGGAATACCTTTGATGTCAGTTGGTTCCCAAAGGCTCAAACGAACATCGATCACATGAGCATCAAGCTCAGTACCGAGTTGTTTGATAATGTCTGATTTGCCAATTCCGGGAGGACCCCAAAGGAAGATTGGACGTTTGTTTTTAAAAGCCTTACGCAAGGACTTTTTAGCACCGCTAGGGCCCACTGTACGGCTACTAATTTCTGGCATGTTATTTCCTATCTTAGTTTAAAAATACGTTGTTGATATAACGCTGTATGTAAGTATTATAGCGCCTATTGGCACCCACGTCAACTGTTTTTTAACTTGCGAAATCTTTTTCTCGCTCATTCATGGCTTTGATCAAGCCAAATTTTCTTATGTCATCAGAAAACAACATCAACTCAAAACTCTTGCGTTCTGAAAAAACTGTGATTGACATATTGGTAAGATAGTAGGGGCAATCCACATATCTTTCCAAAAATATAATGGTTTGAGGACTTAGTTCAATTGGTTCGGTAAATGGTATTTCGTACTCTTTCAAGTCCAATTCTTTTACCAAAAATTCATACCCTTCATCACTGAGACGGAAATTATTTTGCTTGCCAGCTCTTGTGCTTTGCCACCACTTGCGTCCAAATATTTTCATATTGGCATCGTCTGTACTTTTGCCCCATTGCTGGAGAAATATTTGAGTAAGAGAATCTCTAGTGATCATTTCACTATGGTGCCGCTGGTCAACATGACCACTTGAAAGTCAGTGGTGCCGAATGTGAGATTCAATTTCTTGGCCAAGTTGTGTGCATGGCCAGGATTTGAAAAAGAAACTTTTTTATATTTAGGACCAGGATAACTGGTGAGACTGTTGAACGATTTCAAATTGAAAGGCTCGTTCTTATAGAATACAGCCCAAATGGCTTCCGCTTCCAGAATTTGTTCTGCTTTATAAGTTTTCTTATTAACGTATTCTAGTAGAACACTTGGCTTTGGTCTTGACATGATGTATGCGTCTCTCGATATGTACGCATATATTTAGCCTAAAATACCTTTAGATAGCACCGCCGTCCATGGACACTTGTATAACGTCTGTGTTGCCACTGTTTTTTATGGCATTGTACATGGTCTCATAGTCTTGAATCAGTTTGTCCTGTATTTCCAACAGGGCTAGATTTAGTAGTCTAGCCTGTTGAATAGTCATTTTAACTTCCTTTTGCTGGCTTAATTCAGCTGCACGTAATATCTGTGCAAACTGACTTATGGGCATGGTGTTAATCTGATTTTGCATTGGAAAGCACCTGTTTCATTTCAAATTCGGTTTTGAATGGTCCTTTGTACTCATTGCGTTCCAGTGTGATAACTTTGGGACAAAATGATTTCACCCATCCTTTGTTGAATTTGATGGTGTAATATCCTGCACAGTACAAGCTCTTGCTGGCATTTGATTTTGTAAACAGTGGTAGCTTGCGTCTAACATCATACATGGCATTGTAGGGTTTAACGCTGGTTGAGTAACCGTGACAATCGTTTGGTTCAGATTGTGTTACTTTGACTTTGTTACTAGTTAAAAAGAACTTGTCTCCAAATTGCTTTGTGAGATCCTGCTTCTTGTTAAACATAACTTCACCGTTGGTACTTGATAGTACAAACTTGTTGTTTTCTTTCTTGTGTAGTGTTGCGATCTTAGTGCCGTCCTGCTCTACTATCCAAAACTTACCATCCACAATAGGCTTGGCGTATATTTCTGTCATATTTTTCTCCTTGTATTATTCCGCCCCGTAGGCGCTGGAATAATGTATGTATTTATCTCTCATGAGTTGGGTATTTGGCTTGAAAGGGCTCTGCGTATTGTTGTATGTTATCCGCAATCTTTTTCATGTCCCATGTGTTGCAGAATTTCAACATGCGAATACCCACCTGATCCACTGTTTTGGCCACAGCGTTGGCTTGGATAGTTTCTTTGATCTTTACTTTTACATCTTGGGGTTGTGCTGTTAAATCGCACAGTTGCACGTTACGTTGATAATCTTCTAGAACTCTGTGTTCTTGCCCATTGTGGTCCACCCAACGTTGCAGCATGAGATTGTTCCACGCGAAGCCTTTGCTTTTACGATCTTCAAACGCTTCAGTAAGACCAACTTTGTTTTTAGAACCTTTAGTACGCACACCTGGATACGCCGAGAACACATTATCGCTGGTATCACCACGCATACATTTCTCAAACAGCATCCACTCTGGATCTTGCGCTGGCTTTGGCTCGCCTGTTTTTTTGTCTTTAACGGGTTTACCTTTTGCATCAAAGATACCTTCATGTGTAATATGTAAATCACCTACGCCGTTATACTGACTAACGGTGGGGCCGATCAGTTGTGCAAAATCTCCGTCTGTGCTAATAATAACATGTTTTGCATCTGGATGAGCCTGTATCCACCCAGCAATCAAATCGTCAGCTTCTAGATTGGGATGTTGCATAACAGTGGCATTGGTCTTTTCTGTAATGAAATCTTTAAATTGATCAAATGCTTCCCAGAACAACTTGTCTTCATCTTGTTCTTTCTGTGTCATGGCATCGCGTGTTTCTTTGCGATTGGCTTTGTACGGCTTGTAATAGTCCTTACGCCAGCTTCGACCCTCGAGGCAGAACACCACATGGCTGCCACCAAAGTCTTGCCATGCCTTTTTGATACTGTTAAGTGTGATGTGAAATGCCATGCCTAATTTAATATCGGCAGAGCCTTGAACCACGTGTCTAGCACGAAAGAAAGTGTTTGCAGTATCTACAATAATATGTGTCATTCAACTTCGGCTTTGCCGTTTCCTAATCTGTTTACGTTAATATAACCGCCAATCGATTGCTTGGGATCTTGACCAGCTTCGGCTAGCATGTTGCCTGCCAGATCTCTAAACCAACGATCAACAATTTCTTCATCAGGATCACCGTCGTAACCGTAACCTGCTTGTTTCAATTGTACTATAAATGTTTCGTTCCAGTCAAGCTCAAAGAAGCCGTTACGCACATTATCTGGATTCACTTTGGTTTCTAAAACCGCAACATAGGGCTCACCGCGTTCTGTGGCACGAGCCTTTGGAGACATCTTTGCTTCTTGTTCAGCTGTTTGTGCTTCTGCTGTGGCAGCAACGGCTTTAGCTTCCATGTCTTTGAGAAGTTGTAAGTTTTCCTCCAACTTGTCAATTCCCAACATTTTTTTGAATAAATTTTTAATCATTTTTCTTTTCCATACAGTTGCAATCTCTGCCTTGCCTACAATTACCAGTACAGGCACTGTTGCTATTTTTCATCCAATGCAACAGCATGGCAATTAACACCGCCCATCCCATAAAGAAACAAAGCATGAACCACATATTAGGTACCCCAGGCGTTGCGCCAAATATCCACTTGCAATCGTGGACTATAACGATAGCCACGACGCATGGCCAGTTCAGCCACTTGCTTGGTGTTGAGATTGTAAGTTGTTTCTGTGCCGCCTACGGGCATCAAGTACACTGGGCCAGTAAATCCAGCAGCTCTGTAGTGATCCACAGCACGATCTACTTCTACCACATCATCTTCAGTGCTCACAACAAATTTCAAATACACGCTACCAACCTCTTCATAACTGGCAACAACATCCGGCTTGATGGCATCTTCCCAAGACTCTCCGCTACATGTTAGTTTAGGACTCACACTAAATGTAAACAAACTAACGGTGCTGCCAATATCAAACAACCACGATCTAAATTCCTCTGTCAACGCCTGAGTACCATTTGTCTCATAAGTGACATTGGTAAGGCCTTTGTTTTGACAAGCGGCCAACAGTTCAGGATACACACGTTGCCAACCCAGCAATGGCTCACCACCAGTGATTACCAAATGAATGTCATGACCATCTGGTTGCATCCACAAGTTGTTGGGAATTAGACTTTCCATCTTGGCCAATACTTCATTGGTTTCCATCATGGGACTGAGATGTTTGAATTTTGGATGCCATGATGCATAACTGTCGCATCCAGTTTCAGCCAACGGCAGATCGTCATAGGTGTTGTAAAGATGCACCACTTCTGCAATGTCATCCGGTTCAGTTGTTTTTTGTCCTTTTGGCATGGCAAAACCACGACATTCAAAATTGCAACCAAATGTACGCAAGAAAACGCTAGGCACTCCTGCATAGCGTCCTTCACCTTGTAGGCTATAAAAAATCTCAGCTACTTTCAATTTACTCATGTTCGTCCTGTTCTAAAAATTGTGATACTTGATGCTCCGCATCTTGAATTGATTCGGCCCATACTTCAAATGTTGCAATGCCATTCTTGGCACTGAGATCAAATGGTACAACACCACGTGGCAACCAGTTTGCGCCAACTTCGCGTTTGATCTCAAACTTATTTAGGTCTGTAGTTTTCATACGATATATTAATTCATCAGTCAGTTGTTTTGCGTTTGTCATCTGCTTTTTTCCTAAATTGTTCTACATCTTCCACGGCACTTAGCAGTGTATGAGCATAATTAAATGCCTGCTGACGAGTCATATGCACTGTAGATTCGGTATCAACGTAACCTTTAGTGAGCAATGTCCACATGTGATTCCAACGTGTTTTTGACCACCAGTTCGTTTTACCTGTAGTGTACACAGTAACTACAACATCATGATCGTCTGCTTCTACCCACACATTGTGATTGTGAGATTCATCATGACAATTACAAGCGATTCGATAAACTTTTGAGTCGCCCCAGTCGTTCGTTTTCATTATGCCCTCAGCAGGTATTTGCAATTCTAGCGTTTTCATTTTGAAGCATACTCCTGTTGCATTTTGATGTTGTCAAAGAACTCTTTCTTTGCGCCTGGATCAGTTTTAAATGATCCTTGTAGCACTGTGGTCTGTGTTAGACTAGAGTGTGCCATGATACCACGATTCTCACAGCAACCATGTGTGGCCTGGATATAAACGCCTAGGTTTTCGGCTCCAGTGGCTTTTTGGATTTCTCGAGCAATGTCGTTGCACAATTCTTCTTGTAATGTACCGCGACGAGCACACCACTGTGCTATTCTGGTATATTTAGACAAACCAATAAGTTTACTAGCGGCAATGATGCCGATGTAGGCAACCCCAGTAACAGGCTGGTGATGATGACTGCACATGGAACGTAGCTCACTGCGAACCACGAGCATGCCTTCGTAGCGGTCTGCAGAGTCGTTAGGAAAAGCTGTTGCGTCTGGTGCTGGTTCATATCTTCCTGCCATTATTTCGTTGAAGTACATTTTAGCCAATCGTTTGGCCGTACCTTTTGAGTTTGGATCGTTCTCTCTATCAATAAGCAAACTATCAAGCACCTTTTCAAATGCCGGCGTTGCTTCTTCAATTAATTTTTCTATGTCGCCTTCGTGCAAATAATCACTAATATTATCTCCAGCCCAGAATCTTTTGCCATCGCGTTTCATTTTAAAACGCAAATGGCTTCCAAGATATGCTTCTTCGTAGCCTTTGTCATCATCGCCTTGTTGTTCAGCGCCTGCAAGAATGCTTTTGTATGTTTGGGATTCAGTCATTATTACTCCTATGCTAGTATTATATAGGTTTATTTAGGTTTTTGCAAGTTATTTTCTGCTCGAAGTTTCCTACATGCTTCTTTGACAGGGATAGGAAAATCTGGATTTATTTCCGATATGCTACAATCGTACTTTACAGTGATATCGGGATGCTCAGTCACATACCATGCTGTATAAGCACAGGCCATTAATGCACAGGCCAGTGCAATGATCACGTCCCAATTTTGTCTGATAGCAGAATTTTGCATAGGTGGTAGTCTTTTTTTGATTTGAATCTAAACAGCATACAATCTTCGTAAGGGTGGCTTGTGAAGCGATTTCCTGGCAATCCAAAAATTTCAACAACATCAGCACATACTTCATTCCACCAGTATTTGTCTTGATTTTGCCAAACAAGTTTTATTTCCCAAACTTTATCTACGGTCATCATTTTGCAGCATTCTCAATTCGTCTTTCAAATAGTCCAGATAGTCTGCAAGCACTGTTCTTTTCTTTTCAGAATTGTCTTCAGTCATAGACTCGTGTAGATCTTTTTCTACACGAGTTATTTTTTCTTGTAGTATTTCGATGTCGTTGTTCATTTTTTATACCTGATACCGCTTGCACCGCCTAGCAATATTGCAAAGGCAGCCCACGTTTCCCACGTGAGTGGAATGTGTAATATTGGAAACAGTGTGTTCAACGCCCAAATGCCCAGTATGGGCCCAAGTGCAATGGCAATCACAACTAGTGCAATGCCCAGTATAAGTTTCATTAATGCCGATGTCATAACCAAAAATCCTCCCAAGGATAAATTAACCAACAATCTTGTTCTGCTTTGTTCACAGTCCACACATAGTAGTCTGGATCTTTAAACTCACTTGATAAATTATGTGTTAGCACTGCAAAGCGAACGGTGTCTCCCCAGATGGTGTCCCAATTGGGATGACCTGGCAACGCACTTGATTCCCAATCTTTTTTAATCCAAGCAACAGTGGAACCTTGATCATTGATATCATCAACTACTAGAATGCGCTTGCCTTCAAATGCATCTTCAGCCATGCCACAATTGCTCACAGTATCTCCGCCGTCTCGTAAACTGATATCCAAGCTGTTCATTTTGATGCCTGTATATTGACTCAGCAAGTTAGCGGGAACAAGGCCTCCGCGGCCAATGCCCACAATATAGTCAGGACGCCAATTATGAGCTGACATTTGTCGGGCAATATCTAAACAAGCACCCTCTACCTGTTGCCAAGTATAGTTTATCTTCTTCACAGTGTCAATCCGTGTGCCAACGATTGTAGTTCTTCTTGGGTCATAAAGAAGTTGTATGTTTGACTGTCCTGTACTTGACCATCTTTTAGATTTTCCTGAATAATATCAAGACTGAATAAGCCTTTGGGACTTATTACTTCATGTTTTACCATGCGTACTCTAAATCCTTCACTTTCTTTCACAGTGATTTCTTTGCGTGTGTGCGAAACCGATTCATGTAGTTCCATCTTCATCTCCTTTAATTGCTTCAAATGTTCTATACTTACCCAATGCATTAATATAGTCGTCATACAACTTCTTTAGCTTTGGATGCTTCTTTTCTAGTTTAACATCTCTTTCTGGAATTTGCAAGACTTTTTCAATTGTGTCTAACCGTTCTTCTAAATCACGCCCGTTAATAACCATGTTACCTTTAACTTCTATAGTAGGCGGATTGGTTTGGTTAATCCTCATGACTTCAGAGTTTTGAATAGTATTAGTGCCGGTTGTCCAAACAGTATTGGTTCCAGTTGATGTTAAAAACTGTCCGCTAGTAGTATTAGTTGTATAAACTTGTCCGCTTAATTGTGGAGGCACTGCCCCGTATTCTGGTAAAGAAGCGGCAACAGTATTAACCGTTTTGTTTACGGGAAGCGAGATAGTTGTCATTGTGTATCCAT
>Ga0136641_1001234_pt1 | contig 10800 bp, 20 predicted proteins | sample EliLak1302023Y_FD_115312 | JGI IMG/M metagenome (GOLD analysis project Ga0136641, IMG submission 115312) | Freshwater microbial communities from Elizabeth Lake, Yosemite National Park, California, USA - 13020-23Y | ecosystem: Environmental > Aquatic > Freshwater > Lake ... | reverse complement strand
CGGCTATGTCATCGGCCAACAGTTCAATCTGGCTTGCCGTGCTCGTCGCAGTGGCATCGATGACAGATAGCGCGGATTTGCTCTGGAGTCTCCCAGCATCCCCACGGCGGGTACTTCTTGTTTTCATGATGAACCTCTGTTGCCTTTCCGCCGCATCTGCGGCACAGCCACTTTGCCTTCTTCATCTCAACGGAACGCGCCGCGCGAAAAAGCGGCGACGACAGATACAACCGATATGACCTGTATGTAGCCATTGCCTTAGAACAATCGCCCCTGGCCGCTGGCCTTCTCTAGGCGTTTGTCATGCCTTGCATCTGCTTCCTCTGCACGCATCTGGCACCGCTCGCGCGACCACAGACCGTCTTCTGATCCCCAACTGTGCAGGCCAGTGCCAGCGTCTTTCTTGATGTTGTCCGTGTTGCGTCCGACCACCATCACAAACTCGCCTAGACCTTTGTGACGAATCCAGCAGTGCGTCTTTCCGATGATCTCAGGCAAGGCGTCGATTTCCACGCAGTCCGAGGCACTCGACTCGCTAAGAGTCCCGGCCGTAACAGCTCCGCGAATGCGTTTCATCGCGTTCTGAGGAAAATGAAACAGAACGTCAATCCTTGGGCACTCTTCTGCAATTCGTGCGAGACCGTCGTAAGGAATTGCATCGCGCCTCTGATTGTTTGGGTCGATAAGTATTGACCCAAACGCCGTGCTTGGGTCGTGACCATGCTGACGAATGATCTCAGGAATCATCTCGACGAAGTCTTGGTTCCTGCCAATCGTCACAAACGTATCGTCGTCGTGTTCCGTGCGACGCTGGAGTGAGATCGCAGCGCCTGCGTCAAGCTCGCAACAGAAGCACAAAGCACGCTGCATTTTGACCTTGATTGCAGCAGACCGAAACGCCAAAGGACTTCCGATGCAGCCAGCAATCTCGTTTACGCCGCAGCCAGCATTGAGATCAAAGTGAAAGTAGGACTCAGCGCCGATGGCACGGTTAACGACGGCCATGTTCTGCGTGAAAAAAGCCTCAAACACTGCGATTTTGTTTGCCGTGTACTTCCCTTGACCTTGCATCACGCACACCTCCACTCTCTCTCGCCGCGATTGCTCGCACTCACCACCGTCCGTCCCGTCTCAACGATCTTGCCAGCCCGTGCAAGCTCGCCGAGTCGCTTGTTGACCTGGTGCCCGTTCAGCCCGCACCGTGCCGCGATCCCTGACGCACCAGCCGGCCCGTGCGACAGCGCCTCGAGGATCGCCGCGTGGTGCTCGCCCGCGAACGTCTTGACGCTGGCGGCTGCGGCCTTGCTCGTCGCGGGATCTGTGCGGCGAAACAGGGGGAGCGAGTCTTCGATCGGCGGCGTGATGTAGTGCGGGCGGGTCATCCTTGATCCTTTCGTGTCGTCCGTGTATTGGCCGCGTCTCGTGCGGCACCCGGCTGCGTTACCCGAGGAGAAAGTCAGGCCGCAGCTGCGGCAGTTACTCGCCACCTCTCCGCTTGGCGGCCAACGCTGCTCCGATGCAAGCAGCTACGGCAATGGCGTGCCGGTTTGTCAGTCCCCTGTCCACTTGATGTGCTGCCCGTATTCCTCGTACTGAACTGGCGGCGGCGCGGGCTTGTACGTCGCTAGCTCTGCCTCGACGTCGATGAGTCGCCGCCGTAGCTGTATCACTTCAAGTTCAAGATTCTTGTAGTGCTGAAAAACAAGCTGTGCCCAATCGGCGATCCGCTCGTACCTGCTGCGTCGCAGTAGGTGGTCGATGATCTGGCCGTGATGGTTGATGTCGTCAACAAGCCTCATGCCGTCACCGGATCTTTCACTGCCGCCTCTGCTCGCAGCCTGTCGAGGTTCGTCATGCAGCACCACCGATCACGCTGGCGACGAGCGCCACCAGCCAAGCGAAGGGGATGTCATCGGAGCCGATCCCCGGCAAAACAGCTTTGACCTTCGCCGCCGGCGTGCGAGCCTGGGGGGTGGTCTTTGCTGCCGCCTGCATTGGCACGTACTTCTTCACCACGGCGGAAACCTTTGCGCTCTTGGACGTGTAGTGAACAATCTCAACCGTCACCTCACGCCCTTCAATGTCTTCCGGCACGACTCGCAGCGTGTTGCCTTCCGGCACGATGCCAAGAGCGTCGGCTAGCTGCTTCGCCATCCACGGCAGATGCTTCGGCAAGTCATGGAAGACAAATTTGTGCTGACCAATGGACAGCCGCAGCTTCAGGCAGATGCCGTCTGGGTTTGCGTCGTTCACCTTCCACTGATTCGGGCCTTCCTCGGCCTTCTTGATCGTCGCCACATGCGTGCCGACAGGCACGATCTCGCGTTCTTCCGGTCGCATTGTGTGAACGTCAGCCGGGAACGGCTCGTCTTCTGTGATTGTCCAATCCATGATGCAGATTCCTTTCTGTAGGTAGTGATTACTGGTGGGCTTCGGCTTCAACTTCCTCGGCGTCAAAGTGCTCGACGCCGCTGTCTTCCAACTCGACGTGCGTCAGGGCAGGCGGGCCGGCGTAGCGGCGGTGCTGTGTCGGCTCCTGGCGGTGCGTGACAGTCACGTTGACGCGAGGCTTGGCTGTGTAGTCCTGCGCCTCTTCTGCCGTCACTAAGCCACGCAGGATGTCGGGGAACGCATCCCGCAAGGCGAAGCCACGAGCACGCAGCTGTAGCATCCGCTTCGGGTAGGCAGTCCACGGTCCTGACTTGCCCCAGAGTCCGGCTCGCTTGGCGTCCTCGACGCTGAACTCAGCTCGCACTGGGCTACCGTGCCCGCGACGCTTGCAGACGCAGATCGCCTTAGGATTCGGCGTGCCTTCGCCCTCAATCGTCTCGTCAATCGCCTCGCAGACCGGCGACGCAAGGCAGAGAGCCTTGGCGGAATCGCCCCAGATGCTCGGACGTCCGTTGATGTTGGCGATGCACTGCAACGCCTGCATCGGAGCCAGCCCCAGCTCTGCGCCGAACGCGATAGCACCGGCACACTTCTCCGGCTGTCCTGCGTAGTCCTTGGGAACGAGTCCGCTGGCGGCGGCAATCTTCCCGAGCGTCATCAAGTCGCTGACCGACTGCACCCGCAGCCCCGTGTTTGTCGTCTCTTCCATGTCGTGTCCTTTCGTGTCTGTCCGTCCTGAAAAAGCCGCTTTCGCATCCTGCTAGGCGGCACTCGTTCCCTTCCTTGGCGTTCCCGGTTCCACCGGGCTCCTGCGTGCGGGGTGGCTTGCCTGTGCCTTACGGCTGTTGCACCCCTCGGCGCCGAGGAGACAGGCAAGCGACCGTGTGTCAGTGCGTGATGTCTGCGACGGGGACCGTGACCCATGAGTGATCAACGTTGACCACCATGCTCTTGCCGTCGTCGCTGAACCACTCGATAACGCCGCTCCACCTTCGCCCAGCGGTCAAGCCAGAGACGAAGTCGCCGACTGCGTGCTCGTGCTGCGGCGTGCCATACGTGTCTTGCATCCCGGCGACTGCGCCTGCGTACTCTCGGTCGTGTGCGTCATTCGTGGTCATGTGGGTCATCTCCTTCGTGTGTGGGGCAGTGTACTGCTGAACAGTTGTTGTTCAAGGTAGTGGACGAAGTTTCTAGTATTCTTTTCTGTGTGCCGTTAGCGTGACTTGGAGGCGAGAGCGTACTGATAGCGTTACTTCTGTCAACCAAGAAAACGGGAGAGCGTGGAAACAGCCAGATCAATGCTGTGAGCGACTGCTCTGGCGAGGTCGGAGTCGGTGCCAAGTTGCTGGCCGAGGCGAACGAAAACCAACGCTTGGATGATGCGGTCGATGTGGCGTTTCATCACGCGGCCCTCCCTGGCCGAAAGAATCCTGTGCGAGTCAGTGTATCGCTATCGTTACTTTCTGCAAGGTGTCTTGAAAAAGATTTTTTGAGTGCGGTTATCCCCGAGAGTTATTGGGGTTTCCGCTTTCGCTTGGGCTTTGGCGTCGCTCGACGCTCTGCCCGCCTGCCTACGGATCGAGTGGAGAGGATGGCCTTGAGCGCCACGACATCGGCCCGCTTGACCAGCCAAGCCCGTTCCCCAGCCTTCCAGCCGGTCAAACGGCTGTCCTCGGCGATCAGCAGCCGCCGGATATAGCCCTCGGTGCAGCCGGCTAGCTTCACCGCCTCGGCGATTGTGATCCACTCTTTATCTGGCGATGCCACGGCAATCATCCTGTCAATGTAACGCTACCGCCCCTAGTGTCAAACACGCACGGACAACCTTGGTCCGTCGCGGCATTCCGCTCTTAGTCCGCACACTCGAATCTCTGTACACTATCAACTCACCCCAAAAGGGGCGATTGTTCTAGCGGATGGGGTGCAGATCAAACCCCTGTCCATTAGTGTGCAGCGCTTTCAGCGGACGTACTGCCGACTTGAACTTCTGTACACTACTCACTACAATCTCCTCCAAACCAAAGGAGACGATGAAAATGATTCTACGAGAGTTGCTGATTGACCGCGTCGCACCGCTGAAGAACCTGTCTGACCGCACCGTGAAGATGTACGAGAGCAGCTTGGACAGGTTCCGAGACTTCCTCGGGCACGAGCCGACCATTGACGACCTTGACGATCTGGTCGTGAGCAAGTTCCTGCGGTGGCGTCAGGTGACGCAGCACAGCAAGTTCAAGCTGATTTCCCCAGCCTCGCTGGCAAAAGACTCCGCCCACCTGCGTTCGCTGTGGACGTGGTTAGCCAAGAAAAGATGGAAAAAAAGCGACGGCGAGTTGCTGGAATTTCCTGACTACGCACGACCAAGGGTGCCAAAGCCAGTGCCCAAGGCGTACAAGGCTGAAGAGTTGATGCAGCTGGTGGCTGTCGGCAAGCGTCGAAAGGGGATGGTGTCTGGCAAGCCTGCCGCCTGGTACTGGCCGACGAAAATCATGGCTATGTTTCAGACCGGAGAGCGAATCGGTGCCATTTTGCAGATACGCTGGTCGGAAGTGGATCTTGAGCGAAACACCCTCACGTTCCTTGCTGCCACCCGCAAAGGGCACAGGGAGACGATTACACGCCCGATCACGCCAGACCTAGCAAAGATGCTGGCGGCCCAGAAAGGCCCGCCAGAGGCTCGCGTGTGGCCTTGGCTGGACGACCGCGAGCCGCTGTCTGCCTACAACAGCCTGCGAGTGCTGTGTCGAGTGGCTGGCGTGCCGTACAAGCCGTTCCATGCCATTAGAAAAAGCACCGCGAGTTATCTAAAACGTGCTGGAATTTCAGCCAAAAAGCAGCTGGGGCACAGCTCGGAAGAAATGGCCGAAAACCACTACTACGATGAGGAGATCACCGGCAGAGAGTCCAACCTTGACCACCTGCCAGACCTTGGCAAAAAGCCGCCGGAAAAGCCAGCGGCGTGAGCCTTGACCAACTCTGTCCACGGGTACGGCATTTCCGGTAGATTGCCCCGCACGCAATAACCGCGAAGTGCCGTACCTGTGACGAAACCTCGGCTTTTATTTCTTTTGACCGAGGTTTCGTCACACTTGACGCCCCCTCCACAATGCACAGCGTCGCCCGGCGGGCAGGCACCGCACTGATAAAGCGGCCAAACAACCGGCCAAAAACCTGTTAGCCGAACCCTCCGGGCGGCCATTTTCTCTTTTCGCGAAACAAGAAAATGCCACACGTCATCATTCGATTTAGACTGCCCGACGAGCAGATTGAGTTCAACGCTGCCATGCAGGGGCGCGAGGCTAAGGGCGTCATCTGGGAAGTTGATCAATACTGCCGCTCGATCCTCAAGCACGGCGAGCCGTCAGCTGAGACGAGGCAGCATCTGGAGCAGATCCGCGAGTTGCTCAGAGAGCGACCCGGTTTACTCGATGACTGAGTGTCAAGATTTGTTGCAAAAAAACTGTGCGTGAAATCATGGGCATCCCATTAAATGGAACACCGCAGACGCACCCTACACCCAGCGAGGGTAGTGTGCGAGGCGGGGGTACGCTCACCGACGAGGAACGGGCTGCGATTGAGACGGCAACGATGAGCTTAGACGGAACGCACTCATTGGATTACATGAGGCGAGCAAGGCAAGCCGCCACGCTCCGCTCGCTGCTGGAGAGGCTGACATGAGAGAACACTGGCTAGAGCACGCTCACGGTCGCATTGTTGCTGGCGACGATGAGCTAGACGTGCTGGCAGACTACGGCTGGGTGCAGATCACCGGCGCGGAGCGAGAGGCGATTGAGACGGCCCTTGTCTATCTCAAAGAGGATGATGACTTCCCCGACATCGCCGAGGACAGAGCTACACTCCGCAAGCTTCTGGAGCGACTGCACACGTAATCGCACATTCCGTCACGTCGTGTGCCGCGACACGTTCCCGAGACGTATCCCAAAAGCGACGAAAAAGCGACGTTTGCCAATATGTCCCGCTCGGGATACCGGACGGGAATATGGCATCGCAAATGGCGGAACTGTCCCGCTCGGGATCACCCGTCGAATATCTGCATCTTTGCCGCCTGCCGCCGTGTCATCGCTTCCACCCTCTCGGGCCTTCCCGGCTCTGACGGTAATCTATCCGGCGGCGTCATGAATACCTCGATGTCCTCGCCTAGCTGACTCATCTGGTACTCGCCATCTCGCACGGTGTCGAGGACGAGCGTGTGATCACCCGCTCGCGCCCGCTCGCACAACTCGCCCTGCCCGCCCTTGCTGGGATCGTAGAGCAGTTCAATCGTCCACGAGATGCGGGCGCCGATCCTCGCCAGCTTGGTCAACCACTTCCGCAGATGCGGCGGCAGCGTCGTCGGCATCCGGCGGCGCTTCTCGCGCTGCGGAAGCAGTTCGTCAGGCTGAAATAATGCCGGTTGATAGTCGCCCATGTGGGCAGTCTGGCAACCCTGTCAAACTTTCCGAGCCTCGCGGCAGGCTGTCCGCATCCATGTGCGGTTCGTCATTGACTCAAACCACATGCGGGCGAAAACTTCGACGGCTTCACGCCCGACATCGGCGTAGAGCGTCCGCAGTTCTGGCGAATCGCCCCACATGGCTTCGACGTCCTCGCCGACTTTTGCCATCAGAACTTGGATGTCCTTGACCGCCTGCATCTCGCTCTCGGGCTGCGTCCTCGCCAGCTGCGTCCAATGCTCGGCATTCCAGCAGCGGCAGATCCCGTCCACGAACTCGTCAAACGCTCTGCCAGCCTTGACGGCTCGAGGTCCGATCTCTTCTCTGAGCCGGCCCCGTAGGTGCGCCAGCATTCCAGCCGGCGCGTCGCTCACCGTTACCTCCCGCCCGCAGGCTGAGTAGGTACAGCAGGCGTGAGCGACGCGCCGGGCGGGCGTTTGCATTTGCAGGATGGCGGGCATGGGCACGCCGTGTGATGTCCGTCGCCGTGCGTGATGTAGCCACGACCTCCGCAGTCAGTGCAGCAGGACGGTTTGGGAGGCTCTGGCGTGGGCTGCGGAGCCTTTTCCACCGCTGTGGTGGCATACGCTGCCGAGACTGCCGCCGAGGCTCTAGGAGCCTCACGGTTGATCTCTGTGGGATCAGCAGCGAGCGAGGCTAGTAGGGCGAGGATGTATTGCCACATGCGTCACCATCCTTGTCCATGATTGAGGACGCGATGCCCGTGCTCGTCAACGCGAGCATGAACGACGTACGCCTGCTCGGCGGGCGCTGGCTCGGCAAACATCATCGTCCAGAGCCCGAGGCGGGCGAGACGCTGGATGAATCGCAGCACCGGGCGTGACGGCTCGGGCTTCACGGGCGAGTAGTCGCTGGTGGCGGCCCACCACGTAAGAGCCACGGCAACCAGGCCGACGACGACGGCTGATTGAATTTCTCGTTTGGTCATCGGTCAACACTCCAGATCGAGTAGGCAAACATCACCACACACGCACCGATCACGCTGCCGATGAGCCCGGCAGGAGCGTCGCCAAACGGTAGACCGCCAGCGAGCGAGCCGATGATGCCGAGGCCGATGGTCGGCATCCAGCCTTCTGGGCAACGCCCTGGCATCAGCCACTTGGCGATACCACCGACGAAGGCACCGAATGCGAGCCACATAACGAGTGACATAGGATCTCCTAGGAGCCAAGTTGGTAGACGTCTGCAATCAGGCGGGCGGGCGACGGCGTGCGAGCCTCTGGCGGAAACGGCTGTAGCCAGTTGCCGTGGTCCAGATTCCTATAGCGGAAGTTCACGCCCGAGATGCTGAAGGAATCTTGACCGGAGAGCATCGCGTCAACCGTCTCGCGGCTCACCCAGAACGAGCCGTCAGGCTGGTCTGACGGCCACTTCGGGCCTGCGTTGAACGTGCCCCAGCTGTTCATGCAGAGCAGCCCGTCACGCTTGCCTTCGTTCTTGGCGTACCGCACTGCAATGAAACACATGCAGTGAGCCCACGAGCCGCTTCGAGGTGCGAAGCCGTCAGCGTCACGCTGCGATGAAAAGCCGACGCCCGAGCAGACAGGGACGCAAAAGCCGCTTTCTAAACTGGCAGCGGCCTCATCAAAGTTTCGCACAAGGGCGACGTTGGTCGCGGTGTTCTTGTTGGCGAGTTTGGCGAGCGACATCCCAGCCTGCCCGCCACCGCACAAGACGTTTCCCCATTCCTTCGCTCGGGCCGGGCTGTAGATCGTCAGGTCGGCACCGGGGTACGGCTGGCGAAACAGGATGCCGCCGACTGATTGATCCTTGCACTTGCCAGCGACCCACCGTGCAGCTGCACCGCCATAGCTTCCGTCGCTGTACCCGGCCTGACTGACGGGAGGCAAACGCCCGGCGGTCCTTGAGCCTGAGTAGATCGCCTCGGTCGCCACGACCTTTGGCGGCTCGGGCAATTCGCCTTCGGCCCAGTCAACGCATTGCCCAACGTAGCTACCCATCGCCCAGCCGAAACTCACGCAGTCGCCAATGCCCTGCTTCCAAGGACCGTAAGGTGTGCCATAGACCTGGCGGTGAGCTCGGTCGGCGAAGCGGTACAGGAACGTGTCCTTCTGCTTGGCGTTCTTGATGACCTCCTTGGCAGCGTCAGAGAAAAGAGGCTGGTCAAGTTCAGCAAGAAACTGTCGCGTACCGACAGGATCTGGCACATACCCGAACTGCCCGTCAATCTGCGAAGCGACACGTCGAGTGGCTCGCTCGACGAGCGTGCCCAAGATCGCCATGACGACGACGAACGACACAGCACCTACAGACCAGCGGTCATTTCGCGACATCGGCAGCAGCCCTCGACAGGTCACGGAGTGCAGCCACCCACGCCGCCCGGCTCTCGGGCGTCACAGGACCGCCAGACGAGCCGACAGCGTCATCAAGGAACTTGTGAACGGCATCCCGCACGTGCGGCTGTCGAGCACCAATGCTCTCGCCACGGCATCGCATCTCGCGAGCAGCGACACGCAGGTCATCAAACGCCACGCCGGTCTTAAGACGCTGGTCATGCTGCCCGTCGTACTCGATGCAATCTGCGAGAGAGCCGCAGAGTTCTGCCATGATCGAAGAATCTTCTGCCGCAGTCGGGCCGATGAACTTGCCACGCAGCGTGAAAGCATTCGGCGGCACTGGTGCAGGCTGCGGCGTCGGCGTACTCAAGCGGCTCGGCATGAACGCAATCGCAGCAGCCACGACCAGGGCGAGTGCGGCGACGTGCTTGCCGTCGATGGTCGGCATCTTTGCCGTAGCGATGAGCGCCTTCACCTTCTCGGTGATCTGCTGGCCGGCGAGGACATAGACGGCGAAAGCGACAAGAAGCGAGGCAATCATTTCGCCCTCAACAAAGGTAGGATCGTTTCAATAGTGCCAGCTGCGATAGCGATCACCAGGGCGCGAGCGGCTGGCCGCACGATGTACCAAAACGGGTACGTCGCATACGGAACGCACAGAACGGCGACGGAGTCGAACAGCACAGCAACAGCCTCAAGCACGATGGCTCGCTTCTCTGGTCCCGTCAGCGTCTTTGTGGCGTCCAGCGTCTCAACAGTGAGCCTCACGAGCGCAGCGACGAGCATCCCGAATTCGCCCCACGTCAAGCCGTCCTTTGCAGACACGCGAGCAGTGACGAGGAACGCCGACACCTTTGACGCGATGTCGGCGAAAGGTGCAGCGGCAGCAAGTGGAGCGTCGGCAACCATGCCGCCAGACTATGGCGGCAGGGTGGCGGACTAGACCGGGTCTGACTGACCTTCTCTGTAGAGCACAAGAGCAATCGCCGAGTAGGCGCACATGTCTTTCAAAGTGTCTTCTACCCCGTCAAAAGTGCATGATCCGGTATGACAGACAGTACGCAGCCGAGTCATCTTGTCGGCGAGCCGAATCAGGCACGCCTTCCACGGAGCGAGGTTGACCACGTCAGCGCCGCTGCGAATGTTGGCTAGTGCGTCATTGTCGGCGCCATAATCTTGGCTTTTGGCTATATGTAAGCGTTTCACCTCTTCCAAAATTTTCATGAACGGCACCGATCCAGGCCGCAGACCATCGGGCGGTGACGCCAAGATTGAATCGCCCGCCCACCGGATGTCGTCCGTGGAGGCTTCCATTTCCTCCTGCCCTTGGAGAATCCAATCGACCGGCACCGTCTCCTCAAGCTCTGCACGCTCGGCGTGGTACTTCGCAGAACTCGCCTGCGTGATCTCACGCCACCCTGCCTCAAGCTCCTCGGGAGTGGCGTGGCACTTGCCACCGTCGCAGCAGCCGCCAGCTAGGCGAGTCTCTACAGCTGCTCGCAATGCGGCGTTGCTGTTCTCCAAATCCGTAAGAAATTCTGCCATCTTTTTCCTTTCAATGAGTAGTCGTGCGACGTCTGCCGCGAGTGATCCCGATGTGCCGCACCACTGCCCCTGGTAGCGATACGCTCGCTGGCGTG
>Ga0136641_1001232_pt1 | contig 10810 bp, 11 predicted proteins | sample EliLak1302023Y_FD_115312 | JGI IMG/M metagenome (GOLD analysis project Ga0136641, IMG submission 115312) | Freshwater microbial communities from Elizabeth Lake, Yosemite National Park, California, USA - 13020-23Y | ecosystem: Environmental > Aquatic > Freshwater > Lake ... | reverse complement strand
CTCTGCAGCTCTACGTTCTACATCTTCTAGACCACCGCACATAAAGAAGGCTTGTTCTGGAACATGGTCATATTTTCCGTCAGCAAGAGCTTCGAACGCTTCGATGGTTTCTGATAGTGGAACAAACGAACCTTCGATTCCGGTGAAGACCTTTGCGACGAAGGTGTTCTGAGATAAGAAACGCTGGATACGACGGGCGCGACCAACCAGAATTCGATCTTCTTCTGACAGCTCATCAATACCCAAAATTGCGATGATGTCCTGAAGATCTTTGTACCGCTGCAAAATTTGCTTCACGCGGTTTGCCACCCGGAAGTGATGTTCGCCGATATAACGCGGATCCAAAATACGTGATGTGGAATCCAGTGGATCCACCGCAGGATAAATACCGAGTTCGGAAATTGGTCGAGACAACACCGTCGTCGCATCCAAGTGAGCGAATGTTGTGTGTGGCGCTGGGTCAGTGATGTCATCGGCAGGAACATAAATTGCCTGCATCGAAGTAATCGAGTGACCGCGGGTTGATGTAATACGCTCTTGCAGCTGACCCATTTCGTCAGCGAGTGTTGGCTGATATCCCACTGCTGATGGCATACGACCTAGAAGCGTTGATACCTCTGAACCTGCCTGCGTGAAACGGAAAATATTGTCAATGAAGAGCAACACATCTTGCTTCTGAACGTCACGGAAATATTCCGCCATGGTCAGCGCAGATAGTGCCACCCGTAGACGAGTCCCAGGTGGTTCATCCATCTGACCAAAGACCAGCGCAGTTTTATTGATGACTCCGGTCTCTGTCATTTCTAGGAACAAGTCATTACCTTCACGGGTACGTTCTCCGACTCCGGCGAATACCGATACACCACCAAAGTTTTCTGCCACGCGATAAATCATCTCTTGGATCAACACTGTCTTACCCACACCAGCACCGCCAAAGAGGCCGATCTTTCCGCCGCGTACATACGGGGTAAGAAGATCGATAACTTTGATTCCAGTTTCAAACATCTCTGTCTTTGATTCAAGTTGATCAAAATCAGGGGCTTTACGGTGAATCGGCCAGCGCTCCTTGATATCCAATGAAGAAGTTGGAACATCCAACGATTCACCCAGTGTGTTGAATACATGGCCCTTTGTTACATCGCCGACCGGAACACTGATCGCAGAACCGGTATCAGCAACTGAAGCACCTCGAACCATGCCATCTGTTGGTTGCATGGAAATTGCACGAACGACGTTGTCGCCGATGTGCTGGGCTACTTCTAAAGTTAACATGCGGACTTCACCAGAGAGCGTTACATCAACGTGCAACGCATTGAAGATAGCCGGCATCGCATCTGCGGGGAATTCAATATCCACGACCGGCCCGATTACTCGAACCACGCGGCCATTCTTACCCGCTACTTGAGTTGTCTCTGACATCATTCGCTCCCTGCGCTAGCTGAGGCGAGCGCATCTGCGCCGCCAACAATTTCACTGATTTCTTGAGTAATTTCGGCTTGACGAGCCGCGTTCGCAAGTCGGGTAAGCGACTTGATAAGTTCGTCCGCATTGTCAGTCGCTGACTTCATGGCACGACGGCGCGCTGCATGTTCACTTGCTGCAGATTGCAACATCGCATTAAACACCCGAGCTTGGATATACCTGGGCAATAGAGCATCTAGGACTTCCGCGGGACTAGGTTCAAATTCGTACATCGGGATTAGTCCCCCGGTTGGAGCAGTAGTTTCTACGACCTCTAATGGCAACATGCGCTTTGAATCAGGAGTCTGAGTCATCATGGATTTAAATTCGGTGTAGACAATATGAAGTTCATCGACGCCCAACAGATCGCTCTGGGCGTCGGCAATGAATGCAGCGATCAGGGCCTCTGACACCTCTTTTGCATGCGCATACGTCGGATTATCAGAGAATCCACTCCATGATTGGGTGATAAGGCGATTGCGGAACTTATAAAAATTGATTCCTTTTCGGCCTACCAAATAAGAATTAACATCAAGACCCCTGGTGCGCAAGAGCGCAATCAGTTGATCACCTTCTTTGATCGCGGCATTTGAGTAAGCCCCAGCCATTCCACGATCAGCAGTAATAACCAGCACCGCTGCCCGGATTGGACGTTCTGATGCCGTTGTGAGCGGATGTTGCGTAGTAGAAAAAGAAGCTACCGCAGTCACTGCCCGAGTTAGCTCGTTGGCATACGGAGAAGAGGCCGCAACCTTCTGCTGCGCCTTCACGATGCGTGACGCAGAGATAAGCTCCATCGCTTTTGTGATCTTCTTCGTCGCCTTTACCGACCGCATGCGGCGGCGGTAAATTCGAAGTTGGGCTCCCATGAGTCTCTGCTTTCTCTTACTTCGTCACTTAACGCTTTGCCGGAACGACGCGAGTGATCTGTTCGTTGTCTTCATCTGAAAGTGCGTCAGCTTCCGCTTCATTCACCACAGGAGCACCAGAACTCTGGAACTGAGTTTTGAAAGTTGTGATTGCTTCTAATAACGCAGCAACAGTTTCATCCACCAATTCTCTGGTTGAAGAAATTACTTCAAAGATTTCTTTCCGTTCACGCGCAATGAAGTCCAAAAACTCTTGTTCAAATCGACGAATATCTGCGACCGGGATCGAATCCATGTTTCCGGTAGTACCGGCCCAGATCGAAGCGGCTTGGCGCTCTACCGAATAAGGCGAATATTGACCCTGCTTCAGCAGCTCTACCATCCGAGTGCCACGCTCTAATTGTGCCTTAGATGCTGCATCCAGGTCGGAACCAAAGGCTGCGAACGCTTCAAGTTCACGGAACTGAGCCAGATCAAGACGCAGACGACCGGCGATCTTCTTGATTGCCTTTGTCTGAGCAGATCCACCCACGCGGGATACTGAAATACCTACGTTGATGGCTGGACGAACACCAGCATTGAAAAGATCGGTCTCTAGGAAGCACTGACCGTCGGTGATAGAAATTACGTTTGTTGGAATAAAGGCAGATACGTCATTTCCTTTAGTTTCGATGATCGGCAAGCCAGTCATCGAGCCACCGCCTAGCTCGTCAGATAGCTTGGCGCAACGCTCGAGCAAACGAGAGTGCAAATAGAAAACATCGCCTGGATACGCTTCGCGGCCCGGTGGGCGGCGCAACAAGAGTGAAACGGAGCGATACGCCTCTGCTTGCTTGGAAAGGTCATCAAAAACGATCAGAACATGTTGTCCGGCATACATCCAGTGCTGCCCGATCGCAGAACCAGTGTACGGAGCTAGATACTTAAAGCCAGCAGGATCAGATGCAGGTGATGCCACAATGGTCGTGTATTCCATTGCACCGGCTTCTTCCAACGCACCCTTCACGGATGCAATCGTTGAACCTTTTTGGCCAATAGCCACATAAATACATTTAACCTGCTTTTTAGGATCCCCGGATTTCCAGTTGTCGCGCTGATTAATGATGGTGTCAATCGCGATTGCAGTTTTTCCGGTCTGGCGGTCACCAATAATCAACTGGCGTTGTCCACGACCAATAGCGGTCATAGCATCAATAGCTTTGATACCAGTCTGCATTGGTTCTTTAACAGGCTGGCGCTGCACAACGGATGGAGCCTGTAGCTCTAACGCACGCATCGCCTCTGCTTGAATTTCGCCTTTACCGTCAATTGGGCGACCTAGTGGATCAACCACGCGGCCCAAGAATCCATCGCCAACTGGGACAGAGAGGATCTCTCCGGTGCGATGTACTGTCGTACCTTCTTCAATACCGGTGAACTCTCCCAAAATAACAACACCGATCTCGCGAACATCTAGGTTCAGCGCCAATCCAAGTGTGCCATTTTCGAATTTCAGGAGTTCGTTAGTCATGGTCGAAGGGAGGCCTTCGACCCGAGCAATACCATCGCCCGCTTCAGTTACGGTTCCGACTTCATCCCGTGAAGCGGTGCCAGGATTGTATGCAGCAACATACTTTGCTAGCGCATCGCGAATCTCTTCGGGACGGATCGTAAGTTCGGCCATCTTCTTCTCCTCTAACTAAATCCCGTGCCAGACATTCGCTGGCCCAAGAAAACTTAAATGGCTAGCGCTCGGCCAGCATCTGCTAAGCGGGTACGAATTGTTCCATCAACCATTTCGTCAGCGAATCGGATCGAAACGCCTCCAAGGATTGTGGGGTCGATCTGATAGTTAAGGTGCACGGGTTGTCCGACCTGCTTTGTCATGATCTGTGACAGAGAAGCCGCCTGAGCGACAGTTAATTCTGATCGAGTGGTGACCAGCACAAGTAAGCGATTGCGACGGTCAGCCACTGCATCTGAATAAACCTCTAACACAGAATCAATGCTGCGCCCGGCTAATCCGGCGACTGCATGCGCAAGTAAGCGCACGGTCGATACATCAGCGATAGCTCCAAGCAGATTGGAGATCAGCTCACTTTTACCGAGTGGTGAAGCGGTGCGATCGCCCAAAACAAAACGCAACTCCTGATTTTCGCCAAGCGTGCGCCTAAAGAGAAAGAGTTCGTCTTGAACTCGATCAAGCGCATCATTGGCATTTGCGGCCGTGGCCTCTGATTCAATCGCCAACTGTTCTAACGCGCTTGCTAGATCCATTGACGACGACCAGCGAAGTGATGCTGATTCGATCACGACGGTTAGCGCAGCAGGCGAGAGCTCCTTCGCATATAGATCCTGCACCAGCGTTGCTTTAGATCCTGCATCCCGAGCTGGATCAGTGAGCGCACGACGCAGACCGACAGCGGAATACAAGGATTGCAAAACAGCAAAAAGATCGCCTGAAATGGTGGTGCAGTCAGCAGCAGATAAGCCCTTGAGCTTTTCGTCTAGTGTGCCACGAAGGCTCGCTAGAGATTGACGACTGTTTCCACCAAGTACGATCACTTTTCGCTCTTCTCCAAATCGGCCAAGAATCGATCAACGATGCCAGATTGCCGGACCTGATCATCTAGCGCTTCTCCGACAATTTTGGAGGCCAATTCTGTTGCAAGCGCACCCACTTCATGACGTAGGGATGCGACAGCCTGTTGGCGTTCCGCTTCGATCGACGCACTAGCTGCAGCAGAGATTCGACCCGCTTCTTCTTGCGCCTTTGCTCTCATCTCTTCGATGATCGCGGCGCCTTGGACGCGTGCTTCTTCCCTGATTGCCTGAGCTTCGCCTCTAGCTTCGTTGAGCTGTGCCGTGTAAGCGACCAGCGCAGCTTCGGCTTCAATTTGAGCCTTCTCTGCGCGTTCAATGCCGCCTTCGATAGCACTTCTGCGATCAGTAAATGCTTTCTCGAACATCGGTACCACGAATTTGCGCAATACGATGAAGAGAAGGGAGAAGGCGATAATTCCAACAACTATTTCCGCGCTCTGCGGAATTAGCGGGTTGGCCGAAGCCTCTGCCTCCATAAGAATCCTCATCTGAATAGGTCTAGATTCTTATTTCAATACGAATGCTAGAACGAGACCAAAGAGCGCAAGCGCTTCAGCGAGCGCGAAGCCCAAGAATGCGATTGGCTGAAGGACGCTACGTGCTTCAGGTTGACGAGCGACGCCATTGATATAGGCGGCGAAGATTAATCCGGTTGCGATTGCAGGTCCGATGGCAGATAGGCCATAACCGACCAGGTTGAGTGTGCCGTGCATCTTTGTTGCCTTTCTCTGTGGGATTCAACGGACGGGAGTTCGCTGAATTGTGCTAAAAAATTAATGTTCTTCTGCGAGCGCCCCTGCTATGAAGAGTGCTGACAGAAGAGTGATGATGTATGCCTGCAGGCATTGGACCATGAATTCAAAGAAGGTCATGACGATTCCGAAGGAAAATGAGAATGGCGAAAGAATCTTCATGAATAGATGTGAATCATGGAGCATGTAGTTACCGCCACCGATGAAGACCAGAAGAAGTAGATGACCAGCAAACATATTGGCAAATAACCGGAGCGCAAGAGTGACTGGACGAATCAGAAAGTATGTGGCGATTTCTATGGGAGTGAGCAAGATATAGGCAAACGCTGGAACGCCGGGAAGGAAGGCTATCCCTTTGAGATATTTCCCTAAACCTTGTCTCTTAATACCGATCGCATGGAAGAGGAAGTAACTGAATCCCGCCAGCACATAAGGAAAGGAAACATGAGACATCGCCGGGAATTGCATAAATGGAATGATGCCGAAAACGTTATTGACCAAGACAAAGGTGAAGAGCGTGAAGAGGAATGGAACATATGCTAAAAAGCCATGTCCAATAATTTCTTCTGCTAAATCTTTTCGAACAAAGCTGTAGATCGATTCCCCTGCGAATTGTAATTTGCTAGGAACAATGGCTGCTTTGCGGGAAGCCATGACAAAGAAGACCGAGATCACGATGATCGAGAAAAAAACCAGCGCAATGGGTTTAGTTGTGTATTCACTATGCCCGACAATAGGAGCAAGATTGAAGTCTGCGGTGCTCGGCGGGACGAAGCCCGGACCGACGGCTAGATGGCCGATAATCTGCACTGCTCTCACTCACCTTTCCGCCAAGCTGGCAGAATATTTAAAGACGGACGTACCTTATTCTGAGTTGAGCCAAAACCAAAACTTTGCCGGGGTAAAAATGGAATAAAAAAATGTGTTATTCACGACCAAATCTGAGCCAGACGAGGTAAATAGAGGCACCCGCGCCTAATAGCAGCCCACAGAGAAGCAGGTAGTGGGTATGAAGCCAGTGATCAAGCGCCCAACCGATTCCACCCCAAATCAAGAGGCCAGAGAGCAAATATCCCATGATTGACCACAGGGCACCTTCTTCATTGTTCTTCGCCATACTCTGCTCCCCACTCAATCATCTACCCACGCACTTTAATCTACCCACGTACTTTTCCTATTCTGCCGTAGGTGGAGTCCCGGGTGGTAATGGCAGTCCGAGCCGGAGCTTAAAAAATGCCCGAACCTCGCCGCCCAGCCAGGCCGCCGTGATCCCTAGAGCTGTGATGGCGAAGCAGGATCGATCTACCGATTCCGGGGTAGTGACTCTGGCAACGAAGAGCAAGAGCCCTCCCATGACCACAAGCTTGGCTACATAAGAGAACATCGCCAACCCCATGACAGCGATCGGATCTAGATTCCCGCTGATCTTAGAGATGATCAAATGAATTCCTAAAAACATTACAACGGTCACACTAGCAATCAGCGCTCCCCATAAACCGGCATGATGGCGAACAATTGTCGAACCGAATGTACTCAGAATGGAAACAACCAAGGCGGGCACGATTGCCCCACGCCACATCAGCGTTGTCGAATCTTGGCTCACATCTACTCCTATCGAAAACGTTCGCTACGTGTTGCATGATTTCTAACTTGTTGCTTCGAGGTCCAACCCTGATTCCGCAAGCCCCACATTCCGGAGCATAGTTCGCCTAATCAAGAGCACAGAGATCCCCGCAATGACCAGCCCAACTAACAAAGCAATCCACGTAGGATAGAAGGCTGCAATAACAGTCGGGAAGGCGAACATCGCTGTCCATAAGTACATAATGATCGCTACTTCCTTATGAGAATTCCCCATTCGCAATAAGCGATGATGTAAATGTTCTCGATCAGCGGCAAAGGGCGATCTTCCGGCACGCAACCTGCGAACAATCGCCAATCCCAAATCAAGCAATGGAATCGCCAAGATTGTGAAAGGGAGGATAAGTGGAACCAAAGTAGATCTAGAACCTTGTTCCGAGATGGCGTTGATATCTATCTGCCCTGTTAGCGTGATTGCAGCCGCCGATAGCAAAAGTCCAAAAAACATTGCGCCCGAATCCCCCATAAAAATCCGAGCAGGATAAAAATTGTGGGGCAAAAATCCAACACATAGTCCAACAACCACAGCAGTAATGAGCGATGGTGCGCCGGCACGATTAAAACCTGAAGTTACGGCTAATACATATGAGAACAGAAAGAATGAGAGCGCACAGACTGCAACTATTCCCGTAGCTAGACCATCTAGCCCATCGACAAAGTTCACAGCGTTTATTACCAGTACAACAAAGATCACTGTGAGAACTTGCCCAATATTTGATGGCAATGTCAGAATTCCATTGATTGGCAACCAAAGAATCTGGACTCCATGTAGCAATAAAATTCCAGCGGCCAGCGCCTGTCCGGCAAATTTTGTCAGAGAATCTAATTCAAACCGATCATCTAACGCACCTAACAACATGATGAATGTTCCCGCTAAAAAAATGCCAGTGGTTTCTCTACCAAACGCCGCGCCCACTAATCGAAGGTGGCTGACGATCATTAAGGTGATCGCCATAGATCCCCACATGGCAAAACCACCCCATCGAGGCGTGATGGTTGTGTGAAGATCACGCTCCCTAATAGGAGTAAAGCCACCAGCTTTCAGTGCGAGTTCGCGAACAAAAGGTGTCAGCGCATAACAAAAAATTCCTGCTAGAGCTGCCGTTAACAAATATTCGCGCATCAGCTTGGCATCGCCGACCCGTTATCGCGGATAAACTGGAAATTGCGCTGTTAGTGCTTTGACATCGGCATGAATCACTGCCGCTTTGGTCTCATCCGCGCCATCTTTAATTGCACGAGCAATCAGGGTCGCGATCTGCTGCATCTCTGATTCACCCATTCCTTGGGTGGTAGTAGCCGCAGAACCCACACGAATTCCACTCGTTATGGCCGGACTTTCTGGGTCGAACGGAATGGCATTCTTATTTAATGTGATGCCAGATAATCCACACCGTTCATCCGCAACTTTTCCGGTAACCCCTGTGTTTCGAATATCAATCAACGCCAAGTGAGTCTGCGTGCCACCAGAAACCGCACGCATTCCTTCTGATTCCAAACCCTTTGCTAAAGCCTGGGCATTGGTAATGACTTGCTTTGCATACGCTTGATATTCCGGCGTTGCGCATTCTTTAAGTGCTATTGCTTTACCTGCAACGGCGCTCATGATAGGACCGCCTTGCATTCCAGGAAAGACCGCTTTATCAACTGCAGCCGCGTGCTCCGCCTTAGAGAGAATCATTCCACCCCTGGGTCCGCGAAGAACTTTATGAGTTGTAAAGGTCACCACATCAGCGAAAGGGACTGGCGACGGGATCGCTTTACCCGCAACTAATCCAATAAAGTGAGCTGCATCCACCCACATAATCGCACCTACTTCGTCACAAATCGATCTAACTTTTTCAAAATCAATCAGACTTGGATATGCGGTTGCACCTGAGCAGATCATCTTGGGAGAATTTTTAATCGCTAAATCCCGAAGTTCGTCATAATCAATCAACTCATCTTCGGCGCGCACGCCATATGACACAACATTGAACCACTTACCAGAAAAATTAACTTTAGATCCGTGCGTCAAATGTCCACCATGCGGCAAGGACATCGCTAAAACGGTATCGCCTGGTTTGGTGAATGCTTGATAAACCGCAATATTTGCGCTGGCGCCAGAATGTGGTTGCAGATTTGCGTGATCCGCACCAAAGAGAGTTTTGGCTCTGTCGATTCCGATAACCTCAACCTTGTCGACCTCTTCACAGCCACCGTAGTAGCGCTTACCTGGATATCCTTCTGCGTACTTGTTAGACAAGGTAGAGCCCAAAGCCGCAAGAACTGCAGGGGATGTGAAGTTTTCGCTCGCAATCAATTGCAGATTGTCCCTTTGGCGTTGAAGCTCCGTGAGCAAAAGTTCAGCGATATCTGGATCTTGATGACTGAGCAGATCAAAATCAGCTCCGTAAAAAGTCTCTTGGCTGTGGATAGTATCTAAGGTTTCTAATGACATAGCAGAACCCTATTATGTCGCCGGCGAAATTTTTGCTAGCACCGCCTGGAGTTGCGCCAGAGTGACCGCACCTTCCCGCATCATCTCGATACCAGAATCAACTCCAATAGTGTGGCGCCGTAAAACCGTGGAGGCGGGACCCTCTGGCAGTATGCCCTCGTCAACGCACAATCTGACCCCAGTCTGCGTGAACGGGATCTTGCTTACTTCTCGAACAGCACGCTGACCTGCAAGGGTGGCACTCGCCACGGCCAGCGGTCCAGAAGAATTGAGAAGTGAAAGCAGAAAAGGGGCTTGCGGAATACGTATGGCAAACTCCCCTAGCACACCAGCATCCCCCAAATCCCACTGCAGTCCAGGTTGCGGAACTAGGTGAATCGTGACCAATCCTGGCCAAAATGCCTGAGCTATCGCCTCCCAATCGGAATCAAAATCTTTAGCTATCCCAGCCACAGTTGGAATTTTGCCAATCATCACCTGGGCGGAAGTACCGGGAGCATCCCCGCGCAGTTCATGGATAGTTGCAACAGAGTTAAATCTGAAAGCATCGCAGGCCAGCAAATAGCCGTGTTCGGCAGCAATAGCTATCACTTCACCTTTCAGGATAGAAACCAGGGCACGATCCCGGGTTGCTTCCTGATTACTGTCGTTGAGCGTGATCACATCCATCATCTGGCGACCAATCCTGAGCCAAAGAATTCTTCGAGTCTCTTTGCAATAGAACCATCTACCATCGCATGCATGATGGTTCCATCAGAGGAATATGTTTCCGACAAGACTTCACCCCGTTCATGGATTATCGAAACCAGATCGCCCCGATTGAATGGAATCGTTGCACGGACTTCAATGCGTGGTCTAGGCAAGGAGGTTTCGATCGCCTTGATCAAGGTTTCTATTCCGAACCCAGTTCTGGCAGAGAATGCGAAACTGTTTGGCTCTTCCCTAAGCAATTGCATCAGAACTTCTGGCAAGGCGATATCTGCTTTGTTGATTGCAATGATTTCTGTGATGTCTCCCCCACCCAGATCAGTTATTACTTCTCTTACCGCCCGGATTTGTTCTCT
>Ga0136641_1001231_pt1 | contig 10811 bp, 13 predicted proteins | sample EliLak1302023Y_FD_115312 | JGI IMG/M metagenome (GOLD analysis project Ga0136641, IMG submission 115312) | Freshwater microbial communities from Elizabeth Lake, Yosemite National Park, California, USA - 13020-23Y | ecosystem: Environmental > Aquatic > Freshwater > Lake ... | reverse complement strand
TGCAGCACCAAAGTCGGGCCAGAGCGTTGCCGTCGTCACGATCTCAGCGTATGCGCTCTGCCACAAAAGGAAGTTCGAAAGACGCTCCTCTCCACCTGTGCGGATGACGAGATCAGGATCTGGTACGCCGGCCGTATAGAGCGCGTTTGCGATCGTTCGCTCATCAATTTCTTCAGGGGCAATCCCAGCGGCGGTGATTGAACGCACCGCGTCAACGATCTCGGTGCGACTGCCGTAGTTAAAGGCAACGGCTAAATGGAGTTTTGTGCCACCAGCCGTTTTTTCACACGCTGCCGTAATCCGCTCCTGCGCCTGTGCTGGTAGCTCGGCGAGTCGACCAAGAAAGCGCACGGCCACTCCTTGGCGGAGCAGCTCTGGCGTCTCTTCGTCGATTACTTTGGCGAGCAGCGTGAAGAGCTGCGCCACCTCTTTGTCGCTTCGTGCCCAGTTCTCGCGACTAAAGGCATAGACGGTGAGGTACGGGATGTCAATCTGAACTGCGTGCTTGATGACGGTCCTCAACGCCTCGGTACCAGCGATATGCCCCTCGAGCTCGTCAAGGCCACGGCTTCGTGCCCAGCGTCGATTTCCATCCATGATGACGGCGACATGGTTCGCCCCACCGACAGGCGGTGGGGCGCTGTGTACTAGCGGCTGCGCGTCAGCAGGTCGCCGAATGTCGGCGTCGGTCACCCTTCGAGAACCTCGCGCTCCTTCGCAGCGGTCAACTTGTCGATCTCAGCAATCTTTCCATCAGTCAGCTTCTGGAGCGTCTCGAGCTGGCGGCGGGCATCATCCTCGCCAATCTCCTTCGCCTTCTCCGCCTTCTTGACCAGTTCCTGCTCGTCGCGGCGAACATTGCGAATCTCAACGCGCCCCTCTTCGGCCCGCTTCCCCATCTGCTTCACGAGGTCCTTGCGACGCTCCTCGGTCATTGCAGGAACGCGGAGTCGAATGACGCCGCCATCAACTGCAGGGGTCATGCCGAGCTGGGCATTGTTGAGCGCCTTCTCAATGGCAGGGATTGCCGTCTTATCCCATGGCTGAATCACCAGCAGGGTGTTCTCTGGGACGCTGATGCCCGCCATCTGGTTGAGTGGCGTGATCGCGCCGTAGTGCTCAACGGTGACGCGCTCAACGAGCGACGCGCTGGCGCGCCCGGTACGGAAGCCGCCGAGATCTTTACCTAATGCTTCGACCGCCTTGGTCATGCGCTCAGTTGCCGTACCGCTCATCGAGTACCCCCTTTACTGATCAGGGTGCCGACCTTCTCGCCGCGCACCGCCTTCAGAATATTCTCATGGGCGTCGAGATCAAAGACCACGATCGGCAGGTCATTCTCCATGCAGAGCGAGACGGCGGCGGCGTCGAGGACACGGAGGCCGTCCACCAGCACCTGCCCGTAGGTGATCGCTGGGTAACGCTTCGCATCGGGATGCTTGACCGGATCCTTGTCATAAACGCCGTCAACCTTGGTGGCCTTCAGCACAACTTCAGCACCAATCTCAACCGCGCGCAGCGCAGCAGCCGTGTCGGTAGTGAAGTACGGGTTCCCTGTGCCAGCCACAAAGACGACCACACGCCCCTTCTCAAGGTGTCGCACGGCGCGTCGACGGATGTACGGCTCGGCGACCTCATTCATGTCGATGGCGGTCATCACACGCGTTGGCACGTCTGCACGCTCAAGTGCATCTTGGAGGGCGAGGCCGTTCATCGCTGTCGCGAGCATGCCGATGTAGTCGGCGGTGGCGCGATCCATGCCTGTAGCGGTCGCCGCGGCCATGCCACGGAAGATGTTCCCGCCGCCCACCACGATGCCAACCTGCACACCGAGAGCCGTAACGGCCTTCACCTGCTCAGCAACGAATGCGACGACTTCAGGATCCACACCGTACTCAAGCTTCCCGAGGAGTGCCTCCCCGGACAGCTTCAGCAGAATTCGCTGATAGCGTGTGGTTTCGGTCATGCCGCCTCCACCGCCCCAATCATGTGGGGCCTACAGCTCCTCGCCGAGTGCGTAGCGCACAAAGCGCCGTACCCGGATGTTCTCACCAATCGTGGCAATCGCGTTCGTAATCAGCTGACCAACTGTCTCATCGCCGTCGCGGAATGGCTGATCAAGAAGGCAGACATCTTCGAACCACTTGCGCAGCTGCCCCTCAACGATCTGGGCCCGAATCGCCTCTGGCTTCTTGGCGAGCGCCTCATCCTCAAGGAGCGTGGCGCGCTTCGCCTCAAGCGCAGCTGCAGGAATCTGCTCCTGACTCACATAGAGCGGATGAAGGCCTGCGATCTGCATCGCGATGTCTTTCACCAACTTCTGGAACTGCTCATTGCGCGCCACGAAGTCTGTCTCGCAGTTGATCTCAAGAAGCACGCCGACGCGGCCGCCGGTATGGATGTACGAAGAGACGAGTCCCTCGCGTGCATCTCGACCAGCCTTCTTCGCAGCGGCGGCAAGGCCAGCCTCACGAAGTGCTAGGACGGCCTTCTCAACATCACCGCCGCACTCTTCGAGTGCGCGCTTGCAATCCATCATCCCAGCGCCCGTGCGCTCGCGTAGGTCTCGTACCGCCTCTGCGCTAATCGCCATGGTGGCCTCCTTACACTGCTGGGGTGGTGTCAACGGCGGGTGCTGGCTCCTCGTCGGGCGAGAAGCTCAGCGTGCCGGTGGCACTCAGCGCAGCAACCAGGTCGTCCTGGACATCGGATGCCTCAGGGGCGTCAGCGGCATTTTCTGCGGCTGCGGCTGCGGAATCTTGCGCCTCAAGTTCAGGCAAACGCGCGGCGCGAATCGCAGCACCTTCGATCACCGCATCAGCGACAGCGGTGCAGATCAAGCGAATGCACTTGATCGCGTCGTCGTTTACTGGGATCGGATAGGTGAGCAGATCGGGATTAACGTTGGTGTCGGCGGTGCCGACAACAGGGATCCCGAGCTTGTTCGCTTCAATCGCAGCGAGGGTTTCGCGGCTCGGGTCAATGATGAAGACCATTCCTGGGGCCTTGCGCAGACGGCGCATGCCGCCGAGCGCTCCACGAAGCTTCTCTAGCTTGTCGCCAAGCTTGGAGGCCTCCTTCTTCGACATAATGTCGAATTCGCCAGCCTGCTCTCGCGCCTCAAGCTGCTCCATGAGGGTGAGGCGCTTGCGAATCGTCGTGAAGTTGGTGAGCATGCCGCCGAGCCAGCGCTTGATCACGTATGGCTGGCCGGCGCGGGTCGCCTCTTCCTGAATTGGCGCCTGTGCCTGCTTCTTGGTGCCGACGAAGAGAATCGTCTCACCGTTTGCGCTCGCGTCACGTACGGCGTCCAGGGCAATCTGCAGGTGCTTCGCGCTCTTGGCGAGGTCAAGGATGTGGATCCCGTTGCGCTGCGCGTAGATAAACGGCGCCATCTTGGGATTCCATCGGCGTGTCTGGTGCCCGAAGTGGGCTCCGACCTCGAGAAGGTCGCGCATGGTTACTGGTGCCATAGTTCTCCTTACACGGTTATTCCACCGCGGGGCGCCATCACGACCCCGAAGGGCCACCGTAGTGAGGCGTCTTGTTCCGCGTGCGTATTTCGACCCCTTGCGGGGGCGGACGTCCGATTCGGACGCTCAGGAATCCTAGCACGGGGCGCCGAGCCCCTAAGCCACCCCCCGAACGAGGCGAAGCCGCTCGTTGCCGGGCCTGCCAAGGACCAGCACGAGGTCGATGCGGCACCCCTCTGGGAGGTAGACGCGCTGTCGTCGCAGGGCCCGCATCTTTCGTGCCCCCAGGAGCTCTGGCGGCGAGGCAGCCCCCACGGAGTCACGGCGACGCACCTCGATCGCTACGAGGGAGCCGCGCGGGTCACGCGCGAGCAGGTCCACCTCAAGTCGCCCAAGTCGAAGGTTGCGTGAAAGGATCACCCAGCCGCTGCGAGCCAGGGAGCGCGCCGCCAGCGCTTCGGCCTCACGACCGACGATTGCCCGCTGCGCACGACTAGTTGCCACCAGCGCATGCTCACAGCGGCGCCGTACCGGTGGCGTTCTGTATAGGGTTAGCTGCGCGGCAGGAGGCCAATGCGCGCTGCGACGGGGGCGTAGGTGCGGCGATGATGCGGCGTGATGCCGAGTACATCAAGTGCAGCAAGGTGTGCGGGGGCCGGATAGCCAACATTGGACTCCCACCCGTATCCGGGGTAGCGCAGTGCCAGTTCGGCCATGAGCTTATCGCGAAGGACCTTCGCGATGATCGAAGCGCAGGCAATCGCGTAGACGGACTGATCGCCGCGAACGACCGTCGCATGTGGCCCGATCAGGTCGCGGAGTTCACGCGCGCTGCTCCCATCAACGAGGGCAAAGTCAGGCGCCGCTCCCCTTCTGCGGGAGAGCTGCGCTACGGCGCGAGCCATCGCACGATGCGATGCTGCGCGTGGATTAAAGCGTTCTACCTCTCGGGCTGACGCAGCTCCCAGACCGATGGCAACTGCCACCTCGCGAATCTGCCGGGCGAGCGCAACACGGCGAGCTGGCGTCAGCATCTTCGAGTCACGAACACCTGGAATTGGATCCCCTGCAGGCATCAAGATGGCGCAGGCAACGACAGGTCCAGCAAGTGGGGCGAGACCAACCTCATCGATGCCAATCACGGCACGTTCAGGATGACCGTGGCGTAGCTCAAGTTCGCGAGTTGGCAGTGTGCGGCCACTCGTGGGCCGCAGGTCGCTCACTCCGGAGCCTTCTCCGTCTCCTCAGCGACTGGCGCCGCGGGTGCGCTCTCTTCGGTGGCAACTTCGGCGACTGGCGCCTCAGCGATTGCGGCTTCGACGACAGGAGCCTCAGCAACGACCTCGGCTGCAGGTGCAGCGGCGGCGGCCTCTTCAGCAGCAACGGCTGCGGCGATCACGCCGTCAGCTTCGTCCTTGATGGCCTTCTTTGCGGCGGCCTTGACCTGGTTCTTGGCAATGTCGGTGGCGCTATCGCGGCGCTCACGGAGCGACGACTGCTTGCCAACACGATCTCGGAGGAAGTAGAGCTGGGCCCGATTCGATACACCGTGACGGACAACTTCAATCTTCTCGATGCGTGGGCTGTGCACCTTGAAGGTTCGCTCGACGCCAACGCCCGAGGCGATGCGTCGTACGGTGATGTTCAAGCCGAGTCCGCCGCCGCGCAGGCGCATGACGGTGCCCTCGAATACCTGAATGCGCTCTCGGTTCCCTTCAACGACCTTTGCCGACACCTTGACGGTGTCGCCGGTCTTAATCTCCGGGAGATCGCTCTTCATCTGGGCATTGTTCAGCGTGCGGATCAGATCCATAATTAATCTCCGTGGTGGCCGACAGAACCTGTCGGCGCGGGCGGTGAGAATAGCACAGCACCCTGGGGCTTCCCCTTACGACCCGTCGCCCCCCTTCGCAGGCTTGCCAAGGTCAGGGCGCTGGCGCTGGGTGCGGCGAACCGCCTCCCCGTGCCGCCAGGCGGCAACCCCAGCGTGATTGCCTGAGAGGAGGATCTCGGGGACCCCCACTCCACGGAATTCGGCGGGGCGGGTGAACTGGGGGTACTCCAGGAGCTCCCCAGAGAACGACTCTTCGGAGAGCGAGGCGGCATCAATGGCGCCAGGAACGAGGCGCAAGATCGCATCACAGAGGACGATTGCGGCCGGCTCACCCCCGGAGAGGACGAAGTCGCCGATGCTCAGCTCCAGGTCCACATAGGCGCGGACGCGTTCATCCACCCCTTCGTAGCGACCGCAGATGATGATCAGATGTGAGGCTGCCGCCAACGCTCGAACACGCGGCTGCCGGAGGCGTTCGCCGCCCGCATCAAAGAGGATGACGGTGGAGTCTGGGCCTCGCAGCGCGTCAATGGCGTCAACAAGCGGCTCTGGCCGCAAAAGCATGCCTGCCCCGCCGCCATACGGCTCATCGTCAACCGAGCGGTGCTTGCCGATCCCCCAGGAGCGAAGATCGTGGCAGGTGAGGGTTGCCAGGCCGCGCTCAACGGCGCGCGCTGGAATGCTCGCAGAGAGCGCCGCCATGATCGTTTCAGGGAAGAGTGAGATCACATCGATCTTCAGCACTGCCGGAGCCTCGCCACTCATGCGTTACCTGCTGGGGGCTTCGTGCTGCGCTGCTTCGGTCGGCGTGATGCCTTTGCGGCACGGAGCGAGGCGACGCTCCCTGGCGTCGTCTGGGGTCCGCGCCGACGAACGGCCCTAGCCGCGCGAACGGTGAGCTCTGACCCGGCGAGATCGGCAACGATGCGCCCTTCGCGTGGCGCGAACTCCACAATTACGGAGGCGACTGCGGGGAGGTCAATCTCTCCCCCATCTGGCGTCTGTACGACATAGACCTCGGCGCCACCGGCGCGATAGAGATCGCGAATCTCACCAATGATTTCGCCTTGCGGGTCGCGCACCGTTACCCCAATCACTTCGTCCCAGAGCACGCGGTCTGGTGGGACCTGCACCTGGGCGACCGGAATGGTGAGATAAGCACCGACAAGGCGTTCGCCCGCCAGGCGACTCTGCACTTCACCGACGCGAATAAAGAGGCCGGGGGAACCAGGAGTTACCTCGAGCAGTGTGAGGACGCGCACTGAACCTTCGACAGCAAGACGAGCGCCGGGAAGAAAGCGCTGCTCAGGAAGGTCGGTCAAGACCTCGAGGCGAAGGGTGCCATCAAGACCACGAACGCCGCGCACCTGCGCAACGCGCAGGTGCGTCGATGCATCAGCCAATTTCGAGGACGTAGTTCTCTCCGGTACGATTTGAGACAACCTTCAACAGGCTGCGCATTGCCTTTGCAATGCTGCCGTTGCGTCCGATGACGCGGCCCATATCCTCTTCGTCAACGAGAAGGCGCAAGATGATGGCGTCGCCGTCCTCTTCAACCTCAACGCTGACACCGTCTGGATTATCGGCAAGGGACTTTGCAACATATTCAACAAGCTGCGCTGCTGCCACTTACGCCTCCTCGGCGGCTGGTGCCGCCTCTGCTCGTGCCGCTTCAGCAACGGGTGCAGCTTCGACAGCCGCGACTTCCTCTACCGGTGCAGCTTCAACGACAGGTGCATCTTCAGCCAAGGCCTCAGGAGCTGCAGCATCAGCGGTCGCCTCAACAGCGGCCTCTGGTGCAGCTTCAACAACGATCGTTGGCTCTTCGACAACTGGTCGCGTACCAGGCTTGGTATAGCCAGGCGTTGCAGCCTTGGCCAACGTTTTGCCGCCCATGGCGATTCCGCCAGCGCGCGCCTTCGTAATCAACTTGCCGACAACATCAGATGGCTGTGCGCCCTTAGCGATCCAGGCATCGACCTTGGCGAGATCCAACACCAGCGTCAATGGTTCGGTGCGTGGGTTGTAGTGACCAAGAATTTCTAGCGAGCGACCATCTCGAGGCGAACGGCGATCGGTGGCAACCACGCGATATGACGGCTGCTTAGATGCGCCCACGCGGGTCAAACGGATCCGAACACTCATCCCTGATGCATCCTCCGAGGCGCCGCCCCTTCCGGAGCGGCTGGTGGCCCTGGCGTTGCCAGGGGGTCAGTCCGTGAATCCTAGCCGCTCAGCGGCTCGGGCGCATCCCTCCCCTGCGGCTAGCGGCGTTTCCCACCCTTTTTCGGCCGCTTCTCTCGCTTCGCTGCCTTCGGGGAGGTCCGCCCACCCGCATGCTTTCCTGGGAGGCCCGCCCCGCCAGCCATCAGCCGGCTCGGGTCGCCACCGCCAGCCCGACGCATTAGCGTGCGCATCTCCTCGAGGCGCTTTACCAGCCGATTAACCTCCTCGATGGCTCGTCCAGCCCCTGCGGCGATGCGTCGGCGTCGAGGCAGGGTCAAGAGGGCTGGGTCGCGCCGTTCGGCGGGGGTCATCGAGAGGATGATCGCCTCGGTGCGCTTCATTTCGCCACTCGCCACGGCGGCCTCGGCCTGCTCCGCCATGCCGCCCATCCCAGGGATCATCTTCACCACCTGGCCGATCGGTCCAAGCGACGACATTTGGCGGAGGTGGCCGAGAAGGTCGTCGAAGGTCATCCCGCCGCGCAGCGCGCGAGCCTCGGCCGCCTTGGCGCGCACTTCGGCGTCTGGCGCAGCGAGTGGCCCAATTTCTGCATCGCGGACGCGCTCGGCCAGCGTTGCAAGGTCGCCCATGTCGAGAATACGGTTGGCGATGCGCTCGGGATAGAAACGCTCCAGCGCATCGGAGCGCTCGCCGGTGCCCACATAGACGACGGGAATCCCCGCGCCACCGGCAATGGAGAGAGCGGCACCACCGCGCGCATCGCCGTCGAGCTTGGAGAGGATCAGCCCGGTCGGCTCGGCCACCGCCTTAAATCCTTCAGCGATTGCGAGTGCCGACTGACCAGTTGCCGCGTCAAGGACAAGGAGTCGCTCTCGTGGCTTCGTTGCATCACGAAGATCGCGCAGCTCTTCAAGGAGCTCGTCGTCGAGGGCAGTTCGCCCTGAGCTGTCAATGATCACTACATCAAGGCCGAGCCGCCGGGCTGCAGCGATGGCCCGTGATCCGATCTCTGCCACTGGTGTGCCGAACGGCTCACGGTGCATTGGCACCTTGATTGCTGCTGCCAGTGTGGCGAGCTGCTCCATAGCGGCTGGCCGACGGGGGTCCGCCGCAACGAGCAGCGGGCGGCGACCATCTTTCACCAAGCGGTAGGCCAGTTTCGCCGCCGTGGTTGTCTTCCCGGCTCCTTGCAAGCCCAGCAGAAGGATCGTCGCCGGTCGTTCACGTAGGTCGAGCTCTCGGCCTGATCCGCCAAGCGTTTCCGTCAGCGCACTGTGCAGGATGCCGAGCATGCGCTCACCAGCGCCGAGGCCGCCAACGATCTCACTCGCGCGCGCCCGCTCGCCGATCCGCTCCAGCAACTGCCCTACAACGGGCACCGCAACATCTGCGCCGACCAGGGAGGTGCGAATATCGGCGAGGCCGGCTTCAAGATCAGCTGCGCTGATGCGGCCACTCCCCGTCAGGCGACGGAGGGATGCCCGAAGACTGCTACCAAGCGCGTCAAACATGTCCAGAGTGTACGCTCGCGCCATGGCAAATCGGAAACGAGGTCGAACCAGCCAGGGTGGACTGCAGAGCCTGCCTCCTCGCGTGCGAGGAGACGTCAATCTCCTCATTAGTGCACAGGCGGTTTCCACCTTCGGCTCGTTTATTACGAGAGCCGCTCTTCCCTTGCTCGCCATTCTCGGCCTTGGCATCAACGCCGCCGAAGCGGCTGCCCTGGCGGCCGTCGACCTCATCGCCGGAGCGATCGTGAGTCAGTTTGCGGGGGTCTGGATCGACCGACTCCCCCGCAAGCCGGTGCTCATCAGCACGGACCTGCTGCGCGCACTGCTGCTCGGTTCGATCCCGCTTGCCGCCGAAGTGTTCGGAAGTGTCACGCTCCCCCACCTCATTGCCGTCAGTGCACTTAGTGGCATGTGCACTACAACGTTTGATATCGCCGAACGCAGTTACGTTGCTGGACTCGTGAACTCCCCGTCACTGCGCGCTGTCCTTGCGCGCACGATGGCCATCCGTGGCGCCGCTGAGTTCTTCGGATTCGGCTCGGCGGGGCTCCTGATCGGTGCATTTGGCGGACCAGCAGCCATCGGCATCGATGCTGCGACCTACATCGTGTCGGCAGCGCTCATTGGGTTGCTACGAGTTGCCGAGCCGAAACTGCCATCAGCATCCGCACGGGCCAGTTTCCTTCGCGAACTATCCGAAGGGCTGCAGACGACGTGGGCGGTGGTGCTGATGCGACCGCTCCTGATCGCGACATTCGTGATTGGCCTCTACTTCGGACTCTTCCGCTCGTCATACATGCTCTATCTCACCCATGGCCTCGGCCTTGGACCCGAAGCAATCGGTGCGATCATCGCAACTGGTGGCATTGCCGCCTTCCTCGGCGGGACGCTCACTGAACGGATCTCGCGGCGCCTTGGCGTCGGGCGTGCGATCGCCGTCAGCTTGGCGATCGTGGGCTTCGGCCTGATCCTCGTCCCACTCGCGCCGAAAGCGAGCCTCATCGGTTTCGCCATGCTCATTGGACACCAACTGCTCAGCGATGGGTTTGAAACGGTCTGGGAGGCCAATCAGGCCGCAATCCGTGGGCGTATGCTCCCGGCGACCTTCCAGGGGCGCGCCAACGCCGCAAATGATGGCATCGGCATCCTTGGCCGACTTCTGGGGATCGTTTTCGGTGGAGTGATCGGCAGTTCCGCCGCAGGAAGTGGTGCCGCACTTATCGTCGGCGGCGGCGCATCAATCCTGGTCGGCCTCTATGTCGCCAGTTCGCGCCTCGGTCGCATTACATCGCAGACGCAGATTCCGATCTCAGGAGTTCGCCGGCGCTCCTAAGAGCCCGTCGACGTACGCCTCGGCGGCGAACGGCACGAGATCAGTGGCACGCTCGCCCGTTCCAATCCAACGAATCGGTAGTCCAAGCTCGCGCCGTACCGCCAACGCAACGCCACCGCGGGCGCCGCTGTCGAGCTTGGTCAGCACAATGCCATCGATCCCTGCCGACGCATCAAAGCCGCGCGCTTGCACGAGCCCGTTCTGTCCGGCGGTACCGTCTAAGACGAGCAGCACTTCGACCGTGCGGGTGGGGGCAACCTTCGTCACCACGCGGCGAATCTTGGCAAGTTCGTCCATCAGCCCGCTCCGTGTCTGCATTCTTCCCGCGGTGTCAATAATCACCGGCGTGAAGTTGCGCGCCGCGGCTAAGGTGAGCGCATCGTGGATTGCGGCTGCGGGATCGCCACCTGGCCGCCCCTCGACCACCTCGACCCCTTCGCGCACGCCGAGCGCGCGTAGCTGGTCAATCGCTG
>Ga0136641_1001230_pt1 | contig 10813 bp, 7 predicted proteins | sample EliLak1302023Y_FD_115312 | JGI IMG/M metagenome (GOLD analysis project Ga0136641, IMG submission 115312) | Freshwater microbial communities from Elizabeth Lake, Yosemite National Park, California, USA - 13020-23Y | ecosystem: Environmental > Aquatic > Freshwater > Lake ... | reverse complement strand
TTTCGTCAGGCGGTTGTTGATCTTGGCATCACCCATGCGTGCGTCGTGTACCCGGGCACGGAGACCTACTCATTGAAGGGCGGCGTCGAAGCCGTCCCACTCACGGGTATTGCTCGCGTTCTGAATGGTTAGCGGTCGGCGACGTTAGCCGCGCGCGACCAGCTGCATCAGGTAGTCGCCATATCCGCTCTTGAGTAGCGGCTCGGCTAGCTCGCGAAGTTGATCTGTCGAGATCCAGCCGTTGCGCCACGCGGTTTCTTCGATGCAGCCCACCTTGGTGCCGGTGCGGTCTTCCATGACGCGCACGAACTCGCCCGCGTCCTGAAGTGATCGGAATGTGCCGGTGTCGAGCCACGCGGTCCCGCGCTCGAGCACCGTGACCGACAGCGTGCCCGCTTGCAAGTAATGATCATTGACCGCGGTGATTTCAAGCTCACCGCGTGCACTGGGCTTGATCGTCTTGGCGACCTGCACGACGTTCTCGTCGTAGAAGTACAGGCCGGGCACGGCGAAGTTGCTGCGCGGCGCCTTGGGCTTCTCCTCGATCGACAACGCGCGCCCAGCGGCATCAAACTCGACGACGCCGTAGTCGCTGGGGTTGGCGACCTCGTAGGCGAACACGTGCGCGCCCTGCTGCTGCGTGAGCGAGGCAAGGTGCTGACCAAGACCGTGACCGTGGAAGAGGTTGTCGCCGAGAATCAGGGCTGCCTGATCGCCGGCGAGGAAGTCCTCGGCGATGAGGAATGCCTGCGCGAGTCCCTCAGGCTTGGGCTGCGCGGCGTACTGGATCGTCATCCCCCACGCAGCGCCGTCACCCAGCAGTCGCGAGAACGACTCGGAGTCTTCGGGCGTGGTGATGATGAGGACTTCGCGCAGGCCCGCGGCCATGAGCGTGGCCAGCGGGTAATGGATCATCGGCTTGTCGTAGACGGGCAGCAGCTGCTTGCTCACGCCCTTGGTGATCGGCCACAGACGCGAGCCCGTGCCGCCGGCCAGGATGATCCCCTTCATGCCGCGAAGGCTAGCGGGGTCGCCGGGTCGGCCACAGGCCCTTTGCACTCGCCTTCGCCTTGGCCCAGCGGTCGTCCTCAACCGTCACCGCCAGCAGAGTCCCTATCGCCACTCTCCGAAGAGTGCGTAAGGCGTGCACCGGATCTTCCTGGAACTCCTCCGGGGCCAACCGAAGCCGATTGCGGACAATGGTGGTGCGCCGCTCTGTCGAATGGCCCGTCGCCATGACTTTTCGGCCGAGCACTGACACTTCACGAGAGGCACCTATTTGGTGCGCGATAGCGACGTCGGGCGCGAGCACGAGTGAGTAGCCCGAGGCACGCAGGCGCACGCACGCGGCGGCGTCGACTGCGTCGATTCCGAGCGACTCGTCGAACCCTCCGATCTCTTCGAGAGCGTTGACGCTCCAGAGAGTGCCAGTCTGAATGACCTCTTGCGTTGTCGGAACTCCACCCACCAACGTCGTGGGGTAGGCAAGCGGCCCCGCGGCGTCATCGATGCGACCGGCTGCCACTGCGCCGACGCGCACGGTTCGGGCACAGCCATCGGCGACGGCCAGCAGCCGCGCCACGTGATCCGCGGAGATGACAGTGTCCTGGTCCACGGTGAGCAGCCATGCGGCTCCAGTGGCCTGGGCGTGCCGAAGCCCATCGTTGAGGCTGCGGGCAATGCCGGCGTTGCGGGCGTGGCGCACCACGGGGATGCCCTGCGAGGCCACACCGGCCAAGACCCGGTCACTCGTACAGGGGCTTGCATCGTCGGCCACAATCACGTCCGCCTGAGCCGCGAGCACCTCGAGGAGGCCCACCAGCGCAGCCGCATCAGGCCGAAATGTGGGTACCACAGCCACGACGACGCTCACGTTGCGAGTGTAGGCAGCCGGTAGGCTGACGCGACCGCGCGGCGCACTGCCGCTGGCCGAGGAGGATCAGTTGGCTGAGGCGAAGCGCGCCCTCATCACAGGTGTGACGGGCCAGGACGGCTCCTACATGGCGCAGCAGCTCCTGGAGAAGGGCTATGAGGTTCACGGTGTGGTCCGCCGGTCCTCCACGTTCAACCGCAGCCGCATCGACCACCTGCACCACGACGACCACCTGCCCGGCCGCAACCTGCACCTCCATTACGGCGATGTCACCGATGCCTCACGCATGTCACAGCTGATGCATGAGATCCATCCCCACGAGGTCTACAACCTCGCGGCGCAGTCGCATGTGCGCGTCTCTTTCGACGAGCCCGGATACACCGCCCAAGCGACCGGCGTCTCCACGCTGAACCTGCTCGAGGCGATCCGCTCCTGCGACACCTCGATTCGCTTCTACCAGGCCAGCACGAGTGAGATGTTCGGCGCGAGCCCGCCGCCGCAGAATGAAGACACTCCGTTCTACCCCCGCAGCCCTTACGGCGCCGCCAAGGTCTACTCGTACTGGATCACCAAGAACTACCGCGAGGCCTACGACATGTTCGCGGTCAACGGTCAGTTGTTCAATCACGAGTCACCGCGTCGCGGGGAGACGTTCGTGACGCGCAAGATCACGCTTGCGGTGGCCAACATCGCCAAGGGAAACCAAAAAGAATTGTGGATGGGCAATCTCGACTCCATCCGCGACTGGGGCTACGCGCCCGAGTACACCGACGGCATGTGGCGCATGCTGCAGGCCGACGAGCCCGAGGACTTCGTGCTTGCCACGGGTACCGCCTACACGATCCGTGACTTCTTGACTCTGTCGTTCGACCATGCGGGCCTGAAATGGGAGGACTACGTCAAGTTCGATCCCAAGTTCCTGCGCCCCACCGAGGTCGATGAGCTCATTGGAGATGCGGGAAAGGCGAAGTCCAAGCTCGGCTGGGAAGCCAAGGTGCTGCCACCCGAACTCGCACGCATCATGGTCGACGCCGACATCGCTCGACTAGACGGTGCCCCCGAGGGCAAGTTCTAAGAACTCACGCCATGACTCGCGCACTCGTTACCGGCGCGGCCGGGCAGGACGGCACCATTCTGTCGACCCTTCTGGCACGTGAGGGCGTCGAGGTACTGGGCATCGTCAAGCCAGAAACGGATGTGAGTCTCTACCGACGCCATGCTCCCACGGCGACAGTTCTTGAACTTGATATCAGTGACGTGGACGAGCTTCGTGCGGCAACGATTGAGTGCGCGCCCGACGAGATCTACAACCTGGGTGGCATCAGCTCAATCATCGAGTCGGTCAACAACCCTGAGCAGACCGTTCTTATCAACGTTGGCGCGGTATCGACACTCCTTGATGCCATGCGCGAATTGGCACCGGCGAAGAAGGTGCGGTTGGTCGAGGCAGCCAGTGGAACCATCTTTGAGGGTGCTGACGCCTTTCCGCAGAGTGAGCGCACCCGCAGAGCCCCCATCAGTCCATATGCGCAGTCCAAGGTGGCGGCGATGGATTTTGTCAACGCGGCGCGCGACGAAGGAATACATGCCGTCTCCGCGATCCTTTACAACCACGAGTCGCCATTGCGTGGTGAAGGGTTCGTCACGCGCCGCATCACCATGGCGGTGGCCCGGATCGCCAAGGGACTTCAGGACACTCTTGAGCTGGGTGACATAGAAGTTGCACGTGACTGGGGTTGGGCTCCGGACTATGTGCGAGGAATGCAGTTGATGCTGCGTGCTGATGTGCCGCACGACTATGTGCTGGCAACAGAGATTTCCCATCGACTTTCATTTTTTCTGGATCGCGCGTTCATGGCTGCCGGAATTCGTGATTGGCAGAAGTACGTGGTGAGTACCTCGGATCGGGTCCGGTCCACCGACACGAACAAGCTCGTGGGCGATAGTCATGCCGCCTATCGCGAACTCGGCTGGCGTCACACGGTCGACTTCGATTCCATGGCTGCGGCGATGGTGCGGCATGACATGGCGCTGCTGGATGACCCTTCGACCTTGTGGGAGATCCCGACATAAGTAGTGCGAGTCGGTATGTGGACTAAGGTTTAGGTGTGAACTGGGGGAGCGGGCGACGGGGGTCGCGGCAATGGCAGTCAGCACGTCTATACACGTGCCGATAGTGCGCCGCAGTGTGCGAGTCAGCGAATGGCTCGCGGCGATCATCGTGCTTCTCGGGATCGTTGGAATGGCGTTCGCGTCGCCGCCACTCGTGGGTCCCGATGAAGCCGCCCACCAGGCAACCGCGAGCTACCTGACGGTTCACATCCTTCCGCCCGTGGCCGAGACGGAGGATTACGCACCGGGAATCCTGCACCTTCCTGTGTGCATGGCATTCCTCGCAGATCAGGACGCGAGTTGTTCCATCGAGCGCTCGCAGGGTTCCCCCGGTATGACCCGCATCTTCAACTACCCGCCTTTGTATTACTGGGTCGTTGGGCTTGGGCAAAAGGCCGCACCAGGAGCCGACACCTGGCTTGACGTGGGCGGTCGCGTCGCATCGCTGTTGCTGAATGTGGCCGGGTTGACCTTGCTTGCGCTCCTCGTACGGCGTCGGTATCGATCATGGGGCACCTATCTCCTACTCGTCACCACCCCGATGGCCGCATTCCTCTGGGCCGTCGTGAATCCGAATGGCTGGGAAGTCACTACCGGGCTGCTATTTGCGTTCTTCCTTTCACAGGTGTGGTGGGGTCCGCCCACCGCGAGTGATCAAGTTGCGCCACGCTTGTTCATGCTCACGGCACTCGGGGTGAGTTCATTCCTCTTTGGTTGGTCTCGACACGAGGCACTGGTCTGGCTCGTGCTTCTGCTCTTAAGCGTGTTGTTGATGGGCAGATCTCGCGCCCCTCGAAGCAATCAAGGGTGGTTCTTGGCCATCGCCGCGATTGGCGTGATCCCCGGGCTCGCCTGGCAGGTCACCCATCCAGCACAACACATAGACCACAACCCTGACCGAGTCCTAAACCCAACACTTCTGGACCACCTCCACTGGCTAAACCAGATTGATGCAGTGCTACCGGACCGTGTTCGACAGATGGTTGGAGTTGTCGGCTCTCTCGACACCCCGGTTCCTCAATGGCTGGTTATCGTCTTGATCGCGGGCTGGGCAGCCTTGGGTGGAATTCTCTACGCGCGCAAACGCATCCCGGTAATGGTGCTGGTGATGGGATTCATCGGAACGATCGCGGTGCCCAGTGTCATGGAGATGCTGCGATGGAATGACTGGCCCTACTGGTATCAGGGGCGTATCACGCTCTCATTCGCCGTACCTTTCCTATTCGTCTTTCTGCTCAAATACGCGCATCGTGGCCGCCGAGCCGCAGTTGTCCTGTCGATCGTCAGTGGTGGAGTGCTCACATTGATGGTGGCTGAGACTTTCGCCCGCTATGCCTTTGGAATCAAGGACTACATCCCCCTGCGGTTGAGCGACCCGGCAGTTGGAGTAGTGCCTCTTGTGGGTTCACTGGTGGCCGTCACAGTAATGCTCTTGTTGACCCTGACACGAGTAGTGCTCGAGGTCGGTCCGCCGTCACGACACAGTGAGGTGTCGTCATGACGGACGACCACTTGCTGACTCAACTATCCGTTGTTGTCCCCGCTTACAACGAAGAACGAACAATCAGCTCGGCCATCGCGCGTGTACTCGCGCAACCTTGTGTAGGCGAGGTGGTTATCGTCAATGACGCCTCGACTGACAACACAGGTCTTCTACTCGACACAATCCAAGATCCACGCGTGATTGTCATCTCACACGAACGAAATCGAGGAAAGGGTGCCGCCCTGCGAACCGGATTCGCACACGCCACGCTCCCCTATGTTGCCGTGCACGATGCTGATCTCGAATACGATCCAGCAGATTTCCCCAGGCTGCTTCGTCCGTTGGTTGAAGGCACGGCCGATGTGGTCTACGGCTCGCGCTTCGTGTCAGGGGAAGCTCGGCGGGTCCTTTACTACTGGCACAGTGTGGGAAATCGCATTCTGACGACGTTTTCAAACATGCTCACGAATATCAATCTTTCGGACATGGAGACGTGCTCAAAGGTCTTCCGACGGGAGATCATTCAGTCGCTTGATCTAAGGGAAGAGCGATTCGGGTTTGAGCCCGAAGTCACCTGCAAGGTTGCCAAGCTGGGCTGCCGGATTTTCGAGGTTGGGATCTCCTACTCGGGCCGAACCTATGCCGAGGGCAAGAAGATCGGGTGGAAGGACGGAGTACGCGCGATCTATGTCCTCGTGAAGTACTCGCGTCGCTCTGTGAGTTCCCCTGCTACTTGATCGGCGAAGGCCCCATTGCCCCCTAGCCTTGGGGGGTGACCCGCCGGATCTCGTACGCCCAAAACGGCGAAGACGTTCGCATCTGGCGGGCCTTCCAGCAGGCAGGTGGCCAGTCGGGTCGCGTCTACGTCGACGTCGGCGCCAACGAGCCTCGGCACTTGTCCATCACGGCGTCGCTTCACGATGAGGGATGGCATGGTCTCCTCATCGAGGCTGACCCACAGCTAGCCGCCGACCTGCGGGTTCACCGGCCCGGTGACACGGTCGTTGAGTGCGCCGCTGCCGCAGGCCCCGGCACGCTCACCTTCTATCGCGTCCCCGGTACAGGGTTGGGGACTCTCGACGCAGCCGAAGCTGAGACAGCGCGGGCACGCGGCTTCGACGTCGTGCAGATCGATGTGCCGACAGGTTCACTCGATGACATTCTCGACGACCACGAACTCCCTGCTATCCATGCGATGACGATTGACGTGGAGGGCGCCGAAGCCATTGTGCTGCAGGGACTTTCCTTCACCCGGCACCGCCCGTGGGTGTTGTGCATCGAGGCGGTTCTTCCGGGAACCACAACCCCGAGTCACGCCCAGTGGGAGCCCGCCCTGCTCGCAAGTGACTACACGTTCGTCGCCTTCGACGGTGTGAATCGCTGGTATGTCGCCGTTGAGCACGCCGACCTTGCGGATGCGCTCGCGGTGCCGGTCAACGCGATCGACATGGGCGAACACGGCTGGGTGACGGCCGACCTTGCCACCGAGCGCGATCACCATGCACGCTCTGTCGCCCGCCGCGCGTGGCAGCGCGAGCTCATCCTCAACGACATTCGCGGCGAGGTGCCCCGCGAGGAATATGTGCGCCAGATTGCTGAACTGCGCGCGGCGCTGGTAAGCGTCGAGGGATCTCGCACCTGGCGCTATGCGCGCAAGGCGGCCGGTGCTGCCAAGCGCATCCGCCATCTGGGTCAGCGGGCGATGCAACACCTGCCTGGGCCTGTGGCAAGCGCGCTCGTGCGCCAGCGTCACCTTCGTCACGTCACCATCAACATGGGCCATCTCACGCCGGCGCCATTCCTCTCCACCGATCCACGCGTTGCTTCGATCCCCGTACCGCAGCCGGCTGTGTGGATCAATCCCGAAGGTCTACCCCCAGCCCCGATGGTTTCCTTGAGCGCGCCGACGAGCGAGGACATCTCGGCGATACGCGAATGGCTAGCCACCGGGCCGTTCGACACCGATGACCTCCTCGTGCGGCGTGCCGACAACCACGGAGATGAACTGGGTCGAGCGATGGCCGCGATGCGCACACGCATTCGCCTGGCCGACGCACCCAATCCGCACTGGGCCGGCGGCCACCTCGTGCTCCTCGATGCGCGATGCCTGCAGACAGCCGCCTTCGGCACGCGTGGCATCGGCCGCTTCGCACGGGCCACGCTGCTCGCGGCCCGCGAAGCGGTCGGTGATGAGCGACTCGTGCTGCTCGTTGATCGCGGGCTTGAAGAACTGCCCGAAGAGCTTGCTGGCTCGTGCCGCCAGATCGCTCGTGTGAGTGAGCGCATCGTGTCGTCGTTCAGCGTGCTCATCGAGCCCTCACCGATGACGCATTCACCCGAGCCACTCATCCCGATGCTGCACAGCAATGCGTTCAAGCTCGCGGTGATGTTCGACCTCATCCCACTGCACTATCCGGACGTCTATCTGCGCGACGTCGCGGCGCGAGTCGAGTACGCCGCGGCACTCGATGCGCTTCAACGGTATGACGACGTCATCTCCATCTCTCAGACCACGCGCATAGAAGTGGGCGCGCTACTTGGTCGCCCCGATGTTGGGGTGGTCGCATGGCCGGCCGACGTTCTTCTTCCCGGGGACCTTGAGCAGACCCACCTACTTGATTCGGCGGGCCCGATTGTCGTCATGACCGGCGATGACGCACGTAAGAACACCTATGGCGCACTGGCTGCCATCGGTGCTGCCACGGTCGATCAGGCGCGAGATGTCGTCGTGATTGGCATGGCAGGTCAAGCCACTCGTGTGCATCACTGGTCGATAGCGGCGGCCATGCGGCCTGGCGAGACACGCACGGTCGAGCGCATCAGCGATGCCGAGATGGCAACTCTGCTGCGTAGTGCGAGCCTCGTGGTCGTGCCGTCGTTTGACGAGGGACTGTCGCTGCCGGTCATCGAGGCACTTCGCGCGGGGGTGCCGATCGTGGCTTCCGACATCCCGGCGCACCGCGAGCTCATCGGCAAAGGCGGTTACCTCGCCGACCCGCGCAAGCCGCGTGATCTCGAGGCAGCCATTCGTCGCACTCGCGACTCGTCGAGCCGGCAGCGACGGCAGGCGCGCGTGCTCGCTCAGCACAAGCACGCACCTCTCGAGGCCGTCATTGCCCAGCGCTTGGCGACCCATGCCAAGACCGCGGTGGTCGAACCCGCACCGGCGCCGGTGTATGTCGGCGGTCGCCCGCTGGATATCGCCGTGGCAGGCCCGTGGCCGCCACAGCGCAGTGGCGTTGCTGATTACACGCGAGCGACCATCGACGAGCTCGCGCGCCTGGCTCGCGTCACGGTCTACACAACCGCGGGGGCAGGCAACGAGGGTGCACCCGGAGTGACCATCGCGCCGCTCGACCAACTGCTGAACGAGATCGGGGCGACGGGCCGGCACTCTCACGATGTGCTCGTCAGCATTGTGGGCAACAGCCACTTCCATGTGCCTTTCATTGAGCTGCTTCAGCACACCGACGCTGTCACCATCACTCACGACACCCGATTGGTTGAGCTCTACCTGTCGCTTCTCGGGCCGGGCGGTGCAGAGCAAGTGATGTTGCGCGGCACGGTAAAGCGCGTGCTGCACCCGCCCATCGATGAGCAGGTCGATGACATGCGGTTGCTTCAGAGCACGGCGTTCTGGGAGGTCGCGCGGCGCTCTCAGATGCTCATCGCGCACACCCCAGTAGGCGCGCCTCGGATGGCCGAAGAGACGCATACGCCGATCACGCTGCTTCCTTTCGCCAACTACCGGCGGCCCGACGTCGAGCACATCACGGCGCACATGCGCGCGGATGCGCGTCAGCGCCTGGGCTTTGCCGACGACGTCATTCACCTCGGCTCCTTTGGCTTCATCGACGTCCGCACCAAGTGCAGCGACGTCGTGATCGAGGCGGCCGCCTGGCTTCAGCAGTGGGGGCATCGCGTGGCGCTGCATCTGGTGGGTTCAGCGACGGCGCCGGTGGCCGAGGCACTGAACCAACAGGCGCGCGATGCGGGGTTGGAAAATTTCGAGATCACCGGTTACGTGAGCGACGAAACACTGCGCGACTACTCGCTAGCGGTTGATCTTGGCGTGCAATTGCGCATCAGTCCGCTACTTGGTGTGAGTGGTCCGTTAAGTGATCTCGCGGCATACGGCACTCCAGCGGTGGCCAGCCGCGGCCTAGCGGAAGACGTCGATGCGCCCGTGTTCGTCGATCGATTGCCCGACGATGTCAGCCCGGTGCAGGTGGCAGAGGCGATCGAGCAGCGCATAGCGAACCCGTGGTCGGCCAATGAGCTTGAGAAGGTGCGGGTGGACTACCTCGATCGCAAGTCACCGGGGCGTTACGCGCAGGCGCTGCACGACCTCCTGCTCCAGGTCGCATCGCATCCGGTCGCTAATCTCACCAACGATCGGCAGGTGCCGTGATGCACATCGGTATCGACATCGAACAGTTCGTGCGTGATCCGTATGGCTCGGGCATCCAGCGGGTGCTGCAGCAACTGGCGTTGCATTGGCCTGACGATGTTGGCGCGGACTTTGTTGTGCCGTTCGGTGACGAGTTTGGGCTTTTGACACCGGTGCAGGCCGGCAAGGTGTTATCGATTCCGTTCGATGCGCGCGAGGGTGATGGCGACGGCGTGCGTGCCGCCGATTTGCGCGATGTGGTGTCAGTGCGCATCTCCGAACTCGCACCCCAGCGCGTCAAAGCAGGCGATCTGTTGGCCATCTACGACTCGTGGCTGCTGCCCGAGGTGTCGTACCTGCCGGGTGTGCTGAGCCGGTTCGAGTCGATGCAGCGGTGCCTGCCCACCTCGATGATCGGGTACGACACCCTGCCGATGTCCGAGCCCGCGAACTACCGGTTCCGTCCGGGGACGGCAGCCTGGGTCAGCCGGTACTTTCGGCTTCTGGCCACGACCGACTCGGTGGTGTGCATCAGCGACTACGCCCGCGACTCGATCCTTCGCCGGCTGCGGCGAAATCCAGCGCTCCCCATCAGCGTGGCCCACCCGGGCGGGGACCACATCGACATCACGCCATCAGCGGCCCCTGAGGCCCCCTCACGGCCGAGATTCCTGCGACTGGGCACCCTCGAAGCCCGCAAGCGGCCTCAGGAGATCCTCGCCGCTTTTCGGGCCGCCGTAGCGCGAGGGCTCCAAGCCGAGCTCGTCTTCGTGGGTGAGGGCTCAGCCTCGGCCGAGGCGATCAATGCCGATCTTCGCTCGGCGGTGGCCGAGGACATCGGAGTCTCCTGGGTCCAAGGGGCCAGCGATGCCGACGTCCGTGACCTCGTCGCCGGGTCGGACGCGTTCCTTAGCCTGGGAGTCGAGGGCTACGGGATCCCGGTGCTCGAGGCGAT
>Ga0136641_1001227_pt1 | contig 10826 bp, 12 predicted proteins | sample EliLak1302023Y_FD_115312 | JGI IMG/M metagenome (GOLD analysis project Ga0136641, IMG submission 115312) | Freshwater microbial communities from Elizabeth Lake, Yosemite National Park, California, USA - 13020-23Y | ecosystem: Environmental > Aquatic > Freshwater > Lake ... | reverse complement strand
GAGGCGCTAACCCCTGATTCATCCAGGTTTTGGGAGGCTTCCACCTGGAAGCCAGGAGGCGTGCAGCCATCGTATGACAAGCAATTTCTGCGTGACTACCTAGTAGCAAGCGGATGGGATAGAAATAGTCCACCCCCTGAACTACCTCATGAGATCGTAGCGAAGACAGCACAGCGATATGAAGAAGCATTTTTCCGAATCACCGGTAGCAAGTTCTAAAAGGGAGAAACATAAATGGCAAAGATCGTGGTTGATGTGATGTTGAAGCCTGAGATCCTTGATCCTCAGGGGAACGCGGTTGCAGCTGCGCTGCCACGACTTGGATTTAACTTTGCGAAAGCTGTGCGTCAAGGAAAACGATTTGAAATCGAAATCGATGGCGAGCCAACTGCGGCACAACTTGCCGAAGTAGAAAAAGCTGCCGAAGTCTTGCTGTCTAATCCTGTTATTGAAAATTTTGTTGTGAAAGTTGAAAAGTAATGCGCGTTGGAGTAGTCACATTTCCAGGCACGCTAGATGATCGTGATGCTGCCCGCGCAGTAGTTGTTGGTGGAGCCGAAGCGGTTTTACTATGGCATGGCGATGCAGATCTAAAGAGTGTTGATGCGGTTGTTTTGCCTGGTGGGTTTTCTTATGGAGATTATTTGAGATGCGGTGCGATCTCACGATTTGCACCGGTTATGCAACTTGTCATAGAAGCAGCGGATAAAGGAATGCCAGTTCTTGGTATTTGTAATGGTTTCCAAATTTTGTGTGAATCACATCTCTTGCCAGGTGCTTTGACCCGCAATGCTGATCTGCACTTTTTGTGTCGCGCGCAAGAAATTGAAATTACTAACAATCAGACAGCATGGACAAGCTCTTTTCAACAGGGCGAGAAAGTTGTCATCCCTTTGAAAAATATGGAAGGTGCTTTTCAGTGTGATGATCAAACCCTTGCGATGCTCGAAGGTGAAGGCCGTGTAATAGCCCGATATGTGGGTGAAAACCCCAATGGATCACGAAATTTGATCGCAGGAATCAGTAATGCCAAGGGTAATGTCGTGGGTCTTATGCCTCACCCGGAGCACGCAATTAATGATTTAACAGGTCCATCTGCGCAGGGTCTTGGTTTCTTTACATCGATCCTGAATGCAATGGTGAAGTAATGGCGTTAGATACCGTTGCAATTGCCCAGAGCACTCCTGATAACTCACAACCCTTTGCAGAACTTGGTTTAAAGCCTGATGAATATGCACGCATTAAGGAAATTCTTGGTCGCCGCCCAACATCATCAGAACTTGCGATGTATTCAGTTATGTGGTCTGAGCACTGTTCTTATAAATCTTCAAAAGTTCATTTAAAGCAGTTTGGTGAAAAGGCACCAAAGTCTGATGTGCTATTAGTTGGTATCGGTGAAAATGCTGGTGTTGTAGATGTTGGTCAGGGATATGCCATCACTTTTAAAATTGAATCACACAATCACCCATCATTTGTTGAGCCTTATCAAGGAGCAGCAACAGGTATTGGTGGAATTGTTCGTGACATCTTGACTATGGGTGCTCGCCCAATTGCAGTAATGGATCCACTTCGCTTTGGTCCAGCAGATGCACCAGATACACGTCGAGTGTTGCCAGGAATCATTGCTGGAATTGGTGGATACGGAAATTGTTTAGGACTTCCAAATATTGGCGGCGAAGTAACTTTTGATGAAACCTATGCTGGTAACCCACTTGTCAACGCTTTATGTGTTGGCGTGATGAAGCACAGCGATATTAAGTTGGCCAAAGCTGCAGGCGCTGGCAATTTAGTTGTGCTGTACGGAGCAAAAACAGGTGGTGATGGAATTGGTGGAGTTTCAGTACTGGCATCAGAAACATTTGGCGCTGGTGGATCTACTAAGCGTCCAAGTGTTCAGGTAGGCGATCCATTTGTTGAAAAAGTCTTGATTGAATGCTCACTAGAAATCTTTGCTGAAGACCTAGTTGTTGGCATCCAAGACCTTGGCGGAGCAGGCTTATCATGTGCCACGAGCGAGCTGGCATCAGGTGGTTCTGGCGGCATGAAGGTGCAGTTAGACAAAGTTCCGCTGCGCGATCCATCGCTTTCTCCGGAAGAGATCTTGATGTCTGAATCACAAGAGCGCATGTGCGCAATTGTTGAACCAAGCAAAATCGATCGATTTTTGGAAATCTGCAAGAAGTGGGATGTCACTGTCACGGTTATTGGCGAAGTAACAGATGGAAAACATCTTGAAATCACTTGGAACGGTGAGTTAATCGTTGATGTCCCACCACGTACCGTGGCACATGATGGACCTATCTATAACCGTCCTATGGCACAACCTGCATATATTAATCAAGTAAATACTCAAAAGGTTAATGTTCCAATTCCAGTATCTGCTGCTGAAATTAAAGCAGCCGTTTTAAAGTTGGCTGCAGCACCTAATCTTGCTGATAAGTCATGGGTTACATCCCAATATGATAAGTATGTTCAAGGCAACACAATTCAATCCCAACCTGATGATTCAGGAATGGTGCGGATTGACGAGATAACCCATCTTGGTGTTGCAATCTCAACAGATGCAAATGCAAACTGGTCATACTTAAATCCTTATCAAGGTGCAAAGTTGGCATTGGCTGAAGCTGCGCGAAATATTGCCACAGCTGGCGCTCGTCCTCTTGCCGTCACTAACTGTCTTAACTTTGGCTCACCTGAAGATCCAGGTGTTATGTGGCAGTTTGCTGAGTCAGTTCGCGGGTTAGCAGATGGCTGTTTAGAAATGGGTTTACCTGTAACTGGCGGAAATGTTTCCTTCTATAACCAGACTGGATCTGTTGCGATCTTGCCAACACCTGTCATTGGTGTTTTAGGTGTTATTCAAGATGTTCGTACGCGCACACCAATGGGTTTTGATAAGGCAGGTTTAGATCTATTCCTAATAGGTGAAACATATGAAGATTTAGCGGGAAGTGAATGGGCCTTCTTGCACAGCCAGCGCGTTGGGCAATCACCCGAAGCTGATTTGCAGCGTGAAATGAGGCTGATCGAGCTTCTTCTTGAGGGAAATTCCTTCTTTGCTGCAGCCCACGATCTAAGTCAGGGTGGATTATCTGCTGGAATAACTGAAATGGTTTTGCGTCATAAAATTGGCGTATCAATTTCACTAGAAAACGTAGGGATAAATTTGATCAGTGAAACACCTGGTCGCGTTTTAGTTGCTATTGATCCATTGGATACTGCCCGTCTTGAAGAGTTAGCTACCAAGAATTCAATTGCAGTGACAAAGCTAGGAATAACTGGGGGAGATTCGCTGAGTATTAATGATGTAGTCATCTCTATATCTGAACTTTCAACTGCGCATACTTCAACATTTCCGAAGCTGTTTGGGTGATAGATATGCGCGACCAGCAGATACTTGAGCAGGTTAAAAGTACTCTTGCGCTTTTAAGTACAAAAGCGCCTGGTCGTGCAATCGAAGTTCGGGTGCCGCCCTACGCTGCAGTTCAGTGTGGTAATGGCCCAACTCATACTCGTGGTACTCCGCCAAATACTATTGAGATGAATGCCGAAACTTGGTTGGCGTTAGCTGCTGGCACATTAACTTGGGCTGATGCAATGGATTCCGGTGCGATTGCAGCATCTGGCGTCCGCGCAGATTTAACCCAATATCTACCGTTAGGATTAAACGCATGAGACGCCCTGATGGATTGCTCAATCACGATGTTTTAGGTGAGGACAAAGGCCCTCAGGATGCGTGTGGTGTTTTTGGAGTATGGGCACCTGGTGAAGAAGTTGCAAAGTTAAGTTTCTATGGTTTGTATGCGCTGCAACATCGCGGCACAGAATCTGCTGGAATAGCAACAAGTGATGGCGAAAGAATTCTGATTTTCAAAGATATGGGACTTGTGTCACAGGTGTTTACGGAAGGCGATCTGGCAACGTTAAAAGGTAACCTTGCGATTGGCCACTGCCGATACAGTACGACTGGATCCAGCACCTGGGTAAACGCCCAGCCAACTTTGCGTCCAACTAAGTACGGAACACTGGCTTTAGCTCACAACGGCAACCTGACAAATACCGGCGACTTAGCCGAGCTTGTACAAAAACTTGAAGGTTCAGCAACAAGCATGAGTGGAGTCACAACAGATACCGAAATCATGACTGCGCTAATCGCATTACAGGATGAAAAGAATGTTGAAGCTAGCGCCATTGCTGTCTTGCCACAATTAGAAGGTGCTTTCTCGCTTGTTTTTATGGATGAACAAACCTTGTACGCAGCCCGAGATCGACATGGTGTACGCCCATTGGTACTTGGAAAACTTGAAACTGGTTGGGTTGTTGCATCTGAAAGTGCTGCCCTAGATATTGTCGGTGCTGCTTTTGTTAGAGAAATCGAGCCGGGTGAATTTATTGCAATTGATAGTAATGGTGTGCGCTCACAACGATGGGCGGAGGCGCAACCTAAGGGTTGCTTGTTTGAGTACGTTTATCTTGCCCGCCCAGATACAACAATTGCGGGCAGTGGAATTCACAAAACACGAGTTGCAATTGGAGCACAGCTAGCAAGAGAAGCACCAGTAGAGGCAGATCTTGTAATTCCAGTACCTGAATCAGGGACTCCAGCTGCGATCGGTTATGCAAAAGAGTCTGGAATTCCATTTGGGCTGGGACTAGTTAAAAACTCATATGTTGGCCGCACCTTTATCCAGCCCTCACAGACAATTCGACAATTGGGTATACGGCTAAAACTAAATCCATTGCGTGAAATCATTGAAGGCAAGCGCATTGTTGTTGTGGATGATTCCATTGTTCGCGGAAATACTCAGCGTGCAATTGTCCGCATGCTGCGCGAGGCGGGAGCCCGCGAAATTCATGTACGTATTTCATCCCCACCGGTTAAGTGGCCTTGCTATTACGGAATTGATTTTGCAACCCGCGCCGAATTAATTGCTAACGGCTTAGAGGTCGAAGAAATCCGTCGCTCAATTGGAGCCGATTCTTTGGGTTATGTCTCGCTGGATGGCCTAATTTCAGCGACCCAAGTGGCCTCTGACCGATTATGTTCGGCCTGTTTCACAGGTAAGTATCCAATTCGTATCCCTGAAGATTTATCTGAAGGAAAGTTACGTCTAGAAATCACAGAAGTACACGGTCATTGATGTCTACATATAAGGATGCAGGCGTCGATATCGATGCCGGAGATCGCGCAGTTGAATTAATGAAGGCCTCTATTGCCAAAGCATCTCGTCCTGAAGTTATGGGTGGTATCGGTGGTTTTGCGGGTTTGTTTGATGCCAGCAAGCTAAAAGACATGAAGCAACCACTTTTAGCTACCTCAACGGATGGCGTCGGCACAAAAACCGAAATCGCTCGCGTGCTTGGTAAGTACGACACAATCGGTGAGGACCTAGTTGCCATGGTTGTAGATGACTTAGTTGTGTGTGGCGCCGAACCTTTATTTATGACTGATTACATTGCAGTCGGCAAAGTAGATCCAGAAAACATTGCTGATATTGTTGCCGGAATTGCACGAGGGTGTGCAAAAGCAAACACAGCATTAATAGGTGGTGAAACTGCAGAGCATCCAGGATTACTTGATGATGACGAATTTGATATTGCAGGTGCTGCTACCGGTGTTGTTGATGCAGATCGTCAGTTAGGTGCTCATCGAGTAAAAGTTGGCGATGTAATAATTGGCATGCCAGCAAGTGGCTTTCATGCAAATGGTTTTTCACTTGTGCGTCATATTATAAAGACAGCAAAATTGAGCCTTGATGCACATGTGAGTGAATATGGAAAAACGTCGGGTGAAGTATTTTTGACACCAACGGAAATTTATACATTAGATTGTTTGGCACTCATAAAATCTATGCCTGAACATTTACACGCCTTCTCACACATTACTGGTGGTGGAATTGCAGAAAATACTGCTCGCGTTATTCCAGAACATTTAACAGCTACCTATGATCGTTCAACATGGTCGCTCCCTGTTGAAATGGAGTTCATGGCCAAGATGGGCGGGGTTCCGCAGGCCGATATGGAGCGCACCTGGAACTGCGGGATCGGCATGAGTGCCTTTGTGGATCCAATTGTTGCCGATCTGGCGGTTCGGGCTCTGGCAGCTCGGGGCATGAAAGCTTGGGTGGCGGGGGTAATTTCTGAGCGTAAAGGCTCAGATCCGCGCTCAACTTTGGAAGGTACCTACCAAGCGCGATAACCTACGCTCCTGTCGCACAGCAAATAGTGAAGGAGGTCGCCCATGGGTCGCGGCCGCGCAAAAGCAAAGCAAACCAAGGTTGCACGTGATTTGAAATATAACGCGCAAGATATGGATCTAGATCGTCTTACCAAAGAACTTCATGGCGAAGTCGACACCTCTTCACGCAAGGATGATGACGATCCATTTGCTGAAGGCAATTACATTCCACGTGCGTGAGAGCTACACCGTACTTAGCTTCACTTCGTATCTACGAACCACTTTCTGCATTTGATCCTGCCGATCGATTGCGCTGGCATAGTTTAGAAAGTGATTCCACAAGTTTTAATCGTGAAGAACAATTAGCGCTGAATCGCGTTGTACAACCCGAACCACCTTCAGGTAGACCCGATGGTGTGCATGTTTTGGATCGTGATGGAATTCGTTACATCTCACCGTGGGCAACTGCAACTAGATGTTGGGCAGCATTAGATAACTTTAAAGATTCTTTACCAAGTACCGTAGTGCCATATTTTGTTTCACCAGCCATGGAAGAAGTTATAACAGCTGGAGTAGATTTACTAGAAGATAAAGTTCCACACATATTGAACGAAACGTGGATTATTCCACCACGTTGGTTTATTTTATTCTCACCCGACGAACGAACTCGTGGCGAAAATCAATTTGGAAAATTTTGTATTTCGCACACCGCTATTGCAAATGCAAAGCAACGGTGTGACAACGCCCATGATGCGGTATTAAGTGCCTTTGGTGATGGCCCGGTTGAACAAGAACTTGAAAATCTATTGGCATGGCTTGAAATGTTCCATCCACAATCATTAGTAGAACTTGATTATGGTGGACTGGCAAATTACATGGACAAAGCGCTACGTGATTCAGGAGAAGATGGACTTGACGCTGACACATCTATTGAGGATGTAACTAATTCGGTAGCCGGTCTCGCAACCGCTGACGGTATGGCAGCAGGAATCGGATATCAACGCCTAATGTCCCGTTGGCGCTTGGTACAGGCCTTCGAACAAGCCTCTTAACTGTCAAAGAATTTCCACGCAGTTCACTTTATGGCTATTGCCTCATGCTTAAATACTGGTAATACTTCACCCCAATACGGTTCAAATCGGACATAACTCGATCAAAAGGAGTCATCATGAGCAACCGCATTCCTGATGCAGAAGTTCTTCTGACCCCCAAAGAGGTCGCACAAAGATTTCACGTAAATCCAAAGACCGTTACACGCTGGGCAAAGGCTGGAAAATTAACAGCGATCCGCACATTAGGCGGTCATCGTCGTTATCGCGAATCTGAAGTTCTAGAACGTTTGCGCGAGTACAAAGAGTCAAGCTCTTAGTCGGTCTAACTAGTCGTTTGTAAGGCGGTAGACTTTGAACATGGCTGATAAAAATGATGACATGAAGGCAAGAATGCTTGCCGCCCTTGAAGCAAAGAAGAACAAGCCGGGCGCACCAGGTACTCAATCTCATTCTGAATCAGGATCAAAGATTCGTGGTGGACAACGCAGTGGCGGCGCCCCTCAGGTTCAGCGCAAGGCTGGACCATCAGGTTCAGGTTCTGCTGGCTAAGCCAGTATAAAAAACCCTGATTTACATTAGCTTAGAGGAGCCCTCGACGCTTCAACAGTGGTTCGATTTTTGAATCACGACCACGGAAATTGCGGAACATCTGCATCGAATCAATTGATCCACCGCGTCCAAGAAGTGTGTTCTTAAAATGCTCGCCATTCTCTCGCTTTAATCCACCATTTTCCTTAAACCAATCAACGGTGTCAGCATCTAATACTTCAGACCAGATGTAGCCGTAGTAACCAGATGAGTAACCGCCAGCAAAAATATGGCTGAAATAGGTGGACCGGTAACGGGTTGGGACTGGTGCAAAATCAAGTCCATAATCTTTAATCGCTTGCGTTTCAAAGGCTTCCACATCAGTAATTTTGGCGGCTTCTTCTGTGCTTAGCTGATGCCAAGCAAGATCCAAAATTGCTGCAGCCAAATAACTAGTTGTTGCATGTCCTTCATTAAATGTACGGGCTGAGTTTAAATTATCAATCCATTCTTGCGGTAACTTCTCGCCGGTTTCATGGTGGCGGGCATAATTTTCAACAACTTCTGGCCACAAGATCCACATCTCATTTACTTGAGATGGGAACTCCACAAAGTCACGCTGAACCGATGTACCTGAAACTCGCGGGTATTTAACCTGAGATAACAAGCCATGGATGGCATGTCCAAATTCGTGGAACAAGGTTGTGATTTCATCGTAGGTAAGAAGCGTTGGCTTACCTGCAGGAGGCTTTGGGATATTCAAGTTGTTAACCACAACTGGCAGCTGATCAAATAAGAAGTTTTGATCAACTAAGTTGTTCATCCAAGCGCCGCCACGCTTTGAATCACGGGTGTAGAAATCACCAATGAATAAACCAACTTTTGTGCCATCTTCATTATTAACTTCGAAGGCACGTGCTTCCGGGTGGTACGTAACTAGATCTGGACGCTCTTTAAAGGAAATTCCAAACAATTTTGTGGCTGCAAAGAAAACACCGTCTTGTAGAACACGTTCCAGTTCAAAGTATGGGCGCATCTTTGTTGTGTCGATGTTGTACTTTTCCAAACGGACTTGCTCGGTATAAAAACCCCAGTCCCAGCTTTCAATCTCTGAACCAGCAGATTTCTTTAGATCTTCAGCTTCCGCCTTTGCGTTGCGTACCGCAGCTGGTGCGATTTTTCGAAGCATTGCATGGACATTGTCTGGGTGTTCTGCCGTCTGTACCGCAATAACGTGCTCAGCATGTGTTTCTTTGCCAAACAACTTTGCTCGCTCTGCTCGAAGTTTCACTATTTGGAGCAAGACCGGCTTATTGTCGTTTTCATTTGAACGATTTGCCTTCTGCTTTGAAGCCTCCATAATTTTTTGGCGCAGCTCACGATTATTCAAGGAATCAAGGATTGGGTTTCCGGTGAAGTTCACCATTCCGATGAGCCATTTGCCATCATGCCCACGATCTTTTGCGGCCGCAGCTGCCGCAGCAATCTCGTTTTCACTTAAACCAGATAGCTCTTCTTCAGTGTCAACGAGTACTGCTAGATCATTTGTGTCGGCTAAAACATTTTTACCAAACTGAGTTTCAAGCTTTGAGAGTTCTTCATTTAATTCCTTGAGGCGGTTGCGCTGTGATTCCGTTAAGTGTGCGCCGGCATGGATCAAATCCTTGTAGTAACGCTCAAGCAACCATGAATCTTCGCTGTTGAGCCTAATAGATTCGCGGGCGTCATAAAGATCCTTGATTCGCTTGAACAACGCAGGATTTAATTGAATTGCATCTTGATGGGCAGCCAGTTTCGGCGCCATTTCCTCTTCGATTGCATCTAATGCATCACTGGTATCACTTGAGGACTTGTTATAGAAAACAAGCAACATACGCATCAACATCTGACCACTTTTTTCAAGAGCCACAATAGTGTTCTCAAATGTAGCCGCGCCTGGCGAATTCAAAATCTCTTGTACCTCTTCCAGCTGTTGGGTACACCCCTCATAAAATGCCGGCAAATAATGCTCCTCTTCTATCTGAGAGAAAAGAGGGAGTTCATATTCAAGAATGCTTCGTTGGGCAAATGGGTTTGCTGTAGTCATGGTCAAAGCCTACATATAAGTAAAAACATCTGCAGTATCCTTCACTTATGTCACTCACTCGCCGTGGATTGTTTAAAGTAGCAGCATTAGCCGGAGCAGGGGCGTTTGAACTAGCCGGTATTCCAGCCGCTGAATCAGCAAGTTCAGACATCTCTCATGGCCCGCGCACCAAGGCAAATGTGGCCTTAACTTTTCATGGTGCCGGTGCACCAGATTTCGCTGATCCACTCTTAAAGTTATTTAAGGCAACAAATACTAGAGTCTCAATATTTGCAGTTGGAACCTGGTTGGTTTCAGAGCCAACAATCGCAGCAAGAATTATTTCGGAAGGCCATGATTTAGGAAATCACACCATGACGCACACACAGATGAAAACTATTTCGGCAAAACATGTGGATTCGGAAATTGCACAGTGCGCAGCAGAACTTAAAAAATTAATCGGAAGCCATGGCGCTTGGTTTCGACCTTCTGGTACACAATTCTCAACTCCAATAATTCGATCAGCAGCGATTAAGTATGGATATGGTCAATGCATTTCCTACGAAGTTGATTCAAAGGATTTTCAGGACCCTAGCAAAAAAAGTGTTATCAATAATGTGCTACACAATGTGAAGAATGGTTCAATTATTAGCCTTCACTTGGGCCATAAAGTTACATTAGATGCAATGCCAACTCTTTTAGAAAAATTGCATGAAAAAGGTTTGAAACCTGTGACTCTGACAGAATTACTTGCATTATGAAAAAAGCCATTCTTAGCACTGTATTTTTTTTACTGACTTCCTCCTCAGCCGCCTTGGCTGGACCTCTTGCTGGAATGCCACCGCTACTAGACCCAAATAATATCTATGCAGCTGATTCCCCCAATAATTTGAGCGATGTGGTGAAGCAAATGCCAGAGCTAGTTTATGTTCCAAATCTGCAATCTGCGACAGTTTCAGTGATCAACCCCAAGACCTATAAAGTCATTAAGACGATAAAAACT
>Ga0136641_1001226_pt1 | contig 10828 bp, 8 predicted proteins | sample EliLak1302023Y_FD_115312 | JGI IMG/M metagenome (GOLD analysis project Ga0136641, IMG submission 115312) | Freshwater microbial communities from Elizabeth Lake, Yosemite National Park, California, USA - 13020-23Y | ecosystem: Environmental > Aquatic > Freshwater > Lake ... | reverse complement strand
GTTGATTTCGTAAGCGAAACGCCGACGACCCCAACGATCGGTCTTCTTGACCTCGCCGCCACCAGCTTCAACAAGCTTGTTGACGTTGGCGAGCATCGCGTTGACTGCAGTGTCTTCGACGTCACCGTCGAAAATGATCATGAGTTCATACGCTCGCATGAGCGCATCACCTCCCTCTGGATCCGGACCGCAGGGCGGGAACCGGAGCCCCGAAAGCTCAGGGCAGGGCTTCAATTGGAGATAGAACCCTATAGGAGGGGGCCCCAAACTCCCAAGAGCGGTTCGGCCCGTTCAGCAGGCCCCAGCCAGCGTGACCGTCGAACCAGGCCCGATTCCCCAGTCCTGGAGCCGACCTTGGGCCGTTTCGATGGCCAATCGATAGGGGTGACCCGGTGGGAATTGCGGGCAATTCTTCGCAGTAGCCGGGCAGGGATCCATGTTCGCGGTGGTCACAACGGCACCGCTCGAGTCGACCCAAGCAATAGAAAGCGGCAACAAGGTGTCCTTCATCCAGAACGCGGCCGAGGTGTCGGTATCGAACGCAAAAACCATGCCCTCGCCGCCGCCAAGGGATGGATCGGTGACCTCCATCAGACCTCGATTGCGTTCCACTTCGGTGTCGGCCAACCACACGCAATGCTCTTCAACGGTTCCGTCAGCATGACGAATGCGAAGCGTCACTTTGCTGAACCCTTGCGCGCGCAGCGAGGCCTCAGCAGTTGAGGTCGACTGTTGCTGCGAGTGCGATGTTGAGGAGACTCCCGATCCACAACCACAGAGCAGAGTTGCGGTCGCGACAAGGGCGACGACGGCGGCAACCGGTCGCCGCTTCATTGGTCAGACCGGAGAAATAGGCGTGCCGTAAAAGCCAAGCGACTCTGCGGTTCGCGCTTCGAGCGAGTAGCTCTCGGCCGCCGAAGGGAAACGGCCAGTGCGAACATCGTCGGCGTACGCGCCCAAAGCGCGAACGCCTTCGGCACCCAGATCGGCGTAGCGACGAACGAACTTGGGAAGCACGCGCTCTTCAATACCGAGCACATCGTGAAAGACGAGCACCTGTCCGTCGCAACCGGCACCAGCGCCGATACCAACTGTGGGGATGTCGATCGCTTCGGTGATCATGCGACCAACCTCGTCGGGAACGCCTTCGATGACAATGGCGAAACATCCAGCATGCGCGAGGGCTTTTGCGTCGTCAACGAGGGCAAGTGCCGCTTCGTGCTTGCGGCCTTGCACCTTGAAACCACCCATGGCATTGACCGATTGCGGCGTGAGACCGATGTGGCCCATCACGGGAATTTCGGCATCGACAAGCGCTTCGATCATGGGAAGACGCTTTCGGCCACCTTCGAGTTTCACGGCCTGCGCGCCTGCGCGAATAAGCGAAGCTGCGTTTGTCACGGTGTCGGCAACTGACACGTGGTAGCTCATCCACGGCATATCGGCAACGATCAGTGAGGCCGGCGTTGCGCGTGCAACCGCAGCGGTGTGATGCGCCATATCGGCAACGGTGACCTGCAAGGTGTCTTCGTATCCAAGGACGACCATCGCAACGGAATCTCCGACGAGGATCATGTCGATGCCCGCGGCATCGGCCATACGCGCACCCGGCGCGTCGTACGCAGTGACCATCACCAACGGCACATCGCCGCGTCGAACCTTGCGGCCCTGAACCGATGGAACAGTGATTCGCGTGCTCATTGGAGCCTCCTGACCGTCCAGTGCCCCTCGGCTACCGGCGGATCTCTACCACGCTATCGGGCCGCAACCCCCACCACAAAGATGGGGCGAATTACTTCGTCGGCGTCGTTGTCGTCGTGGTGCTTGTCGACGATGTTGACGTTGAAGAACTTGTCGACGACGGCTTCGATGACGACGTTGTGGAGGGTTTCACGGTCGAGGACGTCGAGGAGGTCGAACTACTGGTTTCGCTCGTCGATGAGGTCGATCCCAGGTTCGTGCCGTCATCGGTTGGGTAGGGGAACGGACAAGACGTCAGGCCCCTGGTCGCCACCGTCATGTACTTCCGCCAGATCGTTGCGGGGAATGAACCGCCGGTGACCGACATGCCATGCACCGACTTCATGAAGGTGCCATCCGGATAGCCGACCCAAACCGCAGTGGTGAGTTTGCAGGTGAAACCAACGAACCATGCATCGCGATAGTTCTCGGTCGTGCCGGTCTTACCCGCCGAAGGTTGACCGAAATTTGCGCCGGTTGCCGTGCCACCCTCGACCACCTGGTTGAGGATGTAGTTCACCTTTGCGACCGACTTCGCATCCAGCACCCGCTTGCGGAGGACCTTGTTCTCATAAAGGACGTTGCCCTTGGCGTCGGTCACTTTGGTGACAGTCGACGGTGCGATGTGTTCACCGTTGTCGGCCAATGTCGAATAGCCGGAGGCCATATCGAGTACCGATACTTCACTCGTTCCGAGTGTCAGCGCGGGCACTGCCTTCAATGGGCTCGTAACACCCATCTGCTTTGCAAGGTCGGCGACATTCTTCGGACCGACGTCCATCATCAACTGGGCGTACGCCGTATTCGACGAGCGCATCGTTGCTGAAATGAGATCGAGCTGACCGAGACCCGCGTCGGCGTAATTCCCGACACTCCAGTCGCGTCCTGCATCGGCTTTCGGAATCGAAATGCGCGACGGCGCGTCGTACGTCTTTGACATCGGAAAGTTTTGATTCATCGCTTCCGCAAGCGTGAACGCTTTAAATGACGATCCTGCTTGACGTCCAGCGCCGCCACCATCAGCACCGACCGCCAGATTCACCTTCGAGTACTTGCCGGTTCCGTTGTAATCAAGACCACCGATCATCGCTCGCACTGCGCCAACGGCATCGATAGAAACCAATGCCGCCGCAGGGTCGTTCGGTTGGTTGAGTGTTGACCGAATTGCATCGGCGGCTGCGCCTTGATCGTTCATGTTGAGCGTGGTGTACACACGCAGACCACCGCCATAGACCTGAGCATCGGTGAATCCACCGTCGGACGTCAGCCAATGACGCACGTAGTCAACGAAATACTCCGTGCCCCATTCGCTATGGGCCACGTTTCCGTAATTGTTCTGGTTGCTACGCACCAGAACATCGCTCCAGTCATTCGCTTTGGCTGCCGCTGCTTCTGCTTCGGTGATCTTTCCCGTCAGAAGCATTGCGTCAAGCACCGAGGTTCGACGCTCAATCGCAGTTTGGCGACTGCGCGCCGCGTTCGGAGCGTTCTCTGGCAGTTTCGCGTCGGCAGTTTCTGGCGAACGAATGAGGCCAGCGAGATACGCGGCTTCGGGCAACGTAATTTGATCAAGATTCTTTCCGAAGTACACACGTGACGCAGCTTCAATGCCATAGGCGCCTCGACCGAAATAAATCGTGTTGAGATAGCGCGTAAGGATTTCTTGTTTCGATAACTCACGTTCGACTTTGACCGCGAGCGCCGCTTCTTTAATCTTTCGAGTAATCGTTCGTTCTTGTGTGAGATACACGTTCTTGACGTATTGCTGCGTAATCGTCGATCCGCCCTGGGACACACCACCGTCGCGGAGGTTCGTCCACAACGCGCGAACGATGCCGGTGGGGTCGACGCCACCGTGTTCGAAGTACGTGCGGTCCTCAGCAGAAAGCACCGCGTCGATCACCACCTGCGGGATCTGATTCCAGTCAACGGCTATTCGATTCACGCCACCCGATAACTGAGCAATCGAGTTGTCCGCCGTGCAACCAGAAGAAACCTCTGACGAACACATGAACGTTGTTTGCAGAAGGGGCGGGTCCTTATCGGGCAGCGGCACCTGGGTGAACAGATATCCCGCTCCGGCGATGAGCAGGATCCCGACAAGACCCGTGGCGAAAAACGCCCGGCGCCAGCGCCAGAAAATGCTTCGGCGCGTTCCGTCAGGCCCGACGTTGCGGGCACCACGCGTCGAACGACGTCCGGAATCGGCTGAGCCGCGGGTGGAGGGGGACATGGCGAAAAGGCGTCAGGCCGTGCGGGCCGGATTCAATAAGAAGGTACGAGCCAGATGGTTCCAATGGCACGCGGGGCAGACTTCGACCACATAACAAGCGAAGTCACCTTCTTTTGAGCGCTTGGTGAAGGCCTTCAATTCCTTCGCCGTGGTGATGCATCGGCCAAACGCCGGCAATCGAGGCCCGAAGACATAGGACACCAACACAAGTTTATGGTCCTGACAGATCGGGCAGTCCTCACTGGTCGGTTGGCTGACTTCCCGGGCGGCCCTCACTAATTCCGGGTGAGCGTCACACACCTCGTGTTGGGCTAATCGGCCCTTCTTGTATTCCGAGATGAGGTGCTGGCGCGCGAGTCGGTAATCGATCTCGCCGCCTTTGCCACTCGGGGCACCGCGGAAGGGTCGTGAGGCGGAACCCATGGGAGCCGAGGCTAGCGACGGGTCACACCACTCGCGGTGCTCAAGGTTTCACGCGGTCCACCGACCTCGGCCTTGCCCGCGGGAGACTGCGCTCGTGACTGCCTTCGGATCTCCTCGCCCTTCTGCCGGTTCCTCGAATTCGTTCCCCGGTCGAGTCGAGCTTCCGCTCGACACCGTCTCGTGGGGCCCCGACCTTCCGGGCGACGATTCGCTCAAGCTCATCACTGCGCCGAAAGGAAAGAAGATCCTCCAACTTGGCGTCGGGCTTGGTCATAACGCAGTGAGCTTGGCGCTCGCCGGTGCCCATGTGATCGCGGTCGATCACGACATCGCCCGTATCGACGCTGCCCGCCAGTTGGCCGAAGTTAACGAGGTCAAGGTTGAGCTTCACCACGGTGACCTCGCCGATCTGGCCTTCGTTCGCGCCGATCAGATCGACCTTGCGCTGTCGGTCTACGCCCTCGCCCGTGCCGAAGATCTCGATCGCGTCCTGCGCCAGGTCAACCGGGTCCTTCGCACCGGGGGCTCATTCAGCGTGTCACTCCCCCATCCCGCCTGGCTGATGCTCGACCACGATCCAATGAACGCTCCTCGCCTTCCTCGTCCTTACGGCGAAGACATGCCGCCAGATATCGATAGACTTGAGGTCTACGCACGGTCGATTGCAGAACTCTTTAGTTCGTTCTCCCGCGCGAATTTCCGCGTCGATGCCTTGCTCGAACCCGAAGCGCGTTCTGGTCGCGCCATTGTGCCGAGCACGATCATCATGCGCGGCCGCAAAGACGGCGTGTAGGCCTTACTTCTTGGCCGAACCTGCTTGACGTTCAGCCCACCAGGCATCGAGACGTTTCTTGGCTTCGTCTTCGCCTAACGGACCTTCGTCCAAACGAAGTTCCAAAAGAAAGTCGAGTGCATCGCCAACATCGCGACCCGGCGTGAGCCCGAGGTAGTTCATCACCGCGTTGCCATCAAGGTCCGGCCGGAGAGAGGCGAGTTCCTCACGCGCAAGTAACTCTTCGATTCGCGCTTCGAGTTCGTCCATACGTTTCGCAAGTTCTTGGGCTTTGCGTTCGTTGCGAGTCGTGCAATCACAACGAGTGAGTTCAATGAGTTCGGGTAGTAAATCACCGGCATCACGAACGAAACGACGAACCGCCGAATCAGTCCAGCCCATCTTGTAGGTGTGAAAACGCAAGTGAAGAAACACCAAACGGCTTACCGCTTCGACGTCGTCGCTTGAGTACTTCAGCGCCTTCATTCGTTCACGCGTCATGCGCGCACCAACAACTTCGTGGTGATGGAACGACACACCGGCATCGCCAATTGCGCGCGTGCGCGGCTTGCCGACGTCGTGATAAAGCGCCGACAATCGCACGAGTCGATTCGTGCTCGTCTTTCCAATGACGGCAATCGTGTGCGTCAGAACGTCTTTGTGTCGATGAATCGGATCTTGTTCAAGACGCATGCGCGAAAACTCAGGAAGGAACTGATCCATCAACCCAGTGTCAGCGAGGAACCACAATCCCGGCGTGGGATCTTCAACAACCATCAACTTGTCGAACTCATCGCGAATTCGTTCCGCAGAAACAATCGAAAGTCGCTCGCACATTGAAGTCGCAGCCGCGCGCAATTCATCATCCGGTGTGAGGCCGTAGCCAGAGAGGAAACGGGCGGCACGCAACATCCGCAGCGGATCGTCAGTGAAGGATTCCTCGGGAGACAACGGTGTCCGCAGTCGTCCGGCAGCAAGATCCTCGGCCCCACCAAAGGGATCGATAAGCACCGGGTCGGGAAGCGACAGCGCCATTGCGTTCACCGTGAAGTCCCGACGCGAGAGGTCCGCCTCGATCACGTCAGAGAACACGACCTCGGGCTTGCGGGATTCGGGGTCGTAGGCCTCGGCACGATGGGTCGTGATCTCGAAGGTCCAGCCGTCCTTCTGACACCCAATGGTCCCGAATCGCTCGCCCTGGGTCCACACCGAATCGGCCCAACCCTTGATCAATCGCTTGGTGTCCGCCGGAAGGGCGTCGGTCGTCATGTCGATGTCTCGACCATCGCTCATATCCCGGCCCAGGAGCAGATCGCGAACGACGCCACCAACCAAATAGAGCTTGAAGCCCGACGCGGCAAAACGCTCGGCCAGCGGGCCGGTTCGCTCAAGAACGGGAAGGAGACGGTCGGGAATCACCGGGCGGAGGCTACCGGGGCAATCTCTGGTGGCTGGCCCAACCGGTCGAGCGACCGGCGCAAAAGGAGCATTCGAGGCTTCGTGCAAGGGAGTGGAGTGGTCGCGGGTCCTAGGCTCGCGACGAGGCCATGCGACGCACTGACACCATCACCGGACATGCCGACCGCATGCGGATCGGCCCTTGGAGGGGCGACCCTGCGCTGGCTCTGCTCAGTCCGACCCCCGGCGCTCCTCCATCGCCCGAGGCACTGAACCGGGCCGTCGTCGCCATCTCCGACGCTGGGTACCGCGCGGTCCTCACTCCAGCGCTGACATTCCTGGAACAACCCGTGTTCCTTGACTACGGATTCTCGGTCCATGAGCGACTGCACCTTCTCCGTCATGATCTGTTCGACCTCCCCAGCGAGACCGCTCCAAACACCCGCATCCGCCGAGGACGAACTCGCGATATCGATCCCGTGCTCAACCTCGACGGCCTCGCGTTTGATGCCTTCTGGCGCTTCGACCTCAACGGTCTACTCGATGCACGACACGCGACACCCCGTTCTCGGTTCCGCGTTGCTTGCGTAAATGATCGGGTCGTCGGCTATCACGTGGCCGGTATGGCCCGACGCCTCGGCTACCTTCAGCGGCTCGCCGTGCATCCTGACGTTCACGGTCACGGCATCGGAACTGCCCTCATTGGCGACGCGCTTCGTTGGTGTCGTCGTCGTGGCTGCGAATCAGTTCTCGTCAACACACAGGAAATCAATCAACGAGCACTTTCGTTGTATCGCCATCTTGGATTCACAGACGAACCAACCGGACTCGCCGTCTTGGACTACACGTTCGCCGAAGGTTCCAACGCATGATGCGCCGCTTCCTTTCCGTGCTTGGCGTGACCGTGCTTCTCTTGGTGCTGTGTCCTCATGGCGCCACTGCACAAACTCCGCAAACAACAACGCATCAACTGCGATTGGTGCACCAGACCGCGTTCGTCGGACCAAACGGAATCTTCACCGCAGAAATCTCAACTGGCGATCTCCCCGCAACAACAACGTTCGATCTCGTCCTCTACAGCGCCATCACCACTCGGTACCGCCTTGATCGAACAATTGCCGGCGAACAACTCGGTACAGCACTTTTTTCAACGCCAGCAACGGTTCTCAACTCGAACACTTCCACCACGACACTTTCTCTGCCCATCGGTGAAAAGTGGCCGGCACCGGAAGGAGGCACTGTTCTCAGCGAAAGCGGTGTCTATCCCGTGCTTATCGAGGCCACTTCGTCCAACGGTTCTCGGCTCGACAGCATCGTCACGCATCTTTTGCGATTGCCGTCGGTCACAACACCAACCACTCCTCTCTCGCTCGCAACAACGGTTGTGATCGATGCTCCGCTGGGAGTGAGCTCCGAAGGAGCGCCACAGCTTTCCGATACTCAGCTCGCTCGAGCCCGTGAGCAATTCCGCGTCATAACGAATTCCGCTGCGACTCCGCTCACGCTCGCTGCGACACCGTTTGTGGTTCAAGCACTCACCGATTCCGGCGACGCGTCTGCCCGACCTGATAGCCAGGCCCGACAAACATTGAGCCGTCCGTATGTCTCAATCGATTCGGGTTCGCTCATGGCCGGTGGCGCTCGCTCACTCATCGAAAAGGAATACGCCGCAGGTGACACCGTCCTCGCGGCAACCTTCGAGGCGGCACCCGATCACCGCACGCTCGTGCTCGATCCCTCCGTCAGTCCCGCCGCTCTCGATCAGTTGGCCCTCACTGGTACTCGCTCTGTTGTTCTCCAGTCCTCTCAACTTCGGTCCTCAACTGTCTCCGGTGAATCCTCCGTTCTCACCAACCGATTCATCATCGAAGGCGAGAACGGAACCTCGTTTGCCGCCATGGCCAACGACGACACCGCTTCGTCGCGATTCGTTCTGACCACCGATCCAATCCTCGGCGCCCACCACGCCCTCGCCGAATTGATGATGCTCCACCAGGAACAGCCGGGAACGAACCGGGGCGTCGCCCTCACCGTCCCTGCCGCGACCGAGACTGCAGCGCTACGCGAGTTTCTGAACGGACTTTCGGCAGCCACCGGCGCAGCGAGTGGCTCACTCGGATCCAACGTCATCCAACCGGTCACCCTCGACGACTTGTTCGCTCGAACAGCGTTGGCCACTGCGGCACAGAAACCAATCGTTCGAGACTGGACCAGTAACGAACCCACCGAACTCGGCGCCTACGGGACCCAGATTGAGCAAGCGCAGTGGAATTTGCTCGGGTTGCAGTCGATGCTGCCCGAAGGCGGCGATCTGATTACACCTATTGAGCGGACAATGCTTGCGTCCGCCGAAGTGACCTTGAGTGCCGCCGACCGAGCCGCGCTGCTGAAGAGCGCGAACGAGCAACTTCGGTCGCTGACCTCGGCAATCAGTCTGCCGACATCACAAAAAGTCACTCTGACCTCGAGCAGCGGAAAGATTCCGCTGGTCATCACCAACGCACTTCCGATTGAGGCGCGGGTGAGAGTCACCGTGAGCAGCCCCAAACTCGAGTTCCCCGAAGGCACCTCCTACGAGATCGTGTTGGCACCGTCGAGTACGACACGCACCGATATCGCCGTCGCCACACGAGCATCGGGCGCATTTCCCCTTGATGTTGAAGTCGCCTCCTCTGGTGGAGGATTGCTCGTCGCATCGAGCCGAATCGACGTTCGTTCCACAGCTATTTCGGGGTTCGGACTCTTTGTTTCCGTCATTGCCGGGCTCTTCCTTTTGGTGTGGTGGGCTCGCCACTGGCGCCGCACTCGTCGTGCCCGCTCCTTGGTCGTCGCTGACGAACCATCACCGACCACGAGTGGATGACTAGCGTCTTCCCGTCACCGATCCGACGGGAGCACCATGACAGGCGTCCACATCGTCACCGATAGTTCGTGTGACTTGACCGAAGCGGAAACAACAGCCAACAGCATTGGCGTTGTTCCGCTCAGCATTCGCTTTGGTAATGAAGAGTTCATCGACCGTGAAGAGCTGAGCGTCGAAGCCTTCTACGCCAAGATGGCCAGCACCGGTTTGCTCCCGGAGACCTCCGCTCCGTCACCTGGTCGATTCGAGCAAGCGTTCCGTGGTGCCGCCGCCGTCGGCGCGAGCGCCGTGGTGTGCATCAATCTTTCCGGCGAACTTTCGGCAACAGTGCAGTCGGCTCGCAACGCCGCCACTGCCGCTGGTGGCGACATCGATGTACGCGTTATCGACAGTCGCTCACTTACCGGCGGCCTTGGCACGATGGTGCTCGAGGCAGCTGCTGCTGCTCGCAATGGTGCCGACGCAGACGCCGTTGTCGCACTCGTCGAGTCCATGATTCCGCGAACGGAAATTTATGGCGGCCTCGACACCCTTGAGAATCTCAAAAAGGGGGGGCGCATCGGCAGCGCGAAGGCCCTGCTCGGCTCCATGTTGTCGGTGAAACCAATCATTCGCATCGTCGATGGCGCGGTCGAGGAAGCCGGCAAGCAGCGCACCCGAAAGCGCGCGCTCGAATGGATGCGCGATCAGCTCTTTGCTGAAGGAACCGTCGAGAAGCTTTCGATTCTTCATGGCGAGGCTCCAGATATCGAGGCATTCCTCGACATGATTTCCGAGCGCTATCCGCGCGATCAGATTCGCTTGGGAAAGATCGGCGCTGTGATTGGAACGCATGGCGGACCTGGCGTTATCGGCATGTGCTACCTGCGTCCGTGATACATCACCGCACTGACACCGCGTGAACGCGGACGACTCCGGGTCACCGCCCGTAAACCAATCTGGCCGCCCGCTCGCAGGACGCGTTCTCGCGGAGCGGTATCAGTTGCGTCAGCAACTTGCTGTTGGCGGAATGGCAGAAGTGTGGGAAGCCGATGACATCGTGCTGGGTCGCGCCGTAGCGGTGAAGATTCTTCACCCTCAGTTCGCCAATGATCCGATCGTCCGGCAGCGTTTTCATATTGAGGCCATTGCCGCGGCGCGGCTCGTTGACCCCTCAATTGTTGCGATTTATGACACCGTCGACCTCGATGGTTGCGACGCGATCGTCATGGAACTTGTTCGAGGTCGTACGTTGCGCGACTTCCTCGACGAACGCGGTGCACTTGATCCGATCGAAGTTGTCCATATCGGCGCAGAGGTCGCTGGGGCTCTTGCGATTGCGCATAAGGCCGGTGTGATTCACCGCGACATCAAACCGGCAAACATTCTTTTGTCTGACGACGGTCGAGTGTTGGTGACC
>Ga0136641_1001224_pt1 | contig 10840 bp, 11 predicted proteins | sample EliLak1302023Y_FD_115312 | JGI IMG/M metagenome (GOLD analysis project Ga0136641, IMG submission 115312) | Freshwater microbial communities from Elizabeth Lake, Yosemite National Park, California, USA - 13020-23Y | ecosystem: Environmental > Aquatic > Freshwater > Lake ... | reverse complement strand
GTTTGAGTGGCCTATGCATCACCAAGTTGGATGTCCTGGATGGACTCACTGAAATCAAACTGTGCACGCACTATGTGATGGAGGGTCGAACTGTGGACCTCTTGCCTATGGGGGCCGACGACATCGCTCGTTGCGAGGCGGTGTATGAAACGCTGCCCGGCTGGAGCAAGCCCACCCATGGCGTGACCCACTTTGAAGACTTGCCCCTTGAGGCGCAGAATTATTTGAAACGCATTCAAGAGGTGTGCGAAGTGCCCATCCACATCGTCTCGACCAGTCCAGACCGCGCGCACACCATGGTGCTCACCGAGCCTTTCGTTGCGCCTTGATTCACCCAGTTGATGTCTGATGCTGAAGCGTTTCGAGTCATTTTTGTTGATTTAAAAAATTAAAGGGATAGTTTCTATGTTGACTGAAGACGGTAAACACTTGTATGTCTCCTATGACGAATACCACAACTTGATTGAAAAGTTGGCCTTGAAGATCCACCACTCGGGTTGGGAGTTTGACAACATCTTATGTTTGGCCAGGGGCGGTATGAGGCCAGGGGACATTTTGTCAAGAATCTTTGATCGCCCTTTGGCCATCATGTCAACGAGCTCTTACCGCTCTGAGGCGGGCACCGTTCAAGGTCACTTGGACTTGGCGCGCTACATCACCACCCCCAAAGGAGAAATCGCCGGTCGAGTCCTGCTCGTCGATGACTTGGCCGACTCGGGCCACACCTTGAAGGCCGTGGTGGATTTGCTTAAAACCAGCTACAAGCCCATCACCGAGCTCAAAACTGCCGTTCTTTGGACCAAGGGACTCTCAAGCTTTGAGGCCGATTACTCGGTGGAGTTTTTGCCAACCAACCCTTGGATCCATCAACCCTTTGAGGCTTATGATGCCCTCAGGCCCGAGCAACTCCTCTCCAAGTGGAAGCTCTAAGGGCTTGCAGCCGCTAGCACGCTGGACAGCAGCTTCACGGGGGATGATGATGTTGAGAGTTCTACCCAAAAGTCAGGCGCGTAAGCCTAAAGGCCGCCAAGATGTCTGAGATCAAGTCCACCCATCTGATCCATCACCCGTACCAAGCGCCCCAAGAGTTTGAGTCCCCTCAAGCGCCCATTTACAAGGCCTCCACGGTCATCTTCCCTAGCGTGCAAGCGATGAAGGACAGGAGATGGCAAGATAAAAGTGCCTACACCTACGGCCTTCACGGCACGCCAAGCACCTTTGTCCTTGAGGAAAAACTAGCCACCCTGGAGGGCGGCACTTACTGCTCCTTGATGCCCAGTGGCTTGTCGGCCATCGCGCATGTGAACTTGGCTTTTTTGCAGGCCGGCGACCATGTCTTGTTGCCAGACAATGCCTACAGTCCCCACATCAGCATGCTCAAGCACTTGTTGTCAAATTTTGGCATCACATCCACGCGCTATGACCCGATGTCATTGTCCGACTTCAGTGCCAAATTGAACGAAGGAACTCGCTTGGTGTGGTTGGAGGCGGCAGGCTCTGTCACCATGGAGTTTCCTGACTTGGTGGGTTTGTGCAAGGCCACTCAAGCTCACAATGTTCGGCATGCGCTCTCGGGCAGGCGTCCAAGCCTGATCGCCTTGGACAACACCTGGGGTGCGGGCTTGGCCTTCAATGCCTTTGAGTTGGGGGTGGACATGACGGTCCATGCCTTGACCAAATACCCCAGTGGCGGCGGTGATGTGCTCATGGGGTCGGTGGTGTCCAAAGAGCCTGCCATCGCGCAAGCACTCTCTCAAGCACACATGCACTTGGGCACGGGTGTGGGGCCCCATGATGTGGATGCGATTTTAAAGGGCTTGCAAAGCATGGTGCTGCGCTACGAGGCGCAAGACCGAGCGGCTCGGTTCTTGGCCCATGCCTTGATGCGTGAGAGCGCTTTTGCAGAGATTTTGCATCCGGCTTTGCCGCATGCCCCAGGTCACGCCCACTGGCGGGCTCTTTGCGTGACTTCGCAAAGACCTGAGGGCCTGGCCGCAGGGATCTTCAGTGTGCTGTTCAAGTCCGAGTACTCGCAAGAGCGAGTTGAAGCGTTTTGTGATCGCTTGAAGCTCTTTCAAATTGGCTACAGCTGGGGTGGCCCCATGAGCTTGGTCGTGCCGTACGACATCGGCCCCATGCGTACATGTTCCCAAGCACCCTGGCGCGATCAGCACGTGGTGCGCCTTTGTATCGGTTTAGAGGACCCCCAAGATCTGTTGGATGATTTGAGGCAAGCCCTCAAAGTCTTGTGATTCTTTCGCTCGCCGCAGCTTGCCTCACCTGGTGTGCCAGGGCTTGGGTCTGAAGTTCATCCAAAGACGCCAACTTCAAGTGCAGCGCTTCATCAATTTTTTGATAGTTTCTCTTCATCGACTCGTCATAGGTGGGGTCATAGTGCTTTTCTAAAAGCTCCTGCACGACTTCACGAATTTGACCTTCCTTGATCCACTCGCACCAAGTGTCAATCACCGCTTTGCCTCTCAAGGTGACCAGGGCTTGGAGTTTTTGCATGAAAAAATCCGGTGCATCGGCCATGAAGGCATAGTCTTGCATCAGCAGCTCGACCCGGTCTTGCATACCCAGCTCCAAGTGCGTGCAGGGGCTTTGACGCATCTTTTGCATCAACTCCTCAGGCACGGACACGTTGCCCACTTTCTTGCTTTCAGACTCCAGAAAAATCACGTCTTTCGGATCAAAGCTCAACATTTTTTCCCAAACGAGGGTATCAAAATGTTTTTGTGAAGGTTGCGCCACGCCAGGCACTTGGCCCAAGACCGAACTCCTGTGGCAAGCCAAGTCTTCAAGATCCAAGACCTGAGCACCATTGGCTTTCAAGGTGTGCAAAAACCGCGTTTTACCAGAGCCCGTTCGCCCGCAGATCACGTGAAAGTGAAGGGGTTTGATCAGTTGGGGAAGCTCTTGCATGACTTGTCGACGAAAGCCCTTGTAGCCGCCTTCAAGCAAATGCACCTTGAAACCAATTTGTGAAAGCACCCCGGAGATGGAGCCGCTTCTTTTGCCCCCCCGCCAGCAATAGATCAAGGGCTGCCAATCTTTGGACAAGTCCAAGACGTGTGCTTCGATGTGCTTGGCGATGTTTTTAGCAACCAGGGCCGCCCCTTTTTTTTGTGCCTCAAAGGCGCTGACTTGTTTGTACAAGGTGCCAATCAAGATGCGCTCTTCGTCATTGAGGACAGGCCAATTGATGGCGCCTGGCCAGTGGTCCAGGGCAAACTCACCTTCGCTTCGCACATCGATGATGGCGCTGAAGGCGGGGGTTGGCTTGGACAGGCCTGAGGTCTGGTTGACCCAAAGCGCCACCGCCTCATGGGGCGAAATTTGTTGAAGGGCCATCGGTTCAGTCCTTCATGGAGTTTTTAAGTGTTGGCCAAACGCCTTGGAGGATGTAGGGGTGCGCTTTGGCCAAAGGATGGATGCGATCGGCTTGAAACCATGCATCGCTTGGGTCTTGTGCGCCAGGTGACTTGGCGATGTGATCGACCAAGCCTTGAAAGAAAAAAGGCACCAGCATGGATTGGCTTTGTTTGGCCACGAGCACATAGGTGGCCTTCAGGTCTTCATTGTATTGACGCCCGTAATTGGGGGGCACTTGCATGCCCAAGAGCAACAGTTTGGCATGGGCTTCATGGCAAAGCTTGGCCATGCTTTGAAGGTTCGATTGTGTCATTTTCAAGTCCAATCCTCGCAAGGCATCGTTGGCCCCAAGCTCCACCACCACGACTTGGGGGCGATGTGTGGCCAAGAGTGCCGGCAACCTGGCCAGTCCGCCAGAGGTGGTGTCGCCACTGATGCTTGAATTGATGACGCGCCAAGAGGGTTGCTCGGTCTTTAACTTCTCTTCTAGCAAAGCGACCCAGCCCTGACCCTTGATCAGGCCATATTCTGCGCTCAAGGAGTCGCCCACCACCAGTATTTTTTTGAAGGGGCCTTGCCTCTCTGAGCTTGAAGTGGCGAGGGTGTTGTCGCTTGTGCTGCTTGGTGCGCCAAGGGCCAAGGGAGCACGCATCAAGCACAGGATGACCATGGACCATGCCAGAGCAAAGAACAGCAACTGCTGGAGCGCCGCACAGCGCTCAAAGAAAGGTGCCGTGCGTGAATTTAAAGCGAAAGTTGAGAGACAATACAAGGTGTTTGGGCCTGGAGGATCGTTGGATTGAACAAGCCCCAGTATAAATCACGCCTTAAAAACCCTTTGTTGGCCTGCGCAAGGCGCTCTTGCGTTAGGGTTCAAGACGATCTCTTTTTTTTCTAAAAGCTCCACTGCATGAATTCACCGATCATTCGAGTTCAAAACTTAAGCAAAGTTGTGCCCGACTCTTTAGGAGAGTTGGTCATTCTAAAAGACATCGATTTTGAATTGCAAGCCAAAGAGACGGCCGCCATTGTGGGCGCTTCCGGTTCTGGCAAAAGCACCTTGCTCTCCATCATGGCGGGCTTGGACCGACCAAGCGCCGGAACGGTGTTTTTAGAGGGGACCGATCTTTTTCAAATGGACGAAGACCAAAGGGCCCATCTGCGCGCGCAAAGAGTTGGATTTGTCTTTCAAAGCTTTCAACTTCTGGGGCACTTGAACGCCCTAGAAAACGTGATGCTGCCTCTTGAGTTGATGGGCAAGCCCAACCCCAAGCGTGCTGCTCAGGAGATGCTTGCTCGGGTGGGCCTAGAGAACCGCTTGGCGCATTTCCCCAAGGTCTTGAGCGGCGGTGAGCAACAACGCGTGGCCTTGGCAAGAGCCTTTGTGGTGCAACCCGCCTTGCTCTTGGCCGATGAGCCCACGGGCAGTTTAGACCATGCCACGGGCGCGCGGATCTTGTCCTTGATGCTTGAGCTCAATGAGGAACTCGGGACCACGCTCGTCTTGGTCACCCACGACAACGCTTTGGCCAATCAATTGGGTCGACGAATTGAGTTGATGGCGGGTCAACTTGTGAGTCACTGATCTGTGTTGAACATCTACCAGCCTTCAACCCTTCAAGGATTGGGTCACCGTTTCCCATACAGCGCCATTCATGATCGCCTTGATTTTTCTTGGCCTGAAGGTCGGCGGTTGGCGGTTTACTTAGGGTTCAACATTGAGCATTTCTCAATGGCTGAGGGTTTGGGCGCCAATCTTGGGCCCGTATCCAAGCCTCCAGATGTGTTGAATTATATGTGGCGAGATTACGGTAACCGGGTAGGGGTTTGGAGGTGCTTGGATTTGTTTGAGCAGTTGCAGATGCCTACAGGCACCTTGATCAACACCGCTTTGTACGATTACTGTCCTGAAGTGATCAAAGCCTTTGTGGACCGAGGTGACGAGTTGATTGGGCATGGCCACACCAACTCTGAGCGGCAATCGGACATGAGCACTGAAGAGGAGCTCGGTCTTTTGTTGTATTGCAAGGAGAGGATCAAAAAAGAGTCTTTGGTGGATCTATCTGGTTGGCTGTCTCCATGGATATCAGAGAGTCGGGACACGCCAGACTTGTTGTCCAAGGCCCATTACAAGTACACCTTGAATTGGTGCAACGACGATCAGCCCTACAGGGTCAAAACCACGCAGAGCAACTCACTGTGGGCGATCCCTTACCCTCAAGAGTTGAACGACATCCCCATGATCGTTCACCGGCAAATGGATGCGGTTGATTTTTCGCAAATGATCATCGATCAGTTTGATGAAATGCTAGAACAAGCACATCACGCGACAAGGCCTCAATCTTTGGTGATGGGCCTTGCCTTGCATCCGTACATTGTGGGCCAACCCTACCGTTTGAGGCACTTGAGACGAGCCTTGAGCCATATTCACCATCACAAGCAAGACATCTGGTTGACCACGCCTGGGCGAATCTGTGAACACATGCAAAGTTTGTTCTCGTCTTGAGCGCTTTTGAGTCCCAAGAATTTTGTAACTTGATGGGCCTCAAGTTCTAGCCTTATCTGTCATACTGGAGGGTATGACTTCAAATACAGCCAAAGTGATTTATGGGTTTCATGCCGTGGGCGTGCGTGTCAAAACAGCCCCCGACTCGATCGTTGAGATCTACATCGAACCCACTCGGCGGGATGCGCGCATGCGTGGTTTCCTTGACAAAGCGAAGGAGGCCCAAGTTCGCTTGATTGAAGCCGATGGACTGCGACTGTCCAAGCTTTGCGGACAACTGGGTCATCAAGGGGTGGTTGCGCTGGTCAACCCTTTGGCGCAGCAGCATTCGTTGGACGATTTGCTGGACCTTCTTCCTAGCGAAGTCCCACCTTTGTTGTTGGTGTTGGATGGTGTGACCGATCCCCATAACTTGGGGGCTTGTTTGAGGGTGGCCGATGGTGCAGGGGCGCATGCGATCATTGCCCCTAAAGATCACGCGGTGGGGATCAATGCCACGGTGGCGAAAGTGGCCAGTGGAGCAGCAGAGACGGTACCCTACTTCATGGTCACCAACCTTGCTCGAACCCTCAATGAGTTGAAGGAGAGAAACATATGGATCGTGGGTGCTAGCGATGAGGCGCCAAAGACCTTGTACCAATCCGATTTGAAAGGCCCCATTGCTTGGGTTTTGGGCGCTGAAGGTTCAGGACTCAGGCAGTTGACCAAAAAGACCTGTGATCTCTTGGTGTCTGTTCCGATGATGGGAGCCGTTGAGAGTTTGAACGTTTCAGTGGCCAGCGGTATATGTTTGTACGAATCTTTAAGGCAGCGTTCAAGCTTGTAGCCAACCCAAGCCCCCAAGCAAAGCACCACTGCCTATCAAGACGAGCAAGTGCATCTTGGTCTTCCACACCAACATCGTGCTCACCAAAGTGACGATCCAAAGAGGCCAGTCGGTGGACAGTTTGTCGTTGTGCATGCTGAGCACATAACCCGCTGACAAGAGCAAACCCACGACGATGGGCGCCAAGCCAGCTTTGAAGGACCTCACGATGCTCAGGTCCTTGTGCTTTTGAGCCAACTTGGTGATGAACAAGGTCAACATACCAGAGGGAATCAGCATGCCCATCAAGGCCGTGTAGGCCGCCATCATGCCAAAGGCCCATGCTTGCCAGCCGGCTTGAACACCACCGCTTGCAATGAGGCCTACATTCATTCCCATCACGGCCACAAAGAGCACATTGGGCCCAGGTGCTGCTTGAGCGACGGTGATGGAGCTTGCAAACGTGGCGTCATCCAACCAGTGATGCTCATCGACCAAAAACCGATGCATCTCAGGTGCTGCGCTGATGGCGCCGCCCACGGCCAAGAGGGAGGCCCCAATGAAATTGAGGAACAAAGAAAACCAATCCAAAAGGGTCAAAGACATAAGCGTGTGATGGGTTTGATGAGTGTGATGGGTGTCATGCTTGGGATGAGTTTGGGATGAATGGCGTGTCTTGGGCTTGAAGAGAGATGCGTCAATGCGCTCAATCGGGCTCTATGGCCTTGGCTTTTTTGATCTGCTGATTGGCCAGGTAAGTCGAAGCGCCACCAATGAGCAGCAAAATCCAAACGGTGGGCAGTTTAAACACATTGATCAACACCAAGGTCAAGAGCACGACAAAGATGCACAGGGAGTAACCCAAAGGGTTTTTTTTCAGTGCCGGGATGAGTTTCAAACCCGTTGCCATGATCAAGCCTGCTACGACCGCATTCATGCCTTGCAAGGCGTTTTGGGTGATGGGGTTGTCTGAAATGCTTGCATACACCATGGCCAGGCTCAACACCACCAGGCTAGGGATCAACATCAGGCCTGCAGCGGCCGTCATGGCGCCTGAAAATCCAAAGTGCCGCTGCCCAATCATCAGTCCGAGGTTGATCACATTGGGGCCTGGAAGGACTTGAGCGATCGACCAGTCTTCAAGGAACTCTTCGGTCGTGAGCCATTGTTTTTTCTCCACCAACTCTCTTTGCACGATGGTGAGCACGCCGCCAAAGCCTTGCAAAGCCAGTCGGGTGAAGGACCAAAAGAGATCCCAGTGGCTTACAGGGCCACGTTGAAGGTGTTGAGTCATGCTGGCGTTTGAACAAATGAGGTCTTCTGATTTTAGTTTGAAATCAAAGCCCCTCATCGGAAGTACAACTTTCTCACCAAGAGCCAAGAGCCATGGACCTACATGAACCCCTGGCAAAAAGAGATCAAAAAAATCAAAAATGCCACAAGCGTTGGAAAAAGTCTCCAAATGCCACACAATCGGTCACAAAGACATTCGAATCATGTTGGCAAATCAACCCTGGTCTACAGATGTTGTCACTTGGCACTACACTTGAGGGTTGAACTTATGAACACCCTGACAGACGTCTCTTTTTTCCACCGAGCTGCCAAGCCTTTGACTTCTTACAAGAAGTATTGGGCCCAGCGGTTTGGTGTCGCCCCCTTTTTGCCCATGAGCCGTGCCGAGATGGATCTCTTGGGATGGGACAGTTGCGATGTGATCATCGTGACAGGAGATGCCTATGTGGACCATCCAAGCTTTGGCATGGCCGTGATTGGGCGAATGCTTGAAGCCCAAGGTTTTCGCGTAGGGATCATCGCTCAGCCTGATTGGCAAAGTGCTGAACCTTTCAAAGCCTTGGGGCCACCCAATTTGTTTTGGGGGGTGACCGCTGGCAACATGGACTCGATGATCAACCGTTACACGGCCGACCGAAAAATTCGCTCTGACGATGCTTACACGCCTGGCGACGTCGGTGGCAAGAGGCCAGATCGTGCCGCCATTGTCTACAGCCAACGCTGCAAGGAAGCCTATCCCCAAGTGCCCATTGTCCTTGGAGGCATCGAGGGCTCTCTCAGGCGCACAGCGCACTACGATTACTGGTCAGACAAGGTGCGCAGGTCCATTGTGCTTGACAGCAAGTGCGATCTGCTGCTTTATGGCAACGCAGAACGTGCTGTGGTTGAAATCGCACATCGCTTGGCTGCCAAAGAGCCTGTTCATCAAATGACGGACATTCGAGGAACGGCCTTTGTAAGGCGAGAAACGCCCATCGGATGGTTTGAGATCGACTCCACCAGTGTGGATGCTCCCGGTCGAGTCGAAGCCCATGTGAACCCTTATTTGATGGTCTCCGAACAAGCCGTGGCGCAGGGGCAAGAGTGCAAGGTCGATGTCGATGCTCAGCAAAAGGCCCGTGAAATAGAGCGCTTGGGTTTGACTGGACAACCCATTCGAATCGTGCCTAAAGTGCAATCCCTTCAAACTCAAGCACCTCAAGCACCTCAAGGGCCTCAAGGGCCAGGGCAGGAGAGCTTTGACACGCAATTCGTTGGCAAAGGCGCTTACAAGGTGCCTCCCAGAGACCGCTCGGTCATTCGGCTGCCCAGTTTTGAAGCCGTGAAGTCAGATCCGGTTTTGTATGCGCATGCCAACCGAGTGCTCCATCTAGAAACCAACCCAGGCAACGCCCGCGCTTTGGTGCAAGCCCACGGGCAGGGCACCAACAGCGCGCGAGATGTTTGGATCAATCCTCCCCCCATACCCTTGACCACCCAGGAGATGGATTTGGTGTTTGGTCTGCCTTACGCCAGAAGTCCGCATCCGGTCTACGAAGACCCGCAGGGGCGCCATGACGGCGTCACCAAGATACCGGCTTGGGAGATGATCCGGTTTTCTGTCAACATCATGCGGGGATGTTTTGGTGGCTGCACCTTTTGCTCGATTACAGAGCACGAAGGGCGGATCATTCAAAGTCGAAGTGAAGACTCGATCATCAAAGAGATCGAGGACATCCAAAGCAAGGTGCAAGGGTTCACTGGGGTGATTTCTGATCTGGGGGGGCCAACTGCCAACATGTACCGAATTGGTTGTAAAACCCCGGAGATCGAATCGGCTTGCCGAAAGCCCTCTTGTGTCTACCCCAGCATCTGCTCCAACCTCAACACAGATCATGGCCCTTTGATCAAGTTGTACAAAAGAGCTCGCGCACTCAAAGGCATCAAAAAGATCTTGATCGGTTCAGGTCTTCGATACGACTTGGCCGTCGAGTCGCCTGAGTACGTCAAGGAGTTGACCACCCACCATATCGGCGGGTATTTGAAGATTGCTCCTGAGCACACGGAAACTGGCCCCTTGTCCAAAATGATGAAGCCCGGCATGGGCAGCTACGACCGATTCAAACAAATGTTCGATCGCTTCAGTGCCGAGGCGGGGAAAAAACAATACCTGGTGCCTTATTTCATTGCCGCGCACCCTGGGACCATGGACGAGGACATGATGAGACTGGCCCAGTGGCTGAAGAAAAATGGTTTTCGAGCCGACCAAGTCCAGACTTTTTACCCAAGTCCCATGGCCACGGCCACGGCGATGTACCACAGCCGTAAAAATCCCCTTAAAAAGATCACCCGTGAGAGTGAGGAGGTGGATGTGGTCAAGGGCGACAGAAGAAGACGTCTTCACAAAGCCTTTTTGCGCTACCACGACCCCAACAACTGGCCTCTTCTAAGAGAGGCTTTGAAGGCCATGGGTCGTGCCGATTTGATTGGCAATGGCAAGCACCATTTGATCCCGACGTTTCAGCCTTTGACGGATGGCACCTACACAAGCGCCAGAAAAAAGAACTCGACCCATGCGCACGTGGCGTCGTCATCCAAGTCCATTTCAAACCAAGCTGCCAAGGGCGCATTGGCCAAAAAGATCCCCACCAAGGGGCAACTGCTGACCCAGCACACGGGTCTGCCGCCCAAGGCTTCAACCAAGAGCACGCCTTTGAAAAAAGGACTGGGTACAAGTCTCAGGGGTGATAAAACCTCGGGCTGAACTGGCTGAACTGGCCGAAGGTGCTGTACGGGCCGAGTGAGATGAACCTAGGGCCAAGGCCGAGTCTTTAGCTGGCCTTGGGCTTGAACTCAATCCAAATTTCGTAGCCCTGGGGCTT
>Ga0136641_1001221_pt1 | contig 10841 bp, 9 predicted proteins | sample EliLak1302023Y_FD_115312 | JGI IMG/M metagenome (GOLD analysis project Ga0136641, IMG submission 115312) | Freshwater microbial communities from Elizabeth Lake, Yosemite National Park, California, USA - 13020-23Y | ecosystem: Environmental > Aquatic > Freshwater > Lake ... | reverse complement strand
TGGCAGGATACCAAGTTTGCGACTCTTCATCAAGTAAATAACCAGGGCCACCGTTGGCTACAAGATTATCTCTTTGAGCTTGTAGTTCTTCCTCGGTCAAGTCGTAAATAGTCCATTGACGAGTCCACACCCCATAAACTTCTATTGGTGGAGTTACAAGCGCAACTTGATTCTTGCCTAGTTCAGGTTGGTCTTGCCATTCTACTTTTGCAAACGTGCTGGGTAGTGGCTGGTCTGTTGTCCACTCTGGGTGAATCAACTGTATATCGCCTTCATGTAAAGGGAACTCACCGGTATCAAGGTTTAGGTAATCAGACATTAAACAACCACCAAAGATGTAGTCCAAGCTGAAGCAGCGTCAGTCCATGTTGAGGTTGCTTCGGATAAACTTCCTGCTTGGTCAGAATAAGTAGTTGTTGCTGTTGTCCAAGTTGATGTTGCAGCAGCCCAAGAACTTGAAACGTAAACTATTCCAAAAGTAGAATTGCTGTATGTACCAGTTCGTGAACCATCTGATGGAAGTTTTGCAATAAACGCAACAGTTTGATTGGCCGTATTTTTTATTGTGCCACAAACATACATATTTCCTAAAGAGTCAACGTTTATGCTATAACTACCGTCGCTAGGTGTTGAATTAGTATCAGTAATTGTGCGTTGAAATTGAATTGTTCCTGAACTATTCCATTTAGAAATGGAAATTACATTTTGACCAGATGAGTTTTTACCATTTCCAACAACAAATACATTGCTAGATGAATCAACAAAAACACTACGAAGAAAAGTGGAAGGAGTTCCACTAACTACGCCGTAAATATCAGTAAAAGTGTTTTGCCATTGTAAGGTTCCTGAACTATTCCATTTAGAAATAGAACCAATAGTTTGGTTAGCAGAAACAAGACCCGTACCACAAACATACACGTTTGCTGAACTATCAAGGGAAATTCCATAAGCAAAATCGGCTGGGCTTGAATAAGTGTCAGTCAATGACCGTTGCCACTGAATGGTTCCCGATGAATTGTATTTAGAAACTGAAATAGTAGTAAAAGCAGATGAATTATAATTGTTTCCACAAACGTAAAGATTTCCTGAACTGTCAATAGCAATACTTTGAAATAATGCACTTTTGAACTTTGGTGATTGCCCATCATCTAATTTTCTTTGCCATTGAAGAGTTCCCGAACTATTTAATTTGTAAATTAAGTTGAAAGCATTGCCGTTTGCGCCGCAAATATAAATGTTTCCAGAACTGTCAGTAGTTATGCCACAATTATTAACACCAAAACCAGAACTTCCCGTTAATGTTCTTTGCCATTGAAGTGTTCCTGAGTTGTCGTATTTGTAAACTACGCTTAAAGTAAGATTTGCTACATCTTGTCCATAACCACAAACATAAACATAATTAGAACTGTCAACAGTTATAGCCATGTTGTAAGTTAAAGGTGATGAACTAGCATCAGTAATTGTACGTTGCCATTGAATAGTTCCTGATGAATCGTATTTAGAAACAGAGGCAACTGTTGCGTTAAACGAATTATATCCACTTCCACAAACATAAACATTGCCTGATGAATCGGTTGTTATGCCTCTCCCTATGGTGTTATGTGTTGCAGAGTTGTCAGTTAATGTTGCAACCCAATAACTTTGACCTAATGATATGGTACTAAACAATCCCTCAGCTCTAGCGGAGTCACCAGCAAACGTTGTGGCTAACGGCATACTAGAACTTTGTTTGACCTAGAAGTAGCACCCAAGTAGAAGCACCGGTGCAGATAACTGTGAAAGTGTACGAGTCGTAGTTTGATGCGTTGGCTGCGGTAAAAGCGGTTCCACCCTGATACCACGTTTGTATACCGTTGTTGGTTGCGCCTTGTGCTGGGAGTACGCTTGATGAAGCACCAGCCTGAACTCCGTTAATTGTTACGTTCTTAGGCAGGTAAGCCGTTGCACCATTGTTCACGAGTGCAGCAAATGTAACCGAACGACCAGCAGTAGTGGGTGCGTTGGTTATGTCAACGGTGTAGGTTGCCGTTGGGTTTCCGGTGTAGAGGAAGAAGGAGGCCGTTGCAGCGTTAAGAGCTGCTGACGTTGATCCGCTCAAAGCCGTTGCAGAAGTGCTGACCGTTTCAAAAGGTGCGGTAAGGACACCGTTGGTTGTCAATGGCCCCTGCGCCCCCTGCGCCCCCTGAGCCCCAGCGCCTCCCTGAACTCCTTGGCTTCCCTGTGGCCCTTGGACAATGGCGTCCCAAGCACTTGTACCTGTGTTGTATATGCGTGGTGTAGTCATTATTTAACCTTAAAAAGTTTAGTATACATTAGGCGGTTTTAACTGCGACTATTCCAGTAACAGAAATTGTTCCAGTAAATTGATCAAAGGCTTGTATGCTTGTAATTCCAGGAGACATATAAAAGTTTAAATAAACAGTAGTTGTAGAAGCAAGAACAATACTGCAAGTAAAAGTGGTTTGAACACCGTATCCAAGAGAGTTTCCAAAATTGCTTGCACCATAATAAGCCCCAGTAGAACTTGCGCTTGTTGTACCTATCCATGTTGTTATTTGAGGATTAGAGCCTGGAGAGTTTAAAGCATTAGAAACATTAGAAGTAATTAACCAAGTTCCAGCAGTTAAAGAAACAGAAGTTACATTAGAAATTACTCCGTTAGTAGTATTTATATTTGAACTTATATAACTTTTTACCGTAGTTCCAGGAGCGCCACCACTAAAAGTTGTTGGAGTCCAAGAACTTGTTCCTGAATTGTATTGCAAAACTTGGTTACTTGTAGGGGCTGTTGATGAAATGTTTACATTTTGCAAAGCCGTAGCGTTTGCACCAAGAGCAGTTGTTGAGGTGTCAAGCCAGAGGACAGCAGTGTTAGCCGGTGCGGTTGATTGCTGGACTACGCCAGTTGTTCCTTGGTTGCCTTGCGTACCTTGTGGGCCCTGGCTTCCAGTTGTTCCTTGAGCACCTGTGCTACCTTGAGTTCCAGTAGAACCCTGCGCTCCAGTAGAACCCTGCGCACCATTAGTTCCATTAGAACCCTGGAATCCTTGAGCACCCTGAGCACCACCGGAACCTTGTGCGCCCTGTGCTCCGTTAGTACCGTTAGTTCCAGCAGAACCTTGGAATCCTTGAGCACCCTGTGCACCACCAGAACCTTGAGCGCCCTGACTACCCTGCGTACCCTGAGCACCGTTAGAGCCTTGTGGGCCTTGTGCCCCAGTTGCTCCAGTGCTACCTTGAGCACCAGTAGAACCTTGTGAACCCGTAGAACCCTGTGCGCCTGTTACACCCTGGAAACCTTGAGTACCCTGTGCTCCTGTTGAGCCTTGGCTACCTGTCGCTCCTTGGGCACCAGTGGCTCCCTGTGAGCCTGTAGCGCCTTGTGAACCAGTGTTACCTGTGTTACCCTGGGCACCAGTAGTACCAGTTGTTCCTTGAGCTCCAGTAGAACCTTGGTTGCCTTGAAAGCCTTGTGACCCTGTAGTTCCCTGTGCCCCTGCGGTTCCCTGAAATCCTTGATAGCCTTGTGCACCCTGAGAACCCGTTGTACCTTGTGAACCTGTAGAACCTTGTGAACCAGTGGCACCTTGTGCACCTGTGGCACCTTGGTAACCTTGGAAGCCTTGTGAGCCAGTCGCACCTTGTGAACCAGTAGCACCCTGAGCACCGGTAGAACCTTGTGCTCCTGTACTTCCTTGAGGTCCAGTAAAACCTTGTACACCTTGTGAACCAGTTGCGCCTTGAACTCCTTGGTAACCTTGTGTACCCTGCGGTCCAGTAAATCCTTGGTTGCCTTGGAAACCCTGATTACCCTGAGAACCCTGTACACCTTGATAGCCTTGTGCTCCTTGAGAACCCGTTGTACCTTGTGAACCTGTAGAACCTTGCGTACCTTGTGTGCCCTGTGAACCAGTTAAACCTTGCGCTCCAGTTGAACCCTGTGCTCCGTTAGTACCGTTAGTTCCAGCAGAACCTTGAAAGCCCTGGTTTCCTTGTGTTCCCTGTACACCTTGGTTACCCTGTGGTCCGACCTGAGTGTAAAGAACTTGGCTAAAAGCACAGTTAAAAGAAGCAGAGACAGGGCGTGCTGGGCTTGTAGCGGCAGCAGTAGAAAGCAACTGTACGCCAGCGTCAGATGCCCACCAGTAAAATTGAATTTGGTCACCAGCAGAAATGTTTGTGGTGTCCATAATGGTACCAATAACTTGCGACGTTTTAGGGATTGTTATAGTAAAACCAGAAGCAGTTTGAATAACACCGTTTTTGGCATACCACATTGTCACGTCAGCGGTAGAACCACCACCTGGGTGGTAAAATTGATACTCAGCAGTAAATGAGTACGTACCAGCGTATGAGAACTGTACAATGCTGGTATTAGGTCGTGTGATACCACTGGCTACGTCTGTAGTGTTGATAGTAACAACGTTGGCTGTAGTCGTTCCACCACTGCTTTGAGTTGTGGTGTCGTAGAAGTTACCATAGTAACCTAGTGCTCCACCGGCTCCAGTAATACCTTGGTACCCTTGGTAACCTTGGTTACCTTGGATGCCCTGCGTTCCTTGAAAACCTTGATTACCTTGATAACCTTGGTTTCCTTGTGCACCAGTATTACCTACAATGCCTTGGAAACCTTGGTTACCCTGGTATCCCTGATTACCCTGAAAGCCTTGATTGCCCTGGTATCCCTGGTTGCCCTGTGCGCCAGTTACACCAGTGTTACCTTGGAAACCTTGATTACCTTGCGTGCCTTGTGTGCCTTGACTACCCTGAGCACCAGTGTTGCCTGTAAGCCCTTGGTTACCTTGACTACCTTGAGTACCCTGTGAACCTGTTGCTCCCTGTACACCCTGCGTTCCAGTGTTACCTGTAAATCCTTGAAAACCCTGAGTACCCTGTAATCCCTGTGTGCCCTGGTATCCCTGCGTGCCTTGGGAACCTTGGTTACCCTGGACTCCCTGGAATCCCTGATTACCCTGTGAGCCAGTTACACCAGTGTTACCTTGAAAACCTTGATTACCTTGGTTACCTTGATTACCTTGCGCTCCCTGGGCACCAGTGTTGCCTGTAAACCCTTGGTTACCTTGATAGCCTTGGTATCCCTGTGAACCGGTTGCACCTTGTACACCCTGCGCTCCGGTGTTACCTGTAAGCCCTTGAAAACCCTGAGTTCCTTGTGTGCCCTGTACGCCCTGCGTACCCTGTGTGCCTTGATTACCCTGTGTGCCCTGGTATCCCTGATTACCTTGAAAACCTTGATTTCCCTGGTATCCCTGATTGCCCTGTGCGCCAGTCGAGCCTTGTGCACCGGTAGCTCCAGTAGAACCAGTAGAACCTTGGTATCCCTGGTTACCCTGTGATCCTTGCGCACCAGCAGCAGAAATCTGTAGCCAGTACGTTGTGTTAGTAGGTAGTGTGCCTACGGGTGTAGAAGCGGCGATGTCAACGTAAGTACTACCTTGGTAGGTTACAATGTCACGCTGGTTGTAAGTAGCGGTGTTGCTCCATGGTCCCTTAAGAACTGGTGCCGCAGCCTGTGTTCCTTGATAACCTTGGTATCCCTGGTTACCTTGATAACCTTGTGTACCTTGATATCCTTGGTTGCCTTGAAAACCTTGCACGCCTTGGAAACCTTGATTTCCTTGCGTTCCCTGAAAACCTTGAGTTCCAGTGTCTCCCTTGATTTGAGTCAGCGAATCGTCAAATGACCAGTACCATTTAGCAGTTGTAGAACCGATTGGGTACTGAACACCGATGTAATAGTTAACCGCAGCAGTTACGGTAAGTTCCCATTGCCCTGGGCCACCCCATTGTGTTCCGGTGGTGGCAGGTCCGAAGTAGTCAGTTCCGAGAGTAAGACCAGTAGGTGCAGCTTGACCTGCTGTAGGTGGAGAGGTGAATAGAGATGCCTTGTACGCATAGACACCAGCGCCGTTAAGAAATCCCGAAGGACCTGCAACTGTACCCGATAGCAGGTAATTAGTCATTAAACAGTTTCTCCTGCGTTAACAGCAGCCTGGGCTGCATCGTATCTAGCACCTACCTTGGCGTCGCCACCAAGATTCATGCCAGTCTCAATTTCCCACTTAGACCCTGCTCGCTTCTCTAACGAAGCAGCGCCTTTGACGGACTTAGGTTGCACTCCGTCTTTACGTAGACGCTTGTAGGCAGCAACGTCCTTGTGCATTATTGCGGTGTTCTTTTCAATCGAAGCGGCTTCTGATCGTGTAGGCATAGAAGAAGCAGCAACAGAGACAGTCGCAGCCTTACAGCCGAAACAGTCCTCTGGGTGAAGTCCAACGTTGTGTGGTGTTGCGGTCATGAAATACAAGCTCCGTATCCTGCGTTAGTCAAATCCGTGGCCTCTGCCGCGGTAACATAACATGAGTTCATGTATACTTTAGCAACGTATGGGTTTTGGCTCACGTTACTTACAGTCTTAACTGGTGGCTTAGCTTCGTAGTCAATGTAGTAAGACGTGGAGTATGGTGCTTCTGGATTCCAAGGGTTGTAAGGATACGGAATGTTCGTGTTGGAGTTTTCCGGCGTAGCCGTGTCCTGAACGAACGTACCGTCCGATAATTTAAAGACTAAGACGTAACGTGGCCTGTTAGGGAAGTAACGCCATAACCTACGCTCCAAGCCCTTCGAGTCGGGCAGGATCGGTGGGTTGTCTTTTACCTTTGGCGGTGTAAAAGTAGGCACGAAAGCCTACTTAGTCTGGTTCTTACGTCCAGTAGCACCAATTTGTTCAGCAACAACAGCGTCGTGGATACGAGCGCCACCAGCGGTCTGGTACTCAGAAGGAGCAGTAATAGGCATGCCTACTGGCTTGTTCACACGGCTACCACCATTGATACTTTCCTCAAGAAGGGTTGTAGGGCGGAAGTCAACGTACTCAACAACTGCGTCTTTACCTGCATCTGGGCTAAACATTGCGTCATACTTGCTAGTCATTAGATGTCTCCGTAGGTCTTGTAGGTAACTACTTCAGGTGCGTCTGAGTATGGAGCGTGCTCAACTGGTGTAATGCCACCAACAACTGGTGTGCCCTTAACGCCACGAGCGGTGTTAGTTTCAACGCCACGTAGAGTAGGTCCGTTAGTTGTAGTAGAAGTTATGGCTGGAGTAATAAATCCTGTGTCCATGCTGTTAGCAGTAGTTCCGCGAAGAAACTCTGAACCAACTTCTTTGAATGATGCGCGTGATTCCATTGTTATAGCCTCGAATCGGTCATGTCACAGCAACCGCAACAGCAAGGTTCTGATGTTTCACCTTGCACTGCTGTAGCGTTGTTGCGAGCTGCGCGTGTTGCGCGGTTTGCTAGGGGTGTTCCTGCTGGGTTTGCGGATTCTGGTCCACGTACCAAGCCAAGTCCTGTAGGTACTGTCATTTGAGTTTTTCCTCGCTAGTGTGTTGATCCTTGAGAGAAACGAGGTTGCCGTGGAGATCGGTTAACCGACCACAGACGAGACATTGAATCTCATCCAAGCAAGCCTGTACGTCCCTGCTATTGCAGTTCTTACAAGCTGTGGGCCACGACAACGCTCGTTCCTCTCTAGAATCTAATTGACTACTGGACTAAGCCAGTGGTGAGCCGGACTCACCGAGGTCAACTGCTGGGTTAAAAGTAGTTCCAGTTCCAGGTGTGGCTGAAATGTCGCCACCTAGGAGTGAACTTGACTCAATGCGGACAACCGCTGCCTGACGGAAGATACCGTAAGCACCAAGCCAGTACCATCCCATTGGGACGAAACGGCGTAGACGGTCAACTACTGGACCAGGTACAACGTGTGGGTACGCACCGTTACCATCAACGTATGAGTGAGCCTTGGCAAGAGCCTGGCGACCAACGATGAGAGTTCCGTAAACGTTTGTTGAAGATGCACCAGCACCCTGGAATACAGGAGCACGTGGTGTTTCAATCCAACGAACACCTTCGTAAGCACCGAGTTCACCATTCCAGATTTCGCCTGGCTGTGAGTAAACGTGTGGTGCACGCCATCCCTGAATGTTTGAACCAGAAACAGTTTCGCCTTGAAGGTCTGAAACGAGGTCTGGGTGGATGTAACCAACGTACATTCCGCCGAATGTTGGTACGTTCTGTGAACGCAAACGAGCACGAGCAACACGGATGTCAAGTGATGACAATGTGTTTGCTGCTGCTACACCGGCACGAGTAGTAACGCTTGACTGAAGTGCTGTTGCACCCAAGCCTGATGCGTACTGTACGTTTGTTCCGCTGTCAAGTGCTGCACGAGCGATTGTGTCAATTGAAACACCAGCGTTGTATCCAACTACGTTGGCAACGATTGGGTCAATGTCCACGAAGCTTGTACCGCGAAGCTTAGCAGTGGTAAGAACGCCGTTACCGTATTCTGCAAGAGTCAGTGCAACCACTGAGTCTGACATTGCTACGGTTGTGATGTCTGTTGTTTCTGTAAGTGCTGTTGTTGAAATCGGTAGGTCGTTAACAATTGTGAACTGTACCGAAGCACCTGGCATTGACTGTGCAGTAGGCTGAACGTCTGCTACAGCGTCAAAGTAAAGCTCAGGACGTAGAGCAAAGTATGCCATACGGTCATAAGCGGCCTTCGAGAAGTCAAGGGTTGACTGTCCCGTTGGGTTGTCTGAGTAGCCATCAATAGCCATTTCAAACTCCTTTTCTAGTTAGTGTGTTTTGATTAACGCACGTTCCTAGAAGTCCAGACACCCAGTTTTTCATACTGTTGTTCTGTTACGATCTTCATGGCTTCTTCGGGACTTGTTGCCTCTTGAATACGGGCTAGGAATTCCTGACCTAAGTCTGGTCCTACGCCTGACGTACCAATAGTCGCACCTTGGGCACGACGTAAAGCCTCAAGTTCCGGATCGTTAGCAGGGGCTTCAGGTGTGGTTTCCTGATTAGATGAAAGGATGCCGTATTCTTCAGCCATCTTCCGGATTGCGTCTACTGACGCTTCTCCATCGTATGCTTTACGAAGTAATGCACCTGCACCTGTCTCTGGGATTCCAGCCTTGGTGAATTGGAATTCAAGCTTTTGCTTTTCCAGTTCTGCCTTTGCTGCTTCAAGTTCCTTACGGGCTTTGTCACCTTCACGCAACTGACGCCTAATGTTAGGGTCTAGTGGCTGACTGTTGGTTTCCTGCTCGTCAAGTTCGTTGTCGAATTCGGACATGTTGATCGCTCCTTCTAGGTACGCGCTTTATTCAGAGGTAAATAAAACGGATAAATTTGTTTGCACTATACGCACTTAGGGACGTGCTCCCCACCAAGCGGTTTAGTTGTCTAGCTCGCCCACGATCAATGGGGCCAAACACCTAACGTAATTGTAGCACATTATGTACGTGCAGAGCCAAGACCCGTAACACCCTTATTAGATGCTTCGTATCCACCACCCTTTTCAAAGGGGGCTGCCTTGGCTTGTTCGGCCAACTGTACTTCTCTTTGGGCTACTTTAAGGTCAGTGCCCCCAAAACCGGCTATTTGACTTCCAATTAAAGTATTGGTGTCTACGGTAGGGGCAGTGGCTCCAGGGAGCGCCCTGGTCAAATTAACGTCCTTAGAGGCCGTTTGAAGCGCTGTCTGTGCCTTACCTAGGGTAAACTGGCTGTACGGGTCAGAAGCGGTTCCTGTGGCACCAGCAACCCTAACCATCTCAGCAAGTTGCTTAGCCTGGTCAGATGAGAAGTCTTGGAGTCCAGCGGCTTGGGCTGTGTTCTGTAGGTTGGCTGAAATTGCCTGACGAGCAATGACTGGTTCTGCTTTTGCTGGGTCTAGGAAGTAGGCCAAAAGCCCACCATGACCGACACCATGCTCTTGCATAAACTGGTTCTGGATGTTCTGTGGAAGCGCTGCTACGGCGTTATAGCCTTCAGCAATACGACGGCTGAACTCTGCTGGGGATACCTGTCCACCAATTAACTTGCCAATTTCTGCCTTAGTAAAGAAAGCGTCTGGAAGTCCAGCGGCCTGAGCTGTGTTCATCATTGCCTGACTAGCAGCCAAGTACTGTGCTTCAGTCATTTGCTGAGCAGCGGTCTTGTTGTGCTCAACCAAACCTTTAAAAGAATCCTTGTATTCATTTGTGGTGCGAATCATGTTCATCAACTCTTTAGCATTGGTAATGTTCTTTTTAAAAACAGCATCATCAATAAGTGGCTGTAAATTAGAAAGTCCTAATTGGTCAAGTGTTTGCTTAAGGTTTGAATCAGCATTAATCTTGGATGATGATGTAGCCGTGGCGTTAGCATATGCCTGAAATTGCTGACCTTCAATTTGAAGCGTCTGAAGTTGTAATTTCTGTGCTGAACTTAAGCCGGAACCAGTAAAGTCGTATGTCTTTGGGTCTACCTTGCTGAAATCTCCACCAAACTGGTTGGCGGCTCCCATCAAAGCACCTACATTTTTCAGAACTGTCTTGTGGTCTTTGGTGTCTGGTTTGAAGAAGTACGAGCCATCAATACCATAAGGCTTAAGGAAGTCGTTAACTAATTGCTTGCCTTTAGCGACACCTCCGCCCTTGCCCGTCATGCCCATGGCGTAAACAGCATTAAGAAGTTCAGTAGCAGTTGGGTTGTTACCAGCGTATGTTCCAACAACAGTGGTGCCATTAGGCAACGTGTAACCCATAGAGTTTGCTACATTGGCGTACTGACCTGTTAAACTTGTGCCAGGGGTTGTTGTGGTTGTAGTTGGGCCACCAACTTTTTTGGTTGACGCGGCACCTAAAGCCTTTGCTTCAGCGTCGGCTACTGCCTGACTAGGGCCAGTAACGGTTACGGTCTTTTTAGTAACTGCGTCGTAATACGTTGCCTTATAAGTAGCCATTACATCGCTCCTT
>Ga0136641_1001220_pt1 | contig 10842 bp, 7 predicted proteins | sample EliLak1302023Y_FD_115312 | JGI IMG/M metagenome (GOLD analysis project Ga0136641, IMG submission 115312) | Freshwater microbial communities from Elizabeth Lake, Yosemite National Park, California, USA - 13020-23Y | ecosystem: Environmental > Aquatic > Freshwater > Lake ... | reverse complement strand
TTTTTGTTAACTTTTTTTGTTTCAGCCTGAGCTGCTGCAGAAGAAGCAGCTTGTATCGCAGCTTTTTCTTCACGTGCAGCTGCTTCTTCTGCAGCTCTTATTGATAACTGTAATTTATTAATCTCATTTTTTTCAGCCGGGCTGGACGTCGGATTACCACCACCATCTAACAATGTTATAAGTTCTTTGGTATTTCTCTTACGTTTCTGGGTTTTTTTAATTTTGTCACTCATTAGAGTACACCCTATATTTTGTACGAGAATTTAAAAAGTTCTTTTTATTCATGTTTATTTTATATTCTGTCATTTAAAGAATGACAGAGCGTTCTGTAAAAACGTAAAATTAAAAAACAACGTGAAGGTGAAGTAATTGTAATAAAATAGCCGTATAAAACAGTACTTCCAAAAATTGTTGAAACTATAGATATACAAAATGATACTAATCCACAATCAAAAATAACTGATAAAATGGTTGATGCTAAGAAGAATGCTCTAGAAATGAAATATAATGAACTTCGTCACAAATTAAAACTAATTAACTATTTCAATATTGCAGATAATATCATTCCAGGTGCAATTAATCCAGAAACTATAAATATAGATAAAATAAATGAATTATTCACAAACTATGATAAGTATATGCAACTTAGCTATACTGAAATTAAAAAATAATAGTTATAACTTGATTTTTATAAGCGTGTAGCAACAACTGTTGTCATCAGCCATATGAATAATGTAACGTTTGATATAGCATTGTAAATTGCGCGACGTTGTTCAAAAGAATCTTGATCAATTGGTGTTGAATGATATTTGATAATATATAAAATTGGTACTAGAATAATTTGAAGTATTATGTGAATTATAATACGAAGGTATCCCACTTTATTATTTTTAGTGTTAATATAGTAAAATATACTACTTAAAAGTACATTTTCTTCATAAGCATTTTCAGGTATATTTGCAATAAGAACCCATACCAAGAAAAGTGCAATATATCCAACAATATATGAAGTAAAACATTGATGAAATGTTGTAATCATATGTGAATTAATACCCCATTGAACCATAAAGAGTATTATAGTACGTATGAAGAATGTTCCGACAATAAATATTATACGATCAATAGGTCCTACAGAGAGCGTTTTTTGAGAAAATTCTGGATCATCATCAAATTCTTCAATGAAATCAGCTGTTGTATATTTAGTACCAGTAGGTTCATCAATATCCTTTTCGGGGTATTTTTTTGGATCATATGTTGTATTCCAACGGTTGATATAATCTACAAGACCACCGGCAGTTTGAACAGATGGAGTTTTATATAAGAGTTTTTTTATTCTATCATCATTTAATAAAGCTTGCGTAAGTATTTCTTCAGTTAATATTTCATTTGTATTGGAAGATTTCAATAATTCAGGTTTTTCTTTAACTAATACATAGAGTAATTCTTTTGCTTCTGTTAATAATTTGTTAATTTCATCATCAGAAAATCCACGAGCTTTTAATTTTTCATATTGAATATTATATAATTCCTCCTCTGCTCGTACATTTATATCTAGTTCTTCTAGTTCTTCTGGTAGTTGTTCATCTGAAGGAAGTCTAGCATCATCTTTTTTAAATTGAGTTTTTAATTGAGCAATTAAATTAATGCCCATTTTTGCTTGCGAACATCCTGGCGTAAGCTCACATACTTTATTTCCAATTGGATGATTTGTTACTGTATGAATTACATTAAAAGCATGTCCAAGAAAATTTAATCCACCACCACCTTTTCTAATTAATCTATTCACACCATCTCGAGCCCATGCAGCTGCTTTAGAAACTGCTTCATCATGTGCAGCCCATCCAGACGGTTTTGCTACATTTGATGCAGCTTTTATAGCTTCTTGTGCTACATTTGATGCAACATTTCTAGCTTCTTGGTTTGCAATACTTGATGCAAGTGTTCTTCCTTGTTTTGCAATTGCTGCAGCAGTTCTTGCGCCTTGTGTTGCTACTGCTGTAGCAGTTTTTGCTCCTTGAACTAAATTTCCAACACCTGTAGCTAAATTTAACGCACCCACACCAGTTGAAGCTTGTGCCCATCTTTTTGCACCATGCGCTTCTTCTGTAGCACGTTTTGCTTGCTCAATCGCTTCAGTTGTTTTTTGTAATGCCGCATTATGTTGGGTATCTAACTTATTATTAAAATACACAGCGGTTCCTACTGCAGCAGCACTTGCTAATACAGGTGCTGCAATTTTTAGAAATGCACCAATATTCAATCGACCAGTTTTATTATAAGTATCTATTTGTTTAGCAGCTTCTAATTCTACGTTATATGAATATTTTTTCAGTTCTTTTGCTTCTTCTTTAAATAAATTAGCTGCATTTGGATCATCTAAAATTTTATTTGCAATTTTTTTTAATATTTTCGCATTTTCAATAACTCCCTTATAATGTCTTATAATATCATTTTTATCGGCTCCTCCATCCTGAGATTGTCGTAGTTTTAAAAGTTCATTTTCTTTTTCTGTTAGCTCTGTTGTCAGCAGAGTTATGGACTGCTCAGATGTTGGGGATAATTTAGTTATTTCTGCTATTTCTGCTTTTAACTTAGCAATTTGTGTATTTAATAGGGCTATTTGCAAATCTTTTTGCTGAGCAAGTATAGCATTAGTCTGGGCGGCTGCGGCGCTTGCTATTAAAGCAGCGCTATTCTCAGTAGGTGTAGTATTTACAGCTGATGCTTCTGTAGTCAAAGTGCTTTTTAATTGTGTGACAAGATTACTAAGATGTGCCTCTGCTTCCGCCGCCCTCGCTGCTGCATCTGCCTCCGCTGCTGCATCTGCCTCCGCCGCTGCTGCATCTGCTTCCGCCGCTGCTTTCGCTGCCTCCGCCGCTGCCTCCGCTGCTGCATCTGCCTCCGCCGCTGCTGCATCTGCTTCCGCCGCTGCTTTCGCTGCCTCCGCCGCTGCTTTCGCTGCCTCCACCGGTGCTTTCGCTGTCTCCACTGCTGCTGCCGAGTTTGAAGGTTCTACTTTGAGTTCTTGTAAAACTGGGTTTCCTTTAAAAAGTTTAGCATATTTATTACGGAAGTTATCTTCTGGAGTGCCACCACCATGTGTTTCAACATCAGTTTCTGGGGAGGTATCATCTTCTGATTTTCTTACTTTACGCCACTGCCTTTTAAGAATATTGCGGATATCGGTTTTTGCATCTTCTATTTTTTTCAAACGTCCCTGTTCTCGTTTGTAAATTGTCATTGCTTCTTCAAAAGCCTTCTTATCAGCGTCTGTATTTGTTTGGGCGTAAAAATTTATTTTATCAGGACCGCCAGGCATATTAAATGCTGCATTTTCAAGACCTTTACCGAATTCATAGTCGCCTTTTGGTGAACCTACGGATGTTAAGTCAGCAAATTTAAACTTTTTAGTAATGTCAACTGGCATTTGCCCTCTACATCTATTCACATATTTTAAAAACTCATACTTGACTCTAATGAGAAAAGAAAAATAAATGTGCTTCTAACGGGTTTTATTAATAACCGCTTGTAACCACCCATAAAGTGGTCCAATTATTACTAGTAGTAATACAATAGACGCTGTACCTACTGAAGCGTGAATTGGACGTGCGAGATGCTTATATATAAAGTGAAATATTGCATAGAAAATTACAAAGAATATTATTATAGCGAATTGAAGAGTGCTCGTTGTAAATGCAGATGCTGCTTTTTGTAAGCTAGTGTCTGTACGAAGGTTGCGCATATCTATACGAATTTTATTCACGGCAGTTGTAATAGCTCCAATTTTTGGATCATTTGGGTAATTTGTTAATAAATTTTGAAGTTCATTACCATTTTGATGAAGTAAATATTTCCATAGTTGCTCTTTATAATCATTCAAAATAAAATTATCACCGTCTGTGGTTTCCACGGATTTTATGTTTTGTATTAAATCTATCTTTAATTGATCTTGAGCAGTTCGATCAGCAGCTCTATTAGGAACTTGTGTTGGATTTGTACCTAGAATACTCTTTACTTTATTTTGTAAATCTTCAATAGTTGGCGCATACGATGTATTCACAGTTGATATGAGGTTTAATGACGTTGAATTAAATTGTATTGCAATAGATATAATTATTACATATAGAATTGCATATATGTAATAGCTACTATTGAAAGGTAAACTCTGGTAAACTATAATGTATAGTATTGGAATTATTACAGCAAGTGTTGGTAAATAAAGAGCATATAACTGTGACATATTACTGACTTTTGGTACACCACTTGCAGCTAGATCGGCATTTTTCATTCCATCAACCAGTTTATTAATATAAACAGAATATGTTGATAGATAACTTATATATCCTGCAACAGATACCACTAATAATATTACCGCAGGATGTTTAATCTTTTCAAATGTATTTACTCTTTTGTCTAGTAGTATTATATCATATAAATCAGCAGTAACTAATATAAAAAGCCCAGTTATCAGTACTATCCATGAAACTTGAACTAATATAAATGCATTTGTCATTATTTTTGAAGCTTCTTTTCCATGATAAATATCACCAGGATCACCTTTAATAAGTTCATAAATTTGATAATTGGGTGTTATAATTTCTAAATATTCATTTCCGCATTCTAAACGTTCGCGGGTACCATATTTATTTGCAAATGAAATCCATGATGCTGCACGAATATTTAATCCTAATGCGACTATTATAAATAGTATAGCTAAGACTAATCCGCCGTTACTTCCATATACTTTAATATTCTCAATTGTTGTCATTTAAATGACCCTCCTTATAGTTTAGATATATTTTCATTTTCCAGGGAATTGTGATGTTAATGCAAGTGCAGATGCGATGCATATAAGTATTATAAAATATACTGAAATAAGGACTTTCTTATTGAATATGGTATAAAGAATATGAAATGTAATATATGCTACAAATACATATGTAGATATGATATATATATTCATAGTATAGAGATTTTTTGTAATACTTTCAGTCGGATCATTAAATTTTTTAGATGATAATGAATTTAATATCGATAAGACATTGGCTTGAGTAGGATTACCTGGTGGAGGATCTATACTCGTACCATCGCCAATCTTCAATGGGTTACCATTACATTGACATTGTGTTATTTGATCTTGTGATATGAGGGTTTTAAGTGCTGTCCACATTTGATCATTCCATTGAAGAGTTGATAATTCACTTGCAAGTTGAGTGGCATAAATTTGTACAGATTTAAGAAATGTTTGAAGCGTAGTCTGATAATCAGAAGGTGCAGTCGCTGTTGATACACCTGTAGTAGCGGTTGTTTTTGGCAAAACATTCTTAACATCAGCTAAAAATACTGTAAAATTTTTCGGGTTAAGTGTTTTTATAAGTTGTCCGATACCTTCGTTACATATGCTTGTTCCACATACACTTGATTGTAATAATTTATAATCATGTGATGTATTTGCAAAATTTATAAAGCTAATGAGTGTATCTACATCATTTCTAGTTAAATTTAAATATTCACTATTCGCATCAGTTTGTGTTAATATATCAGTTTTATTTGATTGTAATAATCTGCGCAATATTGTTTCTTCTAATATAACAAGTGATCCGTATGTTACTGCGTTCGTTGGATTTGGTGGTTGCAATGTTGCTGAACTTATCCCTAAATTAATTACTATAGCATGGATAGCTGCATTACTACCTAAATTTTCTAATACAATTTTATAATCAGCGCCACTAAATACTTTACATGTAACATTTAAAATTGGATTACCAGATGAATCATTATTTAAACTTGTAGTTATTACACTAGCATCTAATGGTTTATTAATATTTGTGTTAATAGCTGTTAAAAAACTCGTTGTGGTAGTTAAGTTATCAATATTTATATTATTATTCGTCCCAGCAAGTGTATAATTTACAGATACGATATTTTCACTATTATATGTACTTAATAGTTGTTGTAAATTAGGTGTTGTAAATATTTGGGATTTTAATATACTTAATTTCGATGCATAATCACTTATAGTTGGATTTGAATATAATGTATTTATTTGATTTCTTGAAATATATATACCCACGAATAAAAGTGCTAAACTAATAAGACATATATATGTTACACTTGAGAATTTGGGTAATATTGCATTTTCTGAATAAGTCGAATATTTATAAATACTCCATACTAATATTATTATTCCAATGATAATTTCCGTAATAGCTAGCGCTAAATAATTCTTTTGAAACTTATTTTTCCTACTGGTATCTTGGAAATATCTATACATTCCATAACGAACTGTATCATTTTCATATGTTGAAAATTTTTTACATAAATCTTGTCTATTCTGTACACTGAGTAATTGCAATTTTGCATTTATTATAATTTTAGTTAATAGTATAAGTGAAATTATAAATAATATACAATAGATAATTACAAGCACACTAAAAAGGAGAGCTTTATTAGATTCATCTAACATACCACCTTGCATACCACCTTGCATAAATTTAGAAAATTGTATTTGTTTTTCTTTCTTCATAAAAAGAACCTACTATAAGTATGTATTTTATTACTTCTTGGCCTTTGCACCAGATCCTTTGAATTTAGAGAGTATCCATTGAATGATGCTTTTGATAAATTCTCTAATTAATTCTATTGCTAGTTTAACATGTTCGTTATCATAATATATTGCAATAAAAATGCCCATGAATAGTGTTACAGTTGTTGCAAATACTAATATATAGTTTAATATTGATTTCTTACCATTAGAAATTGTTTGTAATATTGCGAGTTTTTTATTCGCCGTTTGTAATAAAGTATTTAATCCTGACATAAATATGCTTTCTCTCTCTGGATCTGTGAAGAATTTATCACCATTTAAATCTTGCAACGTAGAATATATATTTGGAATATAGATTGCTTGTTTATAATAGAAATAAAGTGTTGGATCAATTTTTTCACTTTGTATATTTTCTGGGCTGAAAATAGAAATAACAGTTTGATAGTTTGGATCTGCTTCTGGTACTTGGTCTTTATAGAATGAAAATAAAGATATTGTAAATACCATACGTTGTACTTCACCGTCACAGTTTGATACTGGAGATGTACAATCATTACGATTATTTTTTGTTATTTCTGAATTAAATATTGACAAAAGTGCTTTTATATCATTATTTGTAAGCGCTTTTAAGAAATCAGAATTAGTTGTTATATGACTATAAATAAAACTCTTTATTTCTCGCATATGTGTGCGGATATTTTTAAGAGTACCTTGTGTTTTTTTAATGAAATAATCCTTATAAATAACCGTTAAAATTGTTGCCCCACTTACCGCAAGTACAATTGTACCAACATCCATCATTGGTGGTTTAACTTCATCACTAAACGTTTGGCCTTTAAATTTTGAATATAACATTAGTCCAAAGTAAATACCATATTGAATACCCATCAATAATACAAATATACCAAAAAAGGTATATATATATGATATAACGCTCTCCTCTGTAAAAATATAATAAGGTTCATCTGACATTGAGTTTGTTGTAATATATTTCATATCATTATAATCGGTAGTATCTTTGATAAATACGGGACCTTTTGAAAGTTGATTCTTTTGTGAAATTTGATCATATGTATAACAAAATACATCTGCCCATGCAAGAAGAAAGAGAATTACAAACATTAACGCAGACAATATTGCTAATAATTTATACATACTCACAAAAGCTTCATTCATACCCCCTGGTAGTTTTCCTCCATTTCCAGCGGCAACTACTGAAGAGTTTTTTGTAGCTGCCGCTGGAGATGCAACTGATAAAACTGGGGCTGCAACTGGGGCTACAACTGGGGCTGCAACTGAGGATGCAACTGAGGATGCAACTGGGTCTGTTTCTAATGATTGTTTAGTAGCATTTGTATTAGCTAATACTTGCTGTGGCATACTATTAGATAGATTAAATTCAGGTGTTCCACCATTTTTTTTATTTTTAGGCATGCCTATCCTATCTCTTTTCGAATATAATAATCTACGATGATTATTTGGTTTTAGGCATTGCCATTTCATGTAACATTTTAATAAAATTAAAAAATCCGTTACGCACTGATTCTTTTCTGAATAAATATATTAAAATGAGTATTGGAACTGTTTGAATTATAAGTATTGTTATTGCCATATTTAAAAATTTATTCCATGAGTCTTCTGGATAAAGTGTATTAGCACGATTATTTGCTTCTGCAAGTAAATTCTGTACTTTATTTATTGCAATTGCTATAGTTTCTAGTGATACTTTATTACCAGGGATAGATAAATAGATATTTTTCATAATTATTGAATAATCTTCAATAAATGTTGAATTATGATACAAAAAATCTGCAGGAGACCAATCTAATGCTGCCATCGTATTCATAATATTAATTTTATCTTTCAGAGATGATCCGATAAGTAAACTATGAATATCAAAAATCTTCACGGCTTTTGTAATATTGCTATTACGGAAACCAATCTTTTGAATATGAAAATATAGATTAAGTGTAAAGAAAGCCTTAGCTAATGTATCTACAGAGGGATTTTCTTGAATTGCATTAAGTGACTGCTCTACAGTTTTTATAACAAGCATAGAATTCGTGGGTATCTCTTTCAAAGGTTCTAAAAATGCTTTAGTCTTATAGATATTGTTGTGTATAAAATTATTAAAGTCTTTTATACGTTTACTTACAAGATGCATTGATTTATGAGCATATGAATATGATGATGCATTTGCTATAAGTGCAATAGTCACTTGAATTAAACATGCAATGGCAATACCTTTAATAATACCTTCTAATGGTGAATGAAAAAATGCAACCAGTAGTAGTATGAAAGCTATTATTGGAAGAATTATAAATAATTGGTATTTATATTTAGTTCTAAAGAAATTAAAGAAATCAGAAGATTTTGAAACTGAGTAATCAGCAGATTGAATATTTAATGGATTTGCAATTAATTTTGATTGTGAAGCTTGTTCTAGCGCCTGTGATAAATATACAATTGAAAGAATCATTGAAAGCAACACTATTAAAAATGCCACTAATGTACAATATTTTCCAACTGATGATGAATTTTTAAAATCAGCTAAAAATTCTTGAATAAATAATGATACTCCTCCGAGTATAGCAGCACTTACAATTGGTGGTTGTCCTTTGATATTTGAAGACTCATTTTGAGAAGTTTCCGCTTCTGCTTCCACTTTTGCTTCCGCTTCCACTTTTGCTTCCGCTTCTGCTACAAGGTTTTCAGCCCGTGTCGGCTTTATATCTGTCGTTGGATCTGGAATCATCCCAATTAGTGCATCTTCTGCAGCGAGTTGTTCTTTACTAGGCTCTGCTGTTGATGCCATCCCTATCATGGCTGTAGAAAAATCAAACTGATAAACAATTGTGCTTGTAAATTACACAGATGCTTTAATAATCCATATTATAAGTATAATAATTACTGGATAACTGATACGAACCAGGACTTCTTGGGTTTCGGTTAAGAATGCTCTAGAAATATAGTTATCTAAATAATGTTTGGATACATGGTCAATAGAAATACCTAGTACGACTACAAGTGAGAGTAAAAAAACTTTAAGAACTTCCATTTTTTTTTCTCCAATTTTGTCCCAGAAGCTTAATCGTGATGCACGAGATGCATATTTTGGTTTTGGGTCTTCATATTCAAAATTATTTCCTTGGGATGCATAAATATTTTGGGGAACTTTATAATTGGGATTTTCTGGAGGTGAAGAGCTCATTTTTGGAAGTGGAAGATCTACTTTACGGGTAGAATCTCTCTCAAGACCAGGGTCTTTGTAAGTACTTTGGCTAGAATAATCACCGCTGCTGAATCCACTGCTATTGCCGCTATTACCACTATTTCCACCTCCGAGAGATGATCCGTATGCAATAGAAAGATCAGTTCCGTCCATTGCTAACTCCTATACTTGCAAACACATTTTTTTGATGCACTATATCAGGATGAAGGGGATTGAAGCCCAACTTAAAAAAATTGAAAAAATCGCAGATGATATTGAAAAAGCCGATGAACATGAACAATATGAAAAATATAAACACATATTCAATGAAGCTATCAGATATATTAAATCGAAACGTGTTCTTCTTTATGGAGGAATGGCAATGAATGATTTATTTTCAAAAAAAGACAAAATTTACGCGGATGATGTACTCCCGGATATTGATATATTTTCAGAGAATGCTAAAAAACAAGCCGATAAGATCGTTGAACATTTTGTAAAGAAAGGCTTTAATAAATTAACTACAAATTATACTGAAGCTCTTCATGCAGGAACATATAAAGTATTCATTGATTCAGTACAAGTCTTTGATATTACTAAAATTTCAAAACGCGCATTTAAACGCCTCAATGAAAATTCAGTTCGAGGAGATTCAGGAATTCCAGTTGTTAATCCGCAATTTCTACGATTAAGTCTGCACATGATTATGTCACAATCTCACGATGCACGTCGATGGTCAAAAGTCTTTAAACGTCTTGTAACTTTTTATAAATATTATCCACCGAAAGAATGCAAACTTTCTATAAGTGAAAAAATTACAAGAAAATCGCATTTGGACTCGGACTCTTTTACTAAATTACATCATATACCAGAAGAACTCATCATAAATACCTACAAATTCTTAGAAGATACACCCTATATACTTTTCGGTATTAATGAAATAACTGCATATTTGAAAAATTACTCGGGAAAACGTAGTAATATATATTTACCTCCTAATTCACGAGTTGCACCAGTTCAAATGCTCGTTCAGGGGAATATTCTTGATGTTGCACATTCTCTTGTAAAACATCTCAATACACAT
>Ga0136641_1001219_pt1 | contig 10842 bp, 8 predicted proteins | sample EliLak1302023Y_FD_115312 | JGI IMG/M metagenome (GOLD analysis project Ga0136641, IMG submission 115312) | Freshwater microbial communities from Elizabeth Lake, Yosemite National Park, California, USA - 13020-23Y | ecosystem: Environmental > Aquatic > Freshwater > Lake ... | reverse complement strand
TGCGAGATGCGGTTGGCATCAAGCTTTGCGTTGTCGACAACTGGGCCAGTAACGCTGCCGATGAACTTCGGCGAGCATTCGAACTGGGCCTTGGTGGACGGTGCCACCTGGGTGTAGTCCGTTCCCTTGAGCTGGACGAGCATGCCGCAGTCCGGGGGAAGGTTTGCGCCCGGGTCAGCGTTGGAGTGAAGTCCGCCGCCGTCCCATTCGTGGACGGCCTTGAGCTTTTCCATCACGCAAGTGCTGGTGAGGGTGCTTCCGCACTGTTGTGCAGCTGTTGCCCAAAGAAGGAAGTTCGTGGTGGCCTGTGCACCAAGAAGACCGGTCTTGCCACCTGATGCCTTGACGACATCAAGGTATTGCTGCGTGGCGGCGTGTTCCGAAGCCTGCTCGAACGGGTAGAACGCCATGCGCACGTACACGTTGTCGCCGTTGCCGGAGGTGTTCCACTTCGCAAAGGTCGGATCGTAGAAGTTTGCATCCGTGTACCACTTCGGCGAGAAGCCGATTGCCTTGGCGGCGTCAAGAACATTCTCGAAGTTCGGAGCTGGTGAACCGGAGAAGAACACAACCTCTGCGCCGCAATCCTTCAGACGCTGAACGAATGGGGTCCAGTTGGACTCGCCACCGATGTTGTAGGTCTGCTCACAGTCAAGGAACTTCCAACCTGCGTTCGTGAACGAGGTCTTGGCCTTGTCGGTGGAGTCCTTGGTTGCTGCGTAGTTCGCAGTGAAGATCGCTGCCTTCTGGACTGCCGTGGGGAAGAGACCAGCAAGCTGGTACGCACCGGCAAGCGGGGTCTTATCAACCGGGTTCGGAACGGCCTGCACCATGAGTGGGCCATTGGCGAATGCAGGACTCACCGAATAGGTGGGAACTGACGCCATGTTGCATCCGAGGCGGGTCTTTTCCTGCACGGAGTCGAGCGAGAAGCCCTGACCAACGAGCATGAAGACCTGTGTGCAGGCTTCGGTCATGCGGTTGTTGGCTTCCATGATCGCGGCGTCGTAGTACTTGCCAGTGATCTGACGACCGTTGATGCCGCCCTGATCGTTACACCACTTGATCATGGCCTTCATCGCATCGGAGATCTCCTTGTTGAGACCAGGCGACGCTGCATAACCGGCGTCGTCGCCATAACCGATGGTGATCGAAGTGTCGGTGACACCCTGCTGGGTCGCGCCATTTGCCGAACCTGCGCCGCAAGGCGAATCGAGGGTGCCAAAGCTTGCTGACTTCGACTTTGACGTGGTGTTTGAGCTACCGCCCGAATCGGATCGGCCGCCACCGCAAGCGGCAGCAAAGATGCTGAGCACGGCGACAAGCGCCACAACCAACACCGCGCCACGTGAGCGGCGCTTCGGTCGGCTGTTCACCGACGCAGTTCCATTGCCTTTAGGCACTGATTTCCCCTTTGTAGATGGCTGTTGACCCGACCAACGTCGGACGCCCCCTTGGCGAACCAAGCGAACAATGCACCAAGCCAAAATGACCCGGCGCAGGGCGAGTTCCCACAGAAGTGATCTCCCCCGGCCGCCACCGAGGTGACGACAGACACAGACGTTACTGTCCCAATTCGGAAGTGACAAGCGTCATGCCCCGAAATGCCTCGGATCGGTCAGATCCCATGCCCTGACCCTGCTCAGGCGTCTTCGAGTTCCGGCCACTCGCCCGGATGGGGCGCTTCTTGTGACTCGAGATCGGGGAGAAAGCTGAATGCGGCGATCGATCCAACAAGAGCGACACCGGCGCATACGAAACAAGCTAGGTGCATGCCCTGCATGAACGCGTCTGAAGCAGAGGTTCTGAATAGCTCCTGGACTTCAGAAGGAGCAAGCGACGCAACGACGAGTGCTGCGGCCATCGATGACTTCGCTGCGGTAATGGCATCACCAGGAATCTGAGGGAAGTTCGCGAGGAAGTCGCCGATCTTTGGCGCGTACACCGATGCGAAAACGCTGCCAACGACGGCAACGCCAAGTGTTCCGCCAACCTCACGCGTGGTGTCATTCACTGCAGCGCCCGCGCCAGCTTTTTCTTTCGGCAGCGACGACATGACCGCCGCCGTTGACGGCGATGTTACGAGTGAAAGTCCGGTCGCAATGAACGCCATTGAGATCACCACAGGGCCGAAGTACGCAGTGTCGGCATTACAGAAGCCAATGATGATGAAGCCGATCATCATCGTGAGCAGACCAGTGCCAACAACACGTCGCGGTCCGAACTTCAGCGCCAAACGTGCTGCGTTGGGTGCGGTGATCGCGGCAAAGATTGCGAACGGCAGTGTGTGAAGGCCCGCCGACAACGTTGAGTAACCGCGCACGAACTGGAAGTACTGCGTGACGATGAAGATGAAACCGAAGAGCGTGAAGAAAGCGACAGCAATCGAACCCGCTGCCGCACTAAAGCGGGCGATTCGGAAAACGCGAACGTCGAGCAATGGGTGTTCCCGTCGCAGTTCGTACCAAACAAAGAACGCAAGCAGCACCACCGAACCGATGAATCCACCGATGGTTCTGAACGAAGTCCAACCCGCGTGCGGTCCTTCAATCACGGTATAAACTAGAAGGCCGATCGCAAGGATTGATGTGACCGTACCGATTGCATCGAACACACCGGCCTCTGGATCCTTCGAGGACGGCACAAGAAACCAGCCGGCGATCAATGCAACCGCGACAATCGGCACGTTCACGAGGAAGATCGATCCCCACCAAAAATGTTCAAGCAAGATGCCGCCGGTGACGGGTCCGAACGCAACTGCCATGCCGGAGACCGCCGACCAAGCTCCAATCGCTTTCGCTCGCTCGGTCGGATCGGTGAAGACATTGGTGAGAATCGCGAGTGTCGCAGGAAACACCAGCGCCGCGCCGATACCCATAGCCGCACGGGCAGCGATGAGTTGCCCAGAACTACTTGAGAACGCTCCAAGAACTGACATCGCCGCAAAGATGATGAGCCCAATCTGCATCGCACCTTTTCGGCCAAGGCGATCGCCAAGTCCACCTGCAGCAAGAAGTAATCCGGCGAAGACCAAGCTGTAGGAGTCGACGATCCACTGGAGCTCTGTCGTGGACGCCTTGAGATCCCGACTCAGGGTCGGGAGCGCAACGTTCACGATTGTGTTATCGACGACTACGAGAAAAACGCTGAGGGCAAGAACAACGAGAATCCACCAACGGCGGCGGTAAGCGGTTTCAGTATCCATCGGTAGCTCCAAGAAAATTCTGGCGAAGATCGACACTATAGAACGACGATCTACAGAAGTGGAACAACGACCTATAGTTACCTCCATGGCTATGGCGAAACGCTCCGCATCAGCGCCGGTGCGATATCGGACTCCTTCGGTGGAAGTCACGAGTTCCGTCGTCGCTGCAGCGCTAAGGATCATTGGTGCCAACGGAGCCGAATCGGTCACCGTTCGTCGACTCGCCACCGAAGCCGGCGTCGCCCCGATGAGCATCTACAACCACTTTGGCGACATGCACGGAGTTTTCGATGCCGTGTTCGAACACGGATTCACCGAGTTCGCCGAAACCCTCCGCAAATCAGCAACATCGAGTAATCCAATAGTTGCACTCCACCAAATGAGCAGCGCCTATCGAACGTTCGCTCTTGAAAATCCCGACACCTACGCGGTCATGTTTCTACGCGTGGTTCCAGGCTTCGAGGCCTCCGAAGAATCGTTTGCCGCTGCGGCGCAGTCATTCGAGGAATTAAGCACCGCCGTCGAACGCGCAATCGAAACGAAACACTTGATCCCCGGTGATGCCGCAGTAATCGCCCAAGAGATTTGGGCAACATGTCATGGATCAGTTGCACTGGAACTGCTCGGAATGTGCGCGTTCGCTGATCCAGTTGAAACCTACGACGCGTTAGTTGTCACGCTTTTACGGGGTCTCCTGCAGGATCCAACGGAATCTGCAGTACTCGCCTGACTCCAGGTTCGAGTTCCGTGACATGGCCTTTGCCATGTTCATCTTCTGCAAGTACCACTGCACCGGCTGGCAGTAGGCGAGTTTCGCCGTCGCTTGCCGTAAGACGAACCCAGCCATCGAGGAAGACCACGAACTGACGTCGAGGCGCGTTATGCGGAGCCGGGATCTGCTCAAGCGCCTGCACCGTAAGGAACTGCAGCCGGCTGACGTCTATGCCCAGCGACACCCAAAGTTCGGCGACACCGCGTTCTGCCGGGTTCACGACGCGATCAAGAGTCACCTCTTCAAAGTGGCTCTCGCCATCAGCGTCCGCCCAAATGCGCAGGAAATCCATTACGTGAGACTGCCACCGCTTACGAAGCGAACCAAATAACCCGCCTGCGTGAATGCGCTCACACCAGTCCGATCCAACCGGCAACGGTTTGCACCAACACGACCGCCGCAAGGACCGCGATGACAATGACACAGACAAGTGCGGCGACTCGGAACCTTGGCCCGTTCGCAGCGTTCCCTAGAACCGCGCGACGATTCGCCAAGATCAGAATGAAAATCAAAATGATCGGTGTGATCAGGCCGTTGATCACCTGCATATTTATAAGGAGCGAAATCAGGTTGCCTGGTAACAGAGCGACCGAGGCGCCGATCACGATGAGTGCGGTGAACAGGCCCATAAAGAGCGGCGCTTCACGAAAGGTCTTTGACACCGACCGTTCAACACCGACTGCTTCGGCGACGGCATAGGAGGTCGCCAACGGCACCACCGCTGCCGCAAGCGCCGAAGCGCCAAGGAGGCCGATGCCGAAAAGAACCTCTGCGGCAGAACCAGCGACTGGCTCAAGTGCTTGGGCCGCTTCCTTTGCCGATTCCAGCGGGCCCGTTCCACCGATCGCCGCTGCGGTCGCAACAATGATCGCCATCGAAATGATGTTGGCAAACACTGCACCGGTGATGGTGTCGATGCGCACCATCCGATACTCCTCTGGCCCACTGCCACTATCGGCCACGGCGGCTGCTTGATAGAGCTGCATGTACGGCGTGATCGTCGTACCGATTAGCGCGACAACAAGGAAGAGGAACTCTTTGGTTCCGAGCATGTGCGGGATGAACGTGTTGCTGACGACCTGACCCCAATCGGGCTTACCGAGAATTGCGGCAATGGGGTAGGTAATGAACGCCAGACCAAGAAGCAAGAAGACCCGCTCGGCATATCGATAGTTCCCGAAAACAACAACCGCCCAGATTGCAAGCGCGGCGATTGGAATCGAGAGGTACCGCGAGACGCCGAAGAGTTCGAATGCCGCGCCGATACCAGCGAACTCAGAGACAACAAGTCCAAGGTTCGCGATGAGCAAGCAGATAATTGCGAATGCAGACGCGCGAAGTGGGAACTGCTCGCGAATTAGCGACATCAGTCCTTCGCCGGTGTGCGCACCAAGGCGAGCAGACATTTCCTGAACGATGACAAGAGCGATTGTCACCAACATCATCACGAACAGCGTTCGATAGCCGAACTCCGAGCCCGCCGAGGCGTATGTCGCAATGCCGCCAGCGTCGTTGCCTGCATTGGCGGCAATAAGCCCAGGACCAAGGACGGCAAGCCAAATCATCCACCGACGACGTCGCTTGGGCGCGGAGGTTCGCACTCCAGTTGCCTTTGCTGGTTCGTTGATCGGATCAGTCATGACAACTCAGTTCAAGCGAGCAAACGCGTGAAAGGCCGACGGTTGGATTCATGTTGCGGAATGAGCGCGTCGACGACGTCGTCGGCGAGAATTCGACCGATCGGCCGACTCTGCTCGTCGACGACAACAATCGACGATCCGCGGTTTTCTACAAACGATTCGATGACATCCTCGATCGGCGCTTCAACCGTGACAGTCACGGGCCAAGGAGAACCGATGAGCGAGCGAAGCGTGTCATCCGAACTCGCCATGAAGAGGTCGATCATCAAGATGTCATCGAGCAAGGTTCCATCACCATCAAGGATCAGGATTGATTCGAGCCGAGCAATGTCTTCTTCGTGTTCAAGTCGCTGGCGGGCGTCGGAAACGGTGAGATCGGCGTCGAACGCGAACAACGCTGTCGTCATAAGACCACCCGCCGTTTCTTCGTCGTAACCGACCAAACGCAAAAGAACCTCAGCGTCTTCTTGATCCATCACTGCAAGAAGTTCTTCTCGAGTTTCATCATCAAGATCTCGAAGAGCCTCGGCCGCTTCGTCGGGTTCCATCTCGGCGAGCAATGAGGCAGCTTGCCGAGGGTCGGCATCGCGAAGGAGCACCGCGAGCTCATCGGGTTCCATTTCCTCAAGAGCATCGGCAGCTGTCTCGGCATCAAGAGCAGCAAGAAGTTCTTGACGCTGCGACCGACCGAGTTCTTCAAGAAGGTCGGCGAGCTCACCGGGGCGAAGTCGGCGGAGTTCGCTGTTCGCACGGCTCAGGCGCACGGGCTCTCCGGGATCGGAGAACGGCTGGATAGCAGCCCAGTCAATAACACGATCGGGATGCGGACGAACTCGCCAACGAGCAGGCCCAAGTCGACGCACCAAGGTTGAGAATCCAACATCGGCACCTACCAAGCGGTAGCCACCACCAACGCGAGCAAGGAAAAGATCAGCAGCACGAAAAACACGCACGCCGTCGACGTCGACCATTTGATGATCAATAACGTCGTCGACGAGTTTCACTTCGTTGTCACGGCGAGCAAACTCACGAAGATCGACCTTCGCCGAGCGCAGAACGATTCGTCGTTGTTCGAGTTCACCGATCTTGTCGGCCGACACCCACGTGAGCTGACGGCCAACACGCACAACGAGGCCGGTCAATGGCGGATACGGCTCGCCTTCCCAGCGGACAACGAGATCAACGAGACGTCCCACTTCGATGCCCGAGGAGTGCACAACCGGCGCGCCGGTGAGTCCCGAAACAGAAAGCAGGGACTCGGCTACTGCCTCGAGGGCGAGAAGGCGCTTGGTTCGTTGCTTACGACGTTGCGCAATGGCACGTGGTGCATTGAGTGTCTGTGGCATAACGGACTCCGGAAGAGGAAACGGACGGACAATGCCGACTCCAACTCACGGCCCGCGTGTACGTGGACTCTTAGAGAGACATGGAGAAGGCGACACATGACAGAGAATCCATACTTGGGGGTTCACTAGCTGGCATGTGAGTCACCTCCTCGAGACATCAACGCCGACCTTTGGCCGACACGAGGCCCTCTTTCTACCATCTGAGGACCCGAGGTTCCCCATCTGATTCGTTCCACACCATGAATTCGCTTGTGGTTCATGGACGGTTCGCCGTCGGGCAGGATGGAGCAATGGCGACTGCACCAGTGATCCTCCTTCCTCCATCTGAGGGCAAAGCCGATGGCGGAACCGGGAAAGCACTGCGAATAGCGGGCCTCTCGTTCAATCAACTTGAAGAACAACGCACCACTCTTCGAGCAGCGCTCGGTGCAGCGATGAAGGGTAAGGAACCAGCACGGGCCAAGTTGCTCGGCGTGAAAGGCACGGCGCTCGCAGCCGCCACCGCTGCAAATCTTGACGTGCTGTCATCGCCGACAATGCCCGCGATTGATCGATACACCGGCGTTCTTTACGATGCATTAGACGTTGCGTCTTTATCAACCCAGGACCGCAAGCGACTCGGCAAACAAGTCTTGATCTTCAGTGGACTGTGGGGAGTTGTTCGTCCTGACGATTTGATTCCCGATTACAAGTTGAAAATGGGAGCAACGCTCGCCCCCGTTGGCAAGTTGTCAACCTGGTGGCGTGAACCACTCACTGCTGCGTTGGCATCAACTGTCAGCGGAACTGTGGTGTGGAATCTGTTGCCCAAAGAACACGACAACGCGTGGGCCCCGTTTGCTCCTGCGCATTCTTCATCTGCGCCGAGCGCGATCTTTTCCGTGAAATTTCTTGATGAGGGAAAACCTGTCAAAGGAGAACGCTCGTTCACGACGGTGAATCACTGGAACAAACTGCTGAAGGGTGCACTTGTTCGATTCATCCTCGAAACCGGCGCCGATGATCCCAAGGCGCTCTCAACCTTCCGCCACCCCGAGGGCTACCGCTACGACCGAACTCTCACAGAGACGACAGCTTCGGGAACGGTTGTGAGCATGGTGCGCCCAGCACGCTGAGCCGCAACGCCACGTCCGCCGTATCGTGGGGACATGGCCAGTTCAACGAACGCATCGCCGCTTGAACGCATTGATCTGCCGATCGAAGGAATGACCTGCGCTGCCTGCGCGACTCGCATCGGTAAAGGCCTGAGCAAACTTGATGGAGTCTCTCAAGCCGACGTAAATCTGGCTGCGGCGCGAGCCACGGTGCATTTCGATCCTGCCGTCACGAACCGAACTGAATTTGCCGCAAAGATCGAATCACTTGGGTACCACGTTCCCGAAGTTGACCGCCGGGACGAAGCCGAAGCCGAATACGCGCACACGCTCGGCATCCGCCTCCTTGTCGCCGTGATTCTCACTGTGCCGACGGTGCTGATTTCAATGGTGCCGGCGTTCATGTTTACGAATTGGCAATGGGTCGCCTTCACCCTCAGCACTCCAGTCGTTTTTTATTGCGGATGGGGATTCCACCGTGCCGCACTCATCAACCTGCGTCACGGCACAGCAACCATGGACACGCTCGTCTCAATGGGGACCTTGGCTGCCTGGATGTGGTCGACCATCGCGCTGTTCTTCTTGCACGCTGCCGACAAGTCCTCCGATGCAATGAGCGACATGGCCGGCATGTCGACAAGCAGCGATACCGCCCATGTGTATTTCGAAACTGCAGGCGTGATCATTTCGCTGATCCTCTTGGGCAAATGGTTCGAAGCACGAGCGCGCCGTCGGTCTGGCGATGCTCTGCGCAAACTCGCAGAACTCGGTATCAAGACCGCACGACTCGAAGACGGGACCGAGATTGCACTCGAGGACCTCGTTGTCGGCATTCGGTTCGTTGTTCGTCCCGGCGAAAAAGTCGCAACCGATGGCGTAGTTGTCGAAGGCCATTCCGCAATCGATATGTCGATGATCACTGGCGAACCGGTGCCGGTTGAGGTTGGCCCCGGCGACGACGTTGTCGGCGCAACAGTTAACGCCAATGGCCATCTCGTCGTGGAAGCAACACGAATAGGTAACGACACAGCACTCGCTCAGATTGTGCAACTCGTTGAAGACGCTCAAGGTTCCCGAGCTCCGATTCAGCGTCTCGCCGATCGCGTTGCCGGCGTGTTTGTTCCGATTGTGTTTGGCATTGCCCTCGCAACGATTATCGGCTGGACGGTTACGGGCCATTCCGCACAAGACACGTTCTCCGCTGCGGTTGCAGTTCTCATCATCGCTTGTCCTTGCGCTCTCGGGCTCGCAACGCCAACTGCGATCATGGTCGGCACCGGTCGCGGCGCGCAGCTAGGCATCATCATCAAAGGCGGCGAAGTCCTCGAACAGACACGGCGCGTCGATGTCGCCGTGCTCGACAAAACCGGCACACTTACCGAAGGCCACATGGAATTGGTCGACGTCATCACGAGTTCCGCAACAACCGCCGACACCGCCCTTCGCTTGGCAGCAGCAGTCGAGGCTCGATCAGAACATCCCATTGCTGCAGCCATCGTTGCCGGCGCCGATTCTCGACGTCCTGGCGATGCGTCTTCCACCTCGGTGACCGAATTCGAAAACCTTCCCGGCCGCGGCGTCACTGCAACCGTGACGTCGGATTCGGGAATCGCCTGGGCTGTTGGCGTCGGCCGACCATCCCTCTTTGCCACCATCGGTGCCGACCTCGACCAAGCTCGCGTCGAGGCAGAAAGCGCTGGTCGCACCGCCGTCATCGCCGGCTGGGCCGATCATGGTGGCGATCCCCTCACTGCCCATGCCGTTCTTGTCGTTGCCGATCGACTCAAAGCAACGAGCGCAGAGGCGGTTGCCGACTTCCACTCCCTCGGGCTCGAAGTTGTGTTGCTCACCGGCGACAACAGACGAACTGCCGAATCGATCGGTGCCGAGGTTGGCGTCGACCGCGTCGTAGCCGAGGTTCTTCCCGCAGACAAAGTTGCCGAAGTACGTCGCCTCCAAGAACAAGGCCACACCGTGGCAATGGTCGGCGACGGAATCAACGATGCGCCGGCACTTGCACAAGCCGACCTTGGCATCGCCATCGGAACCGGAACCGATGTCGCCATTGAAGCCAGCGACCTCACCATTGTGAGCGGAGACCTCCGCGCCGCCGCCGATGCCATCGCTCTTTCACGTCGCACGCTTACGACCATTAAGGGAAACCTGTTTTGGGCGTTCGCTTACAACGTTGCGGCAATTCCCCTCGCTGCCCTCGGCGTGCTCAACCCCATGATCGCTGCAGGCACGATGGGATTCTCATCGGTCTTTGTTGTCACTAATTCACTTCGTCTGCGTAGATTCAAAGGCGTGCGTCGCCACTCACCCACAAAGGACCGAACATGACAACTCGCACCTATTCCGTTCCGGGTATTTCCTGCGGTCACTGCAAGAACGCAATTGAAGGCGAGCTTGCACCTCTCGATGGCGTCGAAAGCGCTCTTGTCGATATTGACGCAAAAACTGTCACCGTCACTGGCGAAATCACCGAAGCAGACGTGCGCGCCGCGGTCGACGAAGCAGGCTACGAAGTCGATTCATTGGTCTAAGTAGGCCGCTGTAATCAGAGGGTGCCATCAGCAAGGCGTGCTCGTACTTCAACGGCGCGTTCGCGAACGGCGTCAAGATCTTTCAGTTTTCGCATCGACCCAAGTTGATTTCCGAGTCGATGATTTGATCGGAGTTCGGGTTCGTTTCTTGCGAGGAAATCCCAATAGAGCGTCGTGTATGGACACGCGTGCTCGCCAATTCGTTTCTTTGGGTCGTAGCGACAATCACCACAGTGATC
>Ga0136641_1001218_pt1 | contig 10846 bp, 10 predicted proteins | sample EliLak1302023Y_FD_115312 | JGI IMG/M metagenome (GOLD analysis project Ga0136641, IMG submission 115312) | Freshwater microbial communities from Elizabeth Lake, Yosemite National Park, California, USA - 13020-23Y | ecosystem: Environmental > Aquatic > Freshwater > Lake ... | reverse complement strand
GCAGCCACGCCCAAATGCCTGTAAGCCGCCAGCGTGGCAATGCGTCCGCGCGGCGTGCGCTGCAAAAAACCTTGTTGAATCAAAAACGGTTCAATCACATCTTCGATGGTGTCTCGCTCTTCGCCAATGCTGGCCGCGATATTGTCCAAACCCACGGGGCCACCATCAAAGCGATGAATCACTGCTTCTAACAATTTGCGGTCCATCAAATCAAAACCTTGGGCATCCACATCCAACATGCCCAAGGCGGCTTCAGCCACGGCTTGGCTGATACGGCCATCGGCCTTGACCTCGGCATAGTCACGTACCCGACGCAACAAGCGGTTGGCAATACGCGGCGTGCCACGCGAGCGACGTGCGATTTCAAACGCGCCGTCTTCATGCAACTGCGCTTTGAGCAAACCGCCACTGCGCATGACGATGCGCAACAACTCTTCGGGAGAATAAAACTCGAGCCGCGCAACAATACCGAAACGGTCGCGCAAGGGATTGGTCAACATGCCAGCGCGTGTGGTGGCACCCACCAGCGTGAACGGCTGCAAATCGAGTTTGATGCTGCGCGCCGCTGGTCCTTCACCGATCATGATGTCGATCTGATAGTCCTCCAACGCGGGGTACAAGATCTCTTCCACCACGGGCGACAAACGATGGATCTCATCGATGAACAACACATCATTTTTTTCCAAGTTGGTCAACAACGCAGCCAAGTCCTTGGGTTTTTCCAACACCGGCCCGCTGGTTTGGCGCAGATTCACGCCCAGCTCTTGGGCGATGATATGACTCAGCGTGGTCTTACCCAAACCTGGTGGCCCAAACAGCAGCACGTGGTCCAGCGCTTCGTCTCGCTGGCGTGCCGCGCCAATGAAAATCTCTAGCTGCTCGCGCACTTTGGTTTGTCCCACGTACTCTTGCAGCAATTTGGGGCGCAAAGCGCGTTCAATCGCCTCTTCTCTGGGGCTGACAGGCGCGGCCGACACCACACGGTTATCCGGTTTGAAATCGTCGCCGAAGTTGTCAGTTTGAATGCTCATGGTTTATCTGGCCAAGGCCTTCAAGGCCTGCTTGATGCCGTCGCTCACACCAATGTCTGCAGGTAATTGTTTCCATGCTGCGGTTGCTTCTTTGTCGCTGTAACCTAAGCTCATCAGCGCTTGCAAAATATCGTTTTGGCTTGAAGACGCCTGCGGTGAAGCGCTCGCACCCAAGTCGCTGCCCATCTTGCCTTTGAGTTCGAGCAGCAAACGCTCTGCCGTTTTTTTTCCCACGCCGGGGATCTTCACCAGTCGACCCGCTTCTTGCAAGGTGATGGCTTGCGCCAGTTCGGCCACGCTCAAACCGCTGAGTACGCCCAGCGCCATGCGAGGACCTACACCCGATATCTTGATCAATTGCCGAAAGGCGACGCGTTCCTCGGCGGAGGCAAAGCCATACAAAATTTGGGCATCCTCGCGCACCACAAAATGGGTGAGCAGACTGATCTTGTCGCCGACAGCGGGCAAGTTGTAAAAAGTACTCATAGGCACATCGACCTCATAGCCCACGCCATGGCAGTCCACCACCACTTGCGGTGGATTTTTTTCAATGAGTATGCCGCTGAGTTTGCCAATCATGTCTATGTAAGCATTGATGCTGTGTAATGCCAATTATCAGCGCGAATGGGAACAGGCCTGAGAACAGGCTTTAGGCCATGGGGTATGCTTTGAAACCTTAGCAGTCAACGACAACATTTTTCTATGCTCTCACGCACCATGGTTCACCATCAATTCCATACCGCTTGTGCGGTATGCCTGTTCAGCGGGTCTGTGTTTTGATTATTCGCCACCAATTCAGCCCCAGCAGCAATAACCGCCTGGGCAATTTATGCGGCGCATTGGATGAACATTTGCGCACCCTAGAAACCGGCTTACAGGTCAAGATTTCTCACAGCCACGAAAAATTCAAAATAGACGGGCTTAAAGCCAACGCGAACCGCGCCTTGGAAGTGTTGCAAGCCATGTACGAACGTGCGGCCAAACCCATCTCCAAAGAACACGTGCAATTGATGCTGGCAGGCGACGCGCACACAAGCAATGACGGGCATACCTTGTCTACCCGCCGCAACGACGTGCGCGCACGCACACCTACCCAAGCTTTGTATCTGGAGAACATCGCCAGCCACGACATTAGCTTTGGCATTGGCCCGGCTGGCACTGGCAAAACCTATCTGGCGGTCGCCAGTGCGGTAGATGCCTTGGAGCGCAGCGCGGTGCAACGCATCATCCTGACCCGTCCCGCGGTTGAGGCAGGGGAAAAGCTGGGTTTTCTACCCGGCGATCTGGGACAGAAGGTTGATCCGTATTTGCGCCCGCTTTACGACGCGCTGTATGAACTCATGGGTTTTGACAAAGTCCAAAAAGCCTTTGAACGCAGTGCGCTGGAAATCGCACCGCTGGCTTTCATGCGAGGACGCACCTTGAACAATGCATTCATCATTTTGGATGAAGCGCAAAACACCACGCCTGAGCAAATGAAGATGTTTCTCACCCGCATAGGTTTTGGTGCAAAAGCGGTGATCACCGGCGATGTCAGCCAAATCGATTTACCCAAAGGTCATCCCAGCGGACTGGTCGATGCCGAACGCATTTTGCGGCGGGTTGACGGCATTGGTATCACGCATTTCACCAGCAAAGATGTGGTGCGCCATCCTTTGGTGGCGCGCATCGTTGACGCTTACGACAAGCAACGCAAAGCGATTTGACGCATGGCAATGCAACAGTTGTCCTTGTCATTGCAATTTGGCGATATCGCCTATGCGGCAAGGCACCGTGCGGCATTGCCACGGTATTGGGTAGCGCGTTGTCTGCGTCATGCCTTAGCAACCCATGCAGAGTTGACCGTGCGCATCGTTAACGAAGATGAAGGCCGCGCTTTAAACGCCAGTTACCGCCGCAAAGACTACGCCACCAACGTGCTGACGTTTGATTACCAGCAGTCCCCTGTGGTCATGGCTGATCTGGTGTTGTGTGCTCCAGTGATTGCGAAAGAGGCCATAGAGCAAGGCAAGTCATTGAAAGCGCATTACGCGCATCTACTGGTCCACGGCGCTTTACACGCCCAAGGCTGGGACCATGAAACCTCGCTCAAGGATGCCAAAGCCATGGAGGCCTATGAAGTGCAAATATTGGCCGGGTTAGGGATTGCCAATCCTTACCACGGATGAAGCGGTCAATCCATCAAACGCACGCGTACCGTTTTGCCTTTGATGCGGCCTTTAGATAAACGCTCTACTGCTTCTGATGCAATATCTCTGTCTACAGCCACATAGGTGGAAAACTCGTTCACATTGATCTTGCCGATTTGCGCTGCACTAAAACCTGCTTCACCTGTTAACGCACCCAATACATCGCCAGGGCGGATTTTTTCCTTGCGTCCGCCGACGATTTGCAAGGTGCGCATAGGTGCTTTCAATCTGCCGCCAGGTGTCGCTGTCAGCGTGTCTAACTTGACCCATTGCGACTCCATGTTTTGCAGCAGTTCAATACGTCCGACCGCGCCCATTTCATCCAGACTGGCCAAGGTCAAGGCCAAGCCTTGCGCGTCTGCGCGGCCGGTGCGACCAATGCGGTGAATGTGGATCTCCGCATCTGGCGTCACGTCCACATTGATGACCGCGTTCAACTGGCTGATGTCCAGACCGCGTGAAGCCACGTCGGTAGCCACCAACACCGAGCAACTGCGATTGGAAAATTGCACCAGCACTTGATCGCGTTCGCGTTGTTCAAGCTCGCCGTACAGCGCCAGCGCGTCGAAACCTTGGGCTTGCAACACGGCCAGCAATTCACGGCATTGCTGCTTGGTATTGCAAAAAGCCAGCGTGGACTCGGGCCGGAAATGGTTGAGCAGCAAAGACACCGCATGCAAGCGCTCGTCCTCGCGCACCTCGTAAAAGAGTTGCTGGATTTTGTCGGCCGAGTGCACGGTTTGCACTTTGACGGTTTGCGGGTCGCGCATGAATTGCGCCGACAACTTGGCAATACCTTCGGGGTAAGTGGCCGAGAACAACAAGGTTTGGCGCTTGGGCGGACACTGCTGAATAAGTTGCTTCATGTCGTCGAAAAAACCCATGTCCAGCATGCGATCGGCTTCGTCGAGCACCAAGGTTTTGACCGAATCCAAGCGCAAATGACCGCGGGTCAAGTGATCCAGAATGCGTCCGGGCGTACCCACGACCACGTGCGCGCCGTGCTGCAAGCTTTGCTCCTGACCGCGCAATGCCACACCGCCGCACAAAGTCACCACTTTGATATTGGCCGTGGCACGCGCCAGTCTGCGTATTTCTGTGGTGACCTGATCAGCGAGTTCACGCGTAGGACACAACACCAAAGCCTGTACCGCATGAAAGTTGGCGGTGAGCTTTTCCACCAGCGGCAATCCGAAGGCTGCAGTTTTGCCGCTGCCCGTACTGGCTTGCGCGATCACATCCTGCCCTGCCAATGCCAAGGGCAGACTGGCTGACTGAATTGGGGTCATCTCGGCGTAGCCGAGTTGGTCCAAATTGTTGAGGGTGTCGGTGGAAAGAGAGAGCGTGCGAAAGGAGGAGGTCATCAGTGCATTATCTGTGTGTAAGCTACTGAAGCCAAAGTTATGCTGACAAATACCAATGACAGCCCAGACTCTTGTTTATGACTTAACACTTGGGTTTATTTCAAATCCCGCACATCATCAAAATGCGCTTCCACATCATTCGGTAATAACTGAATGCTGGCACGCAGTCCAGGCACCGCACTCATCAACGCTTGCTCGACACTGGTGCGCAAAGCCGCTGCACGTCCCAGCGACCAACTGGAGGGCATGTGCATATGCATGTCCACAAAGCGACGTTGTCCAGCTTGGCGTGTGGTGATGTGGTCAAAGCGGATGATCTGCACCTCGCCGCGCTTGTGCTCAAACCCTTCCAGCACTTCGTGAATTTGTGCCAGCACTTCAGGACCGACCGCTTCGTCCATCAAACCTTGGGATGAGCGCCAGATCAGATCAAAGCCCTCTTTCAAAATATTCACTGCTACGCCCATGGCGACCACCGCGTCCAACCATAGCCAACCGGTGTAGAGCACCAACAATAAGCCGATCACCACGCCACCTGAGGTCCAGACGTCGGTCACCAAATGCTTGGCATCGGCTTCGAGCGCAATTGAACGCTGTGCTTTAGCCACTTTGAACATGACCCAGGCCAGTAAACCGTTCAATGCCGAACTGGCAACTGACAGCGTCAAACCCCAACCCAGTTCAACCACCGGTTGCGGATCAAAGATGCGATGCATAGATGCCCAGATGATGGCGGCGGCGGCACCCATGATCAGCACACCTTCAAAACCAGAGGAGAAATATTCAGCTTTGTGATGTCCGTAAGGATGTTCTTCGTCCGCAGGTTGCTGCGCTACGGTGACCATGATCAACGCAAAAATAGCGCTGGCCAAATTCACAAAAGACTCCATGGCGTCAGATAACAGGCCGACCGAATCGGTGATGTACCAAGCCCCTGTTTTCATGATGATGGTGATGATGGCCACCACCACCGAGGTCCACAACAAAGTGGAAGGCGAGAGTTTCAATAACCAGTGATTCAATGCATTCATGGGTTGGATACCGGTTGTCTTCACGCGAAATCAAATACTGAGATGCACACGCGCGAACTTGCGTTTTCCGACTTGCACCACATACGTTCCTGCGTCCAGCTTCAAGCCTTTGTCACTGACCACGTTACTGTCTATGCGAACGCCGCCGCCTTCTATCAATCTTCCGGCTTCACTGGTTGATGGCGCCAGACCTGCGTTTTTCAATAAGGCGTTGATGCCCAACGGTGCGCCGCTCAAATGCACATCTGCCACTTCATCAGGAATACCGCCTTTGCTGCGGTTCACAAAATCCTGCTCGGCGCTGTCAGCCAATGCCTTCGTGTGAAAACGCGCTGTGATTTCTTTGGCCAACATGACCTTGGCGTCACGCGGGTTGCGCCCGGCTTCAATCTCAGCTTTCAGCTTGGCAATGTCTTGCAGGCTTTGAAAACTCAGCAAGGTGAACCAGCGCCACATCAACACATCGCTGATCGACATGACCTTGGCAAACATAGTGTTGGCGTCTTCAGTGATGCCTATGTAATTGTTTTTGCTCTTGGACATTTTGTCGACGCCATCCAAACCTTCGAGCAAAGGCATGGTCAAAATACATTGCGGCTCTTGTCCATATTCCTGTTGCAAATGTCTCCCCATCAGCAAATTGAATTTTTGATCGGTGCCGCCCAACTCTAGGTCACTCTTGAGCGCTACGCTGTCATACCCCTGCATCAATGGATACAAAAACTCGTGCACGCTGATCGATTGACCGCCGTGAAAACGTTTGTGGAAATCGTCTCGCTCCATCATGCGTGCCACCGTATAGCGGGAAGCCAGTTGAATCATGCCGCTGGCACCCAAAGGCTCACTCCATTCGCTGTTGTAACGAATTTCAGTTCGCTCAGGGTCAAGCACCATGCTGGCTTGTTTGTAATAGGTATCGGCGTTATGTTGGATTTGCTCAGGCGTCAGAGGCGGACGTGTGCTGTTGCGCCCGGAAGGATCGCCGATCAGCGAAGTGAAATCGCCGATCAAAAAAATGACTTGATGTCCCAGATCCTGCAACTGGCGCATTTTGTTCAGCACCACGGTATGACCTATATGTATGTCGGGTGCAGTCGGATCCAAGCCTAGTTTGATACGCAATGGTTGGCCGGATGTTTCGTGGCGTTGCAACTTTTTAAGCCATTCATCCCTGGGTAGCAATTCTTCGCACCCGCGCAGCGACACAGCCAGCGCTTGTTCAACTTGTGCAGATACGGAGGTTTCGGTCTTAGATGCTTGATTCATAAGTGATTTTGGGCTTGCTGCCATCAGGCATGGCCTGTATACTCTTGCTTTTTGAGCCACGTCCCAGCGGCGCGGCAACAGGTTTTTTCTTTCATTCTAAAGCGGCCAGTTTGATCTGCGTCTCTTTACCCACCGGACACCCGTTTTGCCGCACATCGAGAATTCCAATCCAACAGATCAAACCGCCACCACCTCTTCATGGTTGATGCGCATGGGTGTGCTCGCTATGTTTTTGGCCAGTGGTGCGTTTGCTGTTGCCGGTTTCAGTGCAGTCAATCCGACTGCAGTACCCATTCAGCAATTGGTTGAGTCCGTCAGCAATCTCACTTTGGACAGCCAAATCAACAGTTTGAGCAAAGACAAACTTCGGCTTTACAGGACAGGTACATCACGTGCCAGTGACACAGCAGAATCCATGCTCGCCAGATTGGGCATATCTGACAAACCAGCCGCAGACTTTATGCGCAATCACCCCTTGGTGCGCGAAGGTCTGCTAGGCAAAGGCGCACGCATGTTGAGTGCCGAAGTGGATGACGACAACCACCTGTTGAAATTGACAGTGCGTTGGGCGACTGACAGTAACGATTCTTTTCAACGATTGGTGATTGAACACACCAACCAAGGTTTCATTGCTTTGCGCGACAAAGGTGAACTCAAACCCTCAGTGCGCTTGACTGGCGGCTTGATTCAAACGTCTTTGTTTGCTGCAACTGATGATGCGCGCATACCTGACAGCATTGCCGTGCAATTGGCTGAAATCTTCTCTGGTGATATTGATTTTCATCGCGCATTGCGCAAGGGCGATCGTTTCACCGTGACTTATGAATCCCTTGAAGCAGATGGGGAAATGCTCAAGCCCGGCAAAGTATTGACTGCTGAATTTGTTAACAAGGGCAAATCGCATCAAGCCATGTGGTTTCAAGAGAATCCAGCCAAATCTGGTGGCTATTACAACCTGCTTGGCCAAAGTCTGCGTCGTACCTATCTGGCATCTCCTCTGGCTTTTTCACGCGTCAGCAGCGGATTTAGCATGCGGTTTCATCCTATTTTTCAAACTTGGCGTGCCCACCTTGGGGTTGATTACGCAGCACCCCAAGGCACACCGGTTCGCAGTGTCGGCGTTGGTGTGGTCGAGAGCGCTGGCAATATGGGCGGGTACGGCAATGCGGTCGTTGTCAAACACAGCAATGGACACGCCACCGTCTATGCCCATTTAAGCAAAATGTTGGTGCGTCGCGGTCAATCTGTGTCACAGGGGCAAACGCTTGGCCTCGTTGGCGCTACTGGTTGGGCCACCGGACCGCATTTGCACTTTGAATTCCGCGTCAATGGCGTACACAAAGACCCCCAGCAACTGGCGCGTCAAAGTGAATCTATTCCTGTACCTGCTTACGCGCGCGATCAATTCAACCGCCAAGCCTCGGACGTCGCTAAACAATTGGCCTCGGCGTCTATGGCAGTTGCCAATACCCAACCCTGAGTATTCCAACCATGTCCACGCTTTTTATTGGCGTGATGTCAGGCACATCAATGGATGGTGTGGACGCGGTCATGGTAGATTTTTCAAATGGTGTTCGCGTCCTCAGCCACAGCAGTCAGGTTTTTCCTCATTCCTTGCGTCAAACCTTTTTTCATCTGAACAGCAGCGGTGCCGATGAATTGCATATCGCTTCACTGGCTGCCAACCAACTCGCGCATATGTATGCACAGACAGTGAAAGACTTACTGGCAATGACTGGGTATCAGCCAACAGCTATTTCAGCCCTAGGCGCGCATGGGCAAACAGTCAGACACCAGCCCGGGTTGCATGACGGCATCGGATACACCTTACAAATCAACAATCCATCGCTGCTGGCAGAGTTGACTGGCATTCGTGTGGTGGCTGATTTCCGCAGCAGAGATATGGCGGCCGGTGGTCAAGGCGCACCACTGGTACCCGCGTTTCACCAACATGCGTTTGGTCAGCCTGGTCATACTGTGGCTGTGCTCAATATCGGCGGAATTTCTAACCTTAGCGTTTTGATGGACATGGCAGTGACAGGTTTTGATTGCGGCCCGGGTAATGTGCTGATGGATCACTGGTGCCAGCAACATACCGGCCAAGCCTTTGACCGCGACGGCGCTTTTGCAGCCTCTGGACAAGTGATTCCAGATTTATTGACCCAATGTTTGAGCGAGCCGTTTTTTCACCGACCACCACCTAAGAGTACCGGCAGAGATACATTCCATGCCGATTGGCTGAACGCTCAGTTGGCTGGTTTTCCAAACACAGGGGTTGCCGATGTTCAAGCAACACTCACGGCTTTAACCGCACAGGTTTGTGCAAATGATGTAAGGCGATACGCGCCCACGGCGGCCAGTGTGCTGGTCTGTGGCGGTGGCGCATACAACCACTGTTTGATGCATATGCTTCAACAATTCTTACCTGGTATGACCGTCCAAAGCACTGAGCTACATGGCTTGCCGCCGTTGCAAGTGGAGGCCGCAGCGTTTGCTTGGCTGGCACGCCAAACCAGTTTGAACCTACCGGGTAATCTACCGGCGGTCACAGGCGCCAAAGGACCCAGGGTGCTTGGTGCGATTTATCCTGCATAAATGAAAAAGCCGGGACACGCCCGGCTTGTTGCTCAGCTGAAAAAAATCAGGCTGAGAATGAAGAACCGCATCCGCAGGTACTGGTGGCATTTGGGTTTTTGATGACGAACTGAGCGCCTTGCAAGTCTTCCTTGTAATCGATTTCAGCGCCAAGCAAATACTGGTAGCTCATGGCATCAATCAACAAAGAGACGCCATGTTTGGACATGACAGTGTCATCTTCATTGGTGATCTCATCAAAAGTGAAGCCGTATTGAAAACCGGAACAACCGCCGCCCTGCACAAACACGCGCAGTTTCAGTTCAGGGTTACCTTCTTCAGCAATCAGGTCAGCGACTTTGGCCGCTGCGCTGTCAGTGAAGACTATCGGCTCAGGCATGACGGAAGGTATAGACTCGGCTAAGGCACTCATGGCGCACTCCATATTTGATGTTCTTTGAGCACTAATAGTAACCTATTTCAGTCAACAATAACCGCTATAAGGTTTTAGGCCGAGATGTCGTTGGAGGCAGCCAAACAGATTTCGCATAAAAAAAACCGCCAGAACACAGGCTCTGGCGGTTGATGGCAAACAACTTGTCTGCGACAGGATCAGCGTTTGCTGAACTGCTTGCGGCGACGAGCACCATGCAAACCGACTTTTTTACGTTCCACTTCACGCGCATCGCGGGTAACAAAACCAGCTGCTGACAATGCGGGTTTGAGCGTAGCGTCGTAATCAATCAATGCACGTGTGATGCCGTGACGGGCCGCACCGGCTTGACCGGATTCGCCGCCACCCTGTACGTTGATCTGAATGTCGAAAGTTTCGGCATGTTGAGTCAAAAACAGAGGTTGCTTGGCGATCATGATTGAGGTTTGACGGCCGAAATATTCAGCGATGTCCTTGCCATTGACCATGATTTTGCCGGAGCCTTTTTTCAGAAACACGCGGGCGACGCTGGATTTGCGACGGCCTGTGCCATTGTTCCATTCACCAATCATTTCATAGCTCCTTAGATATCCAGCACTTTAGGCTGTTGGGCGGTATGGGGATGCTCGGCGCCGCTGTAGACCTTGAGCTTTTTGATCATGGCAAAACCCAAAGGACCTTTGGGCAACATGCCTTTGACTGCTTTTTCAAGCGCACGTGTGGGGTGCTTGGCTTGCATGTCTTTGAAATTGGTGCTGGAGATACCGCCTGGATAACCGGAGTGGCGGTGGTACATCTTGTCGAGGGCCTTGTTGCCTGTGACACGAATCTTTGACGAGTTGATGACGACAATATAGTCGCCGGTATCGACGTGGGGCGTATAAATGGCTTTGTGCTTGCCGCGTAAACGGAGGGCTGCTTCGCTGGCAATCCGTCCGAGCACCTTATCGGTGGCGTC
>Ga0136641_1001216_pt1 | contig 10855 bp, 15 predicted proteins | sample EliLak1302023Y_FD_115312 | JGI IMG/M metagenome (GOLD analysis project Ga0136641, IMG submission 115312) | Freshwater microbial communities from Elizabeth Lake, Yosemite National Park, California, USA - 13020-23Y | ecosystem: Environmental > Aquatic > Freshwater > Lake ... | reverse complement strand
CGCTCATCGAATGTCTGAATATGTTTCGACGGCCGGTCAGGTTGATGTCGATGGCAACGGCGGGGTTCAGCGAATCAGGGAGCAAGTTATGAAACTGTTCGACAACTACAAGCTAGTTGACTCGACGAACTACCAATACGAGCGATGAAGCGCGAAGGAGGGGCAGTGCGACCTCGGTGACGCGCGAGGGCGAGCTAGAGGATTCTGAGGGCTTTGAAAATCGAACGGGCCACAAATGAGGCCACGCTCATCACAAGGGCTGCCAAGATTGCCCAACCCAGTGACTGAATCGTCAGACCCTCTTTGGTGAAGCCATCGATTGAGAAGATGTTTGCACCAAAAAGCCGACTCAACCAGGCGACCAACAGCAGGAGCGCGCCATTGATGACCAACGAAATCAGGCCGAAGGTAAGCAAATAGAGAGGAAAAGCCAAAACTTTGACCACCGGAGCGATGGTCGCGCTGACCAAACCAAAGATCATTCCAACAAAAAGGTAGGAGAGAATCGACTGCCACAAACCTGCACCACCATAAGGGTTCAGGTGAACCGAAGGAATCACCAGAGTGGTCAACCAAAGGCCAAGGGCATTTACTGCGGTTCCAACCAGAAATCGTTTCATGGAACGATTCTGCCACCCAGCGACTAAATTGAAAGACGTGACTTCGAATAAATCGTCCGATGTTCCAATGGTGCAACTGCTCTCACCGGAGGGTGACTATGGCGTTCCCAAGGAATGGGCGACCTATGGCAAATATGTCGATCGCCTGACCGAAGCTGACTTTCTAAAGTTCTATCGCGAAATGGCTCGCATGCGCCGCTTCGACCGCGAGGCCGAAGCCCTGCAGCGTCAGGGTCAACTCGGGCTCTGGGTTCCGGCAATCGGTCAAGAAGCAGCCCAAATTGGTTCGGGCTTTGCAGTTGGTCACAACGACCACATTTTTCCTTCCTACCGCGAGCACGGTGTGGCGATGACCCACGGAATCGACCTGATGTCTATTCTCAAGATGCTCCGCGGAGTAAACCACGGCGGTTGGAACCCCGAAGAGACACGCTTTCACCTCTATGCAATCGTTCTCGGCAGCCAGGTGCTGCACGCCACCGGCTATGCAATGGGCGTGAAGATGGACGGCATGGTTGGCAACGGCGACCTAGACAACGACCTCGCAGTGATCTCATACTTTGGCGACGGAGCGACCGCCGAAGGAGACATCAGCGAATCGTTCTTGTTCGCCGCAATCAACCACTCACCGATCGTGTTCTTCTGCCAGAACAACCAGTGGGCAATCTCATCCTCGGTGGCCAGCCAAACCAAAGTTCCGCTCTATCAGCGCGGCAGTGGTTTTGGTGTTCCGGGAATCCGCATCGACGGCAACGACATCTTGGCCAGCTATGCCGTGACCGCAAAGCACATGGACGACGCCCGCGAAGGCTCGGGTCCATTCATGATCGAGGCGCTCACCTATCGAATCGGTGCTCACACAACCTCTGATGATCCGACCAAATACCGTGATTCCGCCGAGGTGGAATATTGGAAGGCTCGCGACCCGCTGGCTCGCTTCGAATCATTCCTGCGCCGCCAGGGAATCAGCCAAGACTTCTTCGATGAGGTCGACGAGGCCGGCGAAAAGCTCTCGGCCGAGATTCGCGAGGCAACCTTCGCTCTCGAGCCGCCTCCAATCGAGAACATGTTCAAATACGTTTACAGCGAGCCACACCCGCGAATCGAAGAGCAGTTCGAGTGGTTGCGCAAATACGAGGCGTCCTTTGGCGATGGGGCTCACTCTTGAGCAACTTCGTCGAACTCTCAATCGCCAAGGCAATTAGCGCTGGCTTGCGCAAGTGTATGCAAGACAACCCGAAGGTTTTAGTCTTCGGCCAGGATGTCGCCCAGCTCGGTGGCGTGTTTCGTGTTACCGAGGGTCTGCACGCAGAGTTTGGCGACAAGCAGATCTTCAACTCTCCTATTGCCGAATCGGGCATAGTCGGAACCGCGATTGGGTTGGCCATGCGAGGTTACCGCTCGGTTGCCGAGATTCAGTTTGACGGCTTCATCTTTCCGGCGTTCAACCAAATCACCACCCAGTTGGCCAAGATGCAAAACCGCAGCGAAGGCTCAACTCCAATGCCCGTGGTGGTTCGCGTGCCTTACGGCGGAGGCATTGGTGCGGTCGAGCACCACAGCGAAAGCCCAGAGGCTTATTTCGCACAAACCCCAGGTTTGCGAGTGGTTAGTCCGAGCAATCCGAACGATGCCTATTGGATGATTCAGCAGGCCATCCTCACCGATGACCCTGTCATCTTCTTCGAACCAAAGCGACGCTATTGGCAAAAGGGTCCGGTCAATCTCGACGAGCCGCCGATGGATTCCTATAGCGCCCGAGTTTTGCTTGAAGGCACCCAGGTGACAGTTGCCACCTATGGGCCAATGACCGCGGTCGCTCTTCAGGCAGCTGAGATTGCCGCCACTGAAGGCAAGAGCATCGAAGTTATCGACCTGCGCTCGCTCTCGCCGATTGACTTCGGCACGATCATCACATCGGTCAAGAAGACCGGACGCTTGATCGTGGCCGCCGAGGCTTCGACTAGTTTCTCGATCGGCAGCGAAATCGCGGCGCGCATTACCGAAGAGGCTTTCTATCACCTCGAGGCACCGGTGATTCGAGTCGGTGGCTTCGACGTGCCTTACCCGGCAGCCAAGCTAGAAGAAGTTTTCTTGCCCGATGCCGACCGCCTGCTCGAAGCAGTTGACCGCTCGTTGGCATACTAGGAGCACAGATGACCACACTCGCATTCTTCAATCTTCCGGACGTTGGCGAAGGCCTGACCGAAGCCGAAATCGTTTCTTGGAAGGTAAAGGCCGGCGACACCGTCACGGTTAACCAGGTAATCGTCGAAATCGAAACCGCAAAGAGTCTTGTCGAACTTCCGTGCCCGTTTGCCGGTGTGGTCAGCGAACTGCTCGCCAAAGAGGGCGACACCGTTGAGGTCGGCAAGTCGATCATCTCGGTGACTGTCGCCGATGGCGCGAGTTCGGTCGTCACATCTTCTATGCCGGTAGTTGCCGAGCAACCGGCCAGCATGCACGAGGCCGTAGCCGATGCCGCCGCGCCCGCAGTCGAAGCCAAGAACCCGACTCTCGTTGGTTATGGAGTTTCGCACTCTGTTGGTGCGACTCGACGACAGCGCCAGGGCGCTAACCCTGTGATTCAGGTCGCTGCCGCAGCAAGCGCCGCGGTCGTGGCCGCCCCAATTGCTGCCGCTGTCGCAGCGCCGGTAGTTGCCACCGCTGCACCCGTCGTTGCGTCAGCTGCCTCCGATGGCGTCATCGCGAAGCCACCGGTTCGAAAGCTCGCCAAAGACCTAAACGTCGACCTCACCAAGGTGGCCGGCAGCGGCCCCGGTGGCGAGATCACCCGCGAAGATGTCGTCGGCGGAGCCCAGCAGGCATCGGTGTTTAGAAACCTCACCACACCGGCACCGAAGAGTGAACGTGAAGAACGAATTCCGGTCAAGGGCGTTCGCAAGGCTATTGCCAACGCGATGGTTTCTTCGGCGTTTAGCGCGCCGCACGTGAGCATCTTTGTCGACGTCGACGCAACGCGCACGATGGAATACGTCAAGCGCCTCAAGGTGAGCACCGACTTTGCCGGCGTCAAGGTGACCCCGCTTTTGATCATGGCCAAGGCGATGATTTGGGCCGTGCGCCGCAACCCGATGGTCAACTCGACTTTCACCGAAGAAGAAATCATCGTTCACAACTACGTCAACTTTGGAATCGCCGCGGCTACCCCGCGCGGTCTGATTGTGCCGAACATCAAGGATGCCGACAAAATGTCGATGCTCGAACTCGCCAAAGCGATCGAGCAGCTGGCCGGCACCGCTCGCGAAGGCAAGACCACCCCTGCCGACATGAAAGACGGCACGATCACTATCACCAACATCGGCGTTTTCGGTGTCGACACCGGAACCCCAATCTTGAACCCTGGCGAAGTTGCGATCGTCGCACTCGGTTCGATTCGCCCTAAGCCTTGGGTGGTTAATAACGAGATTCAGGTTCGCCAGGTAACCACGATCGGCGCCACCTTCGACCACCGCGTTGTCGATGGCGATGTGGCTTCGCGGTTTGTGCAAGACGTGGCTTCGGTAATTGAAGAGCCAGCGTTACTCTTGGACTAACAGCTCAGAAGGGCAACCATGAAGCGATCGATATTTGACAGTCGCTTCGGCATGGAGTCGGCAGTCACCGCAATCATTGCTGGATTGACTCAACTTTTGGCTCTTCCTCAACTCGCGAGCTTCTTTGAGTGGTCAAACGACAGCGATAATCCTTCGCCCCTTATGACTATCATTTTGGGCTTGCGAATTCCTGTCGCAATCGCCATCGTCATCGCGATTATCGTCATGGGTATTGTGCACTTCAGCTCGCGCATCAACTTGGCGCTGATTGCTTCGGGCTTTTTGCTGGTCACACTGACCGGCTGGTTCGCCCGGTTTGGTTATCTGCGTGACGCCGACGCCGAGTCAACTCTCGAGCATGTCCTCTGGGATGACTTCGGGTGGCAAAATGTGATTCTCTCGATCGGCAATTTTTTGTGGCTGGCCGCTCTCGTTTTGGCCATCTTGGATTACCGCGCGCGCAACCGTGCGTATTGACAATCATTATCAATAAGGCTTAGCGTGGTCTTATGACCACACGGATGCGCCGCCGCACAGCGGCCGCAACCCTGCTCGTTGCGCTTGGGGCATCGTTGTTGGCAGGTTGCTCGCCAGCGAGTTCGCCGAGCGGCACCCCAAGCTCGAGCTCCTCGCCGAGTGCTACTGCGCCCGCCAAGTTAGAGCTCGTCGCCTCGACTTCGGTTTGGGGCAGCATCGCCGAGCAGGTGGCAGGCACGCACGCCAACGTCAAGGTCATTCTTAGCAACCCAGCCCAAGACCCACACAGTTACGAGGCCACTCTGCGCGATCGTCTGGCCGTTCAGAACGCAGACTTGTTGGTGTTCAACGGCATGGGCTACGACGACTTCATGACCAAACTCAACACTTTTGCTACAGGCAAGATTTCGCCATTAGAGGCCTGCAAATCGTCAGCCGTCGAACACTGCTTCTATCAAATCGGAATGGCTCACACTGTGGCCGACCAGATTGCCAAGGACTTGTCGACTCTGGACCCACCGAACAGCGCCGATTACCTTAAGAACGCTTCGATGATCGCCAACCGAGACCAAGCTTTGCTCGATTTGTCGCATGGCATCGTCGCTGGCTTGGACAACATCGCGGTCGTCGAGACCGAACCGGTCATGGACCCGCTTCTGACAGACATGGGTTTCAACAACGTCACGCCTCTGGCATTTACGAAAGCTATCGAAGAGGGGCGCGATGTTCCAATCACAGCGCTAAAACTCGTGCAAGATCGAATCATTGCAGCGCACATGTCGTTCTTGGCCGTCAACCGTCAAACCAGCACCGCGCAGGTAGCCGCACTGGTGAAACTCTGTTCTGACAACGGGGTCTCGGTGGTTTATTTCGACGAGCTGCTGCCAGCCGGCCAAACCTACCATTCGTGGATGCGCGCCAAGATTCTTGAGATTCGCAAACTCACCGGCGTTGACGAGATCGGGGCGAACAATGGCTAACGCAAAAACAGACCTCACCGCCCCGGTGCTCAGCATCAGCGGCGCTACCTTCGGCTTCGACGAAACCCCGCTGTGGCAAGACCTAACGCTCGATGTCGCACCCGGCGAGTTCATCGCCATCATCGGCACCAACGGCTCGGGCAAAACCTCGCTGCTGCGCGCGATTCTCGGCCAAGAGCAACTGCGCGCCGGCACCATCACCCTCGCCGGCAAACCGATTGGGCACGGTTCGCGCCGCATCGGCTACATTCCCCAACACCGAAGCGTCGATTCCTCGACACCGATGCGCGCACGCGACCTCCTGAGCCTCGGCCTGAACGGCCATCGGTTCGGTTTGCCGTGGGGCGGGCGCAAGGCCAAAGCTCGCGTCGATCACATCCTAGATTGCATCGAAGGCCACGACCTTGCTGATATGCCGGTTGGCCAGCTAAGCGGCGGGCAGTTTCAGCGGTTCAGGGTCGGCCAGGCGGTCATCGATGAGCCCGACTTGATCTTGGCCGACGAACCGCTCAGCGCCCTCGACCTCACGCAGCAAGCGGTGATCGCCGAGCTGCTCGACCGCGAACGCAAAGACCACAGCGCTGCCGTTCTATTCGTGACGCACGACGTCAACCCGGTGCTCGGCATGGTCGACCGCGTGCTCTACCTTGCGGGCGGAAAGTTCAAGATCGGAACCCCAGACGAGGTTTTGCGTAGCGAGGTGCTCAGCGAGCTCTATGGTTCGCCGATCGACGTGGTGCGCAACCAGGGGCGCGTTGTCGTGGTTGGCACTCAAGCCCACGATCATCACCACCCCGATCACGATCACCACCCGAATGAGGTGTGGAACTAATGGATTGGTCGCAACTCTTCAACTTCGCCGACTACGCGCAACTGCTGCCGCTGGTCACTAACTCGCTAATTGCCGCCGCCCTGCTCGGCCTGACCGGCGGCCTAATAGGCATCTTCGTGATGGTTCGCGACTCGTCATTTGCAGTCCACGGCATTAGTGAGTTGTCTTTCGCGGGTGCTTCGATTGCGCTTCTTATCGGCACCGATGTCGTCGCCGGCAGCATCGTCGGCTCATTCGTGGCCGCCGCCGTGATCGCGGCCCTCGGGTCGCGCGCCAAAGACCGAAATTCGATCATCGCCGTGCTCATGCCGTTTGGTCTGGGTCTTGGCATTCTGGCGCTCGCCGCCTATCCGGGTCGCACCGCCAACAAGTTCGGACTGCTCACAGGGCAAATCACCGCGGTCGACGACACTGCAATCGGCTGGCTCATTGGAATCACAAGTTTTGTCGTTGTCTCTCTCGCCCTGATCTGGCGCCCGCTGCAGTTTGCCAGCCTCGACACCGATGTGGCCCGCGCGAGAGGCGTGCCAACCCGCGCTCTCGGAATTGCGTTCTTGTTGCTGCTCGGGCTGGCCGTGGCGGCATCGGTGCAGGTGGTTGGCGCGTTGCTCGCACTCAGCCTGCTGGTCACCCCGGCAGCCGCCGCCCTGCGCGTAACCTCGTCGCCCAAACTGGCCCCGGTGCTGAGTGTTGCCTTTGCGCTCACTGCATCGCTCGGCGGAATCCTGCTGTCGCTCGGCGGCAGCCTGCCGATCAGCCCATACGTCACCACAATCTCGTTCGTCATCTATCTGGTCTGCCGAATCGTCGGCGGCCGTCGCAGGGCGGTGGCCAAGTGAGCAGCAAACGCAACACCTGGCAAAAAGACGCGGTTCGTCACGCCCTTGGCGAGGCGGTTGGCTTTGTCAGTGCCCAGCAGCTGCACCAGGTTCTGCACGCCCACGGATCGCCGATTGGGCTGGCCACCGTCTATCGCGCGCTCGCCGACCTCGCCGCCAACCAAGATGCCGACAGCATCAGCTCGACCGACGGCCAAACCCTGTTTCGCGCCTGCACCACCAGCCACCACCATCACCTCATCTGCCGCGAGTGCGGACGCACCGTTGAGATAGACGCCGATCAGGTCGAGGCTTGGGCCACGGGCATCGGAGTTGCTAACGGTTTTGTCGAAGTTAGCCATACAATCGAGTTGTTCGGGGTCTGCAGCGCATGCAGGTCGGCGAACTAAGCGCTGGCAAACGTCAGCGTTTTAGCTCAAGCCTGTGGGGGCAATTATGACTATTACTGAAGTTCAAATTCAGAGTGAAGAAGCCAAGCGCGTCATGTGGCGACGAATCGGAATCATCTGTGGCGTGGTTTCGCTGCTGACACCTGTTATTGCTTTCTCGAGCATTGCAGGTTGGGCCAAAAACGATGGCATTGCCGGGGTCTTGTTTATGCTTTCCATATACTCGTTTTTGCCGCTGATGATCATGGGATTTGTCGGCATGGGGCTGGCAATCTCTTATCGCAACAGGGCGCGGCGCTTTCGCGAGGTCTCCAAGTTTCAATAGCCTGTAAATAAAACAGGGACTTGCTTAAGAAGCGTTAATTCGCCTAAACTTGAGCAGTTGCCTAGTGCAACCTAAGTTTTTACCCAAGCCAAATGCTTATCTCCCGATTTCGGGCGATGCTGGCTTGCCAAAAGGAGAAGAAATGGCAGCTAACTGTCAGGTGACTCAGACTGGCCCGCAGTTCGGCCACGCGGTTTCGCACGCTCAGAACAAAACCAAGCGTCGCTTTAACCCGAACATCCAGAAGAAGACCTACTTCGTGCCTTCATTGAAGCGCAAGGTAACCCTTACCCTCAGTGCCCGCGGCATCAAGGTAATCGACGCACGTGGCATTGAAGCCGTGGTTGCCGAGATTCTTGCTCGCGGCGAGAAGATCTAAGGAGCCCAAGCTAAATGGCTAAGAAAGACAAGGACATTCGTCCGATCATCAAGATGAAGTCGACTGCCGGCACTGGTTACACCTACGTAACTCGCAAAAACCGCCGCAACGACCCAGACCGTATCGTGCTAAAGAAGTACGACCCAGTAGTGCGTCAGCACGTCGAATTCCGCGAGGAGCGTTAATCCATGGCTAAGAAGAGCAAAATTGCCCGAAACGAGCAGCGCAAAGTCGTTGTCGAGCGTTACGCCGAAAAGCGTCTCGCACTGAAGAAGGCTTTGGTTGACCCAACCAGCACCGACGAGCAGCGCGAAGCAGCACGTCTAGGCCTGCAGAAGCTTCCACGCAACGCATCGCCAGTTCGCGTCCGCGGACGCGACGCAATCGACGGCCGCCCACGTGGTTTCTTGTCGAAGTTCGGTGTTTCTCGTGTTCGCTTCCGCGACATGGCTCACAAGGGCGAACTACCAGGCATCACGAAGTCATCCTGGTAAATCACAAGTTTTTGAAAAGCCCGTCGGTCTCCGGCGGGTTTTTTGCTTAAAACCCCGAGATTACGCGGATATAACGCCTTTTCAACACGCCGAAACAAATAACAACCCCTTTTGGCATCAGGGCTAGTCTGAATGAGACAGTACGTCACATAACGTCTAGAGTCCAGGAGGACATCATGGCTAACACCCTAAACAAGGGCGAGCTCGTAGCAGCTATCGCAGCCCACACCGGCGAGTCTCAGGCAGCAGTCAACCGCGTTGTTGACGCTCTGTTCGAGACCGTTGCAAAGACCGTTGCCAAGGGCGACAAGGTCACCATCCCAGGCTGGCTATCAGTTGAGAAGGGTCACCGTGCAGCACGTCAGGGCCGCAACCCTCAGACTGGAGCAACCATCCAGATTGCAGCTTCGAACACCGTCAAGGTTTCGGCAGGCAGCAAGCTGAAGGCAGCCGTCAAGTAGTCTTCACTGCACAAAGCAACGGGCGTCGACTTCGGTCGGCGCCTTTTGCTTTACCCTAGAAACATGAACGAACAACTGCCCACACCCAGAGCCGATGTACTGCTTGTCGGCAGTGGCCTAGCGACACTTACTTGCTTCGTGGCCGGCGGTGCGGCGTTGTTCATGGTGCCGATCTCGGCCTTTCTCTTCGTTCTGTCGCTGCTTCGACGGTTTATTCAGCCCAAGCCGGGCAAGCCGTTCTTCTCGCCAGCCATTTGGTGGGGCAGCATCTATCTAGCACTCGGGTTGGTGTTCTCGCTAATCGGTGGCCTCGCGCTAACGGCACACGATTTGACCCAGCGCCAAGTCGGTTTGGTGGTCATGGTTGTGTCGATTGCGCAGATCGTGGTGCCAGGCATCATCGTCATTTATCTGGGTTACAAAAAGTCGGCCGCCCACAACAGAACCATCGGAGCTAAGTAGTTTGAAAACACGCATGGCCCTGCCGACCCTAATCGTCGGCTCGCTCGCCGCGGTGCTGGTGTCGCTGTGGCTGTCGGGTGCAATGCAACCGCAACTGCTGGCCGACCCGGGCGACCTGGTGCGTTGGTCGCAACCGATCTTTAAGGCACTGACCAACGTGGCACTCACGGTGGCAATCGGTGCCGCAGCCTTTGCCGCGTTTGCCACCGCCGATGGCACCCGCCCGCTCAAGCGCACCATCAACCTAATCACCGCGAGCTCGGTTGCTTGGGTGGTGCTTGGCTCGGTGTCGCTGCTGCTGACCTACCTGACAGTCGCAGGCACCGCACTTGCCGTTGGCACGCAGTTTTCGGCCGGGCTCGGCATCTTTGTGTTTGATATTTCACTTGGGCAAGCGCTGGCCATAAACCTCGTGCTCGGCGCGCTTCTGGCAACCGTTGCCGCTCTGGTGCGCAGCCAAAAGGCGACCATCTTTCTGGCGGCAATCGGCATGGCCGCGCTCATTCCGCTGGCTGTCTCGGGCCACGCATCGGGCACGGCCGACCACTCGATGGCCGTTAACTCCACCGGCCTGCACCTGGTTGCCATCGTGCTTTGGGTCGGCGGGCTGGTCGCTCTGCTGGTGGCTGCTGCAGGCGAGGCATCGCAGTCGCGCATCGACCTGCTAAAGCGCTATTCGGCGATGGCGCTGTTTGCCTTCGTGCTCACCGCGATCTCAGGCGTTTTCGCCACCTTCGTGCACACGCAACTGCAGTACCTTTTGACCACCAGCTATGGCCTCATCGTTGTGGCCAAGGTGATCGCGCTTGTTATTCTCGGATGCTTCGGCGCCTGGTATCGCTTCAGGCTCATCGAGCGCGCCACCAACGACCACGGTGCCAGGGTGTTTGGCCGCGTCGCGGTGACCGAGTTGCTGGTGATGGGGATCGCTGTGGGACTCGGCACGGCGCTGGCCCGAACGGGAGCAGTCAACTCGGTAATCTACGCGAGCGACCCAACACCTGCCGAAATCCTCACCGGTCAGAAGTTGCCGCCTGAGT
>Ga0136641_1001214_pt1 | contig 10856 bp, 7 predicted proteins | sample EliLak1302023Y_FD_115312 | JGI IMG/M metagenome (GOLD analysis project Ga0136641, IMG submission 115312) | Freshwater microbial communities from Elizabeth Lake, Yosemite National Park, California, USA - 13020-23Y | ecosystem: Environmental > Aquatic > Freshwater > Lake ... | reverse complement strand
CTACGAGGACGCCGAGACCATCGTGGTGGCGCTGGGTTCGGTGATCGGCACGCTGCAGGACACCATCGACGGCCTGCGCGAGCAGGGGCAGAAGATCGGCGTGCTGGGCATCCGCTCGTTCCGCCCCTTCCCGCTGGCGGCGGTGCGCGCCGCACTGCAAGGGGCGCAGCGCGTGGTGGTGCTGGAAAAGAGTTTCTCGGTCGGCCTGGGCGGTGTGGTTTCCACCGACGTGCGGCTGGCGCTGTCGGGCCTGCAATTGCACGGCCACACGGTGGTGGCGGGCCTGGGTGGCCGCGCCATCACGCAGGCCTCGCTGGAGCGCACGCTGCTGGAGGCGATAGCCGGCACCCTGCAGCCTCTGACCTTCCTGGACCTGGACGGGCGCATCGTCAAGCGCCAGCTCGAGCGCGAAGCCCAGCTGCGCCGCAGCGGCCCCATCGCCGAAAACCTGCTGCGCGACGTCGGCACCGTCGCATCCAAGGTGAGCTGACCATGGACACCACCGTCAAGTTCTACCAGACCGGCACCTTCACCGTCGGCAACCGCCTGCTGGCGCCCGAGCAGCGCAGCCTGCAGGCCAGCACCGAACGCAGCAATGCACTGAACAGCGGCCACCGGGCCTGCCAGGGCTGCGGCGAGGCGCTGGGCGCGCGCTACGCCATCGACGCCGCGATGCGCGCCACGCAGAACCAGGTGATCGCGGCCAACGCCACGGGCTGCCTGGAGGTCTTTTCCACTCCCTACCCCGAAAGCTCGTGGCAACTGCCCTGGATCCATTCGCTGTTCGGCAACGCGGCCGCCGTGGGCACCGGCATCGCCGCCGCACTGAAGATCAAGGCCATCCAGGCCGGCCAGGCACAGAGCGCCGTGCGCGTGGTGGCGCAGGGCGGCGACGGCGGCACCACCGACATCGGCTTCGGCTGCCTGAGCGGCATGTTCGAGCGCAACGACGACGTGCTCTACATCTGCTACGACAACGAGGCCTACATGAACACCGGCGTGCAGCGCAGTTCGGCCACGCCCTATGCCGCGCGCACGGCCACCACGATGGCCGTGGGCCGGTCGCCCGGCGCAGACAGGGGGAAGGGCAAGAACCTGCCGCTGATCGCCTTGGCCCACGAGATCCCCTACGTCGCCACGGCCACCGTGGCCGATCTGCACGACCTGGAAGCCAAGGTCGAAAAGGCGATGAGCGTGCACGGCGCCCGCTACCTGCACATCCTGGTGCCCTGCCCGCTGGGCTGGGGTTCGGCCAGCCACGACACCATCAAGCTGGCCCGGCTGGCCCGCGAGACCGGCATCTTCCCGGTCTTCGAGGCCGAACACGGCGAGGTGACGGGCGTGACCAAGATCCGCCACCGCGTGCCGGTCGAGGACTACCTGAAGCCGCAGAAGCGCTTCGCCCACCTCTTCGGACCGCAGGGCCACCCGGCGATGCTGGCCGGCATCCAGGCCGACGCCGATCGCAACATCCGCCGCTTTCATCTGCTCGACGACACGGGGAGCGACTGAGCATGCAAAAGCCCTTTGCCATCACCCTCGACCCGGGCTCTTCGCTGGCCAACAAGACCGGCAGCTGGCGCACCGAGCGGCCGGTCTACGTCAGCCGGCTGCCGCCCTGCAACGCCCATTGCCCCGCCGGTGAAGACATCCAGGGCTGGCTGTTCCACGCCGAGAGCGGCGACTACGAAGCGGCCTGGCGCCACCTGACGCGCGACAACCCCTTTCCGGCCGTCATGGGCCGGGTCTGCTACCACGCCTGCGAGAGCGCCTGCAACCGCGGCCGCATCGACGACCCGGTGGGCATCAATTCGGTGGAGCGCTTCCTGGGCGATGAAGCGCTGAAGCAGGGCTGGCACTTCACGCCGCCCGAAGCGGAAAGCGGCCAGCACGTCCTGGTGGTCGGCGCCGGGCCCTCGGGCATGTCGGCGGCCTACCAGCTGCGGCGGCTGGGCCACCGCGTGACAGTGTTCGAGGCCGGGCCCGCAACGGGCGGCATGATGCGCTTCGGTATCCCCAAGTACCGCCTGCCCCGCGATGTGCTCGAAGCCGAGATGCAGCGCATCGTGGCGATGGGGGTGACGCTGCAGCTCAACACCCAGGTCGACGACATCGCACAGGCCATGCGAGAAGGCAGCTACCACGCCGCCTTCCTGGCCGTGGGGGCGCACATCGCCAAGCGCGCCTACGTCCCGGCCAAGGACTCCTCGCGCATCCTCGACGCGGTGGCGGTGCTGCGCTCGATGGAAGCAGCCGAACAGCCGATGCTCGGACGCCGTGTCGTCGTCTACGGCGGCGGCAACACCGCCATCGACGTGGCACGCACGGCCAAGCGCCTGGGCGCCACCGAGGCCATCATCGTCTACCGCCGCACCCGGGAAAGGATGCCGGCCCACGACTTCGAGGTCGAAGAGGCGCTGGAAGAAGGCGTGATGGTGAAGTGGCTGTCGACCATCAAGCAGTCGGGCGACGGCGGCGCACTGACCATCGAGAAGATGAAACTCGACGAGCAGGGCAACCCGCAGCCCACCGGCGAGTTCGAAACGCTCGAGGCCGACTCACTGGTGCTGGCGCTGGGCCAGGACGTGGATCTGTCGCTGCTGGACGCGGTGCCCGGCCTGGCGCTGAAGGACGGCGTGGTGCAGGTCGATCCGGCCACCATGATGACCGGCCACCCTGGCCTGTTTGCCGGCGGCGACATGGTGCCGGCCGAGCGCAATGTGACGGTGGCCATCGGCCACGGCAAGAAGGCCGCCCGGCACATCGACGCCTGGCTGCGCGGCGTGACGCTGGCGCCGCAGCCCAAGCACGCGGTGGCCGGCTTCGAGCAGCTCAACCCCTGGTACTACAGCGACGCACCCAAGACCGTTCGCCCCCAACTCGAGCTGGCACGCCGCACCAGCAGCTTCGACGAGGTGCAGGGTGGCCTGGCGGCCGACAACGCCCTGTTCGAGGCCCGCCGCTGCCTGAGTTGCGGCAACTGTTTCGAGTGCGACAACTGCTACGGCGTGTGCCCCGACAACGCCGTCACCAAGCTGGGCCCAGGGAAAGGCTTCGAGTTCAAGCTGGACTACTGCAAGGGCTGCGGCATCTGCGTGGCCGAGTGCCCTTGCGGCGCCATCGAGATGGTGCCTGAACAGGTCTGACCTGCAAGACGGGCGCCGCTCAGGCGGGCGCCACGCCGTCGACGATGTTCTGCAGACCGACAGCGTCGGTGATCTCGATGTGGCGGTGGCGCACGGACAGCAGACCCTGGGCCTGGAATTTCGAAAACGTGCGGCTGACGGTTTCCAGTTTCAGCCCCAGGTAACTGCCGATCTCTTCGCGGCTCATGCGCAGCACGATGGCGGAAGCCGAAAAGCCGCGTGCCTTGAGGCGGTGCATCAGGTTCAGCAAGAAGGCCGCTACCCGCTCTTCGGCGTGCATGCTGCCCAGCAGCAACATCACGCCGTGGTTGCGCACGATCTCGCGGCTCATCACACGGTGAAACTGTTGCTGCAGGGAATGGACTTCGAGGGCCAGGGTCTCCAGTTCCTCATAAGGAATCAAGCAGACTTGCGAGTCCTCCAGCGCCACGGCGTCAATTTCGTGCACGCGCTGACCGATGCCGTCCAGGCCCACGAGTTCGCCACTCATCTGGAAGCCGGTGACCTGCTCGCGGCCATCTTTCGACGACACGCAGGTCTTGAAGAAGCCGGTCCAAACGGCATACACCGCGTTGAAGGGGTCACCCGCCTGAAACAGCTTGTTGCCGCGGGCGACCTTGCTGCGGGCCGTGACCAGCCGACCATCGATGAGGGCCAGTTCTTCCTTGGTCAGCCCGACCGGCAGGCAGATCTCGCGCAGGTTGCAGCTGGAACACACCGCCGTGCAGTGCGCTGTGTGCAGGGGCTTGAAGACAGGATGGTCCATGGCGTCTCGATCTATGACCGGGGCAAACCACACCCACGTAATTTCGATGCTAGCCATGGTAATCCAGACGGCGACGTCGGTGTGCCAGCGAACCCGGGAATACCAGATGGGCCCAGGCGCCCTGCCTCTGATCTGCGTCAAGTTGACGGGCAGCGTCCTCCTTAGAGTCGCCGACAGAGGCCGCACCGGCCCGGCAACCCGGAGACGAACGTGAACCAGCGTGACCCGCTGCGGGTGGGGCTCTTGGTCACCTGCCTGGCCGATCTGCTGCGCCCCAGCGTGGCCTTCGCGGCGGTGAAGTTGCTGAACGATGCCGGTTGCGTGGTGGCCGTGCCCAGGGGCCAGACCTGTTGCGGCCAGCCCGCGCTGAACAGCGGCGACAGCCGCGACGCCCGCCGCATCGCCCAGCAGGTGATCGAGGCCTTCGACGGTTTCGATGCTGTGGTCGGGCCTTCGGGTTCTTGCATGGGCACGCTACGCCACGACTACCCGGCGCTGTTTGCCGACGACCCGGCCTGGCGCAGCCGCGCCGAAGACCTGGCCAGGCGCAGCCATGAATTGCTGAGCTTCCTGGTGGACGTGTTGAAGGTGGACACCGTCTCTGCACGGCTGGACGCCCGCGTCGCCTACCACGACTCCTGCGCCGGTTTGCGCGAAATGGGCGTGAAGAGCCAGCCGCGCAAGCTGCTGGCCAGCGTCCAGGGCCTGAACTTGGTCGAGATGCAAGGCACGGAAGTCTGCTGCGGTTTCGGCGGCACCTTCTGCGTGAAGTACCCCGAGATCAGCACCAAGATGGTCGACGACAAGCTCGCCCACATCGTGGCCAGCGGCGCCACGGCGGTGTTGGGTGGCGACCTGGGCTGCCTGTTGAACATGGCCGGGCGCATCCAGCGGCGCGGGCTGCCCATCCGCGTGCTGCACACGGCCGAGGTGCTGGCGGGCCTGGGCGCGGCGCCGTCGATCGGCGTGGCTGAAGGCGCCTGATGCACGCCGCGCCCACCGCCGCCAACAACACCTTCCCGAAACGGGTGGCCCTGGCCATCCACGACCAGCGCCTGCAGGCGGCGCTGGACCATGCCAGCGGCGGCTTCGCAGCCAAGCGTCAGGCGCAGGTCGATGCGCTGCCGGAATTCGAAGCCCTGCGCGAGCGCGCCCGCCTGGTGAAAGACCATGTGCTGGCCAACCTGGACGGCTACCTCGAGCGCTACGAAGCCAGAGTGCTGCGCCAGGGCGGGCATGTGCACTGGGCTTCGACCGCTGAAGAGGCGCGGCAGATCATCCTGGACATCTGCCAGGCTGCGGGCGCCAGGACCATCACCAAGGGCAAGTCGATGGTCAGCGAAGAGATCGGGTTGAACGATGCGCTGGAAGCCGCCGGCTACGCCGTGATGGAGACCGACCTCGGTGAATACATCATCCAGTTGGCCAAGGAGCCGCCCAGCCACATCATCGTGCCGGCCGTGCACAAGACCCGCGAACAGGTCGCCGACCTCTTCGACACCCACCACCGGCCGCTGGGCTACACCCGGCACCTGACCGAAATCAGCGAGATGGTGGACGAGGCCCGTCAGGTGCTGCGCGGCCACTACTTTGCCGCCGACGTCGGCATCACCGGGGGCAACTTCCTGGTCGCCGAAACCGGCAGCAGCATCATCGTCACCAACGAAGGCAATGGCGACCTGACGCAGACGCTGGCGCGCGTGCACATCGTCACCAGCGGCATCGAACGCGTGGTGCCCACGCTCGATGACGCGGTGACCTTGCTGCGCCTGCTGGCGCGCAGCGCCACCGGGCAGGAGACCGAGACCTACACCACCGTCAGCACCGGGCCGCGCCGGGCCAACGACCTGGACGGGCCGCAGGAATACCACGTCGTGCTGGTCGACAACGGCCGCTCGGCGATGCTGGGCGGCGCTTTCCGCGAGATGCTGCGCTGCATCCGCTGCGGCGCCTGCCTGAACCACTGCCCGGTGTACACCTCGATCGGCGGCCACGCCTACGGCTGGGTCTACCCCGGGCCGATGGGCTCGGTGCTGACGCCGCTGATCAACGGTCTGTCCCAGGCCTACGACCTGCCCAACGCCTGTACGCTGAACGGCCGCTGCCAGACGGTGTGCCCGGTGAAGATACCCCTGCCCGGTCTGCTGCGCGAGATCCGACGCCAGCAATTCGAGACCGGCATCACGCCCGTGCGTACGCGTTGGGCCTTGCAGGCCTGGGCCTGGCTGGCGCGGCGCCCTGGCCTGTATCACGCACTGATGCGCATCGGCATCCCGGTGCTGCACCGCATCGGCCGTCGGCGGGGTGGCTTGCGCTGGCTGCCGCTGGCCAGCGGCTGGACCGACACGCGCGACCTGCCGGCGCCGCAGGCCCGCACCTTCCAGCAGGCCTGGCAGGCGCTGAAGGGGGCCACGCGGTGAGTGCGGCCGCCACCGGCTCGCGCGAGAAGGTCCTCGGGCAGATCCGCCTGTCGCTGGGCCGCGCTGCCGGCAGCGTGGCCCCCATCACCGCCCTGCCCGGCAGCGGGCCACGGCCGGCTTTCGGTGGCGCGCTGGTCGAACGTTTCATCGCCAAGATGCAGGAAAAATCGGCCACGGTGGAAAGGTTGGCCGACCTGGCCAAGGTGGGCGCTGCCGTGGCGCGTTACATCACTGCGGTGCCGTCGTTGCCGGCGGTGCGGGTGTCGCATGCGCTGGCCGGCATCGCCTGGCCCGCCGCACTCACGGTGCAGCACGGCGCCGCCGTGCGCGAAGACCCGACCAGCGTCACGCCCTGCTTTGCCGCCGTGGCCGAGTCGGGCGGCATCGTCACGCTGTCCGGCCCCGACACCCCCAGCACGCTGAACTTCGTGCCCGACACGCACATCGTCGTCGTGCACGCCAACCAGGTGGTGGCGCACTTCGAAGACGTGTGGGCGCTGTGGCGGGCCAGCGGCCTGCCCATGCCGCGCACCGTCAACATCATCTCGGGACCGTCGCGCACGGCCGACATCGAACAGACCATCCAGCTGGGCGCCCACGGGCCGCGCCGGCTGCACATCCTGCTGGTCGGCGCCTGAACACCACCAAGGAGACAGCCCATGGTCTGGCAACAAATCTACGACCCGTTCGGGAATATGGTGGTTTCCACGGCACTGGCCGCCATGCCCGTGGTGGTGATGCTGGCCTGCCTGGGTTTCCTGCACATCAAGGCCCACATCGCGGCTGGACTGGGCTTGCTGGCGGCCATCGCCGTGGCGGTGTTCGCCTACGGCATGCCGGCCGGCATGGCCGGCCGCGCGGCGATGTACGGTGGCTACACCGGCCTGCTGCCGATCGGCTGGATCGTGCTCAACATCATCTTTCTGCAGCAGCTGCTGGAACAGAACGGCAGCTTCAAGATCCTGCAGGATTCGCTGTCGGGCATCACCGAAGACCGGCGTTTGCAGCTGCTGCTGATTGCGTTTTGCTTCGGCGCCTTCTTCGAGGGTGCGGCCGGCTTCGGCACGCCGGTGGCCGTGACCGCCGGCATCCTGATCGGCCTGGGCTTCGCGCCCTTGGCCGCCTCGGGCCTGAGCCTGATCGCCAACACCGCGCCGGTGGCCTTCGGCGCCCTGGGCACGCCGGTCATCACGCTGGCCAAGGTGCACGGCTACGACCTGATGGCCGTCACCGCGATGATCGGCCGCCAACTGCCCTTCTTTAGCCTGCTGGTGCCGTTCTGGCTGATCTGGGCCTTTGCCGGGCGCAAGGCCATGATGGAGATCTGGCCGGCCATCCTGGTCACCGGCCTGGCCTTTGCGATCCCGCAATTTCTGGTGTCGAACTTCATCGGCCCTGAACTGGTGGACATCATCGCCGCCATCGTGTCCATGGTCTGCCTGATCGGGTTCTTGCGCGTCTGGCAGCCCAAGCAGATCTGGACCTCGCCGACGATGCGCGGCAACGACGTCAGCGCGCACGAAGCCAAGCCGCCGACGCCGATCGCGCGCCATCCGCGGGCCGACCTGATCCGCGCCTGGACGCCGTTTGCGATCCTGACCGTGTTCGTCTTTGTCTGGGGCCTGCCGCCGGTCAAGGACTTCCTCAACGGCCTGTTCGCACCCAAGTTCCCGATCGACGGGCTGCACAACCTGGTGGAAAAGATCCCACCCGTGGTCAAGGCGCCGACCAAGGAAGGCGCGGTCTACGTGTTCAACCTGCTGTCGGCCACGGGCACCGGCATCCTGCTGTCGGCCATCGTTGGCGCGTTGGTGATGAAGTACAAGCCGCTGCAGATCGTCACCACCTGGCTGCGCACGCTGTGGCTGGTGAAGTTCTCGCTGATGACCATCGTGCTGATGCTGGGGCTGGGCACCCTGACGCGCTACTCGGGCACCGACACCACGCTGGGCCTGGCCTTCGCCAACACCGGGGTCTTCTACCCCCTCTTCGGCACGCTGATGGGCTGGATCGGTGTGGCCATGACGGGCTCGGACACGGCCAGCAACGTGCTCTTCGGCGGCATGCAGAAAGTGGCCGCCGAGCAGCTGGGCCTGAGCCCGAACCTGATGGGCGCAGCCAACAGCAGCGGCGGCGTGATGGGCAAGATGATCGACGCGCAATCCATCGTCGTGGCCAGCACGGCCACGCGCTGGTTCGACCACGAGGGCGACATCCTGCGCTATGTCTTTTTCCACTCCATCGCATTGGCCTGCCTGGTGGGCCTTTTCGTGAGTCTGCAGGCTTACGTCTTCCCCTTCACGCTGATGGTGGTGCACTGAGTTCCCTGCCCCACAGGTCAGGACCTGGAGGAACTTCATGCTGAGCGCCCCCTACGACGAACTGGCCCGCCGCCTGGCGCGCAGCCTGCCGCCTGCCCGGCTGGTGACCGACCCCTTGCGCCTGCTGACCTGGGGCAGCGACGCCAGCTTCTACCGGCTGATTCCGAAGCTGATCGTCGTCGTGGAAAGCGAAGCCGAGGTGCGGCGGGTGCTGCAGCACAGCGCCGAACTGGGCACGCCGGTGACCTTCCGCGCGGCCGGCACCAGCCTGTCGGGGCAGGCGCTCAGCGACTCGGTGTTGGTGCTGCTGGGCGACGGCTGGCAGGGCCTGCGCGTGGCGGACGATGCCGCAACCATCACCCTGCAGCCGGGCGTGATCGGCGCCGCGGCCAACCGCCGCCTCGCGCCGCTGGGCCGCAAGATCGGGCCCGACCCGGCCAGCATCGACGCCGCAATGATTGGCGGCATCGCTGCCAACAACGCCAGCGGCATGTGCTGCGGCACGGCGCAGAACAGCTACAACACGCTGGCCGGCATGCGCATCGTGCTGGCCGACGGCACCGTGCTGGACACGCAGGACGCTGCCAGCCGGGCGAATTTCCTGCAAAGCCGGCCCGACCTGGCGCAGGGCCTGGCCGAACTGGGCCGCCGCACGCGGGCCGACGACGGCCTGGCGGCGCGCATCCGCCACAAGTACCGCCTGAAGAACACCACCGGCTACGGCCTGAATGCGCTGGTCGACTTCACCGACCCGGTGGACATCCTGGCGCACCTGATGATCGGCAGCGAAGGCACGCTGGGTTTCATCAGCGAGATCAGCTACTTCACGGTGGAAGACCACGCCCACAAGGCCAGCGCCCTGATCCTGTTCGACCATCTGGAAACGGCCTGCGCCGCCGTGACGCAGCTGAAGCAGACACCGGTGGTGGCCGTCGAATTGCTCGATCGCGCCTCGATGCGCGCCGTGCAGGACCAGCCCGGCATGCCGGTCGCGCTGCGTGCGCTGCCGCCCGACGGCGCCGCGCTGCTGGTGGAAACGCGCGCCGCCACGGCGGCCGGCTTGACGGTGAAGATCGCCGCCATGGCCGGCGTGCTGGCCGACTCGGCCACGGCCGTGCCCTGGTCCTTCACCACCGACGCCGCCGAGGCCGCGGCGCTGTGGAAGGTGCGCAAGGGCATCTTTCCGGCCGTCGGCGCCGTGCGGCCCACCGGGACCACGGTGATCATCGAAGACGTGGCCTTCCCGGTCGACAGGCTGGCCGAAGCCACGCTGGACCTGCAGGCCCTGTTCGCCGAACACGGCTACCCCGAGGCCATCGTCTTCGGCCATGCACTCGAAGGCAATCTGCACTTCGTCTTCACCCAGGACTTCGGCAGCCCCGCTGAGGTGCAGCGCTACAGCCGCTTCATGGACGCCGTGTGCGCCATGGTGGTGAAGAAGTACGACGGCAGCCTGAAGGCCGAGCACGGCACCGGCCGCAACATGGCACCCTTCATCGAGATGGAATGGGGCGCGCCGGCGGTGGGCGTGATGAAGGAGATCAAGGCCCTGCTCGACCCGCAGGGCCTGCTCAACCCCGGGGTGATCCTGAACGCCGACCCGCAGTCGCACCTGTTGAACCTGAAGCCCCTGCCGGCTGCCGACCCGCTGGTGGACAAGTGCATCGAGTGCGGTTTTTGCGAGCACCTGTGCCCGTCGCGCGGCCTGACCTTGTCGCCGCGCCAGCGCATCGTGGGCTGGCGCGAGATCAGCCGGCTGGACGCCGCAGGCCGCGAAGCCCAGCGCTCGGCCGAGCTGAAGCAGCTCTACGACCACCAGGGCCTGGACACCTGCGCCGGGTGTGGCCTGTGCGCCACCGCCTGTCCGGTGGGCATCGAGACCGGGCTGCTGATCAAGGCCCTGCGCGGCCGCCGCGCCGGCGCGCTGGCGCACGGCGTGGCCGACGTGGCCGCCCGCCATTACCGCGCGCTGACCACCGGCGTGCGCTGGGGACTGGGCGTGGCCGACCTGCTGCACGGCGTGGTCGGCACGGCAGTGATGAAGGGCGCGCTGGACGGCCTGCGCAAGGCCTCCGGCGGCCGCCTGCCCAAATGGTCGCCCGCGCTGGCGCGCCCGGTGCACTTCGTGCCGCGGATGCAGGCCAGCCCAAGCGCTGAGCACGTGGTCTATTTCCCCAGTTGTGCCGCCCGCAACATGGGCCCG
>Ga0136641_1001213_pt1 | contig 10856 bp, 11 predicted proteins | sample EliLak1302023Y_FD_115312 | JGI IMG/M metagenome (GOLD analysis project Ga0136641, IMG submission 115312) | Freshwater microbial communities from Elizabeth Lake, Yosemite National Park, California, USA - 13020-23Y | ecosystem: Environmental > Aquatic > Freshwater > Lake ... | reverse complement strand
GAACTTATCTGCAGGTGTTGGGGTTACGGACATGGGGTCAGGCTCACTTTCATGGAAGACCGGGGCAACCGGTGAGTTTGTGTGTGTGCCTAACCTACCTCTACCCTTACGGCTTATCTACCCTGCTTTATCTATAGGCAGGGCAGCACTCCAGCGGGAGTGGTGAAATGGCAGACACGCAAGTCTTAGGAACTTGTGTCTTCGGACGTGCGGGTTCAAGTCCCGCCTCCCGCACCAGTATTTTTACCCCTTACATTTTTTTAACGATCGCGAGAGGATATAGATATGGCTGAGAAAAACTTTCTTTCATGGGTTGGTTATAAGAACGAAGATAACCAAACAACAAACAAGGCTGGAACTCCTGCTGCACCTTCTGCAAGTGCAATGGACCGCATCCGCGAGCTTGAATCTCAACTCGCTGACATGCGCTCGCGCCGCGACATCACAGGATTAACACGGGAAGAGTTTGAAATTCTTGCCAGTGAAACGGCAATGACATTAATTAAGACTGCTCAAAGCCGCGAAGCGCGCGCTATCGCAATTGCTGAAAAAGCGGTTTCTGATGCCACACGTGCTGCAAAGCAAGCAATTGAATCTGCTGAACTGAAGGCAAAGCAGGTTCTCTCTACTGCTGAGGGCCGCGGACGCAAATATCTTCAAGCTGCCCAAGATGAGGCTGCTGAGATCACCGGCACTGCTGAGGCTGAAGCAGAGCGTCTTGTTGAAGCAAGAGAGCGTGAAGCATCTGCTCTGGCGAGTAGCGCAAGACGTGAAGCAGAACGCTTAATTACAACCGCAACAAGTGATATCGCAGATTTCAAGTCTTGGCTGATGTCAGCAATTCAAGAATCTGAAAGATTGCACCGCATTCAAACTCAATCATTGGCATCTGCTGAAGAGGCAATTAAGCAAACACGTGGACGCCTTTCAAGTGCATTTGAAAAGCTTGCTGCGCTTGGCGCAGATATTGAAGCAAATATTGGTGAGGGTAATCGCCCACATGCAAAGGCATTTATCCGCAAGGTGACAAGGGAAGTTCGCGGAGAAGAAGATGTTCCAGAAGTTCCAAGTCGCCGAACAACTAAAAAGTCGCCAGCAAAGAAGAAGCCTGCTGCCAGAAAGAAAACATCTAAGCGCAAGTAATGGCTCTAAAAACTTCTCGCTACATTCCTTCAATTGATGGTCTAAGAGCTATTGCAGTTACCGCAGTCCTCCTTTATCACTTAGGTGTTAATTGGATTCCTGGAGGATTTCTAGGTGTAGATCTTTTCTTTTGTATCAGTGGGTATGTCATCACTAGACAATTACTTGATTCTATTGATCGCAAAAATGGTTTAGATCTACAAGAGTTTTATCAAGCAAGAATTCGACGTCTTTTCCCTGCGCTGGTATTTATGTTGCTTGGAACGCTCTTCGTCATTGCACTTGGAGCGCCTGATGGGATTAAGCGTTATTTAACTGATCTGCCTTTTGTTTTGACGGGAACAGAAAATTGGCACTTAGTTTCTATTCACCAAGACTATTTTGCTGCTACAGGACGCCCCCCACTTCTCCAACATATCTGGTCACTAGGCGTTGAAGCACAGTTCTACTTATTCTGGCCCCTGATTCTCCTTGTTGTACTGCGCCGCTTTGGCAAGAAAAACGTGGCGAGAATTTCTCTTGGTATCTCAGCACTTTCTGGGCTTGTGCTTTTTCTCTATTCAATTAGCGCAGACCACGCCAGTAGTAATCGCACAAGCCATATCTACTTTGGTACTGACACACACTCACTAGGTCTCTTCTTAGGCGCAGCGCTTGCCGTGAGTTGGATCCCACAAAACTTAGGTAGCACTATTACAGATCGTGCTCAAGATTTTGTCGATGGCATAGGCGTCTTTGGACTTATTGGATTACTCAGTACGTTTTTATTTATTAATGAAGGCAATGCAGCTCTCTATCAAATCGCATTCCCACTTGCAGCAATTTTTGGTTGCGCAACAATCACCTCACTTGTGCATCCTGCCTCTAGATTTGCACCCCTTATCGGCTCAAAGCCACTCCTATGGATCGGTGAGCGTTCATATGGAATCTACCTCTGGCACTGGGTCATCTTTCAAATTAGTAGGCCCTCTGAGGATTTAGCGGGTGCTACTTGGGCAATTAATTGCGCACGAATTCTTATCGTTATCGCGCTCGCTGATATCTCACTTCGTTGGATTGAAATACCTATCCGGCGCGGAAAGCTTGCCGATTGGCTTCGTGGAATGAAGTACCGAACTCTTGCCACCCAGAAGCGCCAAAAAATACTTATTGGCGCCTCTGTATTTGTTATTGCACTCTCCTCTTCAGGAGCCGCTTGGTCTGCTTGGGTGCAAAATGATTCCATCGTGAAGAAAAACGCTGCACTTGCTGCAGAGCAACCAGCACCGGTTCCAACCCTTTCTGCAGATAACAGAGGAAAAATTGGATTATGGGTGACAGGTGATTCCATTATTTTGGGAACGCATGAAAAGCTTGCTGATAGATACCCTGTGGCACTAGTCAACGCACGTGTGGGGAGACAAATTGGTGAGCTCATTCAAGTAGCTCAGCAAGATGGCACTACTTTACAAAAAGACCCTGTTGTTTTTGATTTAGGAAATAATAATCACCTAACGATTGAAGATACTCAAAAGCTATTTGCTATCTTTAAGAATCAGCCAAAGATTGTTGTCATAAATGCTGCGGTCCCGCGTGGCTGGCGTGATGACAACAACAGAATTATTCGTCAGGTTGCATCCAACTATTCTCAAGCAACGGTCGTTGATTGGGCGAGTATCTCCCAAGGTCATCCTGAATATTTTGCTCCAGATGGTATCCATCTCAATGATATTGGTGGAGATGTATACGTTGGAGCAATTAGTGAAGCTCTCGGTAATTCAATTTCGCAATTGAAAACCAAATAATTCCAACAAAAAAGCCCCTCAAAATCTGAGGGGCTTTTTTAATTTCTAGTTACTTATATTGACCTGGAAGTCCAAACGCATTCTTTCCAAGGACTGTGGTTCCGACTGCGGTTCCTCCGCCGCCGTAAACTGCAGAAACCTTAAATGATGTCCAACCCGCGCTATCGCCCTTTGTAATGTTGAGTGATAGTTGGGTAGCAGGAACAGTTGCGAGCATTGCGTATGAGCCTCCATTTGCTGAAGCCTCAACGTTATAGCTTGTTAGTCCTGTTGCTGTTGCTGGTGCCTTCCAAAGGATTGTTGCACCGGTTGATGTTGCATGAGCAACGATGCCTTCTGGGCCGGAGCCTGCTGGGGCCATGTTGTCTGCAGAAGTTGATGCTGCTGGAGCAGCAGAGGTTTCAGCTGGAGCAGCAGAGGTTGCCTCTGCGCTGGTTGCAGGTGTTGTTGATGAACCACTTGTTGATGAGTTGTTATTACGTGCAACAACGATAATTGCAAGCAATACGACCGCAGCAATAACTGCTATTACAACGCGTGAAGATGAGCGTTGTGCATTTGTGCCTGCAGTTTTACCTGATGAAGACTTTGGTGGAGTTGCTGATGCTGTGGAGCGAGGAAGTGGAGTTGAAGAAATTGATGAACGTCCACCTGAAAGTGGGACATCTGGAATAACAATGCGAGACGCAGAACGCTTAGCGACCTTCTTAGAAGAACGCTTCGCTGTCTTTTTGACGGCGCGCTTTGCCGTCTTCTTTACCGCACGCTTTGCCGTCTTCTTTACTGCGCGCTTAGCGGTCTTCTTAACTGCGCGCTTTGCGGAAGTCTTTTTAGCTGCTGACTTCTTAGCTGTCTTTTTAGCGGTTTTCTTTACTGCCACTTTATCTCCCCTTGGTGAATTGATTATTGAAAATCAGTTAATGCTTACACGCAAACTACTGCGTAAATAGTACCCCAGATGAAGGGTGGGTAAAGAGGGGCTCGGCCAAATTGGCTAGAGCAGTGCAATCAAATCTGGCGTGATTGCGCGCAGAGCCTTACCTCTATGGCTAATTTCATCCTTTTCATGCGCAGGCATCTGCGCTGTTGTGCGCGACTCACCAAGTGGTTGAAAAATTGGGTCATAGCCAAAACCGTGTGTCCCCCGTGGCGTGTCCACGATCTCACCCACGATTTCACCTATGTGCGTAATTTCAAGACCATAATTTTTATCGCCAACTGGAAAGACTAAAGCCACACTGCAGACAAATTGGGCACCACGATTTGTGCTTCCAGTTGCCACGAAATCTTCTAATACTTTCTCAAGATTTGCTTTGTCATCTCCATGAACTCCTGCCCAACGAGCTGAATAAATTCCTGGCTTTCCTCCGAGGGCATCAACACACAATCCACTGTCATCAGCCAGAGCAGGAAGCTTTGTGAATGTACTTACAGCCCGAGCTTTGAGCAAGGCATTTTCAGTAAAAGTATCTCCGGTCTCTTCGACATCAGGCATATCTGGAAACTCTGCAAGCCCAAGCACCTGCACATCAATATCTGCAGCATTAAGCATGCGCTCTAGTTCTTCTACTTTTCCTAGATTTCGAGTAGCAAGAACAACTTTCTTCATACTTATTTTGCTAGCGCTGCTTTTTGTAAGGCAGAGAGCTCAGTGCATCCTGCAACACCAAGATCAAGTAATTGGTTGAGCAGGGCGCGATCAAAGGGAACACCCTCTGCTGTTCCTTGAACCTCAACGAAACTGCCATTTCCCGTGCAGACAATATTCATATCTGTATCTGCATCAACATCCTCCACGTATGCAAGGTCAAGCATCGGAACGCCTTTGATAATTCCCACACTTACTGCAGATACTGAATCTCGTAGAGGCTGTCTATCTTTCAGAATATGGCCTTCACCTTTCGCCCAATTGAGTGCATCAGTGAGTGCAACATAAGCACCGGTGATTGCAGCGGTGCGTGTTCCACCATCTGCCTGGAGCACATCACAATCAAGAACGATGGTGTTCTCACCCAGTGCCTTGGTATCCACAATTGCGCGAAGTGAACGACCGATCAACCTAGATATCTCTTGAGTGCGACCACCTAGTTTTCCTTTAACGCTCTCTCGATCACTTCGAGTATGAGTGGAGCGAGGCAACATTGCGTATTCACTTGTTACCCAACCTTCGCCCTTACCAACTAGCCACCTAGGAACACCTGGTGTGAAGGATGCCACACAGAGAACTTTTGTATTACCAAATTCAACCAGTACAGAACCCTCGGCGTTCTTGAGCCAATTGCGAGTGAAGGTAATAGGACGAAGTTGATCTGCTTTGCGACCATCTACACGTGGACTCATGAACTTCTCCCTAAGTGATTTATATTGAAGATGAAACGTTGCTTACTTCTGGACCAAGAAACCTTGAGGCTAACTTACTAAAGCTTGCCGTTTCTCCTGTGGCAACAAACTTGTGCTTGGGCGCTCCGCTGGTATTGAGCATGTCATTTTCAACAAGAGCCCGATAAAGATCTTTTGCAGTCTCTTCAGCGCTGGAGACCAAAGTAACGCCATCTCCCATGACATAGGAGATAACACCTGTGAGAAGTGGATAGTGTGTGCAACCTAGAACCAAGGTATCAACACCTGCATCTTGTAGTGGCTTTAAATATTCACGTGCAAGTGAGGTAATAGCCGCTCCTGATGTTTCTCCACGTTCAACAAACTCCACAAATTTTGGACATGCAGCAGATGTAATCTCTAACTGAGGCGCTGCAGCAAATGTGTCTAGGTATGCACCCGACTCAATTGTTGCATTAGTTCCAATTACTCCAACTTTGCCACTTCTAGTTGCTGCAACAGCTCTTCTGACGGCAGGTTGGATCACTTCGATGACCGGGATCTCATAACGCTCACGAGCATCTCGCAACATCGCGCTACTTGCTGTGTTACAAGCAATTACAATGGCTTTAACGCCAGAAGCAATCAGCTGATCCATAATTTCTAAAGCAAATGCGCGAACTTCCGCTAATGGACGTAGTCCATAAGGGCCGCGAGCTGTATCTCCAACGTAAAGAATGGATTCACCGGGCAGCTGATCAATAATTGCTCTGGCAACGGTTAAGCCACCGACGCCAGAATCAAAGATTCCGATAGGCGCGTTAGGACTCGGCTTAGTTGGGCTCACCTGCGAAGTCTATCGGGCATTATTTATAACTCTGAATCTCCACTACACGAGCATTAAATCAAGCAGATTGCTCTGTAGCCATCCAAGCCAAAAGTAGACAGCGTATAAAGGTTTCTGGGGGTCTTCTTCAGGTAGTGCCTCAAATTTCTCAAAGCTAGATTCACTTATTTCAAGGCGAACAGAAAGTGCAATACGTAAATCATTTATGACGGCAAGCCATGTAGCACTATCAAGCTCCTTTATGACACCAGAACTATTGCTGTCCACAATTACCGCTAGCGCCTCACGTGCTTTGCGAAGGGTGGCATTCTTTTTACTGCGCATTGCAGGCTCTGTAAACCTTCTAAAATCTGCTGCAGATTCGGGATCAGCATATGCATTAGGAAGTAAGCGAAGTAGAACTGGATCTTCCGGCGTTGCTACTTCATCTGGTGCAGGCTTGAGTTGATGCATGAGCTGGGCAAAGGGATCACTTTCATCATAATGATGAGGAATATCGTCAACTCCGAGTAACTCCAGGAGCTGCTCAACAAGGTTAATTAATATGTGCGCCTCATCAACTGTGAGATCTAATAGGTAGTTATCTTCCTCACGGGTGAATTCAGACATGAGAAGTTTTCACACTTTGTCATCGCGTTGAAGCGTTGCCCAGAGTCCGTGTTCATGTAGCCGTTGAACATCCCATTCCATCTCTTCTCTGCTGCCGGATGAAACGACTGCGCGGCCTTCATTGTGGACTTGCATCATAAGTTCATGTGCCTTTTCTTTCGAAAATCCAAAGAGTTTTACAAAGACATGAACTACGTAAGACATGAGGTTTACCGGGTCATCCCAAACAATTGTTACCCATGGTTTATCATTAAGTTGGGAGATCTGAAAATCTATGTCACTTTCAACATCGCTAAGCGTGTCGGTACTCATCGTGTTACTACTGTAACAAAAGGGGAGTTACTTAAGATATAGCTTGCATCCTCCGGTGTGCTGACTTGGTATGTGTAGAAACCAGGAGTGGCATTATTGAGCGTAAATGAAAAATTACCGTTTGCATCAGTAGTGGTAGTCATCGGCGCAATACTTGATTTTGTCGCAGAAACTATTCCAAGGTTCACAGTTACGCCAGCAACCTTTGGTTGAACTTGTCCGGCAACCGTATATGCCAATCCTGTTTTTATGGATGCAGGAGGTGACCATGCAATCACTCGGGCCACTTTTAGAACTAGAGGTGTTGTATCCCCCTCAAGTCTTGTCCACGTTCCATCAATGATCATGCGCGCTGTGACATTACTTCCCCAGAGAACTGGAACTGTAAATGTTCCATCAGCGGCAGTAGTCCCATCAAAAATATTGGTCCACGCCCCATTCACACCAAGAACTTGTAAGTGGGCAGGAGCGCCTGCGATTGGTGTCTTATCTGGCAAGGTAAATGTGCCGGTGATCGAAGTTGGCGTGCCAAGTGTGATTCCAGTCGTGCTCAAAGTTGCATCGTTGTTGAGGCTAGCAACTACTTGATCTGGAGCAATTGATGCTGCAACGTTGCGAATTGCAGTGAACGCCAGCGGATCTTCCATTCCAAAGGTCCACTCTGAGATACCTGCAAGCCTGTAGGCGTTGATGAGATTTGCGCGCAGAGTAAATGACTGCTGATCTTGATACCAAACAGTGCGTGATGCTGTGCACGATGTGAGGGAACCATTTGCCGCAGTTCCGTTATAGGTCTTCTGGTAAGTAAAAGTTGATTCTGCGTACTGGGGGTTGAACGCTGGCGTTGCTCCATATGCAGCTGCAAGAGCTGTTGCATCGTGCATGGCAAATACTGATGAAACTCCTTTTGCAACAGTCTTTGCATAGTTTATAGGAAGTGTTGGGCATACTCCGCTCACACTTGTTACCCAATCGCGGCCATATCCAGGAATTCCGACATAAACTTTTGACGCAGGTATTACCGAGACTGCATATGTAATTGCTCGCGTCGCCCAATCGAGAGGACCGATTGGTCCTGGAGATGTTGTTGAAAAGTCATAGGCCATGATGTGAAGCTGATCAATCAAGGATGCCACTTGTGGCCATGCATATTGGTAATAACCTTTTTTGCCTGTTGTGGGATCAAAAGAAGGAGGCGTTGTGATAGAGAGTAATTTTCCTTGAGCGTGAAGCGCAGTGGAAAGTTCTTGAATAAATTGAACCCACCGTACTTGGGTTGTGGGCCAACTTGAAATTGGATCAACGTAGGCAAAGTCTTCAAAATCTAAATCAATACCGTCAAATTTATTACTGGTTACTAAATTTGTAATGGTGCTCACGATGCTCGCCCGAGACGATGGGTCGGCAAGTAAGTTTGAAAGTATGAGTGGAGTCGGCTTGCCAGTTGTCGGATTGGTATTTGTTCCATCGGTAATTGTTGGAATGATTTTATAACCAGCACTCTGCAGCTGCGAGAGAGGCCCGGCCATGGGGAAACTTGGATTAGCTGGGGTGTAGAGATCAGTAATGGTGTTTTTGTTCTTCAGCGTGTACCAAAAAGGTGAGACTTGGCTGATGAGATCTGCATTACCCATTGCAGAAGGTAGCGATGTCTTCATCGAATAATAAGGAATCCATCCAGAAAGAATTTTTCTTGGTGGGTTTGCTGCTTGGGCGGTGAAACTTGATACAAATAATGAAAATACTGTGGCAAATACTGTGAGATAAATCTGCCGCTTTTTCATCACGCTTTCTTTAACCCGCTGTATATCTCTTTGCATGTTGGGCAGATAGGAAATTTTTCAGGATCTCGTGTTGGAACCCATTTCTTTCCGCAAAGGGCGGTAACTGGCTTTCCGGTGACCATAGCCTCGGTGATCTTTTCTTTCTTCACATAGTGCGAGAAGCGTTCGTGATCACCCTCATCGGTTGGAGACAGGCGCTCTTCTTCCAGGACATCTACCCCACCGTTACCACCAAAGGGGTTACTGAACGGATTTTTCACGTTCACAATCTTATCGCGTACGATTGCGTAATGAAGGATCTTCTGCGCACCGCCGACTTAAGTCGCGCTGATGTCGAGCTACTTTTAGATACAGCAGCAGATTTCGCGGCAAAACCTTTTAGCGCAAATATCGCTCTAGCAAATCGCACAGTTGCTATCTACATGACTAAGCCTTCAACTCGTACTCGCTTAGCATCAGAGACCGCTGTTGCTCACTTAGGCGGAACTCCCATCTTCCTTCGCGGTGATGAACTACAAATTGGCCGGGGAGAAACTATTGCTGATACTGCACGCGTCATTAGTGGGTTTGCTTCAGCGCTACTAGTTCGCACATTTGCTCAATCAGATGTTGACGAGCTTGGAATCAACTCCACAATCCCTGTGATTAATGGACTGACGGATGAAGATCACCCAACACAAGTACTTGCTGACTGGACAACGATCCGTGAAGTCTTTGGAAAAAATATTGCTGGGCGTAAATTCACATACCTTGGTGACGGAAATAATATGGCGCATGCATGGCTCACGATGGGAGCGATCATGGGCGCGCACATAGTTGTTGCAACACCAGGCGGTGATTACGCGCCATCTAAAGATGTGGTTACTAAGGCCGAGAAGATCGCGCAAAGTTCTGGTGCAAAGATTGAAATTCTCACCGATCCTGAAGCTGCTGCTAAAGATGCCAGCGTTCTTTACACAGATGTGTGGATGTCTATGGGAGACCCTGAGAGTGAACGTGCAAGCAAACTCAAAGCACTCACACCATTTGCGGTAACACCAAAACTTATGGGGTTGTGCGCATCAGATGGAATTTTCATGCATTGCCTCCCAGCGCACCGCGAGGAAGAAGTTTCCACAGATGTCATCGATGGGCCACGTTCTCACATCTGGCGCCAGGCATACCACCGCCGCACAACCATCCAAGCAGCGCTCTATCATTTAGTGCGCGGAGATCTAAGCGGGAACTAATACAGCTACTCGCCCCAAGTGTTTGTTTCTCCCACCATATGACGCAGGGCACAAATACCTATAGATTGCGACCATGAAATTAGCCGTCCCAAAGGAAGTCAGTCCAGGGGAAAAGCGAGTCGCTTTAGTCCCAGACATCATCGCAAAACTTGTTAAAGCAGGTTTAGAAGTTGTCATTGAATCAGGAGCTGGCGTATCAGCTGAATTTTCTGATGATCAATTCACCCAAGCGGGAGCGAAGGTTCAATCTGGTGATGTCATCAAAGATGCAGACATCATCGCAAGTGTTCAGCCTCTCACACCTGATGCAATGAAGAGCCTTAAAAAGGGCGCAATAACAATCTCATTTTTATCTCCTACTACCGCAGTAGATTCCATCGATGCTGCCGCTAGCGCTGGAGTAACGGCAATTTCACTTGAATTGGTACCAAGAATTTCACGTGCGCAGTCCATGGATGCGCTCACATCTCAAGCACTCTGCGCTGGGTATAAAGCAGCGCTTGTTGCAGCAGAACTCTCTCCTCGTTTCTTCCCACTTCTTATGACGGCTGCAGGAACTGTTACACCAGCCAATGTTGTTGTTCTTGGCGCAGGTGTTGCAGGTCTACAAGCAATTGCCACAGCAAAGCGCTTAGGCGCTGTTGTGAGCGCCTATGACGTGCGCCCAGCATCTGCTGATGAAGTGAAATCTATGGGAGCAAAGTTTATTACCTTAGAGCTTGAGGCACTTGAAGGAAGTGGCGGCTATGCCCGCGAAATGACAGAAGACCGCGCGGCAAAGCAGCGCGAACTTCTTACACCTTATATTGCAGCTGCCAATGTATTGATT
>Ga0136641_1001212_pt1 | contig 10858 bp, 11 predicted proteins | sample EliLak1302023Y_FD_115312 | JGI IMG/M metagenome (GOLD analysis project Ga0136641, IMG submission 115312) | Freshwater microbial communities from Elizabeth Lake, Yosemite National Park, California, USA - 13020-23Y | ecosystem: Environmental > Aquatic > Freshwater > Lake ... | reverse complement strand
TTCCGTCGGTTCTACCGGACAAACTGGACCCACTGGTTCCACCGGTCAAACTGGACCCACTGGACCAATTGGTTTCACCGGTTCCAAAGGGGCGACGGGGAATACGGGGGCAATGGGTCAGACTGGATCGATTGGTTCAACCGGTGAAACTGGTTCCACCGGCCAAACGGGTTCTACGGGTTCGACCGGGGCAACGGGGTCCGTCGGTTCCACCGGACCAACGGGCGCGACTGGGGCATCTGGTAAAAATGGCGAAACCGGTTCAACGGGTTCCACTGGTTTAATCGGATTTACGGGTAGTACAGGAGATATAGGATATACAGGATATACAGGTCCTATAGGATATTCGGGAATAAGTTTGACTGGATATACCGGATTAAAAGGAGATACTGGACCAACCGGACCCATTGGACCTTCTGGTAGTATTATTATAGGTCCGACTGGACCTACCGGTTTAACCGGACCCTCTGGACCTACCGGACCCACTGGACCTACCGGACCCACTGGACCCTCTGGACCCACTGGACCCACTGGTAAAACCGGAAGTACGGGTGCAACTGGTAATACTGGTGAAACTGGTCTGATGGGTCCTACCGGTTCAACCGGTCAAACGGGACCCACCGGTCAAACGGGATCTACTGGTGATATAGGGCCTACTGGTTCGACGGGTCCTACTGGTTTAACCGGTCCGACGGGTCAGACCGGTTCTACTGGTTCCACGGGTCAAACCGGTTCGACGGGTTTTACTGGAAAAACGGGGCCGACTGGTCCTACTGGTTATACTGGGTATACTGGTTCTACTGGTTTGACGGGTTCGACCGGAGCCACCGGACCAACGGGTTATACTGGTTATACTGGTGCGACTGGTCAAACCGGATCTACCGGCCAAACGGGCCAAACCGGGGCCACCGGTCAAACCGGAGCCACTGGACAAACCGGTTATACCGGTTTTACTGGAGCCACTGGACCAACGGGAGCCACTGGACCAACGGGGAATACTGGTATGATAGGTATTCAAGGTAATACGGGTCCTATCGGTATGACCGGACCGACGGGAACACAGGGAGTTATCGGATATGATGGTTCTATTGGTTCGACGGGTATAACCGGTCCCACTGGACCCACCGGTCAAATCGGATATACTGGTTCCACCGGACTAACGGGCGCCACGGGATCGATCGGTCCTACCGGATTTACCGGAGTCGCCGGACTTTCAATAACCGGTTATACGGGGTTTAAGGGTTCAACCGGATATATCGGTCCTACTGGAAATATGGGGTTTAGTTATACGGGTGATATCGGTCCGACTGGGGTGACCGGTCCGACTGGAGTGACTGGACCACCCGGTAATTCTGCAACCGGATATACAGGTCCTACTGGAGAAACGGGTAAAACCGGACCGACGGGTCCAACCGGATATAGTCCTACCGGAGCCATTGGACCAACGGGTTATACGGGTGCAACGGGTATTACTGGACCAACGGGTAAAGGTATTACCGGTTCACAGGGGTCTACTGGATACACGGGTCCTACCGGAAATATGGGGGTTACCGGTCCTACTGGACAAAATGGAATACAGGGGGATACTGGACCCACCGGTATAACCGGTTCAACGGGATTTACAGGTTTGATTGGTCCGATTGGGGAATTGGGACTCGTCGGTCCAATTGGACCGACTGGACTAAAAGGAGATATAGGGAATGACGGTGAAATTGGGGATATCGGTCCACAAGGAATAAAGGGAGATACCGGTTCGACCGGACCCGCCGGTCCAATTGGCCCGATTGGAGTTATTGGACCGACGGGTTCAACCGGACCTACTGGTCCGACCGGAGAATACGGAGATACTGGCCCGATTGGATCCACCGGACCTACTGGATCCACTGGACCTACCGGTCCCACTGGACCCACCGGTAATACCGGCAATATTGGTGATACTGGACCTACTGGACCGACGGGTCCTACTGGATTACAAGGAGATACAGGACCACAAGGTATTAGTTATACTGGACCTACCGGAGAAACGGGAGTAACTGGACCCGTTGGTACAGCGGGTCCGCGTGGAATACAGGGTTTTAATGGACCCGTTGGACCATCTGGTTCTACCGGTCCAACCGGACCTACTGGTGATCAAGGGTTTCAAGGAGACCAGGGTGAGCAAGGTCCAATCGGCCCATCTGGAACAGACGGTTTAACTGGTCCAACTGGATCCACTGGCCCCACTGGACCAAAAGGTGCAACCGGAGATACCGGTCCGACGGGTCCGACGGGTCCGACTGGAAATCCGGGAATTACTTATACAGGTTATACTGGACCCACTGGTCAATATGGGTATACAGGACCGACGGGTGCAACCGGATTCGCCCCCACGGGACCAACTGGATCCACTGGAGCAACTGGTGCAACCGGTTACACTGGTTCCATCGGTTACACTGGAATAACCGGTTATACAGGTTATACGGGTTATACGGGTTATACAGGTTATACGGGTTATACGGGTTATACGGGTTATACAGGGTATATGGGGCCAATGGGTAATATCGGATATACAGGTGATATGGGTCCAACGGGTTATACCGGTTTAATCGGACAAATTGGACCGACTGGCCAAACCGGTGCAACAGGTGTTATTGGTCCAACTGGATCTACCGGGTATACCGGTTATACTGGTTATACGGGAGTAACTGGTTATACAGGAGTAACGGGTCCTACCGGTAATTTTGGAACGGGATATACTGGACCTACTGGAATTACTGGTGTGACTGGCCCTACGGGTCCTTTAGGTCCAACCGGTCCTGCTTTGGATGGTCCGACTGGCCCGACTGGTATAATAGGTAAAACGGGACCTACTGGAGTCACTGGATATACTGGATATACTGGATATACTGGAAATACCGGGAATACTGGGAGTACCGGAGTTACTGGACCCACTGGGATTAGTTTAACCGGATCCACTGGAAATACGGGTAGAACGGGACCCACCGGTCCTACAGGCCAAATTGGGCCTACCGGTTCAACTGGACCCACTGGTATAAATGGACCAACCGGTCAAACGGGTCCTACTGGTAAAACGGGTCCAACGGGTCAAACTGGTCAAACGGGTCCAACGGGTCAAACGGGTCCTACTGGTCCAACGGGCGAAACGGGGCCTACGGGTGAAACCGGTCAAACTGGACCGACCGGTGAAACCGGACCTATTGGTGAAACCGGATCGACAGGTCAAACCGGATCGACGGGTCAAACCGGACCGAGTGGTGGAACAGGGCCGACAGGTGAAACCGGATCGACAGGTCAAACCGGACCCACTGGTCCAAGTGGTTCTATTGGTCCGACTGGTAGAACGGGTCCAACCGGACCGACTGGGCCTACTGGTTCAACCGGTTCCACGGGTAGAACGGGTCGAACCGGTCCTACGGGTCGAACCGGTCCTACGGGTCCAACCGGTCCTACTGGTTCCACAGGCCCTACCGGTCCGACTGGACAAACTGGACTTACTGGTGAAACGGGACCTACCGGTGAAACGGGATCGACCGGTGAAACCGGATCAACGGGTCCTACCGGATCAACGGGTCCTACTGGTCAAACGGGTCCTACTGGTTCCACCGGTCCGACAGGTCCGACTGGTTCCACCGGTCAAACTGGACCTACTGGTCAAACTGGACCCACCGGTCAAACGGGCCCTACGGGCCAAACGGGTCCTACCGGCCAGACGGGCCCTACAGGTCAAACTGGTCCAACTGGACCTACTGGTTCCACCGGTCAAACGGGTCCTACTGGTCCGACAGGTGAAACAGGTCCTACTGGACCGACCGGTCCAACGGGTCCGACAGGTCCTACGGGTCCTACGGGTCAAACCGGTCCGACTGGTTCTACAGGTCCTACGGGTCCTACCGGTCCTACAGGTCAGACAGGTCCTACCGGTCCTACCGGTCCTACCGGTCGTACCGGTTCTACAGGTCCTACTGGTTCTACGGGACCTACTGGTTCTACTGGAGAAACTGGAGAAACTGGAAACACGGGAGAAACTGGAAATACCGGACCGACTGGGCCAACGGGAGAAACTGGGCCCACGGGACCGACAGGACCCACTGGACCGACAGGACATACGGGAATAACTGGACCTACTGGTAAGACGGGACCTACTGGACCTACGGGTCCTACCGGTCATACGGGACATACGGGACATACGGGAGAAACGGGAGAAACGGGAGAAACGGGAGAAACCGGAAATACGGGAGAAACCGGAAATACTGGACCGACTGGGCCGACTGGACCTACTGGACCGACTGGACCGACTGGACCTACCGGACCTACCGGTCCTACTGGGCCCACTGGACCTACCGGTTCAACCGGACCTACTGGACCTACCGGACCTACTGGACCCACTGGACCGACTGGTGAAACCGGACCCACTGGCCAAACCGGACCCACTGGCCAAACTGGACCTACCGGACCGACTGGCCAAACCGGACCCACTGGACCGACTGGACCGACTGGCCCGACTGGTCAAACTGGACCGACTGGACCTACTGGACACACCGGAGAAACGGGTCCTACAGGACCGACTGGACCGACTGGCCCGACTGGACACACTGGGCCTACTGGACCGACTGGTCAAACTGGGCCCACGGGTCAAACGGGACCTACTGGTCAAACCGGACCCACGGGTCAAACTGGTCCTACTGGTCCGACTGGACCGACTGGTCAAACTGGTCCTACTGGACCGACTGGTCCTACTGGTCCGACGGGACCGACTGGTCAAACTGGTCAAACAGGACCGACTGGGCCTACTGGAAACACTGGGCCGACTGGGCCTACTGGATCGACTGGGCCTACTGGACCTACTGGACCGACTGGACAAACTGGTCCGACTGGTTCCACGGGACCGAGTGGTCCTACTGGTCCTACTGGTCCTACTGGTTCCACTGGACCTACTGGTTCCACTGGACCTACTGGTCAAACTGGTCCTACTGGACCGACTGGTCAAACTGGTCAAACCGGACCTACTGGACCTACTGGTCAAACAGGACCGACTGGGCCTACTGGAAACACCGGACCGACTGGTTCCACTGGGCCTACTGGTCAAACTGGACCTACTGGTCAAACTGGATCAACGGGACCCACTGGACCGACCGGACCGACGGGTCAGACAGGACCTACTGGACCTACTGGTCAAACCGGTTCCACTGGCCCAACCGGACCAACCGGACCCACTGGACCAACCGGACCCACTGGACCTACTGGTCAAACCGGACCTACAGGATCTACTGGTCCGACTGGTTCCACTGGACCAACTGGTCAAACTGGACCTACCGGATCTACTGGTCCGACTGGTTCCACTGGCCCAACCGGACCAACCGGACCTACTGGACCAACTGGATCAACTGGACCTACTGGTCAAACGGGCCCCACTGGTCAAACGGGCCCCACTGGTCAAACTGGACAAACCGGACCGACTGGATCAACTGGACCCACCGGTCAAACTGGATCGACTGGTCCGACTGGTCAAACCGGACCTACTGGTCAAACTGGATCCACCGGACACACTGGAACCACTGGTCAAACGGGACCCACCGGACCTACCGGATCCACCGGTCAAACAGGACCCACTGGCCAAACCGGACCTACTGGTCAAACCGGTCCTACTGGTCAAACCGGTCCGACCGGCCAAACTGGACCAACTGGTTCTACGGGTCCTACTGGATCAACCGGGTCAACTGGTTCTACTGGACCTACCGGTCAAACGGGTCCCACTGGTCAGACTGGACCCACCGGTCAAACTGGGCCTACCGGTCAAACTGGGTCAACTGGTCAAACGGGTCCTACCGGTCAAACGGGTCCCACTGGTCAGACTGGACCCACCGGTCAAACTGGGCCTACCGGTCAGACTGGGCCTACCGGTCAAACTGGTCCTACAGGTCCTACGGGTTCCACTGGTCAAACGGGACCTACTGGTCAAACGGGTCAAACCGGTCCTACTGGTCAAACCGGTTCCACAGGACCTACAGGTCCCACCGGTCAAACGGGATCGACCGGACCGACCGGTCCTACGGGTCAAACCGGTCCTACTGGCCCTACTGGTCAGACTGGACCCACTGGACCTACGGGTCAGACTGGACCTACTGGACCTACGGGTCAGACTGGACCTACCGGTCAAACCGGTCAAACGGGACCTACTGGTTTCACAGGTCCTACTGGTCAAACTGGACCTACTGGTTTCACAGGTCCTACGGGTCCTACTGGTCAAACGGGTCCTACTGGACAAACTGGTCCTACTGGTCAAACGGGTCCTACTGGTCAAACCGGACCTACTGGTCAAACCGGTCAAACCGGCCAAACGGGCCAAACGGGTCCGACCGGCCAAACCGGTCAAACCGGCCAAACCGGTCCTACTGGTCAAACGGGTCCTACTGGTCAAACTGGACCTACTGGTCCTACAGGTTCTACTGGTCAAACGGGCACAACTGGTTCTATAGGTACTACAGGTCCTACGGGTCAAACGGGTCCAACCGGTTCTATAGGTAATACTGGTTCCACAGGCCCTACTGGATCCACAGGTCAAACCGGTCAAACGGGCCCCACTGGTCAAACTGGTCCGACAGGTTCAACCGGTTCTACCGGTCCGACAGGTTCAACTGGTCAAACGGGTCCTACTGGTCAAACTGGGCCCACGGGCCAAACGGGACCCACCGGACAAATCGGTCAAACAGGACCGACCGGACCCACAGGACAAACCGGCCCCACGGGTCAAACTGGACCGACCGGACCCACGGGCCAAACAGGTCCGACCGGCCCCACAGGACCTACTGGTTCAACGGGACCTACGGGCCAAACTGGGGCCACGGGTCAAACTGGGCCTACGGGACAAACTGGACCGACCGGACCCACCGGGCTTACCGGTCAAACCGGGCCTACTGGTCCGACAGGTCAAACGGGCCAAACTGGGCCTACGGGCCAAACTGGGCCTACGGGTCCGACAGGTTCTACTGGTCCTACAGGTCAAACGGGGCCGACCGGTCAAACGGGTTCCGCGGGTCAAACAGGTCCGACTGGACCGACTGGACCCACTGGCCAGACGGGCCAAACTGGGCCCACGGGTCTTACCGGTCCTACTGGTTCCACGGGTCCTACGGGTCCTACGGGTCAAACGGGTCCTACGGGTCAAACTGGACCTACTGGTCAAACGGGTCCTACGGGTCAAACGGGTCCTACGGGTCAAACGGGTCCCACTGGCCAAACGGGCCCCACAGGTTCTACTGGTCCTACCGGTCAAACCGGCCAGACTGGTTCAACCGGTACCACTGGTCAAACCGGTCCGACTGGTCAAACCGGACAAACCGGCCCCACGGGACCTACCGGACAAACCGGCCCTACTGGTCAAACTGGGCCGACCGGACCCACGGGACCAACCGGTCCTACTGGCCAAACTGGACCGACCGGACCCACTGGACCTACAGGTCAAACTGGACCTACGGGTCAAACTGGACCGACGGGTCAAACAGGACCAACCGGCCAAACCGGTCCTACAGGCCAAACCGGTCCTACTGGCCAAACGGGTCCTACGGGTCAAACGGGTCCTACGGGTCAAACGGGTCCTACGGGTCAAACTGGAACAACGGGACCCACCGGCCCTACTGGTATAACTGGTCCAAAAGGCCAAGATGGTGTAATAGGTACTACTGGTGCGACTGGTCAAACGGGACCAACTGGCCCAACTGGACCGACCGGAGCCACTGGACAGACGGGATCCACTGGTCAAACCGGACCTACCGGAACAACTGGACCGACCGGACCTACTGGAATAACTGGACCATCTGGTCGTGATGGAATTATAGGGTCTACTGGTCAAACGGGACCAACGGGTCCGACCGGTCTTACCGGTCCTACCGGTCCTACTGGACCAACCGGACAAACAGGTCCAACTGGATCGACCGGACCTACGGGTCCTACCGGTCCTACCGGTCCTACCGGCCCTACTGGGCGTGATGGTGTAATAGGGTCTACTGGTCAAACGGGGCCGACTGGCCCGACGGGTTCCACTGGTCCGACTGGTTCTACTGGACCGACCGGTTCCACAGGTCCAACGGGTCCTACCGGTCCTACCGGCCCTACTGGTCCTACTGGACCCACCGGTCAAACGGGACCCACTGGTACGACGGGAACTACTGGACCTACTGGATCCACCGGCCAAACTGGACCAAGTGGATATAGTTTAACAGGTACTACTGGACCCACCGGTCCTACTGGAACAATCGGTGCAACCGGTCCTACTGGAACAACTGGACCTACCGGTGTAATCGGTTCCACTGGTCCTACCGGTACGACGGGAGCTATCGGAGCAACTGGTTCAACTGGTCCCACCGGTCCTACTGGTCAAACTGGATCCACCGGTCCCACCGGTTCAACTGGACCCACCGGTTCCACTGGACCCACCGGTCAGACGGGACCCACCGGTCCTACGGGTTCCACGGGTCCTACGGGTGCATATATTACTGGTTCGACTGGACCTACCGGACCCACCGGTTCTACCGGACCCACTGGCCAAACTGGACCTACCGGTCCTACGGGTCCTACAGGTCCGACAGGTTCCACGGGTCCTACCGGTTCTACGGGGCCTACTGGTACGACGGGTCCGACGGGTATAACTGGTCCGACTGGACCCACTGGTCAAACGGGTTCCACCGGTTCCACTGGACCTACGGGTCAGACAGGTCCAACGGGTCCTACTGGATCCACGGGTCCAACTGGCCCAACCGGTTATACCACAACGGGACCGACCGGACCTACTGGATCGACTGGTCAAACTGGACCGACTGGTTCAACTGGACCGACGGGTCAAACCGGACCTACCGGTCAAACGGGTCCGACGGGGTCTACCGGTCCCACTGGACCGACGGGACCTACTGGCCAAACCGGACCCACCGGTCCCACTGGTCCTACTGGTCAAACGGGACCCACTGGTCAAACTGGGCCTACTGGTCAAACGGGAGCGACCGGACCTACCGGTTCAACCGGACCGACTGGCCAAACTGGACCCACGGGATTAGTTGGACCCACCGGACCTACTGGACCTACGGGAACAACGGGACCTACTGGACAAACGGGTTCAACGGGACCTACGGGTTCATCCTATACGGGACCTACTGGACCGACTGGTGCAACCGGTGCAACTGGACCGACTGGACCCACTGGTGATACAGGTCCTACTGGACCCACTGGACCCACTGGACCTACTGGGCCGACTGGACCGACGGGACCCATTGGACCTACAGGACCGACTGGACCCACTTCGGCGACTGGATCCACTGGTCCTACTGGAAATACCGGATTTACTGGCGCAACGGGTGCGACGGGTGTGACTGGAGCTACGGGTTTCACTGGATTCACCGGATTTACTGGTGCAACGGGCTTCACCGGTGCTACGGGATTCACTGGACCCACCGGACCGACTGGACCGACCGGACCGACTGCTGCGACGGGACCTACCGGACCTACTGGTCAAACCGGTCTAACAGGTCCGACGGGACCTACCGGAGCCACTGGATTTACAGGTGCAACTGGATTTACCGGTGCGACGGGTTTAACCGGATTTACTGGATTCACAGGTGCGACTGGTTTCACGGGTGCGACGGGATTTACTGGTTCAACGGGATTCACCGGTTTTACAGGTCCTACCAGTCAGACGGGGCCTACTGGAAATACGGGTTTTACCGGAAATACGGGATTTACTGGAAATACGGGATTTACCGGAGCCACTGGTGCAACGGGTCTTACTGGAAACACGGGTTTCACCGGAAATACGGGTTTCACGGGCGCCACCGGTTTCACTGGCTTTACTGGACCAACCGGTTCTACTGGAGCCACTGGAAATACCGGGTTTACTGGTTCAACTGGAGCGACTGGTGCGACTGGATCAACTGGACCCACCGGACCGACCAGTTTCACTGGACCGACTGGACCTACCGGTTCGACTGGATTTACTGGACCCACCGGACCGACCAGTTTTACTGGTCCGACTGGACCGACTGGACCGACTGGATCCACCGGACCCACTGGTAATACGGGTTTCACAGGTCCTACTGGACCTACGGGTGCAACCGGTGCAACGGGGACAACCGGCTCAACGGGATGGACGGGTAATACAGGATGTACGGGGTTTACTGGACCTACCGGACCTACTGGATCGACCGGACCTACCGGTAATACGGGTTTCACTGGACCGACCGGTGCAACGGGAACAACCGGACCCACTGGTTGTACTGGTTTCACAGGTCCGACTGGCCCAACCAGTCAAACCGGACCAACTGGTGCGACTGGTTCGACTGGACCAACGGGTAATACGGGGTTTACTGGTCCCACTGGTCCAGTTGGTGCAACCGGTTCAACTGGTGCAACTGGACCTACTGGACCTACCAGTTTTACGGGACCTACTGGACCCACTGGGCCTACCGGTTTCACTGGACCCACTGGTAATACGGGTTTCACGGGTCCTACTGGACCGACTGGTACAACTGGTTCAACGGGTGCAACTGGACCTACCGGTTTTACTGGACTAACCGGATTTACCGGACCGACTGGACCAACCGGACCAACTGGACCAACCGGACCAACGGGCTTTACCGGACTAACTGGATTTACAGGACCTACTGGAACAACCGGTCCAACTGGATTTACTGGGCCTACTGGTTTAACTGGACCGACTGGATCAACCGGATACACTGGTCCTACTGGATCCATAGGACCTACTGGACCTACTGGATACACTGGACCGACCGGAGCAACCGGCCAAACCGGCCAAACCGGCCAAACCGGACCTACTGGACCGACTGGTCCGACTGGTCAAACCGGACCTACTGGT
>Ga0136641_1001211_pt1 | contig 10864 bp, 7 predicted proteins | sample EliLak1302023Y_FD_115312 | JGI IMG/M metagenome (GOLD analysis project Ga0136641, IMG submission 115312) | Freshwater microbial communities from Elizabeth Lake, Yosemite National Park, California, USA - 13020-23Y | ecosystem: Environmental > Aquatic > Freshwater > Lake ... | reverse complement strand
GGAGACAACATCTGACTCCTCGATACTACTGCGGTCTAGATCTGCTGTTAGATCACCGGCATGCATGACCAGCACCCGGTCTGAAATTTCAAAAATTTCTGAAAGTTCTGATGAAACGCAAAGGATAGCGAGCCCTTCAGCGGCTAGCTCCCTCAAAATCTGATAAATCTCTGCCTTTGCGCCTAGGTCGATTCCTCGGGTTGCCTCATCCAAAATTAATACCTTTGGTTTAGTCTCAAGGCAGCGTGCAATCACCACTTTTTGCTGGTTTCCGCCAGAGAGCGAACTAATCGGTGCGTCTGGATGTGACATCTTAATTTTGAATTTTGAGACCCAATCGGAAACTATTTTTTCTTCGGCCTTTTTTGAGCGTGGTTTTTGCGGGCGTCCATGAATCGCAAGAAGCAAATTGTCCCGAATCGACATATCGTGAATCGTTGACTTTTGGCGGCGATCATCAGGAACCAGAACAACTCCTGCGTTCATGGTTGCGCGGGTCGAATGAGCAACAATTTGCCCGGCCACAACCACATCGCCTGATTCACGCGGGTGCAATCCGACAATCGCTTCGACGAGCTCTGTCCGGCCGGCACCTGCCAATCCGGCTAGCCCAACGATTTCGCCCTTATATAAATTGAAAGAGATATCTTGAAATGCGCCAGCTCGATCAGTCATTCCCTTGACTTCAAGCACCAACTCTGGTTCTGCGTTGGATTTATCTAACCGAATACCTTTTTTGGGCTTATTGAGAACCATTCGCTCAATGAGCCAATCCTCTGTTACCCCTTCACGCGCGCTCGTATCAATAAATTTGCTATCGCGGAGTACGGTGAAACGATCGCTAATGTCGAGCATTTCAGACATTCGATGAGAAATCATAACGATTGCAACGCCTTCATCCCGAAGCTGGCGCACAACTTTAAATAGCGCAGCGACTTCGTTAGGTGCAAGAGATGAAGTGGGCTCATCGAGTAGAAGGACTTTTGAATCTGCCGCCATCGCACGAGCAATTTCCACGAGCTGTTGCTCATGTTGAGGCAAACTCGAAACTTCGTCTTGGGGATTAACATCCAGATTAAGTCGCTTCAATACGTCAACAGCGCGTTTTTCTGTATCTCGCCAATCAATACCTAATGTGCCGCGGGTTTGATTATGGCCAAGGAAGACATTTTCCGCAATAGAAAGGTGTGGAACCAGACTCAGCTCTTGACTTACCATACTGATGCCATGGGAGATGGCATCCCGAACTTTGCTAAACGTTAATTCCGATCCATCAATAGCTATTGTTCCATCGTCTGGGCGAATCACGCCTGCCAAAATTTTAAGAAGGGTCGACTTTCCCGAACCATTTTCGCCGGCAAGGGTATGGATTTCGCCAGCATGCAGTTCAATGCTCGCGCCTTGTAGCGCTTTCACGGCATCAAAATGTTTGGTAATGCCCACCATGGATACGCGACTAGTCATTTAGCTAGTTATTTCCGATCGTATTCGACAAGTTCTAGTTGGTTGTCCCACGGGTCTAACACATAAATAATTCTCTGTCCCGCAGCTGGACCATCGTTGATCTCAATAGGGCCAGCCATGAAGCGGAGTCCATATGAATCACCAAGCGCAAGGACCGCATCTAAATCTTTGACCTTGAACGCAATGTGGTGGCCACCTAGAAAGTTATTTTTGGGTGGAGAGGCAGGTCGATCTGTTGGGCGATCATATTGAAAAAGTTCTAGACGACTTCCGTTCGCATATTCCAGCATTGCTAAGGTAAAGCGTCCATCGGCCACATTGACATGCGCCTCTGACCAATCTTTGCCTTGTACTTGATCAAAATCGCGCGCATCAAATGGCCCTAGGCGAAAAATTTCTTTACCGCCAAGCAAGGTCGAATAGAAAGCGACAGCATCATCGAGTTTTGGGACGGTCATGCCTACGTGGTCCATGCCCTCTAGACCTGGGATGTTTCTAGTGGTGATAGCCATGAAATCTCCTATTCGTCGACGTGAGAGGACAAGAATGCCATATTAACGCCTAAATTTTCTCGCGTGCGAGTGTCGTTCGTCAATAATATGTCATATCCCATGAGGGGCTATGGATTACCTTTGTCGGCTTTAGTCTTTAATTGGGTCGAACTCCAGGACGAGCTGTGCAGGTAAATTAGTGGCGCCTTATTGTTGTTGACCAGAGTTTCTAGTCGGCTGATTATCAGACTGTGGTCCGGAGTATCAACTATTTGAGTTGTTGAGCATTCCATGCTGACGCTCGCACCTTCAAGTATCGGATTTCCCCGTTCCGTACATAGATACTTCAAACCCTCGAATTTCCCAGGTCCCTTTTTTGCAAATCTACCAACAAGACCCCCTTGATCTTCGGCCAGAATATTGATGAGGAAAGTTGGGGCCTGAATCCACTGTTGATATGAGGAGGAACTTTTATCTACCGACCAGAGAATTAATTTTTCTGTCAACGAAATTGAAACTATCGAATTACAGACGATGGCGATAGGTTGCTGGGGATTGTCTGAGGACATGCAAGTGATAACACTGATACCCGTAGCCCAACTAGACATGGCAAACCGGAATTCTTCATTGGTAATTACCTCTTGACTATTCTTTATTGCCATAAGAACACGCTACGTCCGCTCTTTTCGGTTGTACCTGGTTAGCATCAATTCGGCATCAAACGTCCACCGTTGACATCTAAAACTGTCCCAGTGATATAGGAAGATTCATCCGATGCCAGAAAAAGGACCGGCTCCACGCACTCGCGTAGCTCTGGCATTCGACCTAATGGAATTGCACTCAGCACATCTTTTCTATCTACTTCGGTCATCGCGTCGAACATTCCGGCGAGCCGATCAGTTAAAAATAGACCCGGCGCAATTGCATTAACCCGAATCCCATATTCGCCAACCTCTTTAGCGAGCCTGCGGGTCAGACCTAGGATCGCCGCCTTTGATGCTGCATAAGGGACGCCAGTCACGGGACTTGCGCTACGACCCCCGATGGAGGAGAAAGTGACGATTGAACCACAATTATTTTTCTTCATGTGTTCAATAGCCGCCCTGGCACAGTAATACGTCCCTTTGACATTAACATCAATAACTAAGTCAAGATCGTCATCACTAATATCCACCATATCCCTTGGTGTGCCCAGCGACCCACCGGCCGCAGCGATCAATATATCTACCCCGCTGAGGGATTGGGCCAAAGAATCGATAGCTTCCCTAACCGCAGTTCCATCACGAACATCGACTACACGGCCATCTACCTGGGCTCCCTGAGCCTGCAGTTTTTTGAGGATCGACTCAATTGCGCCTTGATTAGTATCCATAATCCCGACTCGCGCTCCCTGATTGACTGCTTCCTCTGCGATCGCAGCACCTAATCCGCCAGCTCCACCTGTGATCAGAATTGTCTTATCGGCAAAACGCTTTTGACTCATAGGTAACAGCTCCAGTTCTCAGTAAAAGCTCACGGGATCACGTGCAAAAATGCCGGCAATTCCAACTAGCATAACCCTACCGTCATGACATATCCTTAACGATAGTCAAATGTACGCCATAAGTTCTCATGTTCAGGAATCTAGAAAATTCAAGGGGTCTTAATGAAAATAGTTTCGATAGGTGGCGGTGCAGCAGGACTCTATTTCGGTATTCTGATGAAGAAGCATGATCCCAGTCACGAAATAACTGTTATCGAACGAAATCGCCCTTATGACACATTTGGCTGGGGCGTTGTATTTTCTGATTCTACGCTGGGCAATTTTGTGAAAGCAGATGAACCCACTGCTCGAAAAATTCTGGGATCTTTTAATCATTGGGATGACATTGATGTACGAATCAATGGCAAAAGCTTTATCTCTGGTGGACACGGCTTTTGTGGGATTGCTCGTAAGCGCCTACTCAATATCCTGCAGGAACGTGCAGAAGAGCTTGGGGTAAAACTAATTTTTGAAACTGAAATCAAGGATGATGAACTAGTCGCAGCAGAATATGACGCCGACATTGTCATTGCGGCAGATGGGCTAAATAGTTTTATCCGAAACAAATACAAAGAAACTTTTAAGCCGGACATTGATGTTCGTAAATGCCGCTTTGTCTGGCTCGGTACTAAAAAAATCTTTAAGGATTTCACCTTCATCTTCAAAGAGACCGAACATGGCTGGTTTCAAGCCCACGTCTACCAATTTGATGGTGACACCTCTACCTTCATTGTAGAAACACCAGAAGATGTATGGTCAAAAGCGGGACTTGAAGAGATGGAACAGGAAGAAGCTCTTGCCTATCTAGAAGAACTTTTTGCTGAGGATTTGGCTGGCTCCAAGCTCATGAGCAATGCCACTCACCTTCGAGGTTCGACAAACTGGATCAAGTTTCCACGGGTTATCTGTGAGGAATGGATTCAATGGAATACGGTCAACGGCAGGTCAGTTCCAGTTGTGCTCATGGGAGATGCTGCCCATACCGCTCATTTCTCTATCGGTTCAGGAACAAAATTAGCAATGGAAGATGCTATTGATTTAGCACAATCATTTGCTGATAATGGTGAAGCAGATATGAAGACCGTACTCACCTCCTATCAAACAAATCGCTCGGTTGAAGTGGCAAAGATTCAGAACGCTGCCAGAAATGCGATGGAGTGGTTTGAACATATCGATCGCTATGCCAACTTGCCAGAAGAGCAATTCAACTTTTCGTTGTTGACTCGCAGTCAAAGAATTTCACACGAAAACCTTCACCTGCGCGATGCCGAATATGTGGCCGAATTCGATAAGTGGTTTACTAAGAGCTCCTTTGAAGCGGCCGGTCTTCCTGTCCCAGAACAACCAGTTCCACCTATGTTTACGCCATTCAAGGTGAGAGATTTGGTTTTGAAGAACCGCGTGGTCGTCTCCCCTATGGCCCAGTATTCGTCTACCGATGGAATGCCTGCTGATTATCATCTGGTTCACTTGGGAGCGCGTGCAATGGGCGGTGCGGCTCTGGTTTTTACAGAGATGACCTGCACCAGCGCCGATGCAAGAATCACTCCCGGATGTCCAGGTCTCTACACACCAGAACACACCGCAGGCTGGAAGCGAATCGTTGACTTTGTTCACGAAAATTCCGATGCAAAAATTGCTGTTCAGATTGGTCATGCTGGCGCAAAAGGCGCTACGAAGCTCGCCTGGGAAGGAATCGACAAGCCGCTAGAAAGTGAGAGTTGGGATCTGATTTCTGCATCCCCAGAGCAATACCTCGACGGCGTGTCGCAAACATCGCGTGAAATGAATCGTGAAGATATGGATCGGATCGTTGCCGACCATGTGCGGTCGGCGCAAGAAGCAGATAAGGCCGGCTTTGACTGGCTAGAGATGCATGCGGCACATGGATACCTACTTTCCTCTTTTATTTCACCCATCACAAATTTGCGGACAGATGAATATGGCGGATCGCTTGAAAATCGCCTTCGATTCCCACTGGAAGTCTTTAGCGCGATCAGAGCAGTGTGGCCAGAAGCCAAGCCAATGAGCGTTCGTATTTCTGCTCATGATTGGATTGAAGGCGGCATCACCCCAGACGATTCGGTAGAGATTGCCCGGGCTTTCAAGGAGGCTGGCGCTGATCTGATTGACTGTTCTTCCGGCCAAGTAAGCAAAAAAGAGAAGCCGGTCTTTGGGCGCATGTTCCAGACACCATTTTCTGATCAGATTCGCAACGAAGTGGGTATCGCCACGATCGCTGTTGGTGCAATTTTCGAAGCAGACAATATCAATACAATCATTGCAGCCGGTCGTGCGGATCTCTGCGCCGTTGCTCGCATGCACCTTGTCAATCCTGCTTGGACACTACTTGAAGCTGCGAAAATTGGCTATAAAAACGTCACCTGGCCAAAGCAATATATTTCCGCAAAGGTTCAGATTGAACGAAACATCGAACGAGACAAGCAGGTTGCTGCGGCAGCTAAAAAGCTGATGAGCTACGAGCAGATTAGCCAAGCGTTCGAAAGTTAAAGCAGGCTTGAACCAAACCTAGGCGTCAAGCATTGCCCGTAATTTAACGCCGTTTTCATCAGAAAGAGCAGCTTTACGCAGATCAGAGATGGTGGCTGCTGCTCTGGCCTCTTTTTTAATCACTTCTAACTGTCCCATGATTAGCTCAAAATTTGCCCAACCGTTATGGTGAGTCGAGCCATATCCTTTGATCACGTTCGCAACTTCCGCCACTTCCGCGGAGAGCTGATAGTCGTAAGCCATTACTTCATTAATCGTTGCGATCCAGGCATCAATCCGAGCCTGCTCTAAATTGAACCGTAATGAGCGACGACGGATTGGTTTTAATCGGGCAACAAAATAAAGCAATAGGTAACCATGTACAGCAGTAGTTTGCAAAACAATGCCATCTTTTGTGAGCCGTTCAATAATATTTTTTACCCAATGTGTTCGCAATAGCCATTTACCCAAACTTGTTGGCAAGGTATCTGCAAATTCATCAGATTGTGGATGCAAGAATTCTCGGACCTGCAACATCTGATCATCCTGAATCAGCGCTTCTTTACCAACGCGGTCATAGCGACTACGCCTGGTTTTTAGATCAGCGACTCTGATCGTATCTTCGTACGTCATCCACAGGGCGGTATATCGAGCAGTTTCCTCTAGCGCCCTAGCAGTCCCATCACCGTACACAGCGTCAGCGTCCTTTACGGACACCAGACGGTCTAGGTAGGTTTGCGCATAATCGACATCTTGATAGTCAGCACATCGCTTGATTCCATTAACAGCCATAACCCGAGCAGGTTCGGGAAATTCGTTCTTGATTCTCTTTGCTAACTCTTTAAGCCTCGCACCCACCGCGCTCGTAGGATCGTTAATAATCGCCAGCTCTTCTTCCGGGCTCAACGAGTTTATAACTGCGGACGGCGCATCCTTTGGTTTTGTTCCGATGGTTACTGCCACAGCAGTAGAGGATTGGGCAGGTTTAAGAAGGTTCTGGGCCATCTCATAACTTGCCTCGAAAGCTTTGATGGAATTCTTAACTCCCACACCACCACGTTCTATGGCAGAAATAAAATCAGCGCGCTCAAATGGCAATGCTCCACTGCCTGCAATCGCACCAAAGAGGGCGGAGGAAATGACACTCCCCGACTGTTCCGCGATTTTTGCATAGTCGGCTGGGATAAATACTTTCGCCGCTTTTCTTGCCGAATCAAGAAGTACTTCAGAGTCGACTCGACCATCCCCTAGAGCCATCTTTTCTGTCATGGAATAGACGCGATTGGTTGATGCAATAAATGTTGTGATCCGCGGTGATACAAAACCACGTTGGACAGCTCTACCAGCTTCCATCAACTCTGAAGCAACAACAATATCGACTTCCCCGGGAGCCGCCATTGTGGAAAGTACTGGCTCTTTAAGTTCGCCAGCTAGCTTGGGAAAAAATTCTACGTAATAAACAGTTGTGCCGGTTCGTTGGGCAACGCCAGGCACAGATGTAGTTTGCGCAAAAAAACCACAATGTTCTGCCATATCAACGCACCAGTCAGCAAGGACGCCACCACCTTCGCCGCCCATAGCAAGCACTGCCATAGTGATGGGACGCGAGTTAGCAGTAAAAACTCTCTGATCAGACACTAATTCCAGCTAAACGTCGGTCGATTCCATTTTGCAAGGAGCCAATGATCCGGGATCGAACCGATAGTTTGACTTTGTCCCAGAGCGATGGATTTGTAATGATTTCACTTCGATAAAACGAAGGGCACAAAACTGCAGCATGCGCCGCTTCCCCACAAAGACCACAACCAACGCAGGTGTTGAGCACCTGAGCAATCGGATCCTTGCGCATTGGATCTGGATTAGGAGCAATAGTCAATGATGGGCACCCATTGATTCGAATACAGGAATGATCGCCCGTACACGTATCTGGATCGACCCCGAATCGTTCCCTAACAACTCGCTTTCCTTCTTTGACTCTCTTTGCCATTGCTGGCTTCACCCGACGCTGCTTGTTAAGTGTGCATTCGCTGGTGGCAATGATTACTTTCGGTCCATCCGATTTACCAGTGAGCGCATCCCGCATGATGTCGCGCATCTCTGAGACCTTGTAGGTATTGGTTACAGCTTTGACCCATTTAACACCGATACCGCGAACTGCATCTTCGATCGGGTGTTTGGTGGAACGAATTTTGTTCTCTGCTGTGGAAGATAGGAGATCTTGGCCACCCGTTGCCGCACTGTAGGCATTATCTACAACAATTGTTAAACCGTTGCTCTCATTGAAAACCGCATTACCGATTCCACTCGTAAGTCCGTTGTGCCAAAATCCGCCATCTCCCATAAAACTAATGGTCTGTTTGTTACTGCTTGAATCATGAAGCGCCGAAGCACCTGCAGTACCCAGTCCGTATCCCATAGTTGTTGCACCAATATTAAATGGTGGCAGGATAGAGAATAAATGACAGCCGATATCAGCGCTGATGTGATGATTACCGGTTTCTTGCTCCGTTAATTTAAGTGCGGTAAAGATCGGACGCTCCGGGCAACCGGTACAGAATGAGGGCGGGCGACCATGCACGACCTCTGCTGGAATCGTCGTGGCCAAAGAGTTCGGCTTTTCTCCGTCAGGGCGAATCAAATCTGGCAAATTATTTTCATCAAGAAGTTCGGGGCCAAACTTGCGTAAAAATTCAACCAGCCCTTTAACAACTGCTGCAGGTGTGTATTCGCCGGCAGGAGGCAACATATCTTTGCCATGTAGCTTGGTAGCGACATCGGCCCTGCGCAGAACTGCATGAATATTTTGTTCAATGTAATCAGGTTGACCTTCTTCGACCAGTAAAACACCCTTTTTGCTCTTGGCAAATTCGATTACTTCGTCGTCGACAATTGGGTACGTGACATTCAGGATATATAACGGAATTTTACTGTTTCCGTAAACATCAGATAGTCCCAGGAGCTGAAGTGAACGAATCACAGTGTTATAAAGCCCACCCTGCATAATGATTCCAAAATCTTGCGCACCATCAGAAAAGACTTCATTGAGTTTATTTTCTTTGATAAACTTAACTGCTGCCGGCCAGCGCTTCGTTAGCTTTTCTTGCTCGTGCAAGAAGCTTGACGGCGGCAAGACAATTCGATCCGTCTGTCGACGCGGATGTTCCATTGCTTCTTTTAACGTGAACGGCGAGCGAATATTGTCTTTAGCGATAAACCGTCCGTGTAGATGGCACGAGCGGAGTCGAAGCTGGAGCATCACGGGAGAATTAGAGGCTTCTGAAAGTTGAAAACCCTGCTCCACTGAATCGACGATCGCGGTCAGATTTGGACGCGGATCCATGAGCCAGATCTGCGATTTCATGGCAAAAGCATGAGAACGCTCTTGCATAATCGATGAACCTTCGCCGTAATCTTCACCAACAATGATGAGAGCACCGCCAGTGACTCCACCGGATGAAAGATTTGCTAAGGCATCAGATGCCACGTTAGTTCCTACAGTTGATTTGAAAGTGATCGCCCCGCGGAGCGGATAGTGGACAGAGGCGGCTAGTGAGGCTGCTGCAGTTGCTTCGGATGCGCTATTTTCGAAGTGAACACCCAGCTCATCCAGAATTTCTTTTGCATCCCCCAGCACATCCATCAAATGAGAAATAGGTGCTCCTTGGTAGCCACCAACATAGGCGACACCAGATTGGAGGAGCGCTTTCGTGACGGCAAGAATTCCTTCGCCCAGAAATTCCTCACCTGCTCCGGTGCGTAGCTTTTCAACTTCTGTCGCAAAGGAACGCTCAGCCATGGGACTCCAACTTTGATTAATATATCGGGTGCTTTGGGTTCGTAATTGTGCCATTCCCATCGGGTCGTGTCCACCGATAGCAACTAACCGGTACAGAAAGTTACCTCTTTGAATTTGACGACCGTCACATGGGCTGGGGCTGGTTAAGGTGACAAAAGGGCGATAATCTCTACCTGTAGATATCCCCTATTACGTCCCTATGTAGTTCTAAGGAGAAACTTGATGGCCAATTTAACCGACCTAGCTCACGAGCTAGCTTCTGGTGCAGTGCAAGTTCTAGACCTGACTTCACCGCTCCATTCCGAAACCCCTATTTTGTCATTGCCACCAGAAATGGGACAGACAGCTCCCTTTAGATTAGAACTGATCTCCGAGTATGACGAAAAGGGACCTGCTTGGTACTGGAACAACTTCCATACCGGTGAACACACAGGAACTCACTTTGATGCCCCTAATCACTGGATCACAGGAAAAGATTTGGACGATGTAGCTTCGGTGCCAGCTAGCCGACTAATCGGCCCTGCAGTCGTTCTCGATTTTGTGAAGGAATCTCAAAAAAATCCTGATTTTCTGGTGGAAGTGAAACACATTGAAGCCTGGGAAAAAGAGCATGGCGATATTCCTAGTGGTGCTTGGCTACTATTCCGCACGGGTTGGTCGAAATTTGGCGATGATCCAAAAGCTTTTGCCAACGCTGATGAAAATGGTCCTCACACACCTGGAATGTCAGTCGAAGCCGCAGAATATCTAGGAACTCAGCGAGACATTCTGGGTATTGGCGTGGAGACAGTTGGAATCGATGCGGGTGGGGCCTTCGGTCTCTCTGTCCCATTCCCTTGCCACAACATGTTGATGGGTAACAACAAGTACGGCCTTACTCAACTACGCAATTTGGATAAGTTACCGGCGCAGGGTGCAATCGTTATCGCAGCACCATTGAAAATCGTTGGCGGATCCGGAAGTCCATGCCGCGTCTTAGCTCTCGTTCAAAACTAGTTTAAAAAGGCGAGAATTACCGACGAAATAATTTCTTTGTCGTTAGCCGCTTTGCGACCAAGTATCCAGAACCGCCACCAAGGCCAGGTCCGGGATGAGTGGACG
>Ga0136641_1001210_pt1 | contig 10865 bp, 10 predicted proteins | sample EliLak1302023Y_FD_115312 | JGI IMG/M metagenome (GOLD analysis project Ga0136641, IMG submission 115312) | Freshwater microbial communities from Elizabeth Lake, Yosemite National Park, California, USA - 13020-23Y | ecosystem: Environmental > Aquatic > Freshwater > Lake ... | reverse complement strand
TTCGCGCTCTTAAAGCGTCCGCCATTTCGGAACCTGGCATCCAAAGTTACCGATACCCTGCTCGATGCTCGCCAAATGTTTCCAGGTAAGCGCAATTCTTTAGATGCACTTTGTGAGCGCTTCTCCATTAGCAATCAACACCGTACCCTCCACGGTGCTTTATTAGACGCCCAGCTTTTAGCCGAAGTCTATGTAGCCATGACTAGAGGTCAAGAGGATCTCTCAATTGATTTAATCGACTACACGGTAGGCGCAGATTCTTCAGGGCACGCAAAAGCCTTGCCAACCAATCTCAAAGTCATTACTGCTGCTGCTGATGATCTTCAGCTACATGAGAAGATCTTGGCAGAAATTGCAAAGGCAAGTAAAAAGGACCCCATCTGGAGTCCTTTAAATACTGCAGGCTAACTACTGCTTAGATTGCTGCAGCTATTGCCTTACCGAGATCATCCGTCCTAGCTGTACCACCAAGGTCTGGTGTCAAAGGTGCATTACCTGGGCCAGCCGCTAACACCTTCTCAATCGCGTTAAAGATTGATTTGCCAGCCTCTGGGTAGCCAAGGTGGTCAAGCATCATTGACCCACTCCAGATCTGCCCAATCGGATTAGCAATCATCTTGCCGTAAATGTCTGGCGCTGAACCATGAACAGGCTCGAACAAAGACGGAAACTTACCTTCGGGATTAATGCTTCCGGATGGCGCAACCGCAATCGTGCCGGTACAAGCAGGCCCTAAGTCAGACAAAATGTCGCCAAACAAATTACTAGCGACGACTACATCAAATCGATCGGGATTCATGACAAAATGCGCTGCCAAAATATCAATGTGATATTTATCGGTACGAATATCGGCATATTTTTTAGACATGGCTTCGACACGCTCATCCCAGTACGGCATGGTGATCGCAATCCCATTGGATTTGGTTGCTGACGTTAAATGTTTCTTGGGACGGCTCTTGGCTAACTCAAAGGCATATTGCAAAATCCGATCTACGCCCTGCCGTGTAAATACCGATTCTTGAATGACGAATTCACGGTCGGTATCAGGGAACATCTTGCCCCCAACACTGGAATACTCGCCTTCAGTATTTTCACGAACTACAAAGAAATCAATATCACCCGGCTTACGATTGGCCAATGGGCATGGCACGCCTGGTAGCAAACGAACAGGACGCAGGTTCACGTATTGATCGAAACCACGACGGAATTGAATCAAACTACCCCACAAAGAAACGTGGTCAGGAAGAATATCGGGCATGCCCACAGCGCCAAAAAAGATCGCGTCATATTGCATTAAGGTAGCGAACCAGTCGTCAGGCATCATCTTGCCGTGCTTGAGGTAGTAGTCACAACTCGCAAAATCAAAATGGTCAAATTGCATGCCAATCCCAAATTTCTGATTTGCTACTTCTAGCGCACGTATACCCTCGGGCATCACTTCTTTGCCAATACCATCGCCAGCGATAACAGCGATTTTTGGGTTTTTAAATATTTTCTTTGCGCTCATTTTTTGTCTCAAAATTTGAATGAATGGTTATTAATGCTTATGTATGGAAATCGATCTAGTTTTATATACTAGCTGATGGCACGGCGAATTTCATCGGGGGGATTTTTGCTCCCTTTAGCTACTGACTCGCTATCGTAGTCACTGGTATTTTCAATCGTCTCAGACGCATCCTCCTGCATCCGGATATTGTCCTTTGGACAAATTGGCGCACCATAGCTAGCCCATTTTTTTAGTAAGGTCACCTCAAAGCCACATTGGCCACACTTGGCTTTGCTGCGACTCGCATTGCTTGGTCTGGGCGGCGGAAAAACGATCGCTTGATGGGGATATGGGCCAAGCTCTTGACTGATCATCATCAACCTCACCATCAGCTCCTCAGTTGCATGTGCCATTCTGGCGGGACCCTCGAGCCCCACTGTCTGGGCAATGCCCTTGAAATCTTCCCCATGACCACTAAAGCAATCGTCTACCGCATGGCATAACTCGTGCACCAAGGTATCTAGTAATTGCACCGGGTCATCAATCTTGGGAGAGATAAAAATCTCGTTAACACCCCCGCCTGAGCGCTCCCGCGGCCAACACTGACCCAAAGTAGTTCTGGGGCTACTAGAGGCTGGAAAACCACAGGAAACTCTGACTGGGGGGATGGCATAGCCTGCTTTAGAAAATACAGGCTCTAGGTGCCTTACCGCGTCTACTAGCCAGGCTTCACGCACGGAATGTTGCTTCATCTTTTGCTTACTGTTGACTCAATTTGGGGAAGTTTAAAAATACTAAATTGCGATCATACGCCACCAACCGTATTATGTTGGTATGAAAGATCTCGAAAGCCTCAGCGCTTCCCAAGCAGTCAAAGCGCTTTCTAAACGAGAAATTAAGGCGACTGACTTACTTCTCTCCTGTCTAGACCGCATCGGGCAAAGAGAAAGCCTAGTGAAGGCTTGGGTCAGCCTAGGGAAAGAGAATGCCCTAGCCCGTGCCAAAGAACTGGATAGAGGGACGATTCAGGGGCTATTGCATGGTCTCCCAATCGGGGTGAAAGACTTATTCGACACCTACGACCTGCCTACCGCCTATGGCTCTCCGATTTACGCTAATCACTACCCCAGTACCGATGCCGTCTCTGTAGCCCTGATGCGGCAAGCCGGCGGAATTATTCTGGGCAAAACCGTTACCACCGAGCTTGCCTCCTTTAAGAGTGGGCCTACGAGCAACCCCCATGACAAGCAGCACACTCCTGGTGGTTCTTCAAGCGGATCTGCTGCCGCAGTTGCAGACTTCATGGTGCCTCTAGCAACTGGTAGCCAAACTGCAGGCTCGATTATTCGTCCAGCCTCATTTTGCGGCGTAGTAGGTTTTAAGCCTAGCTATGGAAGGATTAGTGTTGCTGGGGTTAAGAGCCTAGCAATTTCACTCGACACTCTGGGATGCTTTGGAAGAACAGTAGAAGATGTAGCGCTTGGCGTGGCTGCAATGAGCGGCGATCATCAACTTGCTAAAGTGGCTGATTTACAAAACAAACCCCGTATTGGGATTTGTAAGACAGCGCATTGGTCAAGTGCTAACCAAGAAACTGCCAGTGCATTAGCGCTAGCACGTCATGCGGCGGAAACAATTTCCAAAGGGGCCATTCGCGATTATGTCCTGCCTAAAGCTTGCGATAATTTAATTCAGGTGCAAACGCGCATCATGCAGTCTGAAATGTCGCGTAGCTTAGCTTTTGAACGCGCGCATTTTCTCAAAAGATTAAGTCCCGTGCTCCTCAAGCAAATAGATGATGGCGCCAAGATCGGCTATGAGAAATACGCAAAAGATTTGCTGCGGGCTAAAAAGGCTCGGACTTCAATAGAAGATCTTTTTGATCATGAAATCGATCTATTAATTGCGCCAAGCGCGATTGGTGAAGCACCATTACTAAAAGAGGGAACTGGTGATCCAATCTTCTGTAGAGAATGGACTCTCTTGGGATTACCTTGCATCAATATTAATGTGACGAACGGGCCAAATGGCTTGCCGGTTGGCGTGCAACTCATCGCTGGACCTGGTAAAGACCATTTTTTATTGAGTGTTGCGAGAGCATTTGCTCAGGCATTACCTGACCCCGTTTTACGAGATCAGGCATAAGCACTTCTTAATCAAGCGTAATGTTGGCGGCCTTGATTGCTTTATTCCAATAAGGCAATTCTTTCTTAAGCAAAGCATCCATCTGAGCTGGGTTGAGATAACGTAATTCAACACCAGCCGCATCAGAGCGGTCTTTTACTTCAGGCAAAGCCAAACTCTGCTTCACTGCATCTGATAGCTTGTTAATCACTGGTACGGGTGTGCCTGCAGGCGCATATAAGGCAACCCAAGACTCTAACTGGAATGAAGGCAAGCCTGCCTCGGCAGTGGTTGGCACATTAGGCATGCCGGGGTGGCGATTCTTACCCGTGACAGCCAAGCCTTTGAGCTTGCCACTTTGGACATGCTGCATTAACGATGGTGGCGTACTAATAAAGACTTGTACTTGACCCGCTAGGACATCCTGAATCGCTGGGCCAGAACCTTTATATGGAACATGCACCATCTCCACACCGGTAGTTTGTTTAAAAATCTCGGTACCAATATGAGAAACAGAGCCATTACCCTGCGAGGCATAATTTAACTTACCGGGATTCGCTTTGGCATAGGCGATAAATTCTTTTAGGTTATTGACTGGCACTGATGGATGAACTGCAATCACATTGGTTGAAACAGTTAGCAAAGCTACCGGTGAAAAATCTTTAACAGGGTCCCATGGTAATTTGTCAAACAGTGCAGGGTTACCAACGTGATATCCAGAATAAGAAATTAGTAGTGTGTAGCCATCGGGTTTTGCCTTAGCAACATATTGATAGGCAGTATTACCACTGGCGCCAGGCTTGTTATCAACAATGATTGGCTGGCCAATGACTCGAGTCAGCGGTTCACTCAAGAGGCGCGCCGAGGTATCGACCAAACCACCCGGTGGATTTGGCACCACCAAAGTAATTGGACGATCTGGGAATGCTTGGGCAGCAGCGAGTTGAGCGCTTAAAGCAAAGCCCAATGAAACCAATAGCTTTTGTATGAGATGGAATCTTTTCATGCTGGTCTCCTAATTTTCTTTTTTATCATTCAGTGTAGCGCTTACTGAAGGATTTATCGTTGCCCTACTTTCACATTCCCAAATACCGCCTGGGCTTCGCGTGGCAAACAACGCCAGTAACGCTCATTAGCCGTTACCGTGGCATTCAAGGCGGCTGCAGCTTCCCAAGCCCAGCGCGGTTTATAGAGGAATGCTCTCGCTAAGGCAATCAGATCAGCGTCACCATCTTGGAGGATTTCTTCTGCTTGGTGGGGATCGGTAATTAAACCAACCGTCATTGTTGGTAAGCCAGACAGCTCTTTCACCATCTTTGCAAAGGGCACCTGATACTTAGGGCCCAAAGCAATTTTTTGTTTTGGTGAAATACCACCAGAAGAGATGTGCACAAAGTCACAACCCAAGGGCTTCAATTGGGTCACGAAATTGGAGCTCTCCTCTGGATTCCAGCCCCCATCAATCCAATCATGCGCTGAAATCCGCATACCCAAAACACCTTGATAAGCTGTTCTCACTGCTGTGAAAAGTTCCAGGGGAAAGCGAATGCGATTTTCAAATGCGCCACCATATTCATCAGTACGCTGATTGGCAATCGGAGATAAAAATTGATGCAGTAAATAGCCATGCGCTCCATGCAATTCAATCCCATCAACCCCGACACGATCAGCACGTTTGGCTGATGCCACAAAGTCAGCGATGAGTTGTTTGAGTTCATCCTTACTTAATTCATGGGGCAAGCGCTCCCCATCCAACTGGGGAATCGCTGAAGGTGCTAGTGTTTCCCAGCCACCATTCTCTGGGGAAAGCAGTTGCCCACCATCCCAAGGAGTGGCACTAGACGCTTTACGGCCCGCATGCGCCAACTGAATAAAAACAGGTATCGCTGGAGCCAAGGCTCTTGCCCGACTTAACTTATCTTTCAGAGCCGCTTCCGTACGGTCATCCCACAGGCCTAAGCAGGCATTCGTGATACGTCCTTCGGGGGTAATGCCAGTGGCCTCAATAATGAATAAAGCTGCACCGCTATTTAATAAATTGCCCCAGTGCATCAAATGCCAATCTGTCGCCTCGCCATTATTCGCTGAATATTGGCACATGGGCGCAACCACAATCCGGTTTGCAAGCGTCAGCGGTCCGCGGGGGGAATTGAGGGTGTAGTTTGAAAAGAGAATGCTCATTGAAATGCCTTTAAATGCTGAAAAATGGGTCAAAAATACGAAAAATGCCTTTAAGCGATAGAATACTAAAAATCAGAATATACGAGATAAACGAGACAGCAAAGTCCCGCAGACCTTTGGTCCCAGGGCTTTATTGACCCAAAACCTAACAAATTACTCATTACAAGAGACTATGAACGCACCTAAAGCCTTTGAATCAAAAGAAGATGTTGGCCATTATGTTGGCGGAAATCTAGTAAACCCAAAAGATGGACGTTTTGCCGATGTATACAACCCTACTAAAGGCGCTGTAGCCCGCCGCGTGGCTCTCGCTAGCAAATCCGAAGTGGATGCTGCGGTAGCCGTTGCACAAAAGGCTTTTGAGACCTGGAGTCAGACTAGCCCATTACGTCGCTCACGCATCATGTTTAAGTACCTCGAGTTACTCAATGCCAACCGCGATGAATTAGCAGCCATGATTACTGCTGAGCACGGCAAAGTATTTACCGATGCCCAAGGTGAAGTCACCCGAGGTATAGAAATTGTGGAATTTGCGACTGGCATTCCAGAATTACTCAAAGGCGATTACACCGAACAAGTTTCTACGGATATTGATAACTGGGTGATGCGCCAACCTTTAGGAGTGGTGGCTGGCATTACGCCATTTAACTTCCCGGTAATGGTGCCGATGTGGATGTTCCCCGTGGCGATTGCCTGCGGCAATGCCTTCATCCTCAAACCGAGTCCAACCGATCCTTCCGCTTCGCTATTCATGGCGAAGCTTCTCAAAGAGGCGGGATTGCCTGATGGCGTATTTAACGTGGTGCAAGGCGACAAAGAAGCGGTGGATGCCTTGATTGAGAACCCCCTTGTGAAAGCAGTGAGTTTCGTGGGCTCTACCCCGATTGCCAATTACATTTTTGAGCGTTGCGCTCACTTTGGTAAGCGCTCCCAAGCGTTGGGTGGCGCTAAAAATCATATGGTCATCATGCCGGATGCTGATATTGATAAAGCAATTGATGCCTTAATTGGTGCTGCATACGGTTCTGCTGGTGAGCGCTGTATGGCAATTTCTGTAGCAGTATTGGTAGGTGATGTGGCTGAGAAGATCATGCCAAAACTGATCGAGCGCACCAAGACACTGAAAGTCAAGAATGGTATGGAGCTCGATGCTGAAATGGGCCCTATCGTGACTAAGGCAGCATTAGAGCGTATTACTGGCTATATCGATAGCGGTGTCGCTTCTGGTGCCAAGCTGTTGGTTGACGGTCGCGGTTTAAAGGTCGCCGGAAATGAAGCTGGCTTCTTTATTGGTGGCACTTTGTTTGATAACGTGACTGCCGATATGAAGATCTATCTTGAAGAGATCTTTGGGCCAGTACTATCTTGCATGCGTGTTGCAAACTTTACTGAAGCACTCAATTTAGTGAACTCTTGTGAATATGGTAATGGCGTCGCTTGCTTTACCAGTGATGGCAACATCGCTCGTGAATTTGCGCGCCGTGTTCAAGTCGGTATGGTTGGTATTAACGTACCGATTCCGGTGCCGATGGCGTGGCATGGCTTTGGCGGTTGGAAGAAATCCATCTTCGGCGACATGCACGCTTACGGCAAAGAAGGTGTTCGCTTCTACACTAAACAGAAGAGTGTCATGCAGCGCTGGCCAGAAAGCATTGCTAAAGGCGCAGAGTTTGTCATGCCTACTTCAAAATAATATTGCTAGCAGTATTTGGGAATAAAAAATAGCGACCTTCGGGTCGCTTTTTTATTGGGCTAAATGAATTTATGTCAATTAGGCTGTGCTGTCGGAAACACCACCCGACGCTCAATGGCACGAGCACACAATACAATCACGGAAACCATCGCTAAGTAGACGATGGCGGTTAATAAGTAGGCCTTGAAGAACTGAAAATTGCTGGCGGCTAACTCTTGCATCCGCGCAAAAAACTCCGTGTACTGAATTAAAAATGCTACCGAACTGTCTTTTAAGTTACCGATCACCTGATTGGTTAAGGCCGGTACTGACAAGCGTAGTACTTGAGGCAAGGTGATGAGACGAAAAATTTGCAGGGGATTAAATCCTTGGGCAGCAGCAGCCTCCAGTTGAATAAAGTTTAAACCGTTATAGGCCGTCTTCATGTACGCCGCGTTATAGGCTGCTACATTTAAGGTAAAGCCAATCGTCGCCACAACGAAGGGATCCATGCGGATACCCCATTGCGGAAGCCCGTAATACATTAAAAAGAGCAACACAATTAAGGGCATCCCAATAAAGAATGAGATATAGGAATTCGTAGCAGTACGAATCCAGAAATTTTTACTGATCGCCAGATAGAACACTACGATACCCAGAAGCAATCCAGTAATACTAATTAATCCAGCAAGTTTTAAGGTATTGACTAGACCCGCCAAGATCTGCGGCATCTGGGTAATCAGATCAGCTTCAAAGATCTTCCAGGCATTCATTTAAAGCCGTCCTTTTTGCCAAAGAAGGATTGAATCTCCGGATCCGATTTATCACTGGCTAGTACTGAAATTTTATCGTCGGCTCGAATGACGCCCTTATCCAAAAACATCACCGTATCGGAAATATTTTGGGCCAAGCTCAGGTCATGGGTTACACAAAGCATGGTGATGCCTGATTTGTGAAGGCGGTTTATCAGATCCGCGACATCTCGAGACATGATGGGGTCTAAAGCGGAGGTTGGCTCATCTAGTACCAGTACAGCCGGATCCATTGCTAAGGCTCGTGCAATTGCTACCCGTTGTTGTTGTCCACCAGAGAGTTGGGCTGGATATTTATGCTGATGCATCGTCATATCGAATTTTTCTAGAGTCGCCAAGGCCTTCTCATTAGCCTCAGGTTTTTTCATTCCCTCCAGAATTTTGAGTGCCAAAGTGACGTTCTCTAATACAGTTAAATGGCTATAGAGGGCAAATTGTTGGAACACAAAACCAATTTGTTTACGCAAGGCGCGCACGTCAACATCGGGACCAGCCACCTCTTTGCCGCGAAAAATAATGGAACCAGAAGTTGGGTCTTGTAAGCGGTTGAGACACTGTAATAGGGTTGATTTACCTGAGCCTGAAGCGCCCATCAATACCCTGACCTGCCCGTCATGAACATCAAAGTTGATATCGGAGAGCACTACCTGCTCTCCAAATACTTTCTTTAAATCGCGGACCTGAATTAACGACATGGTGCAGCCTCTCTTAAATCACTGTATGCGTATCTCATGCTTTACTTAATCCCGGTATTGCGTAGTGGCGATTAATGAGTTGAATACCAAGTAAAAGAATGCGATAAATTGCAAAATATAATAGCCCTACCGCAAAATACACCTCAACCCCACGCAAGGTAGTGGAAGTTAAAGCGATCGCTTGTTTGGTAATTTCAGGGATGCCCACTGTATAGGCAAAAGGAGAATACTTTAATACCGAGGTGAACTCATTAATCATGCCGGGAACAGAGAAACGCAGCATTTGCGGTAAGTCTATATACCAAAGAATTTGTAGTCTGCTCATGCCCATGGCTTCACCCGCCAAAATTTCCATGGCGTCTACTGAATTGAAGGCGCCACGAAAAACCTCGGCCAGGTAGGCAGAAGTGACGAGACCTAGACTCATGGCCATCGCCATCAAGGGGGGCACTTTAATTCCGATACTAGGCAAACCAAAATACACCATGAACAGCAGGACTAGTACCGGCACCCCCCGAAACACATAGGTATAGACATCAATGAGCGGGGTTAGGCCAGGAATAGAGAGACGGCGAAGACAAGCCAGCGTTAATCCAATCACCAAGCCCGTAGCACTACAAACCAATGTGACTAGAACGGTATAGGAGATCCCATCCGCAAGTTGCGCAAGGATGTCATAAAAATTCACTATTACGCCCTATTTCCTAGAAATTAATTCATCCATTTATCTAGGATGGCTTTGATTTTTTCTGGGCCGAGTTCTTTTAGATACGCATCAAAATCATCACGCAATTTAGATCCTTTGACAAAGGCAAAACCGAGCTTATCGTAGCCACTAAAGACATAGTCACTCTCAATCGGTAACTTCATCTTATTGATGTAGTTAGCCAACACAGGCTCTTCAATAAAGGCCAGATCAATATTGCCATTTTGCAAATCAGTAATCACTTCGGTATACGAAGGATAGAGCTTGACCTTGCTTAAGGAGTAATAGCCTTTAGGCTCTAATTCATTCCGAATCAGATCGTCATAAGCCATGCCCCGAGGATAGCCAATTTTGTATTTCTTCAGCTCGTTTAAATCTTTGATTTGAATATTGCGATTTTTCATACTGACTAAGTGCCATGCATTGTCATAATAAGGTGTAGAAAAATCCATCACTTCTTTACGCTTATCGGTAATTGAAATCCCTGAGAATGCAACGTCAGCTTGACCGCTGGATACTGCACCCAACATTCCAGCCCAGTCATAGGCGGTTATTTTCAGAGTACAGCCGCGCGATTGGCAATAGCCCTCAAATATATCCATGTCGGCACCGACAATCTTGCCATTTTGCTCAAAGACCATTGGTGGCGAAGCAGGAGAAACTGCCACTTTGATTTCTTTGGAATCTGGGGTTTTGGAACAGGCCAAAATGGTGATTGCTAGAACAGCGGCAAACAATGCCAGGAAAAAGCGTTTCATGGGTATTTCTCCTCTTCTAATAACTCATTCTTAATATTCCCACGCGCTGGGCACATACCCAGTATGGGGGAATTGGCTGAAAACAGGATACTGCAGAACCTGGATCACTTACGACGATTAAGGAAAGAGGTCAATATTTGACCCAGTCCTTTGCACTCCACTAACTCGCGCTCTTCAACCTCAAAGACATCTTTCACCAACTCAGCCGTTGCGGGCGTCATATGCACGCGGCCCACTAATGAAGTCGATTCCATACGGCTGGCAGTATTCACTGTATTGCCCCAGAGGTCGTAGGAAAATTTAGTAAAGCCGATTACACCTGCCACTACCGGCCCTGAATTTAAGCCGATACGCATTTGCAACTCAATGCCATTATCAGCATTAAATGCGGCTAGATCATCGAACATTCCCAGAGCCATATCAGCACAGAT
>Ga0136641_1001208_pt1 | contig 10875 bp, 11 predicted proteins | sample EliLak1302023Y_FD_115312 | JGI IMG/M metagenome (GOLD analysis project Ga0136641, IMG submission 115312) | Freshwater microbial communities from Elizabeth Lake, Yosemite National Park, California, USA - 13020-23Y | ecosystem: Environmental > Aquatic > Freshwater > Lake ... | reverse complement strand
GTCTAGCGTAGCGGCGTCTAGCGTAGCGGCGTCTAGCGTAGCGGCGTCTAGCGTAGCGGCGTCTAGCGTAGCGGCGTCTAGCGTAGCGGCGTCTAGCGTAGCGGCGTCTAGCGTAGCGGCCATGTAAAATTGAAATCGCCCTTATAGATATTTTTTATGCAAAAGGTCAGAATGAGTGCCAAAAAGCGTCTTGCGATTCAACGGGCTCTTCAGCGTGTTTCTAACGCTCTGAACAACCCAACTACGACCGAGATAATGTGGCAAGATGCCTGGGTCGGCGTTAAGGGTATTGTAGTGTTGAATGAAGATATCGCGGTTTGGTGGCGTATCGGACTCGAGAAGCGACGCTTTGACATGCTACAGACACTTGTAGCAGGAAAGTTGCGTCCATTCAAGCGAACACATGTATCAAATGAGACCGCTGTCTTTGCGCGGCTGCTTGTCGAAATAAATAAAAGAAGTACCGAAAGACTGCGCATCATGATGCGGGAATTTCTATCGGTGTGCCGTCTCAACGCAGACATGCGCGAGATGCTATATGTCAATGCATTTACAACCCAACTCGGCTGCGTCTTTGCTTTGCGCTGTACAGAACCAGTTATTTTGGATTTATATCAAACCCATGGGTATAAGAAAACGCGCGACTACTTTTACATAAACAAGGGATTTATGGAGAGACGCACGGCTCGTTGGCGGCTCATTCGCTTCTGGCTCCTCGTTAAGAAGATTTTACGTAGTTGGAGAGAAACTCTCTATGAGCCTGGTACTGGTGCTCTGTATAAGAAGGCTCTCTTGAGTTTTAGCCAAGATAACTAAATATCTAATTTCTTAATAAACACCTGCATTCCTTGAAATCCTAAAACTTTTATCTTTTTATAATAACCACTTACAAATGCATCTATGCCTCTTTGTGTTAAATCTGGCCCACCCCAGCCGTAATCATCAAATATTAATATACCGCCTTTTTTAAGTTTTCTAAAACTGAGGACGGCATCTTCTAATACATATTCTGGTTCATGATTACCGTCGATATAAATTATATCAAAAAACTCATTTTCTAGTAGCGGAACCTCTTCATTTGAGAAGCCGCGAATAACTGTAATTTTATCTCTGTGTTCTGATGCATCTATGTTGTTAGTAAAGGTCTGAAATATACTGTTCTGTTTTCCTTTGTATTCCGGGTAATCTTTATAATCTAGCCACGGATCTATACAATAGAGTTTAGTCTCATTATGTAATCCGTATAGGGCCGCTACCGACAATAGATTGGCTCCGTAAAGAGTTCCTATTTCGAGATACGTAATTGGCCTGTTCTTATATTCATTCAAATCAAGTATTGGAAGCCAATTATCGGCCAAATTCCAAAACAAACCCTCAAAATTTTTGTCCAGATATGGAGATTTCTTATTCATATACACGGGCTTGGTTTATTCTTCGCAAATTTTATCGAATAGAAATTTTATATTCTACCTGTAAAAAGATGCCCGATGTTATTAAAAAACCATTACAAATTCGTATACCTTTATCTAAAGGTGACGACCACCCGTCGCCTTCTATGCCCTGTATACGGCGCGTACAGTCAGAAAACGAATTAGAGAAAGGCGATGACCCGCACACGTTTACCCGTTCTGATTCGGCGCCGGCTTTTTATAATAGAGATAAATAGGCTAAAAAGTTGACTACATACGGTTTATTTTTTATCAGAATAACATGAGTGAATCAGATAATGAGAGTTCCGTTGATATTGGCGCGCTTGAACTACTGATTTCGGAGTCACTGGGTCCGACGCTCACTTGCCTACGTAAGGTAACGGCATTAAAAAACCGATTGCGCAAAGAGAAGAAGGACCTACTGAAAAAGAATGCCGCTATGTTTGCCGAATTCAAGCGTAAGTCCGATAAGCGCATTATTGATAAGACGTTGGCACAGGAACACACAGAAGTTCAGGGTATCTACGAAACTATATGCGCGGAACTTGTTGTTGCTGTTAAGGAGAAGAAAGAGGCGCTAGCCGCACATCTGGCCTTCTGCGAAACCAAGGCGGAGGGGGCAGAGCACTTCTTGAATTACTGTTTGCGCATTGAGACCTTTGCGAAATGGCATAACAAACTCTCGGCGCGAAACCAGGGATTTCTGAAGAAGTATATCCAGGTTGTTATGGCGGGTTCCGATTTTGTTGAGGCGCGCTCCATTGCGTCGATAAGTTTTATGAAGAAGAAGTTTGGGCGCCTTCTGGAAGAGACCTATGCGGAGTGGAGTTCACCGCCTGGACTTGAGCCAGTGCAGATTCCTCTTCTGTATCCGCCTGTGGTTAGTCCAACTGTTTCGCATGTACCAACTCTGGAGGAGGCTCTTACCGCCGTCGTTGAGGCCGAGGCCGCGGCGCAACCATGGCTCGCTCGACTCAGTGCAGCCAAGCAAGGGCTGTCTGTAGCCCTTGCCGCCTATGACACGACCATTGCCGAGATGAAGGCGCGGGCCGATGCAGTGCGGGCCCTTCTGGAAAATTGAAAAAATTGAAGACATCAGTCTGCTATTTTTAGTTGTCAAGGTCAGAGAACAAACGAATCTCTAACCACAACAAGCCAAAATGTCCGTCGCAATCAACCGTGATGCCATCAAGGAGCAGGAGCGCGCGCTTCTTGCCGCCAAGGCCGAGCTGCGCCGCGTCGAGGCCGCCGCCGTTGCCGAGAAGCGCATGGTGGCGCTGAAGGCCAAGGCCGATGCCAAGGCCGAGCGGGAGCTCAAGGCCGCCGCCGCCAAGGAGCTCAAGGAGCGCGCCGAGGCGGAGAAGAAGGCCACCGCGGCTCTCGTCGCCGCCGAGCGCGCGGAGGCCAAGGAGGCCGCCGAGGCCGAGAAGGCCCTGGCAGCCGAGAAGCGTGCCGCTGAGAAGGCCGAGCGCGACGCCCTCAAGGACCAGGTCAACGCCCTCAAGGCGGCGGCAGCCGAGAAGCGCGCTCTCGACAAGGCCCAGAAGGATGCCGCCAAGGCCGTCGAGGACGCCGCCAAGGCCGAGCGCGCCGCGGCTAAGGCCGCCGCCAAGGCCAAGAAGGACGAGGCCAAGGCGGCCGCGGACGAGGTTCGTGCGCACGAGAAGGCCAAGAAGGACGCGGTCAAGGCCGCGGAGGAGGAGGCCAAGGCAGAGGCCGCGCGCGAGGCCGAGTTCGCTGCGCGCTGGCTGGCGACGAAGGGCAAGAAGGGCAAGGCTGCTGCTGTGCCGGCCAAGGCTGCTGCTGTGCCTGCCAAGGTCGTCGCAGCGCCGCCGCCCGCGCCGAAGCGTCAGCTCCGCAACCGCCGGTAAACAGAAACACAAAACACAAAACGCAAAATACAAAACACAAAACGCAAAATACAAAACACAAAACGCAAAATACAAAACACAAATTTTTATCTGTAATTTTTGAAGACTAGGAGAGGGAGTGTGTCGAGCACTTTGTCTTTGTATTTTATCGTAATCGGACCAAATATACGGTCCATGAGTTCTTCCCACTGTAATGGATACCCTGTCTTTTTTTCGGAGCAATCCTGTAGGACTGTTGCGGGGTGTGCTCTAAGAGCGTCTAGATGCTTGTCTAATACTCTATGAACGGCATTGTACCATTCTTGGGTCAGTGGCGTGTTCGGTTTACAAATAAAGGCACCAGAGCCAATTCTATCCTTCCATTTGTAGCCACAAATCCACTTATCCGATTTGTAAAGGGTATCAAATGATTTTGTCCATGTGTCCGTTGTTTGCTTAATATCACTATATCCGCCACCATAAAAATGCATAAAATAGCATCGCAAATAATCCGACTTTTGCGTTTCGGACAGATAGGGATAGGCTGGATGAAAGGGCTCGTTCGGTAAAATATACGTTTGAATGTATTGTTTCTTTACCAATAGAACGGGTACACCGGCAACTTTCTCTAAAGATAATAAAGAGACGATACGATTTTCTGTAAGAGGATTATCACCTGTCCAGAATGTATAAATTACACGCTCTGACATATTGGTAGCATGTTTGTTCTATTTAGACCTTTTCTACTTCAAAATTGAATCGTATACGAGTTATTTTGAATTAGTAAAATGGAACCCTTCGTCTATCCTGGCGCGTGGCAACGCTCTTTGCGCGAGCCCTTTGTAGCGCCCCGTTACATGAGTTCATTGCTGTATCGTTATTCGCGGCAACTTTCGCCTAAACAGCACGCGGAGGCCGATTGGAATTTTCTCTACTCTGCGGCAGGTTCGCGCTGGCTTCTACTACGCGAACGTAAACTGCGTGCATATGAAGTCCGTATACGTGTTAAATATTTCCATATCCTGCTAGAAAATGAGAGAAGAACCCGCTTCGGACTTGGATTTAGTTCTGTCTTCTCATGATTTAGTTTATTAAGATGCTGTGTATAGTTTTTTTCTTTCTGTTCGTAGAGAGTTTTTGCTACTTGTATATGTCGTAGACTTCTTCTTGTAGCATGTGTACCGAAACAATCGGTTACTAGAACTGCAGTTTTTAGCGCCTGTTCCAGATATTGTTCTGCTATGACTTTTTCAATTAATGCTAGACGTGTTCTATGAACCAAATAGAGGTTAAATCCTCTTCGCAACATATTTGTCTCATAGACAATCAACGTTCTGGAATCCAATATAATTAAGTCGGCTGGTGAACCTGTATAGCCTGCATTGAGAAGCGCTAGACGCTTACCTTCGCAATCTTCGTGTATCCATGTTGCGATGAGCCAATCATAGGCCTGTTGGGACCAGGGCCCTGCGCCTAGAGCGGCATTTTGGGCGTCTTCATGAATTGAGCAAGATGACATTACTATATTAAGTTTCAAATTAATTCGGGGGTTTAGCCGCGTTATTTTCTTATACCAATACAAATGAGTTCCTTAACGAAGACTATGGCGACGAATAACAATGTGCTGCCTGATATCGTATATGTCGGCGGGCCTTATTATGTCAAGCCTGTTACTTCGGAAAAACTACTTTTTCCTTTTACGTTTAAAAATGGTACGCTCGATATCAATCCTATCAACGGATTTGACCTTACTTCTGGTGATAAGCCACTAAATTTTGGAACTGTACCCGGTGGATCGGCGCGTCGTCACGGCGGCCTGAATCTTGTTCAGGACATCGGGTCAAATTTCAAAACCTATATTTATAATTGTACGTGGGGTGCGGACTCGTCTTGGGACGTATCCAGTCTCGCCTCAATTAAGGTGTACAAACCCGGTGTTGTTACTCGCGTTCAGCAATTAGACGATGGAACTAATATTCCTAGTTATATAAATCCTACAGGTGACGGGTATGTCGTATCGAGCCTGGCGCCGGACGATTTTGCGTTTCCTACTTTGGAAAACTATGGTGTAACCTATGCGTTTGAGAAGCCGCTTGTCGTATCTGTATCGACAGTAGGGAACGGTACGCAATATATTACGTTTTTTTCGACCTGGGACCATTGAAAAATTTTCACACTGTAGTATAAATGACGACTGTCTATCCTGATGTACGATTTGCTGGAGGCCCCACCTATGATGCAGATGCGGGTGCAGGCGTTCGCAATCAACTCTTCCCTTTTACGTATAGCAGCGGCACTATAGACCTACCCTCTTCGTTTCTTTCGACAATCAGTACAACTCTTCCAGGTAACGGTGGTGTTCAAGTGCGCCGTTTAGGTGGTTCAAATCTGGTTCAAACCGTTGGCGCCAACTTAAAAACCTATATTCGCACGGTGGGCGCGGGTTGGGGGCAGGGTGCTATCGGTGGCTCTGTTGCGATAACCGTGGCGCAACCTGGTGTCGTAACGCTTGTACAGCAACTCGGATTAGACAATCTACCGGCCACGATTGATGCGGGCTCTTATTCGGTATCAACGTCCGCGCCAACAACCAATTTTGTCCAGTATAACTCGAGTTGGCTGTTCGATAAGCCTCTTGTAATCAAAGTTGCCACAGGGACGCCCTTTTATATCACGTTTTACACCCAGTGGGACCATTGAGTTGTTTTTATTTTTAACATATGAAGATTTTATCTTCATGCGTTTCTTTTACTCTGTCGAATAGCCGTCATCGTCTGGCAGCGCATTAAGTGCCTGTTTCCAGTCAAGAAGAAATTCGGCATCGATGTCCTCCATAACAGTGTTTTCTTGTTTTAGAATACGCAGAGAGCCAATTTCCTGGTCCGCTATTAGTTTGCGGTCGATTATAAGGTGAAACATTGATTCAGGAAAGGTTTCATAGTACGGAACCTTTGGACTTTCTTTGATAACAAGCGCGGCAATACGCCGATAATCATCAAAGGAGAGAACAAGAAATGCATATTCGTCGCGCTGAAGAAAAGGCCGATGTTTAAAGAGGACAGCACAGTCGCGTATCAGGTTTTGAGATGGCTCGATACCGTAGAATTCTTCAATGGTTTCGCGGATGGCCGTCTCCCAGGAATTCTCATTTTCTTCCTTTTTCCCGCCAAATCCGCTAAACCACTTATATTTTGTTGAATAACCCGTTAAGACTTCGTTTTTCTTATTGAGAAATAGGGTACCGGCGGCTCTAATCTGCTGCATTTTTAAAAATAGTGATTTGTGTGTGTTGTATTCAAATTTATTATTCTTTTTATAAGTGTTCCACTTGTTATCAGTGGTCCACTTGTAGTGTGTCCTGCTTCTTGGTCCGTGGGCCTCTCTTCTTCGTAGGTAGCGGAATCGCTTCAATGATTTCGCCCTCTGCGGCCTCTTCCGTGGGTGCTAGGGGCGGTGGGGCCTTACCGACTGTGGCCTTGGTTGCAGTCGACTTTGTGGCGCCACGGCGGTCGCCAATCTGGAGTTGACTGGCATGGGCGCCACGATGAATCGTGATTGACCGTGTGGCAATTGACTTTAGCGTATCCATGTGACTGACCAGAAAGATGGTCTGCAGGTAATCCAGTTCCTTTAGCAGATTCGATAGAAGGGCCGGTACGCGCTCCATCGTTTCGGCGTCGCATGCCGTAAACCCCTCGTCCAGGAAGATTTGCGCGTTAATCATGTTCGACGCACCCATACGACTAAACGCGAAGCGGACGGCCAGTGAGATGAAGAAGCGCTGGGCACCACTACACTTCTCAAACGGTGGCGTCTGATTACCATCCTGGACGAGCCAATTAAAGTGCCCTTCTGACCACTGGGCCACCAGTTTGATTGGTCTAGGCAGAGAAATCGAGTTCAGGACACCATTGACGGCGTTTTCGATGGCCGGCCCCACCTTGGTCGGATAGAGCCAATCCGTGTACTTGTCGAAGGCGTCGGACATTGCCTTGATAAGACTGGTGCGCTGCTCTAGGACCGCGCGAAATTCGGTAATCCGTTGTGCCTGCGTTCGGGCCTGCTCCAACTTTGAGTGAAGGAGGGTCGCCTGGGCAATCTGGGCCTGTATCGAAGACAACTCTTGCGTCATAGGCTTTGTGCGAGCCTCGAGTTGCAATGAGGTTAGCCAGTGCGGATAGGCCGCAATAATATTCGTTAGTTCCTCATGCTTCCTTGTTGCCTGCTGGTACAGTTCATGATTATAGAGCGTCTCTTCTACGGACTTAAGTTCCTGCTGCGTAGCCTGGAGTTCGTACTGGTAGGCCGCTGCGGCTACATCTGCTAGTTTCTGAATCTGTGTATCTAGAGTAACTAGGGCCAGAGACTTAGCCCATTCTGCCTCCTCCTTGACGAGACACTGGCTTTTTAGCAACTGGACTTGCGCCTTTAGCGCGTAGTATTCGTTGGTTAGCAACAGAGTCTCGTACTCAAGTTCTTCGCGCAATTCTTCCTTCTGAGCATATTCGATGCGCAGTGTCTTGAGTTCTAGCGCCAGTTCCTGATTGCGCTTCTCCTGCTGTAGCATGACAACCATAGAATCTGTGTGCTGGGACTTCCAGGTTTCATACGTTGCCTTGAGTTCATCGTAGGAGGCTGGCTGAGATGTTAGAGTCGTTTCTAGGAGTTGCTTCTTTGCTAGAAGAGCTGTCTTTGAACTCAGGTGTGACTCTTTCTTGTGCCGAAAGGGGTTGGCCACACACTGCTCACACTTTACATTGTACTTGACCTCACCAAGTTCCTTGAGGTGACTTTCAACGTTGTCTAGTTCTGACTTGACTTGGTTTAGCGAATTGGTAGTCTCTTGGGCCGACTTGAGGAGGGCTTCATGAGCCGCTGGCGAACCTTGGAGGTTCTTGAGGGTAGCCTTGTACTGCTGTATTTTAGTCTGCTGCTGCTGGCTAAAGACCTTCTGCTCCTTTTCTTTTAGGACGATATCGTTCTCTACTGCATCCATGCCGGTCGTCAACTCGTCATGTTGCTTCTTCAGGCCCGCTAGAACCTTGGCTGAAACGGGCTTGGATTCCTCTTCGTCGATTTCATAGGTATTCAGTTCTGTCTGTGTGCTGCCAAGAAGGCGGCGTAACTCTTGGAGCGAAAGATCTGTGTCTGGAACTGACTTTATTTGGGGATTTGTTTTGAGCCACTCCTGATGTTCTTGTTCGTTGTAGGCGCGAACCTGGCCTGAAGAGGCGCGCTTCAACTTGAGTTCCTGAAGTTCATGCTCTAGGTCATCAAAGGAGGTTTTGGCTGCCTTGGGCTTGACCTGCGGATACCGCTTGGCCTTCAGAACAGCCAGGCGATCCTTGTACAGCGTTCGACTGTCCTTGAGTTCGTCTAGTTCTGCTTCGGGTTCCTCCAGAACGAGTTTTTCGAGTTGCTGCTGATAGTCCTGTAGCGGCGTATGAAAGGTGCGCTCGGCGTGAACAGACCAGTGTGCTTTGGCCTCTTGCTGCTGCGTTGTTAGGGCGGCTAGAGTGGTCTTGAGCGAATTAGCCCTGTCTTCGAGTTCTTGGAGGTTGACCTGTTGGAAGGTCTGGACAAAGGTCTGCGATGACTTCATCCCTGACTCATAACTGTCCAGGTTGGAGAGCGCATATTCATGGTTTAACTTGGCCTCCTTCAGAATCGTCTTGAAATCTTCACAGACGTTCAGGTGCAGGAGCGAATCAATGATTTGCTTCTGGTCCTTGACTGGCAGAGCGAAGAAATCACTGTCATTCGACTGTGACATGATGGTCGTCAGGAGAAAATGCTCGAACTGGCCGACGTTTTCGTAGACCCAGGGGTCCACCACATTCGTGTTTTGGCGCAGCACCTCATTCGTATCAAAATCAATGAGTTTGACGTTGCGCTGCTGAAGGCTCTTCGGATTCTTCGGTACGCATTCGAAGGTGCGCGCAATCCAATACTTCTTGCCATTGATGCTAATCAGAATACGGCTGTTCGCCGCATCATGGGCCTTCTTATTCAGGTTGATAATAGCGGCCGAATAGGACCGGTTGTAGCGACTAGGAAAGGATTCACCGAAGAGTGCGATGCAGATAATTTCCAGTGTCGATGACTTGCCTGAACCGTTGTTGCCGTTGACTAGGCAAATGGTCTTGGTAAAGTTATCAAAGTCCAGCCAGTTGTTCTGGCCAAAACAGAGCAGATTATTGAATTCAAGATAATGGACACGGAAGTGGCGCGTCGGCGCCTTGACATCACGTGATAGCGTATAGGCGTCGATGGTCTTGCGAAACTTCGCATTGCGGTCCTGAATCTTGGTGCTAATCGGCGGCTCAAAGACGTCGGTCGGCGTCATCAGAAGATGGGGATGGAGAACCCACTGCGACCAATCGCCATCCGGCAACTTTGTGTCTTCCGTGAAGAAGTTAATCCAAACTTGTGGGCTATTTAGCGTAGACAGGTCATTGACAAGTTCCGACTTGGTTTGTGGAGTCTGGTTCGCGGTCGAAGCCTCCTCCAGATTCGTATCTTCTACGAAACCCGTATCGCGCACCACGATACCCGCCTCCTCAAACATCGACTGAATTGGCTGAATCTGTGTCTTACAGTTGGCGGCAAAACGGAGAGAAATCATCTTGGGAAACCAACCAAACGTGATTACAGTGGATACAAGGACGATTTGATTACGGCGGCCAATGCGGAACTTGACGCAGGGTTCATCATTGGAATTCAGAGCAACGACGACCAGACCGACATCGTTGCGGACATGATAGGCTGTCGCTGTCTTATCATTGAGATTCCATTCAACGAAACCGTGGCCCCACAGTGATTCACCGAAATTCTGCTGAATCAGAGAACCCGCATAGGCCCACGGGATAGAACCATTGTAACCGTGCTTGGCTGTTACATAGATATCCTTCTCTTCGCGACAGGTGAATTCAGTACCAGGTTCCGGCTTAGCCCGATGTATTTGCTGTACGTGGATATCGCCGAACAGTAGCAAATCGTAACCCTTAATCCAGGAAATTGGATAATTACTGCGTTCAGTCACATCGGTTCCGTTCTGCAAAAGGGCACCTCCGAACGAACCGTGAAAGAGCGCAATCTTGTGCTTAACCGACTCGTCATCTGTTGATGGCTCTGGAAACGGAGGGAGGTCGCTTGTGATACCTCCGGCTGCTCCACGAATCAGCGTATCCTGAACGGCAACTAGGCCAATTTCTACGTCGCCAAGTTGAAAGAGACCGGTTTCATCATAGTAGTGGAGATTTTCCACGCTGTGGTCGAAGAAGGGCTTAATAAGGTCTGGCTCGTCCGGCTGGTCCTGACGGTAATCGTGGTTTCCGCGGATAACTACGGTCGTCATACGGGAAAGACCGTTGAAAAGTCGCTGGGCCAGCATTTGAGCGCTGGGACCAATCTTGGACTTGTCATGGAAGATATCACCTAGGAGAACGACCAGAGTTGTTTCTTCATCATATTCGTTGAGGGCGCATAGTAAACGGTCGATTTGTGCTTCATATTCGGCATATCGACTCTGCTGACTATCGCCCGCGCGAATGTGAATATCAGAGATTTGGAGGATAGTTTCATATCCCATTTTT
>Ga0136641_1001207_pt1 | contig 10875 bp, 10 predicted proteins | sample EliLak1302023Y_FD_115312 | JGI IMG/M metagenome (GOLD analysis project Ga0136641, IMG submission 115312) | Freshwater microbial communities from Elizabeth Lake, Yosemite National Park, California, USA - 13020-23Y | ecosystem: Environmental > Aquatic > Freshwater > Lake ... | reverse complement strand
TTGCTTCTTACTTAGCACGCGATGAAGTAACGCGACCAGATGGTTTCGTAGTTGAGCACTTCATGGCAGGTGGACACAATGCCCCACCTCGCAAACTGCAAGATACCGAAACTGGTTACGGGCCAAAAGACGAAGCAAACATTCCTAAGGTTGCCGACGTCGGATTGCCATTCTGGCTAGCAGGTGGACGAGCAACTCCTGAATCAGTAGCTGAGGCAGTTGCCTTTGGCGCCGAAGGTGTACAGGTTGGTTCCTTGTTCGCATTAAGTAATGAGTCAGGTTTGCTGCCGGAGTATCGCGAACAAATGCTGCAAGCAGCGCGCGAAGGAAATCTGCGGGTGCGCACAGATCACCGGGCCTCACCAACCGGTTTTCCATTCAAGGTTGTCGACCTGCCAGGAACGGTTGGAAATGCAGACGTTTACAAAGCTCGACCACGTCTTTGCGATCTTGGTTACTTGCGTTCCAGTCACATTGATGAAGCAGGCAAAGTTAGTTACCGATGCGCTGCCGAACCAGACAGTCCTTATTTGAAAAAAGGTGGCGACGAAGCTGATCTCGAAGCCCGCATTTGTTTGTGCAACGGTCTAGTAGCTGCTGTCGGACTTGGACAAGAGCGACCAGATGGATACAAGGAAGCTCCACTATTAACTTTGGGCGCGACGACTAGCGACGTTGAAGGAATGTTGAAAGAGTTCCCAACTGGATGGAGTGCGGTCGACGTAGTAAATCGCCTTAAGTCTGGACTTCCAGTTGGAGTAAACGCTTAGTTTTAGTGAGCGTTTTTTGCGCGAGCGATTGAAGCCAGAACTTCAGCTTCAGCCTCAGCGCGATTACCCCAAGTAGCACCTTCGACGGATTTACCTGGTTCAAGGTCTTTGTAAGTTTCAAAGAAGTGTTGAATTTCAAGGCGTTCGAATTCCGGCATGTCACCAATGTCTTGCAAGCTCAATTTGCGGGGATCGTGGGCTGGAACACACATGATCTTGTCGTCTTCGCCAGCTTCATCGCTCATTCGGAACATTGCAATTGCGCGGCAACGAATTAGTACACCAGGAAAAGTTGGCTCTTCAATTAGCACTAGCGCATCTAATGGATCGCCATCTTGGCCCAAGGTGCCCTCGATGTAGCCGTAATCGCGCGGGTAACGAGTTGCAGTGAAAAGCATTCGATCCAGACGTAGACGACCAGTTTCATGGTCCACTTCGTACTTATTACGGCTGCCACCTGGGATCTCAACTAATACATCGAACTCAAGATTCATGATGTCCCGCCATTTCTAGGTGTTCGCTTACCCTTAGTAATAATACTTTTATTCTAGGCCCCAATAAATTGCGTAGAGTCAGAGCATGATCAACCTGGAACTCCGACAAGGTCTCATTGCCAATCTTGCCGACTTAGAAGCGGGAGATCTAGTTTTTGTTGGTTGTAGTGGTGGCGCCGACAGTTTGTCGCTGGTGAGATGTGCAGTTCAGGTTGGTAAAGAAAAGACGATCACAATTGGTGCCATTGTTATCGACCACCAGATTCAAGCAGATTCAGCAAACACTGCTCAGGCTGCGGCCAGGGCCGCAACAGATCTTGGCGCAGATCCAGTTCTGATCGTAAATGTGGAAGTGGCAACTGGTGCAGGCTCAGGTGGCATGGAAGCCGCAGCTCGCAATGCGCGTCGCACTGCATTTAGCAACGTTGTTGCGGAACACAAGGCAAAAGCTGTATTGCTTGGACACACACTGGAAGATCAAGCCGAAACTGTGCTGCTTGGATTGGCGCGTGGTTCAGGGGCTCGTTCGCTTTCGGGAATGCGGGCTGTCGAAGGAATTTATCGTCGTCCATTCTTGGGAATCGAACGCGCAACGGTTCGCGCTGAAGTCAGCAACTTAAACGTATTTGAAGACCCACACAACAGTGACTCAAAGTACTCGCGGGTTCGAGTTCGAAACACAGTTCTGCCAACATTGGAAACGGAACTCGGCCCAGGTGTAACGCAAGCCCTGGTTCGTAGTGCTGATTTGCTGCGTGACGATGCCGACGCACTGGATGCCTTAGCGCGATTTGAAATCACCCGCGTCGGTGATGATGTGAACTTAATCGGCGCGTTACCAAGAGCGATCAGATCTCGAGTGATTCGCCAACTTGCTATCTCAAGTGGCTGCCCAATCAATGACTTAACTAGAGATCATGTCTTGTCGATTGACGCCTTAATTACAAACTGGCATGGGCAAGGCGCACTAAATTTGCCAGGCGGTGTCAGTGTCGAAAGACGACATGAAAGACTTACGTTCTATCGGTTTTAGAAATATAGGAGTAATGCGTGGACGCAGCACAGATTGAAAATGAATTAACGAGCATCGTTTTGACCACTGAGCAAATTGATACCCGAATTCGTGAGATTGCTGCCGAGATTGATAAAGATTATGCAAGCGCCGATAAGCCAGTATTAATGGTTGGAATTCTCAAGGGTGCAGTCATGGTGATGGCTGATTTGGCTCGGGCAGTTTCGATTCCGGTTGAGTTTGATTTCATGGCCGTGTCTTCATATGGGTCGGGCACTAAGTCAAGTGGCGTAGTGCGCATCATTAAAGATTTGGACATTGATTTGGCTGGCCGCGATGTGTTAATAGTCGAAGATATCTTGGACTCAGGTTTAACCCTTTCTTGGTTAATTAAGAATCTAAAGTCGCGCCATCCAAAATCCATAGAAGTAATGACAATGATGCGAAAGCCAGATGCAATCAAAATTGAAGTTCCGGCAAAATACATCGGCTTTGATATTCCAAACGAATTTGTTGTTGGCTTTGGACTCGACTATGCAGAAAAGTACCGCAACTTACGTGAAGTTGGAGTTCTAGCTCCACACGTCTACGGCGGAGAATAATTCGCCAATAACCAAAAGGACCCCTCGCGTACCCGCTAGAGCCCGCTTATCCTTGCTGCCTTCCGGCCCTGGGGAGGTTCACAGGTTAACGCCACGCGAGGGGCTATCGCTAATTCTAGTTAGATAATTACTCGCTCGATTTCGCTTTTAAGTCAGCGTTGGAGTAGGTATCTTGCAAGCGAGTATAGAACGCATCAAACCAACCTTGGCTTTCAAGACCAGTACGATTTCGGTAATTCAGGCCACCTGGAGTTTCGTGCTCAACTGGTAAGTGCAATAGCTCCGCATCCGTTGCAGCCTGACCTTCGAAAGCCAGACCTTCCAGTAGGGAGCGAACATAGCGTGATGCCGTATCGTGATCGATTCCTGCGTCCTCAGTCCATTTGATAACGGTGTTTTGAAACTGGAAGTAAGTTGACATGACCGCTGAGGTCACACTCAAGATTCGAATCTTAGTTTCGTCTTCCATGATCACAATGTCTCCGAGACCAGCAAACTCTCGCATGACATCTGGTTGTGATGGACAAATAACTAGTGGTCCTTTATGGTGAGCAATCGCAGGCAATGGAATCAACTGACTCACAGTAGTGGCAGGTGCCGTTAGTTTTGCGATTCCACTTGGTGGAGTCCCAGCAATAAAGCTGGCAATGATTTGATCTTGTCTAAAAGTTAGTTCGGCTAAGGCTTCATCAACCTGGTTGGGCAACATGCTGATAACAACCATGTCACTGGCATCTATAACGGCTTGATTGGTTGCTAACCGAACGCAGTGCTCATACTTAGCAGCCAATTCGATCGAGCGTTTTTCACCACGAGGTGATAGGTATATAGTCTCTTGCTCTCCAACACGCGAAGCCATAGCTTCAATTACTGCGGTCGATACCGCACCAACACCTAAGAATCCGATTTTCATAATTGATTCTCTCGCACATTACCGAGCGTGAAAAACCGAGATTAGTACTTTGCGTCGATCTCTGCGATTAGTGCCTGAACCTTGGCTTTGATTTCGTCGCGAATCGGACGAACTTCAGCAACGCCCTTACCGGCTGGGTCATTAAGTGGCCAATCTAGGTAAGTCTTTCCAGGAAAGAATGGACAGGTATCGCCACAGCCCATAGTAATTACATAGTCAGAATTTTGAACTGTTTCGGTACTCAAAACCTTTGGCACATTGTTGCCAATGTCGATTCCTTCTTCGGCCATAGCTTCGATCGCGGAAGGATTAACTTGATCCTTTGGTTCAGTACCTGCCGATAGGACTTCAATTCGATCGCCCGCGAGTGCCTGAAGGTATCCGGCAGCCATTTGGGAACGACCAGCATTATGTACACAAACAAATAAAACGGTTGGCTTTGTTTTACCCACGAGTTACTCCGTTAACTATTGCGAGTCCAAGTGCTGCGCCAATAAGTTGCGCGACTACGAAGGGTAAAACAGACCCTGGCTGAATTCCAGCAAAGGTATCCGAAAAAATTCGACCAATTGTCACAGCAGGATTGGCAAAAGAGGTAGATGAAGTGAAAAGGTATGCCGACCCAATCCAACCTGCAACTGCAATTGGAATTATATTTTCTTGACTTCGACCCACCAGGATAAAAATCACGCAGATTAATCCAGTGGTTGCAATAACTTCACCAATGAGAGTTCCGGTAGTAACGCGTGCGTTGCCAGAAATCTGAATTGCCGAAAGGTCAAACATCACATTTGCAATGATCGCACCCAGAATCGCTCCGGAAATTTGCGCAACAATGAATCCGAGGAATTCCATGACTTTTAAATCGCGTCGCAAAACTTGAACTAGTGAGACTGCAGGATTGAAATGCGCACCGCTGATTGGGGCAATGATAAAAATCAATAATGCGAGGGCAAAAATTGTTGAGAAAGTATTTATTAATAGGGCAATTCCAGGATTGTCAGAGAGATTGGTCCCCATAATTCCAGACCCAACCACCACGCAGACCAAAATGGCAGTACCGGCGAACTCCGCAAGACATTTTCTTAGCATCTTCACTGCTCCAACGTTTTCCAGTTTCCAGAACTCTATCTTGACCTTGGGGCTACCTCGTAAATAAGAAAAGAACACCCAAAAGGATGTTCTTTTCTTATGGCGGAGGATAGGGGAACCGTCGCAAGCTCCTCCCAAATCCGGCTACCTCGTAAATAAGAAAAGAACACCCAAAAGGATGTTCTTTTCTTATGGCGGAGGATAGGGGATTTGAACCCCTGAGGGCTTTCACCCAACTCGCTTTCCAAGCGAGCGCCATAGGCCACTAGGCGAATCCTCCGTGGACGAGATTACCTGTATTTAGGTATTCAAGGCTAATTCGATTGAATTCTCCGCTGTGACTTCAACGGCCGTCAGGGTCACCGACTACTCTCTTACATATGTCCTTGGCTCTTTACCGAAAGTACCGACCCGGTCAGCTTTCTGACGTAATCGGGCAAGAACACGTCACGGGACCACTTTCTCGGGCATTGGATAGTGATCGAATCCATCATGCTTATTTGTTTACGGGTCCGCGTGGTTGCGGCAAAACTTCATCAGCCCGCATCATGGCTCGTTCCATGAATTGCGAACAAGGCCCAACTGCCAATCCTTGTGGTGTTTGCCAATCATGTATCGACTTAGCACCAAACGGCACAGGCTCTATTGATGTAATTGAAATTGATGGCGCAACATATCGTGGCATTGATGATGCTAAAGAATTACGGGAGCGAGCAGTCTATGCACCAGTTCATTCCAGATTTAAGGTTTACATTATTGATGAGGCACACCAACTAACTAAAGAAGCATTTAATGTGCTCCTGAAACTAGTTGAAGAACCACCACCACACCTGAGATTCATATTCGCCACGACTGAGCCCGACAAAATTATTCCAACTCTTCGATCCCGCACGCATCACTATCCATTCCGGTTAGTCTCCGCTAAAACTTTGGCACAACACATGGCATTGATGTGTGAACGCGAAGGAATCCCCGCGGACCCAGCAGCTCTCGCACTTGTGGCACGTGCGGGCGCTGGTTCAGTCCGTGATGCGCAGTCAGTTCTAGGTCAAGTAATCGCCGGCTCTGGACCAGAAGGTGTCACATACGCAGACACTGTTGCCCAACTTGGATTCACTGACGAAACACTTTTGAGTCAAGTCGTTGTAGCAATTGCAAATGGTGACGGCGCCGCACTGTTTACTTTGATTGAACAGGTAGTAACTTCAGGTCACGAGCCTCGCCGCTTTGCAAATGATTTATTGGATCACTTGCGTGACTTGGTTGTTATTACCCAGGTTCCAGATGCAGCCACTTCAGGTTTATTCGACATTCCTAATGAACAAATTGACGATCTTGTTAGCCAAGCCAAACTTTTCACACCTGCCCAGCTAGTTAGGGTTGCTGACTTGGTTAGTTCTGGTTTATCCGAACTACGCGGTGCGGCCTCACCAAAACTGCAACTTGAACTTTTGTCTGCTCGGTTAGTTACAAACGAAGTAACGCAAGACTTAATCCGTCGTGTGGAAAAACTTGAACAAGATGGTCCGCGAGTTTCAAGTTCTGCGCCAGTCCCAGCACGTGCTCGACTTGCGGCAGAACAACCAGTGACACATGCGGCAGTAACGCAATCTTCAGAAACACAACAAAGTGAGTCACCAGTTGAGTCTGCGCCAGCACGAGCGCAGACTCCGCCACCACCACCAAAAGTTTCAACCACGCCGGCTCCATTGAAACCTTCCCAAGTCACCGCAGCTGCAAACCAAAAAGCGGAAGAGAAATCTGCTGAAGCACCGGCAACCCTTACGGGACCAGTTACCTTTGAACAAATTCGCGAAGCTTGGCCGGCAATTTTGCAAACTCTGGGAAGTCAAAGTCGCGTTGCTGGAATTGTTATGGTTGACACCGCTCCAGTTTCATTTGGCGAAGACAAAGTTTTAGCCGTTGCATTTCCAAATTCAAACACTATGAACAATGCAGTTAAAAGCGGTCACGATGATCGCTTGCGATTAGTGATTCAAAATCTGTTCCACGTTGATGTGCGAATTGATCCGACGGTCGATCCAAATCGAGCCAAACCCGCTAAGCCAAAATTAGAAGCAGCGACTGATCTCGGTGATGCATCTCCGGATGACGAGACAACACCTGCCCGATCTTCCATAGACATCATCACTAGCTCACTTGGTGGACAAGTTATTGGCGAAAGCCCGCGCGAAGTATGAGCAATATTTATGAGGGCATAGTTCAGGACTTAATTGATGAACTTGCCAAACTTCCAGGAGTGGGGCCTAAAGGCGCTACTCGAATCGCATTTCATTTACTTGCAACCGATAGCGCTGACGTCGCACGCTTAGCCACTGTTCTTGCCGAAGTCAAAGACAAGATTAGATTTTGCCGGACCTGCTACAACGTGGCCCAAGACGATCTCTGTCGAATTTGCGCAGACACGCGTCGCGATGAGACTGCCATTTGCGTTGTGGAAGAACCAAAGGACGTTTTAGCCGTAGAACGAACTCGAGAATTCCGAGGCAGGTACCACGTATTAGGTGGCGCAATCAGTCCAATCGATGGCGTTGGACCCGATGACTTACGAGTAACTGAACTCATGACACGTCTGGCTGATGATGCGATCGTTGAAATTATCTTGGCAACCGACCCGAATCTTGAGGGAGAAGCAACAGCTACCTACTTAACAAGACTGATCTCGCCATTGGGAATAAAAGTCACCAGACTTGCCTCAGGATTGCCAGTCGGTGGCGATCTTGAATATGCCGACGAAGTCACACTGGGACGCGCTTTTGAAGGTCGCCGTCAAGTCAGTCCATAGGCATTGTCTGCAGACGACCTTTTCACAATTTGGACAGTGATTTTGGAATTCCAGATTCCATTTAGACTTAATACCTATGGGCTTAATTGTCGCTAAATTTGGTGGGTCATCCGTTGCGGATGCCGCTGGAATTTTGCGTGTAGCTAAGCGAATTGCAGACACCAAACGCGCTGGCAACGAAGTGGTAGTCGTAGTTTCAGCAATGGGCGATACAACGGACGATCTAATCGATTTAGCCCAACAAGTTTCCCCAAATCCACCAGGCCGCGAACTCGATATGCTACTAACTGCCGGCGAACGAATTTCGATGGCAGTGCTAGCGATGGCAATTAATGATCTTGGTTACGAAGCTCGTTCGTACACTGGCTCGCAGGCTGGATTGATTACTGATTCAACTCATGGCAAAGCTCGCATCGTTGACGTAACTCCAGGAAGAATTCAAGAGGCCTTGCACGAGAACGCGATCCCGATCGTGGCAGGGTTCCAAGGAGTATCACAGGACACTAAAGACATCACAACACTCGGTCGCGGCGGGTCAGACTTAACTGCAGTTGCATTAGCTGCAGCGCTGTATGCCGATGTATGTGAAATCTATACTGACGTAGATGGAATTTTTTCTGCCGATCCGCGCTTAGTGCCAAAAGCCAGACAAGTTTCTCGTATTACCTACGACGAAATGATGGAACTCGCTGCCGCTGGTGCAAAAGTGTTGCATTTACGTTGTGTTGAATACGCAAAACGTTTTGATTTACCAATTCATGTTCGATCTTCGTTCTCGGATAAAGAGGGAACATTTGTTATTACTGATCTTTCCGATCAGTCCAAGATAAATAAGTTGTCCAAAGTAGGAGCAATTATGGAACAACCAATAATCGCAGGTGTCGCACATGACTTAGGAGATGCCAAGATCACAGTTGTTGGTGTACCAGATCGTCCAGGTATGGCTGCGGCAATATTTCAGGCAGTTGCCGATGCAGGTATCAATATGGACATGATCGTTCAAAACGTGAGCGTCCACGAATCAGGTGCCACTGACGTAACTTTCACTTGTCCTCGTGCAGACGCTGTAAAAGCTGAGTTGGCTCTTCGTCGAATTGAAAAAGAAGTTAATTTCAAAGACATTGACACAGACGACAACATTGCAAAGATTTCTTTGGTCGGTGCTGGCATGCGCTCACATCCTGGAGTATCTGCAACCTTCTTTAAGGCGATTGCCGACGCTGGGGTAAACGTAGAAATGATTTCAACATCAGAAATTCGAATCTCGGTTGTTACTCGAGCTGAGGATGTTGAAAAAGCGGTTACTGCAATACATACTGCATTTGGTTTGGACGCGGACGGCGAGGCAGTTGTCTACGGTGGAACGGGGCGTTAGGCAATGACAAGAAAACCAACACTTGCTGTAGTCGGTGCAACCGGCGCAGTTGGCACTGTCATGCTTGATTTACTTTCTACTCGTCCAGATGTTTGGGGCGAAATAAAATTGCTCGCCTCTACTCGATCAGCTGGAAAAATACTTCAAGTCAGAGGTCAAGACGTAGTCGTCGAAGAACTTACTGAAGCAGCCTTCGATGGCGTGGATGTTGCAATGTTCGATGTGCCAGATGAAGTCTCAGCTAAGTGGGCTCCAATTGCGGCTGCCAAAGGCGTAATTGCGGTTGATAACAGCGGGGCATTCCGCATGGATGCTGATGTTCCACTCGTGGTTCCGGAAGTAAATGCCGAACAGACTCGAAATCGTCCACGTGGCATCATCTCAAATCCAAACTGCACAACGCTGTCCATGATTGTGGTTGTTGGTGCGCTTGAAAAAGCAATTGGCGTCAAGGAACTTGTTGTCGCCTCATACCAAGCTGCCTCTGGTGCTGGTCAAGGTGGAATCGATGCACTTCATGAGCAACTTGATGCTGTTGCTGGTAAGAATCTTGGAAATGAAACCAAAGATGTTCGAAATGTGATCACAAAAAACGATGTTTTCCCAGCCCCATTGGCACTAAATGTTGTGCCCTGGGCTGGATCGCTTTCGGAAAATGATTACACAAGTGAAGAACTTAAAGTTCGCAATGAATCCCGAAAAATTCTTGGGAAGCCAGAATTAAAAGTCCACGCGACTTGTGTTCGCGTACCAGTAGTAACTACACACTCACTTGCGGTGCATGCCGTGCTTGATCGTGCCGTTACTGCTGATGAAGTGCGCTTGCTGCTAGAAAATGCTGCTGGAGTTCTGGTAGTAGACGATCCAGAAAATAAAATTTTCCCAACACCAATTGATGTAGTTGGGACAGACCCAACGGTTGTTGGCAGGATTCGAGTTTCAAAAGAGTACCCAAATGAAATCGACTTCTTTGTTTGTGGGGATAACTTGCGCAAGGGCGCTGCCTTAAATACTGCGCAGATTGCGGAAGTTATAGCCAAAGAATTTAACTAAATTCTTTGGCCAATAAGCAACGTCTATTGCACTGCCTGTTTTAACAGGCAGTGATAAGAATTTAACTAAATTCTTTGGCCAATAAGCAACGTCTAATTTGGAATTTAATTAAGTACTTTTTGCAAGGAGCATAATCAACGTTGCTTCAGGACGACATGCAATCCGAACTTGAGTAAAGGGTGACGACCCAACTCCCGCAGATACATGAAGCGGCATGCCACTTGCGCCAAAAGCGGACAGTCCTTTCGCTTGGCTTAGTGGCAGATCGCAGTTTGTCACCAGTGCACCATAAAACGGAACACAAATCTGTCCGCCATGAGTGTGACCAGCCAAAACTAAATCTGCATTGTCGGACTCAAAACTTTCTAAAACTCTTCGATAGGGAGCATGAGTAATACCAAATTTAAAAGCATCTGTTTCAAACGGACCGGCAACTTTTGCGTAGTCATCTTTCTTGATGTGAGGATCATCGGTGCCCCGGAAGTGAATCTTTACACCATTGACTCCAGTTACAGTCTGTTTATTATTTAAGTCGAGCCAGCCGGCATCTGTGAGTTCATCAACTAGATCAGAAGTTGGCAGTGCTGCACCTTTTGGGCGAATCTCACGAGAAGCGTTGAAGTATGTAAGTGGATTCTTGATTGTGGGCGCGAAGTAATCGTTACTGCCCAAAACAAATGCACCAGGCAAATCCATTAACTCATTCATTGCTTCAACTACGGCCGGAACTGCGAGTTGGTGTGCCAAGAAATCACCGG
>Ga0136641_1001206_pt1 | contig 10879 bp, 7 predicted proteins | sample EliLak1302023Y_FD_115312 | JGI IMG/M metagenome (GOLD analysis project Ga0136641, IMG submission 115312) | Freshwater microbial communities from Elizabeth Lake, Yosemite National Park, California, USA - 13020-23Y | ecosystem: Environmental > Aquatic > Freshwater > Lake ... | reverse complement strand
CTAAGCCATCCGTGACAGATTCCCGCATCACAAGCACCATGATGCCGGTGCACCTATCGCTCAATCATTTGCTTGATCGTGCAGGACATTTGTTTGCCAGCAATGAAGTGATTTCACGTTTGCCAGACAAATCTTATGTGCACCACACTTACGGAGACATTCACCGTCGTACCCGACAGTTGGCGCAGTCCCTGTTGAATCTGGGTTTATGCAAAGGCGAACGGGTCGCCACTTTATGTTGGAACCACCATGTACACCTTGAGTGCTATTTCGGCATTCCTGCAGCAGGTGGCGTCATGCACACTTTGAATTTACGTTTGTCGCCTGAAGAGCTGGCATGGATCGTCAACGATGCGAAAGACCGCTTCTTGATCGTCGATGATGTCCTTCTGCCCTTGCTGGCCGAGTTCAAACATTTGTGCCATTTTGAAAAAATCATTGTTTTTCCATTTTCAACACAAGCCTATGTAGGTCCGGATCTGAATTACGAAGCCATGCTTGCAGACACTGACATTTCAAATTTTGACTATGTCAAGCACCACGAAGATGATGCAGTATCCATGTGCTACACCTCTGGCACCACCGGCAAACCCAAGGGCGTGGTGTATTCACACCGTTCCACGTTGCTGCATACCTTGGTCGGTTGCCTGGGGGATTTCTGGTCTTTGCGCAGTACCGATGTGGTGCTACCAGTCACACCCATGTTCCACGCCAACAGTTGGGGCATCCCTTATGGCGCCATGATGATGGGCAGCAAACTGGTGTTTCCCGGCCCGCATTTGCATCCCGATGACTTGTTGGACCTGATGCAATACGCGCCACCGACGCTGGCATTGGGTGTACCCACCATCTGGATGGGTCTGATCCAAACCTATGAAGCCTCACTGCAATCCTCGCCCGGTCGTTGGACCTTGCCCGCGGGCATGCGCAGTCTGGTCGGCGGCGCAGCTGTGCCTGAGGCATTGATCAGGGCTTTTGACAAACACGGCATCTGGATCATGCAAGGCTGGGGCATGACAGAAACCTCGCCGTTGTGTACGGTGTCCTACCCCAAATCAGAGTTTTCCAATGACAGTGCGGACCAACGTTACCAACGCGCCGCCATGGCCGGCGTACAAGTGCCTTTGGTTGATTTACGGATTCGCACAGACGATGGACGCAATGCGCCTTGGGACGGCAAGCAAGTGGGAGAAATTCAGGTTCGAGGACCGTTCATCACGGGCAGTTACCACCAAGTGCCGGTGCATGAAGACAAGTTCACCGCCGACGGCTGGCTGCGCACTGGAGACGTCGCCAGTGTGGATGCCGCAGGTTTTGTACGCATCACTGACCGCACCAAGGACTTGATCAAATCGGGCGGTGAATGGATCAGCTCGGTAGACCTTGAAAACGCATTGATGGCACATGCATCCATCACAGAGGCTGCTGTCATTGCCATTCCCGACGACAAATGGAGTGAGCGTCCGCTGGCATGTGTGGTGATCAAACCAGGCCACACCTTGGTCGTGACGGACCTGAACAACCATCTGTTGTCCATGGGATTTGCCAAGTGGCAGTTGCCAGACCGCTACCAAGTGATAGACGCTGTTCCGCGAACGTCGACCGGAAAATTTTACAAATTAAAACTGCGCGAGATGTTTCCTGCTTGATGCCAATGCCTGTCTGACAAAGCAATGGCCAGATTTATCACGCATGGTTCATCACAGGTATTTTGATGTAGTTGATGGCAATAATGATGCGTTTGCCCTGTGTCTTCGGTACATGGTGTATCAACCATCCAGGGAAAAACACCACGGTTCCTATCGCTGGATTGACCACAATTTCATTGCTGAAAATAATGGGCGCCGAATCCTCAGCAAGCTCCAGGTAAATCACGGAAGCAAAATCTGATGGGAAATGCGAATGTGGAACGGTGTAATTGCTTTGCTCGTAAACAGCACACCAACAATCAACCACGGCCAAGTCGAAACTCAATCCGGTCAAATCCGTTTGCAAAAATTCTATGCAAGCCAGTTTGATTTTTGCTGACACCAAGTCAATCAAGGGCTGGAGTTTATCGGTGAGCAAATGGCTTTTCCAAGGGCTCATGTAGTTTGACTTGACATTGGACTCAGTGGTCGCAGGATGACTGGTTCTTAATTCATCCACTGCAACTCTGGCCAGTAAAAGTACTTCAGGATGGTCTAACAAACTGCATCCGAACACGGGCAGTTCGGCGGGAACCTTGGTCTGAGTAATCTGGAACAACGAACGATTTTCCATGATTTAACAAAAAAAATAGCTTGTTAAATGGGATTTTATGTGCGGATTTTTCATGACGGTTGGTTCAGTCTATCTGAAAGCACGCCGACTCAATGCGCTTGGTCCCAGTTCAACCCCACACCAACTTCGGCGAGCAACGGTACTTTGAGTTTTGCCACATCTGCCATCATGCGCGGAATTTCTGCTCTGACCCAATCAACCTCTGCGTCCGGCACTTCAAACACCAATTCATCGTGCACTTGCATGATCATGCGCGTACCTTTGTGTTCGGCATCTAACACTTGCTGTACCTTGACCATGCTGAGCTTGATCAAATCGGCAGCCGTACCTTGCATGGGCGCGTTGATGGCGGCGCGTTCGGCTCCGGCGCGTCTGGGCCCATTGGGTGAATTGATTTCAGGCAAATACAAGCGTCGGCCAAAAACAGTTTCTACATAGCCCTGCGCCTTGGCTTGGGCTCGCGTGTCATCCATGTAGCGCTTGACACCGGCAAAGCGTTGGAAATAACGCTCGATGTAATTTTTTGCAGCCGTGTTGTCTATGCCCAAAGCCTTGGCTAATCCGAAGGCGCTCATGCCATAAATCAAGCCAAAGTTAATCACTTTGGCATAGCGGCGTTGTTCACTGCTGACCGTGTCAGGCGTGAGTCCGAACACCTCGGCGGCGGTGGCCTTGTGCACATCCAAGCCATCGTGAAACGCTTTCAATAAAGCGGGATCGTCACTCAAATGCGCCATGATGCGCAACTCGATCTGGCTGTAGTCGGCGCTGGCGATCACATGGCCTATCGGGGCCACAAACGCTTCGCGCACTTTGCGACCCTCGGGGGTGCGAATAGGAATGTTTTGCAAGTTAGGGTCGTTGCTTGACAACCGCCCCGTCACCGCCACCGCTTGGGCATAGTGCGTATGCACTCTGCCAGTTTGCGGTTGTGCCAATTGGGCCAGCTTGTCGGTGTAAGTGCCTTTGAGCTTGGCCAAAGAACGATGCTCCAAGATTTTTTTCGGCAACGGAAAGTCTTCGGCCAATTTTTCCAACACTTCCTCGTCGGTGCTGCGCGCGCCAGTAGCGGTTTTTTTCACCACCGGCAAACCGAGTTTGTCAAAAAATATTTCACCCAGTTGTTTGGGGCTGGCGAGGTTGAAAGGTTGGCCGGCAATTTCATACGCCTCTTGTTCCAATTGCATGATCCGCAACCCCAGCGTATGGCTTTGCGCAGCCAGAGTAGGTGCGTCAATCAACACGCCGTTACGCTCGATGCGGTACAGGGCTTCGCTGCTTTGAATTTCGAGTTGGTAAACAAAATTCAATTTTTCATCGGCTTGCAGCAAAGGCCATAGCCGCCGATGCACCGCGAGCGTGAAATCCGCATCTTCGCAAGCGTAATGGGAGGCACTTGCCACATCCACTTGGGCGAATGAAATCTGGTGCGCGCCCTTGCCGCACAAGTCCTCATAGGACAAACCTTTGCGCCCCAGATGTCTGTCAGCCAGACTCTCTAGTCCGTGCTGTTTGTGAACTTCCAATACATAGCTTTGCAACATGGTGTCGTGCACAAAGCCTTGCACTTCAATGCCATGGTTGGCAAACACATGCCTGTCGTATTTCACATGCTGACCTAGCTTGTGTTTGCTACCGTCTTCCAGCCAAGGCTTGAGCTTTTGCAACACTTCTTGCAGCGGCAATTGGGTAGGCGCATCGGCGGCGTTGTGCGCCAGCGGTATGTAGGCGGCCTCGCCCGGGGTCACGCACACACTGATGCCAACGATTTGCGCTTGCATTTCCACCAGCGAGGTGGTTTCCGTATCCAAGGCCACCAGTTCAGCCTGCGTGATTTTGGTTAACCATTGGTCAAAGCTGTCCCAATCCAACACAGTGTCGTAAGTCAACTCTGTGGTTACCTCAGGAGCAGGTGCGTCAAACAACACACCGACTTCGCCGACGCCGCCTCCTTGGTGCGCGCTGTTTTTGACAGCAGGCGCATCGGACGACATGGCGCTGACCAAACCCTTGAAACCGTATTGCTTGTAAAAGTCGAGCAAGCCTGCATCGTCTGCGGCTTGCACCAGAATGCCATCCAGTGAAGGCCAACCGTTGATATAAGCACTAAGGTCGCAATCGGTTTTCATGGTCACCAATTGCCTACCCGTGGCAAGCCATTCCCTCGCCTGTCGCAGGTTTTCTCCAGCCACACCTTTGATCTCATCTGCCCGAGCCAGTAATGCATCCAGTGAGCCATATTCAGCCAGCCATTTGGATGCGGTTTTGGGGCCGACCTTGGGCACGCCTGGCACGTTGTCCACCGTGTCACCGACCAGTGTTTGGAAATCGATCATCAATGACGGTGGAACACCAAACTCTTCAGTGACACCAGCGACATCGCGTTTTTTGCCGTTCATGGTGTCGATGATGGTGATGCGCTCATTGACCAACTGGCTCAAGTCCTTGTCGCCGCTGGAGACGATGACATTCAAACCTTGTGTGGCCGCCACATGCGCCAGCGTAGCGATCACGTCATCGGCCTCTACGCCGGGCACATCCAGCAGCGGCCAACCCATGAGCCGTACCAAGCGGTGAATCGGCTCGATTTGACTGCGTAAATCGTCCGGCATGGGTGAACGCGTGGCCTTGTAGTCAGGGTAAATCTCGTCGCGAAACGTCGGCCCCTTGGCATCAAACACGCAAACAGCGTGGGCGGTCGGCCATTCACGGCGCAGACTTTGCAGCATATTGACCATGCCGCGTATGGCACCGGTAGCCTGACTGGTCGGGTCGTTGCGATCGGCACGCAAATCAGGCATGGCATGAAAAGCGCGGTACAGGTAGCTGGAACCGTCGACCAGCAGTAAAGTGGGTGTGTCTTGCATAAGAAGGATTGTGCCTACAATCGCGGCATCTCCGATTTAGCTGTTCGCACCCCGTCCATGGCCGTTTTCACTGAAGTCTCCGAGCAGCAAGCCAACGAACTACTGGGTCAGTTGTCGATTGGTGCGTTAGTAAGCCTGCAAGGCATCAACAGCGGCATTGAAAATACCAACTATTTTCTGACTACCGACCAAGGCGACTTTGTGTTGACCTTGTTCGAGCGACTGAACCACACACAATTGCCGTTTTATCTGTACTTGATGAAACACTTGGCCTCGCGCGGTGTGGCTGTGCCAGACCCGCAAGCTGACCAAAACGGCGACATTTTGCTCACGTTGTTAAACAAACCGGCTGCCGTGGTGAACCGGTTGGCTGGGGAATCACAGTTGCAACCTGGCAATGTCCACTGCGCAGCCATGGGCCGCACCTTGGCGCAGATGCATCTGGCCGCCAAAGACTATGACAGGCATCAAATCAATTTGCGTGGCTTGGGTTGGTGGAATGACACCGTGCCCCACCTATTGCCTTTTTTGTCTCATGAGCAATTGCGCTTGCTCACGCACGAACTGGCATTTCAAAACCACCTGTCCACTCTGTCAAGCTACGCGGCATTACCAAGTGGTCCTGTTCATGCAGATGCATTTCGCAATAACGTCATGTTTGATGGCGATCAACTGACAGGTGTGTTTGATTTTTATTTTGCCGGGGTCGATCATTGGCTGTTTGACTTGGGCGTGTGCATCAACGATTGGTGTATTGATTTGGATAATGGCGTTTTGGATCAAGAACGCTTTCATGCCATGTTGAATGCCTATTCAGAGATACGCCCACTCAGCGCACAAGAACGCGCCATGTTCAACCCCATGCTGCGCTCTGCCGCTCTGCGTTTTTGGATTTCCCGACTATGGGATTTTCACTTGCCGCGCGAAGCCAGCTTGCTGCAACCCCACGACCCGACACACTTTGAACGTGTACTCACACAAAGACTGCATGACCCTGTCACACTCTGAACCATGAAACTCAATGTTGTCAAAGCCCGCACGGGCTCACTCTGGGTGCGACAAGGCATCCGGAATTTCTGGCGGCAACCGCTGGCGCTCAGCGGATTGTTCCTGCTGTTCATCGCACTGGCTTCCATGGCGTCCATGCTGTCATACGGCGGAAGCTTTCTGGGTCTGATGTTCATTCCTGCCGCTTCACTCGGATTGATGGCCGCAGCACGTGAAGCAGATCTGGCGCGTTTTCCCATGCCCAGCATATTGATCATCGGATTTAAAAATGGTGCCGCACAAAGTAAAAAAATGATACTGATGGGCTTTCTTTATGCCTTGTTGTTTTGTTTTATTCTGGCTATGTCCACCTTGTTTGACCAAGGTGAATTTGCCCGTATGTACATGTCTGGCAGCAGCGTGAGCGAAGAAACCATTGTCAATGAACATTTCCAATCAGCGGCATTGTTTTGTCTGTTCATGTACCTGCCTTTGGCTACCTTGTTTTGGCATGCGCCTGCATTGATGCACTGGCATGCTCAACCTTTGGCCAAGAGCATCTTTTTTAGCCTCATGGCTTGTTGGGCCAATTGGCGGGCGTTTGCTGTCTTTGGATTGACATGGTTAGGTATATTTTTGTCAACCAGCGTATTGCTCAGCCTGATCAGCATGGTGTTTGAAGATGGTCAGGTGTCAGTCATGTTGATGTTGCCTGCCATGTTGATGCTGGCCGCGATGTTTTTTTCTTCCAGCTATTACAGCTTTCGAGACTGCTTCATCAGCGAACCGGTACTGGCTTAAACACGGTTATATGGGCGTGAGTTTGGCCACAGACAGCGCCAGCCATTTGACGCCATGTCGATTGAATTTCACTTGCGCCCGCGCGTCGTCGCCTATGCCTTCCATGGATACCACGGTGCCTTCACCAAACTTGGTGTGAAACACTTGCAAACCGCTGCGCACCCAAGCGTTGGGGCCGCTGGCTGCAGCTGCTTGCGCCCGTTGCGGAATGGAAGGCGGCGTCGATGTGAAAAAACCGGCGCGTCCCGCATCGTTATTGCCAAAGCCTGAGGGTCTGCTACCCCACATGGCGGATGATTGCAAACCGGTTTTCGGCGTTAACCATTTCAATGTGTGTTCGGGCATTTCATCAAAGAAACGGCTTTTGATGTTGTAGCGGGTCTGGCCATGCAACATACGGGTTTGTGAATGACTCAAGTACAAGCGCTTGCGAGCGCGTGTGATGGCCACATACATCAAACGCCGTTCTTCTTCGAGTCCTTCGAAATCACTCATCGCATTTTCATGCGGGAACAAACCCTCCTCTAAACCCGTGATGAACACACCATCAAATTCCAAACCTTTGGCGGCATGCACCGTCATGAGTTGCACCGCATCCTGACCTGCTTGCGCTTGGTTATCGCCCGCTTCCAAAGCCGCGTGACTCAGAAAGGCCGCAAGCGGCGACAAGGTTTCACCGGTGTCTGCATTCGGCTGTAATGGTGTACCCGCTGCGAGTGCTTGAGATGCTGCAAAGTCAGCCTGACTTTGCAGGGCTTCATCTACTGGCAAGGCAACCGCGTCTTTGCCAAAGCCTTCTTGCGTGACAAAGCTCTCAGCAGCATTGACCAATTCCTGCAAATTTTCTATTCGGTCTGCGCCTTCTCGCTCGTTTTGGTAGTGTTCAATCAACTGGCTGTGATCTAACACCAGTTCAATGATTTGTCTGAGCGTTTGACCCTGGGTTTGCTCGCGCAACACATCCAGCTTGGCGACGAAAGCAGAAATATTCACACCCGCCTTGCCGCTGATACTGCTGACTGCATCATGCAAAGCGCAACCGCTGGCACGGGCTGCGTCCTGAAGTTGCTCAATGCTGCGCGCACCTATGCCACGCGGAGGGAAATTGACCACACGCATGAAACTGGTGTCGTCACGCGGGTTTTCCAGCAAGCGCAAATAAGCCAATGCGTGTTTGATCTCGGCTCGCTCAAAAAAGCGCAATCCACCGTATACACGGTAAGGCATAGCGGCGTTGAACAAGGCGGTTTCAATCACACGGCTTTGCGCGTTACTGCGGTAAAGAATAGCCACTTCACTGCGTGCCTGAATGCCATTTTCACCGTCCCCGTCACGACCGTCGCGCAGCAGTTGTTTGATCTCTTCAACGATCCAGTTCGCTTCAGCCAAATCACCAGGTGACTCCATCACACGCACCGGTTCACCCGCGCCTTGCGTCGTGTGCAGATTTTTTCCTAGCCTTGACGTGTTGTGTTTAATCAGCTCGTTGGCCGTGTCCAGAATATGGCTGTGGCTACGGTAGTTTTGTTCCAATTTGATCTGGTGCTGCACTTGGTACTCGCGCACAAAATCAGCCATATTGCCTACGCGCGCGCCTCGAAAAGCGTAAATGCTCTGGTCATCGTCACCCACAGCCAGCACCGCACTGCCCGTACCGCACAACATCTTGATCCAAGCGTATTGCAGCTTGTTGGTGTCCTGAAACTCATCGATCAAGATATGTCTAAAGCGCTCGCGGTAATGTTCACGCAGCGGATCGTTGTCGCGCAAAAGCTCATAACTGCGCAGCATCAGTTCCCCGAAGTCAACCACGCCTTCGCGCTGGCACTGGTCTTCATACAACTGGTAGAGCTCAACCTTTTGACGGGTTTCGGGGTCGCGCACCATCACATCTTTGGGTCGCTGACCCTCTTCTTTGCAACCGGCAATAAACCATTGCACCTGCTTAGGTGGAAATCGTTCATCGTCGATATTGAATTGCTTGAGCAAACGCTTGACTGCAGACAACTGGTCTTGCGTGTCCAGAATTTGAAAAGCCTGAGGCAGGTTGGCCAGTTTCCAATGCGCTCTCAAAAAACGGTTGCACAAGCCGTGAAACGTACCAATCCACATGCCACGCACATTCACTGGCAGCATGGCATCCAAACGCGTGAGCATTTCCTTGGCGGCCTTGTTGGTGAAGGTGACTGCCATCAAGCCGCCAGGCGTGACCTGTCGGGTTTGCAGCAACCATGCAATCCGCGTGGTCAACACCCGCGTCTTACCAGATCCTGCACCGGCCAATATCAGCGCGTGTTGTGCAGGCAGCGTGACTGCCGCTTTCTGTTCGGGATTGAGGCCTTGCAGTAAAGGGGATGATATGTCGGGTGAAAGGCCAGTGAGCATTATTCGATTGTAAGAAACAACTTACAGCACTTTGATGTAAAACAATGTTTGACTCATCGGCCTACTTTAATTAGACTCTCTTTCAGTCGTCGAGAAAGGCCATCAAGATGGAAATCATGCTAAAAAAAATGGGCAACAGCACCGCCTTAATACTACCGCCGCCGGTGCTGCGTGACCTGGGTATGAAAGCCGGTCAACCCCTGAGACTATTCACTACGTCGGATGGAAAAGTCGTACTGGAACACAAACGCAAACACCAGTTAGCTGATTTGATCGCGCAATGCAACCCAAAGGCAGAGCTTCCTGCAGATATGGCGCTTTGGGATCAATCCAAACCCGCAGGTCACGAGGTCTGGTAATGGCTGTATTTGACAGAGGCGATATCGTCAGCGTTCCTTTAGATCCTGTGCTCGGTCACGAACAACGCGGGACTCGACCTGCCTTGGTTCTGACCACCAAACAATTCAACCGCTTAGGTGATGTGCTGGTTGCTCCAATTTCACAAGGCGGCGACTACGCACGCTATGCAGGTTTTGCCGTGACCCTGACTGGCAGCGGTTGCAAAACCCAAGGCGTTGCCTTGGTCAACAAAATCCGTATGCTGGATTTGACGGCACGAAAGGCGAAAAAAATTGAACGTGCGCCTGCTATGGTGATTGAAGATGCATTAAGTCGCATAGAGGCCATGCTGTCCTAGACCTGCTTGCGGCCCGTTCTATATGCTCGGGGGTCGCTATCAATGTGCGTAGAATCAATCACCGGGCCCAAGATTCTTGCGTCCGGTTCAATGAATCGGCCAAGCCAAGCGCTCTCCTCGTGTTTATTTTTGGAGCTTGGTTCATGGAAATTTTTGATTACGACAATATTCTTTTACTGCCGCGCAAATGCCGGGTACAAAGCCGCGCTGAATGCGACACCGGCGTGACTTTAGGCAAACACACTTTTCGTCTCCCCGTGGTTCCCGCCAATATGAAGACGGTGGTGAACGAACAAATTTGTGAATGGCTGGCGAGCAACGGTTATTTTTACGTGATGCACCGCTTCGATCTGGATAACGTGAAGTTTGTTCGCAGCTGCCAATCCAAAGGCATGTATGCCTCGGTTTCTCTGGGCGTGAAACAAGCCGATTACGACACAGTAGCTGCTTGGCGCGCCGAAGGACTCTGCCCCGACTACATCACCATCGACATTGCACACGGGCACTCCGACAACGTGCACCGCATGATTTCTCACTTGAAAGAACATTTGCCGGATGCTTTCATCATCGCAGGCAACGTAGGCACGCCCGAGGCTGTGATCGATTTAGAAACCTGGGGCGCAGACGCCACCAAGGTAGGCATCGGTCCGGGCAAGGTGTGCATCACCAAACTCAAAACCGGTTTTGGCACCGGCGGCTGGCAACTCTCTGCATTGAAATGGTGTGCACGCGTAGCCACCAAGCCCATCATCGCCGACGGTGGCATTCGTGAGCACGGCGACATTGCCAAAAGTATTCGCTTCGGTGCATCCATGGTGATGATCGGCTCCATGCTGGCCGGCCATGAAGAATCGCCGGGACAAACAGTGGAAGTCGACGG
>Ga0136641_1001204_pt1 | contig 10885 bp, 9 predicted proteins | sample EliLak1302023Y_FD_115312 | JGI IMG/M metagenome (GOLD analysis project Ga0136641, IMG submission 115312) | Freshwater microbial communities from Elizabeth Lake, Yosemite National Park, California, USA - 13020-23Y | ecosystem: Environmental > Aquatic > Freshwater > Lake ... | reverse complement strand
GCCAAAGAAATTATCGAACTGTACACTTGGTGGACTGTGACCTATCGCAATCGTCCTGACCCGTATGATGCAAGTGGCTGGACTGCGGCCTGTGAAGCCAGTCGTTTGGCAAATGGCGGCAGATTGAGTTTCAGTGGGGACAAAGACCCAGTGCTTAAAAAAGCCAGCAACAAGGCACACAGGCTACTACAAAAAATTGAAGCCGCCTACGAAAAAGAAGACGAAGAAATGATGATCCGTCTAATAAAGATTAGACAGGGACTCTGGACTTAATAAGTACATGATGGATAAAAAAGATACTATATGTGCAATACCATGGATGCACTTGAATTTTGAACCTAATGGCAAGGTGGTACCTTGCTGTTTGACCAGTCATCATAATTATTTTGCTGGAGATCTTAAAACACAGTCTATTGAAGAAATTTGGAATAGCAAAAATATGAAATCATTGCGCAAGCAAATGATTAATGGAGATCGACCAAAGATATGTGACACCTGCTGGAAGAAAGAAGATGTAACAGGTGTAAGCGGTAGGCACTATCATAACAGAGATTTTCCTGGTGTAATAAAAAAGATTCCGGATATCACACTGGAAGATGGTACCTGTACCGAAATGGATTTAAAATATTGGGATTTTCGATTTAGCAATTTATGCAATTACAAATGTCGCAGTTGCGGGCCGCGCTACAGTAGTGCATGGGTTCCTGATGCCAAGAAACTGGGCTACACTGATCAAGAAAAAGTTTGGAACATAGGATCAATTGAAGACAAAACCAACATAGACTTTCTCGAAGATCAAATTGACAATGTCAAAAGAATTTATTTTGCAGGTGGTGAACCGCTACTCATGCCTGAACATTGGCAAATATTAGACAAGCTGGTGGAAAAGAAAAGGTTTGATGTCAAGCTGAGCTATAACACCAATTGCTCCACACTTGTGTACGGCAAGAAGAATATCATTGACTATTGGAGCCAATGGCAACTGGGCAAGCTGGAAGTATGGCCCAGTTTAGATGAGATTGGGGAACGTGCAGAATTGATCCGTAGCGGCACAGTATGGTCCAAACTGGAAGAAAATCTAAAAGAATTGGCTAGTCATGATAACATTATCCTGCGCCCCGGCATGACCATAGGTGCATGGAATGTTAGACGCCTTCCGCAAATCATTACCTATCTAACTGAGTTGGGTGTTATTCGCAGACATCCTGTGATACATGATTATATCAACTATAACAATTTCTTTATCAATTTGCTAGATCACCCCAAACACTATCATGTGAGTATTCTACCAGACGACTACAGAAATGATACTGTCAAGGAACTAAAGGCATTTATACTTGACCATAATAAAAAGTATAACACAGATATCAGTTCAATCTTTACACAAATATTTCATGAGTTGGATCAGCCCTTTAATTTGGAAGCCGCTAAGAAATTTGTTCAAGTATCAGGACAAGTAGATGGATTGAGAAATGAAGATATTTTCAAAACAATTCCAGAAATGCAAGTTGTGAGAGAGGCTATAAATGGACGAGCTTGATGTTCTAAGAAAAGAAATAATCAATAGTGATACATTTTGTTTTTATCCGTACTTAGAATTAAGCACTAGGCCAAACGGGTCAGTACTCCCTTGTTGTTACTTCGATGAACAATCTTCTATTTCAACACTAGAAGTTATAGATAAAACGAATCCTATTGATAATTTTTGGAATAACAAAAAAATTATCGGCATTCGCAATGACATGTCACAGGGTAAACAAGTTGGTGGCTGTAATATCTGTTATAGAGATGGCCCGGCCAGTATGCGTGTCCGAAGTATCAACGAAAACATTAATAATAGAGACTATTTAAAAATAGTTAAAGATACCATCGATAACAACGGTGTATCACCGTATTCTCCTAAAATTTTAGAATTGAAGCCTAGCAATTTATGTAATTTAAAATGCTTCATGTGTAATGCATACGACTCGTCACAGATAGAAAAAGAGTTATTGCAACTGGGTAAAAAATATAAAGGCGTCAAACTCTTTGGCGGCCGCCTACATAAAATTAATATTGGAAAAACTGGAACCTGGGAAGGGCCGTTTGACGAAATTGAGTGGGTTAATATGTCTCAGCATACTTGGGCAGAGTCTGAAGAGTTTTGGAATAGCTTAACTACAATGCTACCCTACATAGAAATACTTAGTTTTGCTGGCGGTGAACCAACGGTAAATCCTGTTGTACAAAAGATTCTAGATTATTGTGTAGATAATAATTACGCAAAGGACATTACAGTTTTTGTTAGCAGTAATTTTACTAATCTAAATAAAAATTTCTTTCAAGCAATGCCCAAGTTTAAAAAGTTTGAATTGATTGCCAGTATAGATGGCACTAACGAAGTACAAGAATATGTTAGGTTTCCGTCTAACTGGAATACTGTAGAATCGAACTTTCGAAAAGCTAGATCTTATATGGAACATTCCAATATAAAAATTGTGCTAAACATAACTGTAAATATTCTTAATATAGCTTATATTATAGATTTGCTAAATTGGTTAGAACCATATGCAGATACATACCCATACTACAAAGAGTGGCCCTATAACATCAATTTACTAAACTATCCGTCTGAACTTAAAATAGATTGGATACCCGATTCGCTTAGAAAAGAATTGATTGATAAAATTAAAGAATATCAAACTAGTTCGCAAGTTTTAAAATTTTTCCCAGATTTAAAAATAAAGACAGATTTACTCATAGAACAATTAAATAACAAGTGCGACAGTGCAGAATCTAAACGTAATCTAAAAATTCTATTAGATACTATATCTGTCACAGATTCCCACAGGAACATAGATTACAAAAAATCAATCCCTTTCCTTGAAAAAGTTTTCTTGGCGGGAATTCAGGACTTGACACTCTGAGCGTTTGGCAGTATAATATACACATGTTAAACAAAACAGGAGCTGAAATTGGCTAAAGTAGCAACCAAAACTCGTATAACCAAAAAGCAAGTTATTGCACATCGCACAAAGGCGCCCAAGGACTACAGTCCAGTTTGGGACACTGTGGAGCAAATGACTGCTGATCAATTTCAACGCCACTGGCATTCGGCTATGAATTACTACCGTTTGGAATTCAGCGGTAAAGATTTGAAGCCCGCAGTTATCAAATGGATGACTAGTATCGACTGTACTAAAGAAGACATTGCCAATTTTAAGCGCACCAAAGACAACCGTTGTAGCGTTACAATGGGTGCTATTGCGTCCTGCTTGCTCCGCGGTATGCCCGCAGTTCGTGCAGACTTCAATCAAGGTCGTGATACAGCCGCTTGGTTGCGTAAAGAGATTGTAGACGTAATTGAGCAAGGTAAAAATGATAAAGACGAAGAAGCCGTTGCCGAAGTTAAAACTTTGGTAGTACAGCCAACTATTCAGGAACGTGTCAAGGAAACTGCATACAAAATGACTGAAGAATTGGAAGACGCCATCGAAGGTTTCCAAACGGATCCAGACAACTTCGATCCAAAAGCATTCAAAGTTTTGAACTTGCTCAAGGGCAAAGAAGTCAAAGCCGCCCATGCTAGACTCATTAAAACCCTCTACAGCAGGGATTTAGCTGAGTTGGAGCTGTTGGCTAGCGGTGATGCAGATGAACAGCTTAAAGAGGGCTATAGCCACCGTACAAAGAAGCAAATCCGTAATTTGATTGCGTTCTACCAAGAGATTATGAGTGCTTGCGACATGCTGGCCCAAGAAGCCAAAGTTAACCGTAAGCCACGTAAAACCAAAGTAGTACCCAAGGACAAATTGGTTTCCAAGCTCAAGTTCATGAAATCCAACGAGCCTTTGAAGTTAGTGAGTATTAACCCTACTGACATCATTGGTACTAAAGAACTTTGGATCTTTAATACCAAGACTCGTAAATTGGGCAAGTATGTTGCATCGGAGTTTAACGATCTGGGCGTTAAGGGTACCACAATCACAGGCTTTGATGAATTCAAAAGCATTCAAAAGACTGTGCGCAAGCCCGAGGAAAAGCTCAAAGAGTTCAAAGCCGCTGGCAAAGTACAACTACGCAAGTTCTTGGAAGACATCAATGCTACAGACACTAGAATGAATGGACGCATAAATGAAGACACCATACTGTTAAAAGTGCAGTAAGTAAACAAACCGTGGATAAATACTCTAAAGAGAGTGTTTATCCATGACCCAATTAACTATTCAAGACGGACTTGTACAGCTGATCAACAGCCAATTAGCCGATACTACAGGCACATTTAAGCACAACGGTGACTATACTATTAACGGCACATTGTCTGTTGACTCTATCAATGTGCGTAATTTAGTTACCGAAAACGATACTAATTTAACAGACTTTATTGCCCATACCGAAGACGAATTAAACGGACAAGGTTTTACATGGAGCTGGTCAACTGGCAGTGCTCAATTACAATATAGAACTGGCGGACGATTATGGGCCAGTGTAGGGTTTGATACTGCACATGATCAGGCATACAAGATAGATAATGTTCCTGTACTTACTGCTTCGGGATTAGGAGATGGTGTTGTCAATAGTAAACTACGTGCAGTGGGTACACTTGTCAACTTAACAGTTGGCGGAGACACTACACTAGGCGACTTTGCCTACTTTAACAGTAGCTATAATCGATTGGGGTTAGGTACTGACGAGCCAAGTGCCGCTCTTAATATTTTAGAAAACAACATAAGCATTGTGTTAGGCAGTCCTACTTTTATAAAAGCACAAATTGGCACAGAAAGCAATCATGACTTTGCCATAGTTACTGACAACATACCTCGCGTCACTGTTAAAAGTACAGGACAAGTTGAAATTGGAGACAAGTACAAAGGCGGTGGCGTCTTAAGTGTTTACGGAACGTTGACTGCTACCAACATAGTTTCAGACAATAGGGTAGAGCGTACACATTCTTTACAATTTTTGGCTACAAGAGATACAAACATTTACGGGCTAGGATTGCTGTGGGCTGGAACTGGCTACACACGACAGCTAACTATGCTGGCCGGGCCAGATAGATTGCACACAACTGAAAGTTTTGATATTAGTGAAGGCAAAGCCTACTATGCAAACACGCAGATGGTTTTGAATGAGACCACACTGGGCTCAACTGTTGTAACTTCGAACTTGACCAAAGTGGGTTCGTTACATGATCTCACTGTAAACGGTGCCACAACTTTGTTAGGCACACTACAGGCAGATCAAGCAGTCATCACAGCTAGAACTATATCATTCAATGACGGTGTATACAGTTTGGAATTGACCAATGCTGGTATTAACACCAATCACAAAGTACAGATAACTACTGCCAGTAACGAAATACTGTACGGTGATGTTAGCCAAATCAGTATTGGCGACAAAACACTGTACAACAAACCAGTAAAAGTATTTGGCAAACTAAGTGTTGGGATCAACAATCCAGACCCCAGTTTGAACTTTAGTGTAAACGGTGATGTCAATATCGGTGGCAAACGTTTCACAACCAATATTGAACCTCCACAAACTGGCACATATGCCATGGGGGATATTTGCTGGAACGCAGAACCCAAGGCCAATGACTACGTTGGTTGGATATGTGTTACTTCGGGTACTCCTGGACAGTGGCATGGCTTTGGACAAATAGCCAGTCAATAAACTTGACCTTGCACTGCAAAAGTGTATAATTACTATATGCGGACTTAGGCATTCATCCCGCAATATAAACTCTGCATGTCATTGCTAATCTGAAGGAGATAAACAATGGCAAAATTTTACTCAACAAAAACATACGGTAACGACCGCGGCTTATCATGCTGTTTTAGACAATGGCGTGCCACACACAGCCACTGCTCAACACTACACGGATACTCAATTGGTATCAAATTAATCTTTGAATGCGACACACTAGATGACAAAAACTGGTGTATGGACTTTGGTGGACTCAAAGAATTCAAAGCATGGGCAGATCACATGTTTGATCATACTTTGGTAATTGCTGAAGATGACCCAATGCTAGATCGTTTCAAACTAATGTCAGGCTGGAGTTCAAATCCAGAGCACGATGGCAAGCCAGAACGTGTACAAGTAGAGCCATACCGTCGTCAAGGCATCTGTGATTTAAGAGTTGTGCCAGGAGTAGGCTGTGAGATGTTTGCTAAAATGGCATACGACAAGATGGCTGAACTTTTGGCTAGTGGCGACATGCGTTATCCAATTAATCCAACAGTTAGGATCAAATCAGTTGAAGTATTTGAACACGGTGCTAATTCAGCTACGTACGAAGGCTAAAAATTACTGGCGCCTTTGGGCCAAAGCATTGGGAGAAAAATCAGGCAGTTCGGACGAGGAATCGGACCGAATTGCTTGCATTCGTACGACGATTGTGTTATCATATGTGCTTACAAACATTTTTATAATCTTAGGCGTAATAAGGCACTGGTAATGACACACACAAAACGAATTGGTTATGCTTGCAAATGGCTAGATGATGCTACGGAAGTGAGAGGCATGAAGGTCAATGCCGCTAATAGAGAGCTGAATGGTCGCAGTACCACCATGCGATGGCTCCGTGAGCATCCACTAGAAGCTGAACAACGTCAATATGACTTGATGAATCACAACACCAAAGCCGCAGTCAAACAGATTGAACGTGTGGCTACCCTGCCTGCCGAACGCAGAATGATGCGTATTGGCTCAGAAATGCTGAGTGGCTACACTGAAAAAAATTGGATTGATTGGTGGCAACATCCAGAGCAACAACGTCATTGCGAACGGATCTTTGCTCCTGTGGGTGAAGCGGCTCGCAAACATGATGTGCGTATCAGTTTCCATCCCGGACAGTTCTGTGTGTTGGCTAGTGAAAATCCCGGCATTGTGGAACGATCGATTGAAGAATTTGAATATCATGCGGACATGGCTCGTTGGATGGGCTTTGGTCGAACATTCCAAGACATGAAGATCAATGTGCATATCTCAGGCAAACGTGGTCCTGAAGGTATCAAAGAAACACTGAAGAAGCTGAGCCCCGAAGCTCGAAACTGCATCACTATCGAGAACGATGAAAACTCCTGGGGAGTGGATTCCAGTATTGAGCTTGTGGATCATTGTGCGTTGGTCCTGGACATTCACCACCATTGGATCCGCACTGGAGAGTACATTCAACCCACAGACGACAGAGTCAAACGCATAATTGATTCATGGCGCGGTGTACGTCCGGTGTGTCACTACAGTGTATCAAGAGAAGACGTGCTAGTGGATCATTCCGTGGACATCATGCCGGACCATGCACAACTGTTGGCCACAGGCTACAAGAAACAAAAAATGCGGGCACACAGTGATTGGTATTGGAATCAGCCCGTGACTGATTGGGCTCTCAGCTTCTGGGAACACTTTGACATCATGTGCGAATCAAAAGGCAAAAACTTGAGCAGTGCTCAAGTTTACAACAGGGCGCTAGAACTTAAACTGGTTTAGGCTTTTTTGGAGCACGTGGTTTCTTAGCGGCCGGCGCCTTTTTGACTGCCGGCTTTTTCTTGGCCGGCTTTTCAGCTGGAATATCTACTTGGCCAGCACCTTCTACTACTATGCTGGTCACCATTGCTTCGACAGCAAGTGACGGTGTAGGAGCCGGAGTTTCGACTTTGTATGGAACTTCTGCCTCTACTGTCTTGGGTTTGATACCGAATAATTTTTTAATGTGATGTAACATGGTTATATCTCCTGTAGAATATTTATACGATAAATATCATTATGTACAACTTTATTCGTCATATCACCCTAAACGAGGGTAATACTCCCAAGACTTTAACTCAAACCAAGTTGCCCTATGCCCGCGATGATCTAGAGCCCAGCATGAGTGAAGATACCATTGACTATCATTATGGAGATCTATACAGTGGGTATGTGAAGCGTTTTAACAAAGGTGAAGGCGATCCTGATTTCAACGAGGCTGGAGCGTTTTTGCATGACATATACTTTACGCAATTTCAAAAACCCACCGGTTCTAACAAGCCAAACGGCTCAGCTGGCGAATTTATTGACAAGCATTTTAAAACATTCGACACATTCAAAGACAAGTTTCTCAAAGAAGCCATGGCAATACAAGGCAGTGGTTGGGTGTATCTGTCTCACAGGGGCGAAATCAAAACAATCAAAAATCACGAAATCCGTATGGACATTGTGCTGTTGGTGGATTGGTGGGAACATGCTTGGGCGCTTGACTATCAAGCTGACAAGAAAGGGTACCTGGCCAATCAATGGAAAATTATTGATTGGAATGTGATCAGTGCTAGAATTGGTCTAGCGTCTTAAGACTGCTCACGGGCATATCCCATACTCTGCGGCTTTCAACGCCCTTCATCTGCGCAAACTTCTTGGCATCACAATTGCCGCACACATGGTAATAGTTGTTGTTGATCCTGTTGGGGTCCATGTTGCCCTTGTCACGGGTAAACACTTCCTGACATGCATCGCATCTAAATACTAGTACACGCTTGTTTCTAACATAGGTATGGTGTTTGCCACGCTTGCTGGTGCGCACATACTGTGTTTGTCTAAATTCGGTGCTGATATACATCTAGTATTTACATTAAGATTATAAAAAGCATTTGATAAATACCATATCAAGGGCAATCATGATCACTATTTCTCAATCAGCAAAAGCAAAAATCAAAGATCTTCTTTACGAAGAAGGCAATCCTAACCTATCATTACGTACATTTGTTCAAGGCGGCGGCTGTAGCGGATTCAGCTATGGCTTTACATTTGACGAAATAGCCAATGAAGACGATTTTGAAATACCCTTGGATGAATTCAAGGTTCTTGTAGATGCAATGAGTATGCAGTATCTTACAGGTGCTGAGATAGATTATAAAGAAGAATTAATGGGCAGTTCATTCAGCATAAAGAATCCCAACGCACAAACAACGTGCGGTTGCGGTTCTAGCTTTGGAGTTTAATAAATGGCACAAAATATAATTGATATTGGTATACAAGGCAACGATGGTACCGGCGATAGTATCCGCGAATCGTTCAACAAAGTTAATGCAAACTTTAATGAACTGTATGCTGTATTTGGCGTAGGTGGATTCATCAAATTTGGTAACTTGGCCGATGCGCCCGGTACCACTGGATTTACCACTACCAGTGCTAGTGCCAATGGCGCTCAGGTAACTTTGTACTTTGCAAACCCAAATCCCGGGCTTGGAATACCTTATAACGTTGATGAAAACATTGTGGTTAGTGGATGTGTGCCAGCTGGCTATAATGGCGGACACATTGTTGCATCAGCAACCACCAACAGCATCACATTCAACAGCTCTGTCACTGGCACTCTAACAACCAACGGCAAGATTGCTGGAACAAGTTATAGTAAAAATCAGATTATCATGGGAAGTACCACTGGTAGCAGTTTGACTGCTCGTACTCTCACTGCTGGTATTGGTATCAATATTGACACAACCAGCAACCAAGAAGTTGTTATTGCCAGCACTGCTATTGGTCTAATCAACGATGCGGCTCCAAGCATGGGCGCACCAATCAACGCCAACTTTTTCACCATTGGTAGATTGAGTAATCCAAGTGCAGATCTAGTGGCGGCATTCAATGCAGTCTATGCCAGCCAAGGTGTTAGCACAACGCTGGGGCAGTTGGCAGTCACAGTTGATTATGCAAATACAAATTTTTTACAAGCTACCAACGGACAAGTTGCAGGTGCGTTACGTGTGCGTGCCATGCCAACCACTGCACAAACCAACGATCAAGATTATGATCCCTCATTAACTGGTAACTATGTCAAGACAGAAGCTGTTCAGCGTCAACACATTGTGTTGCGTGACGGCGATTCCATGACTGGTGCATTGACATTGAGTGATCATCCTGGCAGCATGAGCGGGTTTGGTGTACGTAACGGTGCCGATGATCTGCAAGCGGCCACAAAATTCTATGTAGACAACAACTCATATTACAGTGGCACGAACTTGTATGTCAGCACTGCGGGAGATGATACACAGAGAAATACCCCCGCTGGCCGCGAAGGCCGTGCATGGCAATATGCATATCGTTCAGTGGGTGCGGCATTGCTACAAGCTCAAAATGTAATCAATACAGCATTTACAGAACCTGGACCTTACAGACAAACCATTGCATACACCGTTGGCCCTAACCAGTACAAGAGTCAAATACTAAGCGTTTCATTTACAGGCGGCAATCAAGCCGTACAAGGTTATCAAGACGCCAGTATTCTATTAGAAAATAATAAATCTTTCATTCAAAATGAAACCATTGCATATCTAAATCAAAAATATGTAAACACATTCACATTTGATAAGACTCGTTATTCAAACATTATACAAAATATTGTTAGCGGTGTTGGCTACGACTTGGCGTTGGGTACCAACTTTAACAGTACCACGCAAGGCAGCATCCTGTTTAATGCATACAACAGTGATGTGAGTTCAAGTGTACAACAAATCAATGCGGCTATTAATTACGCTAGAGATCAAATTTTATCTTACGCCTATAGCACAACTAATTTGCAAAATTACATCAGTGATGTCATTGATGCAGTTCGTTACGATTTACTGTTTGGTAGTAATTTTCAAAGTATTCAAGTTGCACTGGCATTCCCATATGCTTATACTGGAGTAGAAGCAGTTCCGGTCTTGATCAATCAAGCGGCAACTGCAACCACAGGCACAGCCAAAGCCACTGTGGGTTCCATCACTGGCAACACCATGACCATTGCTGGCACCATAACCGGTGTCTGGGCAGTGGGCATGATTGTAACTGGATTTGGGGTACCTGCTGGTGTGGTTGTTACATCATTTGCATTGGGCACAGGAGGTGTGGGAACATACGTTGTTACCAATTTGACCAACACAACTGTTGC
>Ga0136641_1001203_pt1 | contig 10885 bp, 10 predicted proteins | sample EliLak1302023Y_FD_115312 | JGI IMG/M metagenome (GOLD analysis project Ga0136641, IMG submission 115312) | Freshwater microbial communities from Elizabeth Lake, Yosemite National Park, California, USA - 13020-23Y | ecosystem: Environmental > Aquatic > Freshwater > Lake ... | reverse complement strand
TCCATTGCCATGGAGTGCATAAAGCTTTCAAAGTATTCGACCGGGATATCAAAACGGCGAACAGTGTCGGCGAGCGCCATGCCAATGGCATCTTTACTCGCCCCAACTCTTAAATCCTTGAGAACTCCCTCGCCCCAATTTTTCAGAGCTTCGGCTTTCTCATCGAGAGTCAGCGTTGATTCCAAATCATCAACGATCTCATCGGCATAGCGGGCGAAGCCATAGAGTGCATGGACGAATGGACGCTTAGCTGCAGGAAGCAAGAGCGTTGCTAGGTAGTAGGTCTTTCCGTGGAGGGAGTTAAGCCGCTTACATTCTTCGTAGGATGCTCGCAGCTCTGTGCCGACGATCCCTGCCGCATCTAGCTCCTTCATAAGGGTGATCTTAGTGAATTACCCACTTGGATCATGCTCAACTCTCAAGGTCTAATAGAGAGTGGCGCTCTCAGCAATTTCAACGATTGCTTATACGGTTGACCTATTCCCACGGTCTGTGAGCCGACATTTCACACGGGGTCGCAATCACCCCCGATAACAAAATCAGGAAGGTCCCTCATGCTTGATACGTTCTTCAAGATCTCAGAGCGTGGATCAACAGTTGGCCGTGAAGTACGTGGCGGATTCGTCACATTCTTTACCATGGCTTACATCGTTGCTCTGAACCCGCTCATTATTGGACTCGCTAAAGATGGCGATGGAAAGTTTCTCGGCGGAAGTGGAGATCATCCAAATCTAGCGATGGTTGCAGCAATGACTGCACTCATGGCTGGAATTTTGACGATCCTCATGGGCGCTGTTGCTAATTTCCCATTGGCACTCGCAACTGGACTCGGACTCAACACATTCGTTGCAGTCGGTATCGCATCGAAGATGACATGGGCAGATGCAATGGGTCTGATCATCATCGAAGGTCTAATCATCACAGTGCTTGTACTGACAGGTTTCCGAACCGCAGTATTCCGCGCAGTCCCTGCTCAGCTTAAGATCGCAATCTCAGTTGGTATCGGTCTCTTCATTACCTTGATCGGTCTTGTCGATTCAGGTTTCGTTCGTCGCACAGGCGCTGGACCAGTTCCAGTAGCTCTTGGTGATAATGGCAATCTTGTTGGTTGGCCAATCATCGTCTTTGCGCTCGGCCTCTTCTTAATGATCGGATTGATCGTAAAGAAAGTTAAGGGTGCTCTGCTGATTGGAATTTCTACCGCGACGGTTGTTGCAATTATTGTGGAGAAGGCATTCAAGATTGGCCCTAACTTTAATGGCGCAACTGGTGCAGTAAATCCAAAGGGTTGGGGACTTAACGTTCCAAAAATTCCTTCTAAGATCTTCGCAACACCAGATTTCAGCCTCTTCGGTCACATCAATCTCACCGGCGCATTTAACCGCGTCACTGTGATCACTGCTGTTCTCTTTGTCTTCACCTTGCTTCTCTCTGACTTCTTCGACACCGTTGGAACAGTCACTGCGATCGCAACTGAAGCTGGATTGATCGATAAGAATGGAAACATTCCAAATAACGATCGTATTCTCTTAGTTGACTCACTAGCAGCCGTCGGTGGCGGACTTGGAAATATCTCCTCTAACACCAGCTACATTGAATCAGCATCAGGAGTTGGCGAAGGCGCTCGTACCGGCCTTGCATCGATTGTTACAGGCGGCCTCTTCCTCCTTACAACCTTCCTTGCGCCTCTTGTCGCGGTCATTCCTTACGAGGCAGCAACTCCTGCGCTTGTGATTGTTGGATTCCTCATGATGAGTCAGATCAAGGATCTTGATTGGTCTGATCTTGGAATTGCAATTCCAGCATTCTTAACAATGATCTTGATGCCATTTACCTACAGCATCTCTGTTGGTATCGGTGCTGGATTTATCTCACACGTATTGGTCCGTGTCGTTCAAGGTCGCGCTAAGGAAGTTCATGCGCTGCTCTACGGCGTTACAGCCCTCTTCGTGATCTACTTCTTGCAGTCTCCAATCACTATCTGGATCGGCAAGTAATCACTACATCTCATCACTCCGATCAGGCTTCGAAGGATCTCCTTCGGAGCCTGATTCGTGATGTCCCTAATTTTCCGCAAGAGGGAATCCTCTTTAAAGATATAACGCCCCTTTTGCGCGAAGGTGCAGCGCTCAAGCAGGCTGTCGAACTTTTTGCCGGAGTCAGCGATTCATATGACATCATCGCTGGAGTTGAAGCCCGCGGATTTATCTTTGCAACAGCGGTTGCGCAGTTGACTGGAAAAGGATTTGTTCCTATTCGCAAGAGCGGCAAGCTGCCTGCAGCTGCCTACTCACATAGTTACGCACTTGAATACGGCGAGGCGACTCTGCAAATTCATCAAGATGCCCTGAAGAAAGGGGAGCGTGTGCTCCTCATTGACGATGTTCTTGCAACTGGTGGAACCCTTGGGGCAGCAGCAGCTCTCATTGAAAGATGCGGTGCGAGCGTCGATAGCATCGCCGTTCTGATGGAGATTGAAGGCTTAAACGGCCGTGAGAATTTTCTCGCGAGTGGCAGCCTGGTTCCAATCTCAGTCTTGCTTTAAAAAAACTCTCTACGCGATCGTGCCGACGATACGTTCGGCCGCTAAACGTCCCGAAATTAATACCATTGGCACTCCGACGCCTGGTTGAGTTCCAGAACCAGCAAAGACGACATTCTCAAAGCCCTTTGCGATATTGCTGGGCCTAAAGGGCCCTGTTTGCATAAAGGTATGCGCGCTCGCAAAGGGAGCACCGGCTTCCATTCCCATTCGCTGCCAATCAAGTGGCGTGGTCATATGTTCGAATTCAATGGAGTCGCCAAAGCCGTCATACCCTCGAGATTCAAGGGTTGCAATCATCTGATCGCGATAGCGCGGCCCTTCGCTCTTCCAATCGATATTAGCGGTGAGATTAGGCGTAGGAAAGAGCACGTAATAGGAAGTCTTGCCGGCAGGTGCCAGAGATGAATCATCCATGCTTGGAACGGTGACGAGAAGGCTTGGATCGGTCATAAGGATCTTCTTATTGATGAGTTCATCAAAGACCCCATCCCATGATTTTCCAAAGTGAATATTGTGATGGGCAAGGCGGTCATAGGATTTGTTTGATCCGACTAGAAGAGTGACGCAAGAAGGGGAGTACTGCAACTTCGATACCTTCTTTGGAGTGCTACCGAGAAGCTCTCTCCATGCAACGGGTAGATCAGGGTTGAGTACAACTGCATCGCAGGTGAATCTCTCGCCACCTTCAGTAATAACTGCTGTTGCACGACCATTGTGATGTTCGATGGTAGAAACCGTTGTGTTGTAATGAAATTTGACACCATGCTTCGCGGCTGCAGCGGCCATTGCGCGAGGCACAGCATGCATTCCGCCCTTAGGGAAGAAGACTCCGTTTACTGAATCCATATATGCGATCACTGCGTAGATCGCGAGCGCTTGCTGTGGGCTCACTCCCGCATACATCGCTTGGAATGAGTAGACCCTCTGAGTGCGTGGATCTTTTAGGTACTGCTCAACTTTTGGTGCAAGCCTTCTAAATCCACCAAGCGCTACAAGTTTTGCAAGATTAGGAGTGAGTAAATTAAGTGGATTATCAATATTGCGATCGATAAAATCTTTCATCTCATATTTGTAGAGCTTTGTTACAAAATCAACGTACTTTGCATAACCAGCAGCTTCATCTGCCCCAATGACGCTGCGGATCTCTTCCTGCATGCGAGCAGTATCTGCATGGACATCGAGCTGACTTCCATCATCATAGAAAGCTCTGTAGAGAGGTGAGACTGGCATCAGTTCTAGCCAATCTTTCATATCTTCGCCGACGCAGGTAAAGGCATCTTGAATGAGAGAGGGCATTGTTAAAACGCTGGGACCAGTGTCAAAGGAGTATCCATCTTGCTGCAGGAGTCCATTTCGACCACCAGGCACGCCTTCTCGCTCAATGACTGTGACCTTTCGGCCAGCTCCTGCCAGGCGAAGGGCGGTACTCAGCCCTGCAAGTCCTGCCCCGACAATAACGATGTGATCGGTCGGCCCTTTAATGCGTTTTGGCATATCTTCCTCTACGAATTTCTCTTGGTGGCGATAGTCGCCATTTGAACAAGCATTGTTTGAGCATCAGAATCGATCATTGGGTTATGTATAGCCGTAATTGATTGATCAAAGAGAGAGGAGATCAGTGTTTCAAGATGATCGCTTGCGCCAGTGTCCACGATGATTGATCGCAACGTTTCAACTCCCACACTATCTAGGTCGGCTCGCCCGAAGAGAGATTTGATCGTTTTACGCTGGGCTGCTGTTGCTCGTTCGTGGGTCATCGCCATGAGCACTGTGCGTTTTCCTTCACGGAGGTCATCACCGGCAGGCTTCCCCGTTGTTGCAGCGTCGCCAAATACTCCAAGTAAGTCATCACGCAATTGGAAGGCTTCACCGAGTGGCAACCCATATGCCGAGTAGATGGGATAGAAGTTTTCAGGATTTTTATTTGCAAGCGCAGCCCCAAAATGGAGTGGTCGTTCAATGCTGTACTTACCGGATTTGTAACGAGCAACCTTACGCGAGCGTTCGATACTCTCACTTGCGAGAGCCTGTTCATAAATATCAAGATACTGACCAGCCATCAGTTCTACTTCCATCTCATTAAAGATAGGCAGTGAAGCGACTAAGTTATTTGCCGGGATTTTAGATTCATGGAGCATTTTCGCAGACCAGACCAGCGCGAGATCTCCGAGCAAGATCGCACTTGCGATTCCAAATTGTGCCGCTGAGCCAGATAACTTCTCTTCTAGATGAAGTCTCTCAAAATGTTTGTGAATGGAAGGAGCACCACGACGAGTATCTGATGCATCCATAACGTCATCATGAATAAGTGCACATACATGGATTAACTCAACGGATGAGAGCGCCGAATAGAACTCATCAGAGATGTGACTCCCTGTTCCCAGAAAGCCAGCTACGGCAAAGAGCGGGCGAAAACGTTTCCCGCTGTCGAGCAGGAATCCTTTAAGGGCTTTTGCGACCGGTTCGAGTTCTTGACCAATCTCAGTGAGGTAGTGATTATCGGCATCAATAAACTCGCTCAGCGCTTGGTTTATGCGCCCACGCAACGCTGCGATATCGAGCTGTTCGCATGAATCCATGCGGTAAAGGTACCCTGCCTCTCTATGGTTACGCCTGTTGAGAGCACCTTCGCGAGGAAGGCCACGATCTCCGTCGAGCTCTTTCCGCCGAAAGATAGCGAAGGAGAGGCGAAACTCTGGGCTGCTGTTGAGAGCCTGAAAGAACTCCACCCTGATTTTGTCTCTGTCACTTACGGGGCTGGTGGAAGTACCCGTGATCGTACGATCCGAATCGCTGAAGAGTTCACCTCTCGCACTGGGGTTTCTACCGTCGCCCACCTCACATGTGTTGGGTCAACAAAGAGTGAACTCCTAGAAATTTTGCGTCACTACAAATCCGCCGGCATCGCTAGCGTTCTCGCATTGCGGGGAGATCCAACTGGTGGACCAAGTGCTCCATGGGTCACAACCCCGGGCGGCTTTGACAATGCAGATCAACTCGTTGAACTTGCTGTGCTCGAAGGTGGATTTACAGTTGGAGTAGCGGCATTTCCAGATGGGCATCCTGCATCAAACGGAAATTTCAATCTCGATGTAGATACCTTGATTCGAAAAGAGCAGCTTGGTGCAACATTTGCAACGACCCAATTCTTCTTTGAATTTTCTGCATATAAACGTTTAGTTGAATTGCTGGAAGCAAAAGGATCAAAACTTCCTATCATCGCCGGCATTCTCCCCATCACAAATATCAAGCAGCTTCAGCGCATGGCCGAACTTTCAGGCATACCCATTCCTTCAAAGATCTCAGATAAATTTGCCGCCCTCGTTGATGATCCAGATGGCGTACGCGAACTTGGCATTGAACTCGCGACGAAGCTTTCGCGCGAGCTCCTTGATTTTGGGGCACCTGGTCTCCATTTTTATACGATGAATACTGCAATTGCCACAATGGCTATTGCGAAAAATCTCGGCCTCAACCATCGTGAAGAGAGATAATTTCTTCGCTCAATGGAGCGAACTTCATGGTGGTGCACAAGTCTCTGGCGCTGTTCGCGGTTGGCTGACGATCTCATTTCTACTCGTTAAACCTCTAGTGCTTGTGAGAATCTCACCCAGCGCAATCTCATTTCTGGGTTTGATCTTTGGGCTACTGACATGGCTTCAAGCGCATACATTTCTTGGTCTGATCTTTCTTGCGCTCTCTCTGATTGCAGATGGAATAGATGGCTCCCTGGCGATCATTCGGGAGCGTGTGAGCACGTGGGGTGGACACCTTGATTCAGTGATTGATCGTGTGGTCGAGTTTTTCTGGGCGCTGACATTTCTGCGGGTCGGAGCGCCAGTTATCGTGGTCGGGGTCGCGTGGACGGCTGCGCTAACCCAGGAGTATGTACGAGCTCGGGCTGCAGGACTCGGCTATCGCAGCATTGAAGTAATTACCGTGTGTGAAAGACCCGTGAGAGCAATACTGCTTGCACTTGCGATGGTTGCTGCGCTTTCCCATCATCGTGGCGTGAAAGAAGTGGCATGGATGTGGATGGTGCTACAAGTTGGTTCATTAGTGATGGTCCTTCGCGATGCCTACGCCGCCTTGCGCACGAATAATTGATTCAGCAACTAACTCACCGCTAATACCGACGAGTGGTAAACCACCTCCTGGGTGTGCTGAACCACCGACGCAGTAAAGATTCTTAATCTGACTTGTATTCTTTGCCCGAAGAAATGCCGCTCTCTTTCCATTACTCGATGTTCCATAGATAGAACCACCTGGCGCTCCTGTTGAAAGTTGAAGATCGAGTGGAGAGCGATATTCCATGAGATCAAGGCGCTCTGAGACTCTTAACCCCAAGGCATCAAGCTTTGTTATCAGATGGTCAGCATATTTCTTCGGATCTGTGCTCCAATCCCATCCAACTCCAGGTTGATGGCGCGGGGCATTCACCAAAACAAACCATGCCTCTTTATTCTCACCTCGCACCATTGTCGGATCCTGTGGCGCACAGATATAGATAGTCGGATCCTCTACCGGAACTTTCTCGGTAAAAATCTGATCAAATTCGCGCTCGTAATTATCAGGGAAATAAACATTGTGATGCTTCATTGTGGGAGGAGAACCTTGGATCTTCGAATTGTCTAGACCGAGAAGAAGAGAGAATCCGGCGAGTGATTTCTCTGCCTTGGCAAGCTTCTTACGCTCACTCTTTGCTGCTCGCTCTTGAGGTGCAATCAGTGAGTTAAAAGTTATCTCTGCATCAGCATTCGAGATGATGTAATCAGCGAGGTGCGTGGTCCCGTTTACGAGAACACCGGTTGCGATACCCGAGTGAGTAAGGATCTTCTCCACGGGGGTGTTGAGATGGATCGTTACACCAAGCTCTTCACACCTTTGCCCGAGGGATTGTGCGAGTGTTCCAATTCCACCTTTGACATGCCAAGCCCCGAAGGTTATTTCGACAAAGGCAATCGTCAAGAGCACCGCCGGAGCTTTACGTGGATCAGAACCGGTGTAGGTCGCATATCGTTGGATGATCTTCTTTAAATATGGATTATCGGTGTATTCCGAGGTGATTGCATCAAGCGTCTGCATGGGGGATATCTGTCGGAGGTCTTTTAAGAAGCCCTTGCGACGAAGTAAGGCAGGAATTGATGCAAGTTCAGATTCAATAAATGGCCCTCGCGCCACATCCCACATCGCTTCAGCACGTTGCATAAGTGCATGCCATTCATCGCCAGTGTTATTACCAAGCACACGGTCGAGCTCTTCGCAGATTTTAGGAAGTGAGAGATTGGCAAAGTCGAGAGATCTTCCATCTGCAAAATGGTAGATAAAGGCTGGATCAACAGGCACAAGCTCCTTCACCAGCTCAAGACGTTTGCCAGTCTTCTTAAAGAGATCTCGATAGACCGCAGGAATTGTCAGCAGAGATGGGCCAGTATCAAAGGCATAATCACCGATCCACTCAGTTCTGCATTTACCACCGACAGCATCACCAGCTTCAAAGATTTCGACTTCTAGCCCAGCGCGAGCGAGTCTGGCCGCTGCAGAAAGCGCACCCATCCCGGCACCAACAATTATCACCTTCTTTGGAGCGCTCATCAGTTAACCCTACGGCCTCTCCACTCTAAGGTGCCAAGAGAGCGTCTCCTATAAGACTCTGCGATGAGGCTTATCAATGCAAGAACAGCGATGGGATGTGTGATGGTATTTGTCAGTGGTGATCGAGTTCTGCGTGCTGCAAGCAAGTGAGTAAGGGCTGCAACGGCGAATGGAATTATCGCGAGGGGATAACCAGCCACTATCAAAAGAATTGGCAATATTTGGGTTGCAAGGAGTAGTGCAATCGTAAAGAGAGTCCCGATCGGTCCGCCGAAGGCTTTCCAGAGCGATTTTGTATAACCAGCAATAAGCTCCTCATTACTTTCATACATTCTGCATCGTGCCACCGCACTTGCTTCTGCAACCCCACCTTTGTAGCCACTTTTTGCCAGGAGCCGTGCAATTGATAAGTCTTCTAGAATCTCATTGCGGACAGCGCTGTGGCCATTGATTGCTTCATATGCTGATCGTTTTACAATAAAGAACTGTCCATTTGCGATAATCATGGATGCTCTTCTACCCGATTCAGCAAAGCGAAGTGGAACTGAGGTAAGCCATGACCATTGGAGAAGTGGCTGGACTAACTTCATCAAGAGTGAATTTCCTTCTTCTGCTGGATATGGTGAGAGGAAATCCCAACCAAGTTTCTCCATGGCAGAGATTGATGCTGATATGGCTTGAGGTGAGAGCCTTACATCAGCATCAATAAATACTAGATACTCTTCCTTGGATGCGGCAGCGAGTTGAGAACAGGCAAAGGGCTTGCCCAGCCATCCATTTTCTAGAGGATGACCAGTAATAGTCTCAATACGAGCCCCAAAGGATGTGAGAATAAATGGTGTCTCATCTGCGGAAGCATCATCTAGTACTCGAATTCTAAAATCTGTAAGACCAGTGGAGGAGAGGGAAGATTGAATCACTTCATGAGCGTTCTTCTCTTCATTACGCATCGGAATTAAAATCGCGATTGAGCGTGAAATCAAAGTATCTTGAGGAGTTATGACCCTCACGAAGAAGTAATTTGATAACGATATGACTAGTTCAATACACGAGAGAGCGATGAGAATTATTAAGAGAGAGTGCATGAGGTTTGGTGGCTTCTAGAGGCGTTCAGTAATTATCAGGTCTGCCGAAGCGCAATGCAAAGAAGTATGGAGCGAGGATTAGACCGAAGGCAACTCCTCCTACAAGTGCAACGCCAGGCCGGTTGAAGAAGAAGAGATTGCCAACGATTCCAGAGAAGAGAGTCCATCCCAGGAAGGTATTAGGGATTGCAAGGCTCGCGCCGTGCTTCCTTCGATCTTTAGGTAGCGTCCAGTGCAAAAGTGCCATCAAGCCCATTCCTGCCAATAGCCAGCCAGCGTTATTAGAAAGTGGAATTTCTTTTGCAAAGGGAGTCGATGCTCCTGTAAAACTCCAGCTCCACCTGTGCGCATCAACCATTTGTGGATCGAGAAAGAGGTCCCATGCCATCAAGCCAAGGCCTCCGTAGAGAAAGACCCAGCTCTTACCGACCTTCCTCGCCACGATCAGAAGTGGGTAGGCGAGCATCATCCAGGCAAAGGGAACGAGCAAGGGCACATCTGCTATCGAAAATCCAAGTGAATGGTCGTACTTATAACTGCCAAACGGCCAACCCGTTTTGCTTCCGATAATTTCTACAGCTAGGGCATAGGCAAAGGTAAGAATTAGAAATGTGAAAGCGAATCGTGCCCCAAATGCAAAGTAAGAATGCAGAACCATCACGGCAGCTGCAGAGTAGACAGTGCAGATTGTGATGGTGGTGAGGAGATCGCCATGCACTAATGGATACATAATCTGTAATCCAAGTGCTACGACAAAGAGTATGTAGAGCAAGGTTGCCCTATTGCCAGAGAGATTACGCCTATTGGTAGCGCGCGGTCGATACTGGCGGATACTCATAGATCTATTCTGCCTTAGTTGGGCTACTTTTATGAGAGAGGATTGCAAAGCGGGCGAAAAGTTCTTCTGAATACCATTGAATCTCTGATGTAAGCCGAATCGCCTCCTGATGGGCCTCACCCTTATAAGCAAAGGTTCGAAGGTCTGCCTGAGATTTCCAATGGGAGAAGGTTCCTTGAAGTCCGATCGGTGCTTCACCTATTCCGATTGCCCGTATCAATCCGGGTGCCTTATGTAAGGAGTCAGTAACCGAAGGTACTGCTCGCCAGAATCGAAGGTTGTGATTCCACCGAATCTTTGCCCTGGTGATGGCTGTAATTTCGCCATCCCATTTATTCTCATTCAAGGGAGTAAATGGCTCCACACCACCCCATTGACCATGAGAGGAAAGTGGTGCGAGATTGTATATCTCTTCATTCACTGAAAACTTTCGCCAGTGCTTGACCGGAGCCCCAGCAGAAAAACTCTCCAACTCTTGATTGGTCCTCACGAGAAGCGCCCATGTGCTTGCATCAGCATCGCGGGGAGTAAATCTCTCGCCAGTGCCAGTTCCCAAGAGTTTAAAGAAGCTCACATCAGAATTCTTTCGAAGGGTTCGACGGTCTAGCGCCATATGCAAGAGCGCTCGCCCGACACTTCCTCGTTCAATCTTCCAGATGAAGAGATAGATCTTCATGCTTGCACAGTCGTAAATTCGATCTCTGCAATAACTTCTGGCGCACGGTCCCACATAGGAGCATGTCCACATTGGGGAAGTAAAACCCACCTTGCATGTGCCGGTACTAAGGATCGCTCTTGAGAGTATTGAGCAGGTAAAGTGTT